>ENA-OWPL01000778-OWPL01000778.1-human-gut-metagenome-genome-assembly--contig:-NODE-778-length-20725-cov-6.867392_pt1 | contig 20725 bp, 24 predicted proteins | sample MGYA00248263_ERZ651844 | MGnify/ENA primary metagenome ERZ651844 (study PRJEB26924, sample SAMEA4378256) | human gut metagenome | biome: human gut; feature: human-associated habitat; material: faeces...
TATTGATGATTTCTGTGTTTGAAGCCATTGTGTTATCTGTAGGAATGTAAAGTGCATCACATTCGGAAACTGCATTTGTTACAACAGACTGGATCTCATTTGAATCTGCAGCTGTATATTCTTTGTATGCAATTCCGTCTTTCTTTAAAGCTTCTGCAAAGAGCTTAGCTTGATATGCTGAGTTCGGTTCAGCGGAGCAGTAGAGAAGTCCGACTGTTTTAGCATCAGGAACGAGTTCTTTGAGCATTGCTTCCTGCTCGTCAATTGGTGCAAGATCGCTTGTTCCGGAAATGTTCATTCCTGTTGTTCCTGTCCAGTCAGAGATATCAAGTGCTGTAGCGTAGTCTGTAACAGATGTTCCGAGAATCGGGATATCACTTGTTGCTGCGCTTGCACACTGAAGAGCTGTTGTCGCATTTGCAAGGATCAGGTCTACACCGTCAGAAACGAAGTCTGTGATGATAGTAGAACAGGTATTGGAATCACCCTGTGCGTTCTGCTCATCAAATGTCACTTTGTCGCCAAGTTCTTCTGTAATGGCATCTTTGAATCCCTGTGTTGCAGCATCCAGAGCCTCGTGCTGTACGAGCTGGCAGATACCGATGTTATAAGTTTTATCGTCGGCACCATCTGCTGCAAATACGCTGACACCACCCATGCCAACTACCATTGTTGCAGACAGAACGCCTGCTAAAATCTGCTTTTTCATATTTTAAGTCCTCCTGTATTGTTGATTCACGTTCGAATCGAATTAACTTTTTAAAGTATAACGCTTTAACGCGAAGAAGTCAAGAAGCAATAAATAAAAATCAACCAAAGCGGAATGAAAAAATAAATAAAGTGAATGTATTTTGCTGATTCCTTTCTTATAAGTATACAAAAAAAATTAGGGTGTCAAATAAATAATGCGTTTTTGCTTGAATTTATTGACAATTCACAAAATGGAATGTATAGTAAAAGCACTTGCAAAGAGGCGTAACAGAAATTGTTGTGCCTCTTTTGTTCGGTAACAGGAGTAAGAGGAGAAATGGAGGAAAGAAAGATGAAAAAAGCATTGGCAATTGGACTTGCAGCAGCAATGGCAGTTACGATGACAGCACCTGTATATGCAAGTGACGACAGTGAAAGTGGTGCAGGCATTGCAAAAGAAGATTTAAAGATTGGTGCGATTTACATCGGTGATGAAAACGAAGGCTATACAGCTGCACATATGGCTGGTATTGATGAAATGGTAGAAAATCTTGGACTTGATGATTCACAGGTTATTGAGAAAACACTGATCGGTGAAGACGAAGGATGCTATGATGCAGCAGCAGACCTTGCAGATCAGGGATGTCAGATTATTTTTGCAAACAGCTTCGGTCATGAAACCTATATCCTTGAAGCAGCAGGAGAGTATCCGGACGTACAGTTCTGCCATGCAACAGGAACTCAGGCAGCAGCAAGCGGACTTTCCAATATGCACAACTATTTTACAAATATTTATGAAGCTCGTTATGTATCCGGTGTTGTTGCCGGTCTCAAACTGAATGAGATGATTAAAGACGGCACAATTACAGAAGATAACTGCAAGATGGGTTATGTTGGTGCATTCCCATATGCAGAGGTTATTTCCGGATATACTTCTTTCTATCTTGGTGCTAAGAGCGTATGCCCATCCGTAACTATGGAAGTTAAATACACAAACAGCTGGGCAAGCTTTGACCTCGAAAAAGAATGTGCAGATGCGCTGATCTCTGACGGATGTGTCCTGATCAGCCAGCATGCAGATACTACAGGTGCTCCTACAGCTTGTGAAACAGCAGGTGTTCCTTGCGTTGGATATAACATCGACATGACATCCGTTGCTCCGAATGAAGCACTTACATCCGCATCTATGGACTGGGGTGTATATTACACATATGCAGTACAGTGCATGCTTGATGGAACAGCAATCGACACTGACTGGTGCAAAGGCTTCTCCGAGGGTGCTGACAAGATCACACCTCTCAATGAGAAAGTTGTAGCAGAAGGAACAGATGAAAAAGTAAAAGAAGTTGAAGATGCACTTGCAGATGGATCCCTTCATGTATTTGATACTTCTACATTTACTGTAGACGGCAAAGAACTGGATACATATGAGAATGGACTGATCATTGAAGGACAGAAGATTCCTGTATTTTCAGAATCAGATGCGGCATTGATTCCATGGGGAGCATGTGGTGCAGAGTATATTATTGATGCAACAGGTGCATACTGTACAACGGAAAAGGCAAAAGCCCATTTAGAAGGCGGTGCGAAGAAAGTTATTATCTCAGCACCGGCAAAAGACGGGGATACACCGACATTTATCATGGGAATTAATCATGACAAATATACATCGGATATGCCGGTTGTATCGAATGCATCATGTACTACGAATTGTCTCGCACCAATCTGTAAAGTTCTGGAAGATAATTATGGAATCGAATATGGGCTGATGTCAACGATTCATGCTGCAACTGCAAAACAAAAGGTTGTGGACAGCCGTTCCCAGAAAGACTGGAGAACCGGACGTTCGGCATTTGGTAACCTGATTCCATCTACAACGGGAGCCGCAAAAGCAATCTCGCTTGTCATTCCGGCTTTAAAGGATAAGATGAGTGGTATTTCTTACAGGGTTCCAACTTCAGATGTATCAATTGTTGATCTGAATGTAGCGTTAAAGCAGCCGGCATCATACGATGAGATCTGCAAAAAGGTCCGGGAGGCCTCTGAGACATATTTGTCCGGCATTCTGGATTATGTAGAGGATGAAGTGGTATCTTCAGATTTTATCGGAGATTCACATGCATCGATCTTTGATGCAAGGCAGGGGATTCAAGTGAATTCTCACTTTTTCAAGGTCATCTGCTTCTATGACAATGAGTGGGGATATACAAGTCAGATATTCCGGATGATTGAGCATATGGACAGGATAGATCACAATCGCTAATAATTAAGATGACGACAGGGGCATGTAAGATCTGATTCTGATGTAACACGTTTGATTTTATATCATACACTTCTGTAAGGGACATATGGATTCGTTATTACGATTATGAACCAGACAAGATGCGGACAGAAAAGCAGGTAAAGCTTTTGCTGTCCGCAGAAAATAAGAAAAATCTGAAAAATAAAAATTTTTCGGAAAATTCAAAAAAACACTTGCCAAACAACCGAGTCTATGATATATTAAATCTCGGTCGTGTGAAAAACACAGTGACAAATAAATATACGGCTCCATGGTCAAGCGGTTAAGACATCGCCCTTTCACGGCGGTAACACGGGTTCGATTCCCGTTGGAGTCATTTAATTAAATATGGCGCAGTAGCCAAGTGGTAAGGCAATGGTCTGCAACACCAGTATCCACCGGTTCAAATCCGGTCTGCGCCTCTCCGAAGGGCCTCAGAAATGTAATGTTTCTGGGGTTTTTTCTTGTCCAGAAACAACTCTGCATAACAGACCTATATATCGCTGAAACCCGCATAAAATCAAGGGTTACAGGGATTTTCCTATGCTTCAAAATAGCTATTCTAATACCACTCTATCAATAAAATATCATTCAAAGTCCTTTTCATTGTAATATTTTGCTTTATTCAGTTTTTCTTAGAAAGCTCCGTTAGAAACCGTTTCAAAACGAATAAAATCACCTCATAAGGTGGTAAATGTCCCTCTGATTCCCAGTGCCAGTCGGGTTCCCATTCCCATTTTGCGTGCCAGGATGCACTCCAGACAGACCAGGAGGCGTTCGTCTATACCGGCTCTGCGGGAAGCGTGGATGTGGAAAAACCGGGGTTAGTATCCGTAGCAAGAGGATCCGGTGGAACATTTTCTTCCAGGGAAACAATTCTTGCAAGAAAAGAGGTTTTTGCAGTACTGGCACCATTTACAGATACACTGATCTTTACTGTGCCAGGATCTTTTGTGGTATGCCATTTGACCCGGACAAGCTGCGATCCATTCTTTGGCATGACAATATTGGATACGGTGTATGTGCCGCCATTAATGTAAAAGGTTGCTTTCGCCGGGTTTTTGGGGTTTACTTCGGTGGCACTGGTTAACATAATGCTGGAAATAACATCCGTATCCACACGGTACGTATAGTCCGGGGCTTCCAGCTCTTCTGCAGGCACATCTTTGTAACTTACAATGCCGATGCCCAGGGAAGAGATAATGGCATCATCCGACACTTTTCCAGAGGTGCTTCCAGTCCATGCAGGGTATCCGAGATCAGATTTTTCTAAAAACAACGCGAGTGGCAGGTTCTGGTGCGTCAGGGAGGGAAGCACTCTTCTTAATGCACCTCCGGATAACTTGTTGTAAAGGGCAGCCTCTGTTGCTGTCATGGCATAGTTTTTTCCATTGTGCGTGAAGTAGGCAATGGGTTCGATCACCAATTTGTAATCCCCATTAATCAGATTCTCAAAGGGGATGCCGGTTTTGGATGCGATAAATTTAGCTGCATACTCTGAGCAGATGTAGCGTTTTATCGCAGCAATGCTGGCTTTGTTCACAGATCCGCTGATGATTCTTGGTAGAGCGACGGCTGGCTTTGAGTAGGTGTAGGAGGCATTAATGGAAAGCGATGAGCCCGCAGTATATTGAAGCTTGGACACTTTTCCAAAGTTTAACACCGTGGAGAAAATGTTGCAGTTTGATAAATCAATGGGAGTAGCAACAACGCTGCCTCCCGTGGTAACGACTGTAACACGAACACCATCCTGGTTATTTCGCCAGACGTTTAGTTCGGATCCTGTACCAAATGATCCACCGCCTCCATCAATATTTCCATCACCCATAGCATAAGTGGAAATGCCGGTGGATAAAAATATCGTTAGGAATAGAAGCAGTGGAAAAAAGTATTTCCTAAATGCTGTCATAAGATCTGGTCTCCTTTGCAATAAAAAAGACATGGCGTGATTACCATGTCTTAGTTGTTTTTTTGTTATTCACCCATAGAGCCTATTTGCTTGTTGATGTCTCCATCACTGTCAACTACATCATAGGTAGTATTACCGGTATCAATCCAACCAAATACCGGATCATAGACTTGTCCGGGATGGGAACTTTCTGAATTATCAGCAGGAACCTGCACTTCTGGTGCCGTTACAGGAACCTCTTCCGGATAGGAAGGCACTTCGTCCTTATTTGTGGTATCCCCGATGGGCTCCGGTTTCTCGGTAGGTTTGGTCTCCTGGGCTTCCTCCTTTGTCACGCTTCCGGATAGATCTACGTTAGATCCGTTCTCATCTTCAGAGATTACAGTCTGCGTGTTGTCGGATATTTCACCGGTATAAAGAGATTCCTCTTTGATGGATGCTTCAGGAATACCAGAATCTAATTTGTCATCCCAGGTTTCTGCCAGGGTTTCCACCTCCTGAGCGGCAGGAGTGAAGGACTCCTCCGGTTCATGGTTTAAATACCAGGCTCCGAAAAGAAGTCCCAGACATAACACACTTAATCCCCCAATGGAAAGTGCGATTTTTTTATCAATATTTTTCTTTTTCATAGGCTGCTCCTTTCTTGGTCCTTAATTATATATACGTAAGTCAGGGTACAAATCTTACAGACTTTTAGAATTTTGTATTGTGGGACCCGGTAAGTTCTGCGTGTCTTCGGATCGGAGGGAAAGACTCTCCAAACATTCGGATCCGGTATGTAATGTCGAACGATGCGATATATTCTATTTTTTCAGAATATTGACGGAATGTCAAATCAATATTTTCTACATCATAATCATCATTTGTAAGCCTTACCCTTGACTTCATGCCTTCCATAAAATCGGCCCGTAAGGCATTTTTATAGGCGGTGCTTAAATTGATGTCAGACATATAGGAAGTAAGGTTGGCTTCCCGTTGGGAGTGAAAGGTGTCCGCATAGATCCTAGCACTCACGTTATTAAGCTCCATCTTGGCTGCATTACGGATGTTGATGCAGTTGATCTGCACGGATGCAAAGAGCAGGACGAAGGACAGGAGCATATTGATGGCGAGGATAATAAAGATGGAGAAAAAAGACATATCCCCGCGTTCATTTTTGATTCTGCTTATCATGATTCACCTACTTCCAGTAATGTTCGCTGACTCCGGCACCATTTGCTTTTATGTCAATCGGGACCAGGTTCAGTTTCCAAAAGCCACCCAGGTAGCAGCGGCCCGTTACCGTAACATAAAAAGGCGTTCCTATCTGAATCCTGCTGGTACTCCCGGAACTGGTTACCTGATAAGTGAGACCTTCGACTTCTGATAGGGGTGCAGCCAGATAGGAAAACAGGGCACCGGTATCAGCATTCGTGCCTCCGTTTAACTGGATCTGCTTTACCAGCTGGTCAGAAATATGATCCATTTCCTGCTTTACGGATATGATGTGGAACACATTTAAGATAAATGCCACCATAATCATTGCCACCAGAATATAGACAAAAGTACTGATGTAGGATACGTCACCCCTTTCGGATCTGATTATTTTTTTGATGTTCAAGTTTGTCACCTCCCGCATAAAAATAACGCAGGAAAGTTAAAAGGGGGAGTCTTTCCTGCGTCGTATATGAATGATACCAGTTATTCACGTTTCATATTGTAGCATAGTAAAGTGACAGTGAAAATCGCAAAGTCGTGCCATGCGAGGACAGTTTAGTGCTAATGTTGTGCCACAAAAGACTATTGATTTTTCGGAGTACTTTTGTAACAATACATAGGAAATATTACGTTATGTTTTATGAAAAGGGAAAATATATGATTTACTTGATGATGATTGATGATGAAGAAGATAAAAGTAAATTTGTCATTATTTACGAAAAGTATAGATATTTAATGATGAAGATTGCTTTTGAAATACTGGGAGATACTTTTTTGGCAGAAGACGCAGTGCATGAGGCATTTATAAAGGTTGCAAAGAATATAGTCAAAATTGGATCGGTGGAAGCAACGGAAACGAAACGGTATCTGCTTACAATAACAAAAACAACAGCGATTGATATTTATCGGAAAAGAAATCTTCAATTCAAAAGAGAGATGTTTGTAGATGAATTGTCAGAAAAAGATATGCCATTGACTTATATGGAGACAGACGTAGACGGTCAAATATTAGATATTCTCAGTAGGTTACCTGTAAAATATAGAGATGTATTTCTTCTTAAATATTCAAGTGAAATGAATAATAGAGAAATAGCAAAAATACTGGATATTTCAGAAGGAACGATTCGTCAAAGACTGGCCAGAGGGAAAATTATAATACAAGAAGAAATAAACAGATTTGAGGAGAGAAAAAATAATGGAGCACATTAAAGTAACAGACGAGTGGCTGTATAAATATATGCCGATAGTAGATGATGCTATTATAGAATCACTGGAAAAACAGGTGAATTATGAATATAAGTTCTCAAATAAATTTGAGAAAAAAATGCAACGAGTGATATGGCAGGAAAATCATTCTGTAATCGCAGGAATGAAGAAAATTGTGGAACGGGTGGCAATGTTTTTTGTGAGTATTCTGTGTATAGGGTTGATTGTAACTTTGAGTGTGGAGGCATATAGAGAAAAATTCTTTGCTACGCTGAAAACATTATACGAAGATTCTGTACTATACTCTTATTCTTCAAGAGAGGAAAACATGACTTTAGAGATTACGGAACCCAGATTCCTGCCAAAGGGATATGTTGAAAAGGAACGAATGGAGAATGCCGTTTCTATAAATATTTTTTATGAGAATTCTATGGGTGAACAGATAACTTGGGAGCAAATGTTAATAGATGATGGAAGCAGCATCATCCTGGATACTGAATATGATACGCAAGTACAACGAATAGTTAATGGACATACAGCTACCGTATATTTCTATGAAGAGGGGAATTCAATGACTTACTATGAAGCGGATAATTATGTATATCTGATAACAGCAGATCGATTAACAGAAAATGAAATACTTGAAATCCTTGCCAGTATGAATATATAAATTCACCAAAACGAAAAAATTTGCCTGGTCGAAGAATACACTCAAACACTCAAAAATTTTTTTCATGAAAAATTTCCTGATATGTAACAAACGAGATGGTAGGATTCGTTATAGTTATCAAAGGAGGAGATGCAAATGAAAAAAACAATTAGAACAGTTATCATGTGTATGTGTATTCTGGCAGGAGCCTGGCTTGTATCGTCACCAAGCTATGCACAGGAAAATCATACATACCAAACGCAAATTGAACCAAGGATGACCTATATTTTAACCTACGGAACGCAACTGAGTATATCAGATACCGGAATCGCTTCTGTAAAAGGTGAGGTGAAGGGAAAATCCGGAGTAACTTCAGCTTATGTGAAAGTAATTTTACAGAAATATGAATCCGGAAAATGGGAAGAAGTGATGAGCTGGGAAGACTCTCGTAGAGGAAGAAATGCTGTTGTAGCAGTAGACTATCAGGTTACCAGAGGAACTTATCGTACTGTAATGACGTGCAATGCTAATACAGAGAGCAAATCGGCAACATCAGCGAGTGTGTCGTATTAGTAACTTTGATGGATCTATACATCCGCTTATAGCAAACCAGATGAGAAAGCTATTACATGGGCTACAAGTGGAGGATATATTGAAAATACAATCGCCGTTCGTATAGGAGATAAAGATTTTGTATTGGAATAAAACAAGAAAAAATATATAGCAGTTATTTTCGGAGGAATCCTCATACTTGTGATATTGTGCCTGGGAGATTATGGGATACGATATTACAATGCACCGATAGAAAAAGATTATATATATATCGGTACAGGAATGCTGGTGCGTTTGAACGATTTTACGAATGGCGAATTAGTATCGGTAGAGATGCGGGGAAAGACAGCGCATTATATCTGGGGAAATCAAGAAGATTATATTCAGGGGAACGTGTGGCTAAATGGAGAAAAAATTTTCGGAAAAGATGATATGGAAATTGTGGGTCTATTTATAAATGCAGAACCATACTATTCCTGTATAACAAGTACTGAGAAAAACAACCTTGGAAATATGTTCATTATCTCCAAAGATCTGCAAACCATTTTATGTGGAGTGACAATCGACGAAGAAGAGTTTTTGTTAGTTACACCAGCAGAGGATGGCACAACGGCAAATAATATGATAAAAACAGCCGAAAAACAGTCCCAGGCATTTTCTCAATGGTTATCAAATGCACGTAGAGGAATAACGGATTGACTTTATTTGGTCAACGATCCATAGCGTTTATGATAAAATGACAATATTTATGAGAAAATTCCATTTGCTCAATTATATTTCTAAAGAAAATCTGTTATATGTGAATTATCAAACAGGTTTGATTATAGCCAATACAACATATGGATTAGGATGAAAGGAGGGCAGTCCACCAGAGAATTAAAAATGGGGAATAGTATGAACATATGTAAAACTAAATAAAGAAAAATTAACGGAAATTATTATATGACGAAAGGTGGATATTAAATTATGAAAAAATATAAAAAGGTTGCTTCCTATATATTGACAATGATTTTAGCTAGTTCATTAGCAGGTATGCCTGTGAAAGCAATGGAATCACAACAAAGTAATGAAACAACAGTACATGTAAAAGTGGTAGACAATTTAACAAATGAGATAATAGAATATGATATAGCGGATGAGCAGGTAACGTCGACAATTAGTGACCAAAACATGAAAACAGGGGAACAGGAAGTAGAATATGATATGACATTAAAGTTACCTGCTGACAATGGCATAATGCTATGCGATAGCGTATCTAATGAAAAGGAAGAATCGAGCATTCGTGCCAAAATTAAACTTACATATTCTTGGGCAAATAATAAAAATGATATTAAAATATCAAATGTAAGTGGTTCGTGGGAATGTACTAGCAGTCAATATTCTATGTCATTCTCGAATAGGACAGTTGGAGTAAATGATGGCAGAATGTTAGGGACAGGTAAATCTATAACCGAACATCCAACTACGAACACTTTTTCATATAATACAGGCTGGGGATATGTACAATATTATCCGCAATCAACTACTGCTATGACAGGACCGCGTGCATATTCTGAAGCAACTGGAAGTATTGATGGAATGGGTGGATCTTATACTATTTTTGTTACAGTGGATATCAATCGGAATTGATGTTTCACTAATATGACATTTAGAAAGGGAAAGATATGAAGAACGTATTCTCACGTTACTATAAAATAATATTATCCAGTATTATCATTGTTGCGTTACTGGTACTGCGAGAAAACTATGTAGCTTTTGACGAAATGACGGGAATACGATCAGTTATACGTATGCTGTTATATACAGCCTGGGGAGGAGTGCTATCGACAAAGATTCGACGGAACAGAGTTGAAGGAGTGGAGTATGTTTGCTTTGCTATTTTCGGCTTTGTTGCGTTGAACCTATTAATTCCCATTTGGGAATTTCAAAGAAATCTTTTTCTCATTATCATAGCAATTCCAGGATTCGATAGTATTGTATTCCTGCTCACTGGACTGCTGGCTGGTTATATATGGGGACCAACTGAAAAAAATGACAAAGAGGTTGAGGAATTGTAACTAATATTGAAAAATGCATATCGAATGAATATGACCCTGCTGTCCAAAGACAGTGGCTACATACCTTCCTACAAACGCACGAAACTGACAGATGCCCTGCACACAGCCTTCGGTTTCCGAACGGATTACGAATTCATATCGAAAGCAGATATGCGAGCAATCATCAAAGAAACGAAACATAAAAAATAGCACAATTTCAAAAATAGTACATATCGATGCAAAAACCAAAACAGCCACACCGTAGATAAATACTGAGGTTAGGAATAGTGTTAACTGCTTTTTTGCAATGGTGGTGTATTGCTTTTGGCAATAGAAAAAATAACAAAAATTATTTAAGATAGGAGAAAGGCATAATGATAAAGAAAGTAAAATATATCGTATGTAGTTTAATGATTACTTTTACAGGAGTATTACTGGGATTATCCATGAAAGTAGAAGCAATGGAAAACAAGGATAGTAATATTGAAGCAATATATGATATTGCAGACGCAATTTCCCAAAAGGATTGGAATAGATTTACAGGCTATTTTTCAACATCTGAACAGGAATACTATAATTACTATTTTGATTCACAGGAAACCGTTGGAGTGAAACAGGTGAAGAGAGCAGTGGTAGATGAAATTATACCTGTAGAACCAGTTGTTGCTCAAGATAGTTTGTTGACAAAAGAATACCCGATTTTGAATAATGCAGAAGATATAAAATGTTACATTTTGGCACTAAATTGTGATGTAAGCATAGAAAATGAATTTTTTTTCAATGGAATAAATTATTTTCTTGTTGTGTTTGCCCAAGAAGACGGAGAGATGAAAATTATACAGTTTAATCGACCTACAATGAAACTGCTTGAAAATTCACTTATTCAGACTATGGATGCTAATGGAAGTAATTCAGACGAGCGCTTATCAGGAATTAATGTTATTCAACAGGCTGAAAATGGTGTATGTGTAAATGCAAACAATGAAATTCTTAGTAATAATTTTACTACAATTTATGCTAGCAATGAAGGAGAAGATGACAGCATTGAAGTGTATGCTGGTGGAACAGGGAATTACCCCAATTTAAATCATTACGCAATATATTCCTACCCTGAGGAAATAAAGGTAAAAATGAATAAAACAGGAAATGGCAACATAAAAACAGTAGCTATGGAAGAGTATATCAAATGTACGTTGCCAAATGAATGGATGGGAAGTTGGAATGCAGATGCATTAAAGGCGGGAGCTTATTGTGTAAAAATGGTTGGATGGTATAGAACTCTTAAGCCAGTTTCGAGTACTGGAGGCTATCATGTGACCCAAGGTACACAGAATTATATAGAATCCTCTAACTATTCAACAACAGATAGTGCTGTAAATGCGATTCGATGTTCTGGAATGGCAAATTCAACATGCAATTTATTTTTCCCAGAATATGCACGAGGAGTAAAAGGAGACAAAGGGGTTAAAGCCAGTGGTAAATTAAAACAATATGGGACGCTGGCCTTGGCTCAGGACGGATATGGATACCGTAATATATTGAATTATTATTATTCTGGATCTTCATATTCAGATGGAGATGTGGTATTGTTTAGTTATGAAGAATAGATATAAACGAAAATTGATATTCATTATTTTCAGATGGAGATGTGGTATTGTTTAGCTATGAAGAATAGATATAAACGAAAATTGATATTCATTATTGCAATTTTAGGATTAAGTTTAGTATGCTGCAAAAGTAAAACAGAGCCAATTAATAATCTGGCATCATGGACTCTGGATGATGGTTGGACAATAAATAGAATTGATATTAGAGATAATTATGCCAATTTCATATTATTATATCAAGATCAGGAAATAGCAGATGTGGAAATTTCAAAATTTGCAGAATCATCATGGATTGATCGGGATACAACAGCAGATAAATTTGTGCAAGTATATTTAGGTCAGCATGCAGAACTAAAGAGCAGTAGTGAGTTACAATTAGGTAGGAAAGAAGAAAAAATTCAAAAACTTATAGTTGCATGGGAATTAAGTGCTGCAGAGGTCGAAAATGGAGCAACTCCTCCAAAGGATGAAATATGGTATTTTGGATTTTCTAAGAATGAAGTTTTGTTTTGCGCAAAACTGTTGGATGAAAATGAGGAATTAGAATTTGAAACCATAATGAGAACGCTCAAATATTGAGATGTTGAGTGATAAGATCGAAAATGGGAACTATAGGGGATCTATTATCTCGATTGTAACCCCCAATGCTCTTTTCTTTTAATTAATAGTTTCCTGTATATGACAAATAAATACTTTATTTGTTAGAGAAAAATACTATATAAATCCCTGTTTCCTATTAAGGAGACAGGGATTTATATAATTTAGATAATACTGGGATCAAAGCGGTAAGATTGTAAACGCTATGGAGCGTTTACGTAAGATTCGATAAGCTTCTCAAATATTCTGCTTTACAATTCTGGAAATCAGCCCAACCGCCACATTCCGTTCCGAATCAATCCGGGTCACCACAAAGCTTACTTCATCTTTTTTCCCGGGCAGCCTGGAGTCATAGCAGCTATGGGCAATTGCATTGACTCCAATATTAAGTCTTATAAAGACGGTGCCCTTATGAATGTCTGTAATGGTACCGATATATTTTCCCTGAACCTTACATTTCTGCAGATTTTCCACACTGGTATTACCCAGGACACTTTTAACATCCGCTTTTACAGAAATGTCAGTAACAGAGGATATGGAAACGCTTGTGATGCGGACTAAGATCTGGTCACCTACATGGTAGTTTTCTGTGGCATCCCCCATCCAGTCGTAGGAGAGATCTCTGGCAGGGATTGAGTATTCCACACCAAAGATCTCAGTGCGGACGGTCTTTTCAGCGACAGCAATAACTCGGGCCTGCACGATACGTCCTTCGCATACTCGGGAGGTGCCATTTGCATCCGGAAGATAGAAGATCTGCCGTTTCTTGAGCATTGCATCTTTTCTGCTGGCAGCAACGGAGCGGGATTTATTGTCGATTCCTTTGATCAGAAAGTCGATTTCAGCTCCGAGCATATTGCCGAGGATCTTATTTTGTCTGTTAAGGAGCTCCCCGTAGTCGGAAGAGGCATCTTCTTTTAAGTTTATCATCATTTCGGATAAGGGAATTACAATACGCTGGTCCTTATAGTAGACAATCGCTATTGTTCCATCGCGTTCCAGTTTTTCGATACCGCCGAGTGTGCCGGTGAGGATTTTTTTGGTCCGGTAGGCGTTTTGCAGCTCATGCCAGTTGGTATCTTCAATGGACTCCGGCGTTTCGATGTCTGCGTCTGCAGAGATTGTAAGGATAGATGTGGGGGCAAGCTTTTCAGGGGATGCGGGCAGGATAGTTTCTTTTTCTTTGGTTGTAATTACCTGTTCTTCAGTTTTCTTAGGCATAATAGGTTCTCCTTTTCTTTACTTTGACATGATGGATGCTTTATCCGCCATGACGATTTCTGGTTGTGGTTTCGTAGATGTCTTCTTTTTAGTACTCTGTATGGGTGCAGACCATTCTTCTTTGTTTTGCGCCATCCATGCCGCTAGTAATTGATTTGCGAATATTATCCACTTCGGATTGTTCAAAACCTCCACATTGAACTGAACAATCAAACATAAAAGCATATGCACGATTTGTAGAGAAACCTCCAAATAAATCGCATTTCGCAATTGCACGTTCTTTATAGGGCTCAATATAATTATCTTGAATAGCCTGAAATTCATCGGTTTCGCAAAGTGCTTCAAATAATCCTGTCCATTCAGCATTAATTGATTTGCCGGAAGCATCATTGATACTGATGGCCCAAGTGAGTTGTTCTGCAGGACTACTATTGAGCATGTTTTCCAATTCTGTAGTTTTTTCAGAACCAAAAATTGATAATACAAGGTTTCTATTGTCAGACAAAATATCAGATAATAGTGGTTGTAACGTCTCTTCACCTATATTAAACTGAATGATGCCTAATGAAAGTCCTGCACCATCAAAGTTACCAGCTATAGTTTTATAGCCGGATCCGCTGCCTTCAAATTGCGCGGTCAACATCAATGCTCTTGTGTGTGCTTCTTCAAAAGTAATTTGATTTGCAATTTTAGTATCGCTGATATTCCCTCCGCTTGGATTTATCATTTTCTGGGGATGGGTGCTCTGTTCAAAGTAAGATCAGACAGATTGTGCTATAATTTCCTATAATAGTTGTGGATGGAAGTGTATTATGGTATGGTTTACCTATATCGGGAGGCAGACTAAAAGGGATCAGACTGAAGGGGTACAAGCATCGAAAAATATGTAAGTGAAAAATGTCACTGTAGCAATTGTGGAGGCAAATAATACAGGTGGTAACATATAATGGATAAGATTGTTTACACACAAGAAAAAATGGATGCCGTTAAAACGCAGGTGCAGAAACTTGTAGAAATCGTGGCAGAGCTGGAAGCAGAGTTCCCTGGAAGACACTTTACTCTGGATGGACATCTGGTAGGAAGTATCGGCGAAGTGATGGCTGCATATTATTACGGAATCGAACTATATAGAGCATCTGCTGAAATTCACGATGGGGAAATTGAAGGACGAAAGGTACAGATTAAAATTTCACAGCAGGATGATATTGTAATCAACCATGAACCGGACTATCTGATTGTATTGTATATGAAGAAGAATGGTAGCATATACGAAGTGTATAATGGGCCGGGAAAGCTGCCGTGGGATAGCGCCAGTAAAAAGGATAGTCATAATAACCGGCACATGAGAGTAAACAAGCTGATGGAGCTGGATAAAACAGCAACGTGTTGCAAAGAGTGCATACAGAAATGGCATAAGATGTAGCCGGTGCAGGAACTGAGCCAGGTGCAACAGGAGTATCTGGTAGATGTGATTATGACCTGGATTCAGAATGAGACGAAGTTACACAAGGGAGAATGAGTACATGAAAGCAGCAATTATTTATGCATCGGTTCACCATGAAAACACCAAAAAAGTGGTGGAAGCAATTGCCAGGGAAAACGAGGCAGACCTAATCGATGTCACGAAGGAAAAAGAAAGAGATTTGTCAGGATATGACCTGATCGGCTTTGCCTCCGGGGTATATTATGGAAAATTTCATCAGACAGTACTGAATTTTGCTTCTGTAAATTTACCTGCAAATAAAAATGTATTTCTGCTCTGCACCTGCGGCGGCAGTGCGGCATTCCGGTCAATAGAAGAAGTTGTAAAAAGCAAGCAGGGGAAGGTTGTCGGGAAATTTTCCTGTAAAGGATACGATACCTTCGGACCGTTCAAACTGGTTGGAGGAATTGCAAAAGGACATCCCGATGATAAAGATCTGGCAGATGCGGTAACATTTTATAAAAGAATCATTCAGAAGTAGCAGTTTGAGGTGATAAGCTATGAAGTATGAGGTTGGGGATACAGTATTCTTCCTGGAGAGTAACCGGTTTGTGAGAAAGGAAACAGACCTCCTTATGGCTGGTTGCACTGATGAGAGAAGGTAAATTATGGCAGTTTGGAGACTTCAGTTAATTACCGCTGGTTCGAGTATTGCAGCTTATTGCATTCAAAATCATGTAGCTGCAATGGAGTGGAGTTTGGCAGATATTGCACCGACAGTAAGACAAACGATTAAGGAATTTGAGGAATATTGTAAATATGCAGATGATGCGTATCATGAAAAATACGACAGCGTCAAAAGACTTTCATCATATGGAACACTAACAGTTAAAGGGATAGTAGGTAATGCTTATGGAAAATAGTAATATCGTGATTATAGGTGGAGGATTGTTTTTTACAGAAATAGAGGTCCAAAATGACAATGAGAAGTTTGTGCCTTCTGAATCTGATAAAGAGGCAATTAGAAAGAATATTGAAGAGATAGAATGCTTGAAAATACAATCGCCGTAGGTATAGGAGGTAAAGGTTTTGTATTGGAATAAAAATAAGAAAAATATATAGCAATTATTTTCGGAGGAATCCTCATACTTGTGATATTATGCCTGGGAGATTATGGGATACGATATTACAATGCACCAATAGAAAAAGATTATAAATATATCGGTACGGGAATGCTGGTGCATTTGAGCGATTTTACGAATGGCGAATTAGTATCGGTAGAGATGCGGGGAAAGACAGCGCATTATATCTGGGGAAATCAAGAAGATTATATTCAGGGGAACGTGTGGCTAAATGGAGAAAAAATTTTCGGAAAAGATGATATGGAAATTGTGGGTCTATTTATAAATGCAGAACCATACTATTCCTGTATAACAAGTACTGAGAAAAACAACCTTGGAAATATGTTCATTATCTCCAAAGATCTGCAAACCATTTTATGTGGAGTGACAATCGACGAAGAAGAGTTTTTGTTAGTTACACCAGCAGAGGATGGCACAACGGCAAATAATATGATAAAAACAGCCGAAAAACAGTCCCAGGCATTTTCTCAATGGTTATCAAATGCACGTAGAGGAATAACGGATTGATTTTATTTGGTAGACTATCCAAAGTGCTGAAGGACCTACCTTTCTATACAAATCCAGAAATTGATGCAGGAAGTTGCAGTTATTGACTATCCACAGGTAGCATAATCTTCTATATCGGGAGAGGGTGCGTAGGCCCCTCTCTTTTCTCTGTAGAATTCAACATTATACATTTTTCGTGCGCTCCCTGAGTTGTTTTCTGGCTTCGGATACATTGAGAGTAGGAGCACCGTCTATTCCCTTTTTTCAAAGGCATCAATACTCATCAGAACAAGATCCCCTTTTCCATTCTTGGTAATATAAATAGGCTCCTTTCATATCAATTCTCTGATATAATTATGCATATATTATGATCGCCATTTTAAGGAAGACAACTCTCCACTAAGCTGATATACTATATTTCAGAGGGCAGAAGGGTGCTGAATTTCAAATAGTAAGAATGGAAACCATGCCTATGAAAATAAAAACTGAGGAAACCATAAAACTTATCAAATATGTTACCGGCTCCGTAGCGGCCGTACTGCTTGCAGCAGCCCTGCAGCTTCAGTTTGCGTATGCCGCAGGAATTATCACTCTCCTGACGATCCAGGATACGAAGAAGGAAACTGTGCGGATAACAGCGAAGCGCATGATCATATTTGTGATCATGACGATCTTGTCAGCAGTGATCTTTCCGCTTGCCGGATATCACGTGTGGGCGTTCGGTATTGTACTGATCCCATATCTGTTTAGCTGCATGGCATTAGACATGAAGGAAGCGATTGCTCCTATTGCAGTGCTTTGTACGCATTATGTTTCAGCAAAGAGCTGCAGTCCGTCCATGATCCTGAACGAATTTCTGATTCTTATGATCGGAGCAGGGATAGGCACACTGTGGAATCTCTTTATGCCGGATGGCAGAAAACAACTGTTAGAGTATCAGAAAACCGTGGATGACAAAATCGTATATATCTTACACAGAATGGCGATCTACATAGAACTGGAGGATAAGACGGATTATACAGGAAGCTGCTTTGATGAACTGGATGCAATGCTTGTGAATCTGAAAAAAGAGGCATTACGATATATGAATAATCATCTGATCACAGAGGATGATTACTATTATGAATATATGCAGATGAGAGCGAGACAGTGCGTGATACTGAAAAGAATATATGCGGACATCATCCGCCTGACCACTACGCCGGAGCAGGGGAAAGCGCTGGCAGATTTTATACGTCAGACTGCAGATGAGTTCGCAGAACAAAATAACGTGGAAACCCTGCTATCGGAGTTAGAGAGACTGCACCACCATTATGAACAGCAGCAGCTCCCGGTCACGCGACAGGAATTTGAAAACCGGTCCATGCTGTATCATATCCTGGAAGACATGAAAGCGTTTCTTGACATCAAAAAAGACTTTATCACAGCAAGGTGATGTATTATAATGTAAAAACCAAATTAGATAAGGAAGTGGAGGAAGCATATATGTTAGAAGCAGGAAAAAAAGCACCCGATTTTGAATTGCCGGATCAGAACGGCGTAATGCATAAATTAAGTGATTATGCAGGCAAAAAAGTGATTTTATATTTTTATCCAAAGGATAACACACCCGGATGTACGAAACAGGCATGTGGTTTTTCAGAGAGATATCCGCAGTTTGCGGAAAAGGGTGCGGTCATTCTTGGAGTCAGTAAAGATTCCGTGGCTTCTCATAAGAGATTTGAAGAAAAATATGGTCTGGCATTTACACTTTTAGCTGATCCGGAACGTAAAGTTATTGAAGCCTATGATGTCTGGAAAGAAAAGAAAAACTATGGAAAAATATCTATGGGCGTGGTAAGGACCACATATCTTATCGATGAACAGGGAGTCATCATTAAGGCTAATGATAAAGTCAAAGCAGCAGATGACCCTGAAAATATGCTTAAGGATTTAGAAGGATGAAAATCATACTGTCTCCTGCAAAAAAGATGGTAAGCGATACGGACAGCCTTGCACCGATTAACGTGCCAAAACATATGGATCAGACAGCAGAGATATTGAGTTTTATGAAGAGTCAGTCCGAAGAGGAGCTGAAAGCAGTCTGGAAATGTAACGATAAGATTGCCGAACAGAACTTTCACAGACTGGAAACTATGGATCTGTACCGTGGACTTACTCCGGCAGTATTATCCTATGAAGGAATCGCATTTCAGTATATGGCACCAGCTGTGTTTGAGGATAGACAGCTTGCATATGTACAAAAGCACTTGAGAATCCTGTCTGCGTTTTATGGTGTTTTGGAACCAATGGATGGGGTGACACCGTACCGGCTAGAAATGCAGGCAAAGGTCGGGATAGGAGATACAAAAAATCTGTATGATTACTGGGGGGAGAGATTATATCGTTCAGTGATTGATGACAGCAGGGTTATCATTAATCTGGCATCAAAAGAATACTCAAAATGCATAGAAAAGTATCTGACACCTAAGGATACCTATATTACGATCTCCTTTTGTGAGTTATCGGGAAATAAACTGGTAACGAAAGGGACATATGCCAAAATGGCTCGAGGGGAGATGGTCCGGTTCATGGCAGAAAGAGAAATTGAGAATCCTGAAGAGATACGAAAATTTGACAGACTTGGATATACTTTCAGAAGAGATTTGTCATCTGAATCGGAATATGTATTTGAACGAAAATGAACAGACTAAAAATATTATTGTGATGTTTGCGGATGGGAGTATGATGAAGACCGATATGTGAGAATATTAAAATTAAAAAATAGCAATTTGCACAATTTATTCACTATCTCATGGAAAAAATCAGTGCTTTTGCGAAGTTGTACAAGACTAACTGTATATGATATTATAGCAAAGCGATACGCAGTGCGAGAGGCATGGTAAGTCTGATCAAAGCTGCGTATTTATTTTACTATTTGGTTAGTAATGACTAACCTAGAAAAGAAAGGAGTTGATTTTATCAAGTCGCATCGATCAACCATTGTCCTGCTTACGATACAGTTTCTCTTGTCCTGTTGCTCCTTATTTGTAGGAGTCATCGATATTATGCCTGCAGATCTTTTTAATGGAGATCCGGAGCAAATGGGGATCTTTCTCATCTCCAGGCTGCCCCGGCTTCTGGCAATTTTGTGTACAGGTATAGGAATGAGTGTGGCGGGGCTGATCATGCAGCAATTGTGCAGCAACAAATTTATTTCTCCCACAACCGGTGCAACGATCTCCTCTGCCCAGCTTGGCATTTTGCTTACGCTGTTGTTTATGCCGGCTTCCAACTTGTGGAGTCGCGCCCTTTTTGCCTTTGCTACGGCAATCTTAGGCACATGGGTTTTTGTCTGGTTCATCCAGAGGATCCGGTTCAAGGATCTTGTTATGGTTCCGCTGGTGGGTATCATGTTTGGAAATGTGATCGGCGGAATTACCAGTTATCTTGCCTATAAATATGAGATGACACAGGCGCTGTCCTCATGGCTGGTAGGGCATTTTTCACTGGTACTGAAAGGCCGCTATGAAATCGTGTGGCTGACAGTGCCACTGGTGATACTGGCATTCCTGTTTGCAAACCATTTCAATATCGTAGGTCTGGGAAGGGATTTTTCCCAAAACCTTGGAGTTCCCTATAACCTGGTTCTTTTTTCCGGCCTTACGCTCTCCGCTATGATTACCGCAATAGATTACATGAAAATTTAATAGAAAAAATAAAAATCGTCTATTGACACAACAAAAGGCT
>ENA-OWPL01000785-OWPL01000785.1-human-gut-metagenome-genome-assembly--contig:-NODE-785-length-20531-cov-31.505226_pt1 | contig 20531 bp, 15 predicted proteins | sample MGYA00248263_ERZ651844 | MGnify/ENA primary metagenome ERZ651844 (study PRJEB26924, sample SAMEA4378256) | human gut metagenome | biome: human gut; feature: human-associated habitat; material: faeces...
AAACATGAAAGTAGGAGATAAACACCTATGATTAGTGTTTACCTCCTACTCGATTAATGCCTGTGTCTTATCATTTCACGATGTTTTCAACGGTAAGTCCGTTTTGCTTGAGAAATTCGGTGTAGTCAAAACGGTCAACAAATTCCTTTTGTGCACCATAGCAGCGAACGTGCATGTCGCTATCAGCATAAAAGCGAGCCACCTTTTCGCCCCAACCACCGTCTAATTGTCCGTCTTCAAGCGTGATGACTGTGTGGTGATTCTTCTTTAGGCTTTCAAGCAGTTTGGTGTCAACGCCCGAAGCATAGCGCGGATTGATAACTGTAGCGTCAATGCCTTTTCCCATATAAGCTGCGGCGACTTGTTGCGCGAGCGAATAATAGCTACCCAAACCGATGATAGCGATGTCCTTGCCCTCGTGCGTCATTTGATAGCGGTTCAATTGGCTATAGCTCGTTTCGGGAGTGGTGTCGTTAGTCACGTCGAGTGCCACATTCGGTACGCGAATGGTTACGGGGTGTTCCGTTTGATGCAATGACCAAAGCAACATAGCATCGTATTCAGCCTTACAGGTAGGAGCCAGATAGACCATATTCGGAATGTTGCTCATGAGCACGATGTCATAGAAACCAAGGTGTGTCACATCGTTCAGCCCTGTAAGCGTGCCACCAAAGACAATAATTGTGGCGGGGTTGTTGTTAATGCAAAGGTCTTGCGACAGTTGGTCGTAGGTGCGTTGTATGAATGAACTGTGTACACCGAATACAGGCTTTGCACCACGCTTTGCAATGGCGCTCGCCATGGCAACAGCCGTTTCTTCGGCTATGCCAACGTCAACAAATTGCTTGCCGGCTTTTTGTCGCATTTCAAGAGTCCACCCCCAAATGCCTGGCGTGCCAGCAGTTAGTGCTACCACTGATTTATCCTTTTGCATTTCGTTGAGTAAGAGGTTGGTCGTGTGACTGCCAAAGTCAGGACCGAACTGAAAGGCAGCTTTCGTCTCTCCCGTTTCTAATTCAAATGGGAAGCCCCAGTGGAAATGCTCTTTTTGTTCTTCTGCAAAGCGATAGCCTTTGCCTTTTAAGGTATTGATATGTACAACTACTGCGTGCTTCGTGTCCTTTACTTGTTTAAAAGCATCGATAAGTGCGTCGATGTCATTACCATTGTCAACGTAAACGTAGTCAAGTCCCATGGCACGGAAAAGGTTGCATGAAGCCTCTCCTTTGCTTTCGCGTAGTTGCTGAAGGTTGCGATAAAGGCCACCGTGATTTTCAGCAATCGACATTTGATTGTCGTTAACAACAATGATAAGGTTCGTATCAAGTTCAGCGGCCATGTCAAGCCCTTCAAGCGCTTCGCCACCGCTTAGAGAACCATCACCGATAACAGCTATAACGTTTTCTGTACCGTTCTGTAGGTCACGTCCCTTTGCCAATCCACAAGCCAAGCTAACCGAAGTAGAGGTGTGGCCAATCACAAAGTGGTCATGTTCACTCTCAGTCGGTTCGGTATATCCCGATACTTCGTCGTATTCGTTAGCGTTGATAAAAGCGTTCTTTCGCCCAGTAAGCATTTTATGAGTATAGCTTTGGTGACTTACGTCGAACACGATTTTGTCTTCGGGTGAGTTGAATACGTAGTGCAGCGCGATAGTGGCTTCAACCATGCCCAAGTTAGGGCCGATGTGGCCTCCGTGTGCAGAAAGTTTCTGTAAGAGGTAGTGTCGAATCTCGGTGGCTAGCACTTTTAATTGCTCACCGTTAAGTAACTTAACGTCAGCGGGAGTGTTGATATTTTCTAAATACATAATGTAAGGTTTAATGATTATGGTGCAAATTTATAAGCAAAATCTGTGAAGTCGTATACCATATTTACGGAAAAAATTACCAGAAAACCAAAAACACCTTTTCGTTCATAACAAGGTATGAACTTTTTTGTGTAAGTTTGCACAACTTAATTATTGCAACGAAATGAACAAGCAACAACTTATTGACAACATTCGTGCTAAGCACTCTTTCCTTTGTGTTGGTTTAGACACCGACTTGAAGAAAATCCCAGAGCATTTGTTGAAGGAAGAAGATCCCATCTTCGCTTTTAATAAGGCTATCATTGATGCTACAGCTCCTTATTGTGTAGCCTATAAGCCCAATTTAGCATTTTATGAATGCTTCGGCCTAAAAGGGTGGACAGCCTTTGAAAAGACGGTGAAGTATATTAAGGAAAACTATCCCGAACAGTTTATTATAGCTGATGCAAAGCGCGGCGATATAGGTAACACCTCAGCCATGTATGCACGTTCATTCTTTGAAGAGATGAACATCGATTCGCTAACCGTAGCTCCTTACATGGGCGAGGATAGTGTTACTCCTTTCTTACAATACGAAGGGAAATGGGTAATACTATTGGCATTGACGAGCAACAAAGGTTCTCACGACTTCCAACTCTCTGAAGATAAAGAGGGCGAACGCTTATTTGAGAAGGTGCTGCGTCGTTCATGCCAATGGGCAAGTGATGAAAAGATGATGTACGTAGTAGGTGCAACTCAAGGGCGCTTGTTTGAAGACATTCGTAAGATTGTGCCCCATCATTTCTTGTTAGTACCAGGTGTAGGTGCTCAAGGTGGTTCACTTGAGGAGGTTTGTAAGTATGGAATGACGCGCGAGTGTGGATTACTTGTCAACTCTTCTCGTGGCATTATATATGCCGACCATACCGAAAACTTTGCAGCCGTTGCTGCTGAGAAAGCACACGAATTGCAACAGCAAATGCAGCGTGAACTTGAAAAGGTTGGTTTATAATTCAGCTTCTTAACCATACAAAAGAAACGATGCTTGCCGCTATTCATTTACAATGAAGCGTGGCAAGCATCGTTTCTTTATCTTCTAAACTGTGGTATATCAATGGGAATGTTTCCTTGGCTGGCGGAAAGTTGTGTAAGTTCAGCCAAACATGACCATTCAGCAGCGTCGTAGACATCAATGTCAAGTGGTAGCCCGTTTTGTAAGCAATAGATAAGGTGTGCGTCCATGGCATAGTTCATCTCGTTAGGCACTCCTAATTGATGTCCCCTTTGCCATAGTTGTGAGGCGGGTGAGGTAGCAAACTTTTGCATGGCGCTTAATGCCTCATTGCCAGTTAAGAGTTTCTCTCCCTCTAATTGGAGGGTGGGTAAGGGATATTTCTGTGCAAACCCCTTTGTGCCGCATACCGTTTGTAATCTATTGTAGGGGCGATTGGTGCTAACGTCCAATTGCAGAAGAATGCTCACGCCACGTTCAGTGAGTATAAGCGTATTATTAATATGCCCCAGTTCGGAGTTGCATTCGTTGGGGATTGTTATAGACGAGGAAAGCGAAACGAGTCGCATCATTCTGTCTTGATTGTGAAAGTCGAGTAGTTGGGCTATGGGGCCAATAGCGTGGGTAGGGTAGGGATTGCCACCATGTTGAGCGCACGAATGGATCATCCAATTGTGTTTCGTGTCGCCATGTTGTGGAGCAAATTTGTATTCATTCAAGTTGTGAATGTAGGCACCTTCGCAATGCATTATTTGTCCGAAGAGACCGCGACGCTTTATCTCGAGCGTCTGTAGAGCGAAGAAGTCGTAACAACAGTTTTCAGCCATAAATAGGTGCCGCCTTGTCTTTTCAGCCGTTTCGACGAGTTGCCAACACTCGCGTAGCGTAGTGGCAGCAGGCACTTCTACTATTACGTGTTTGCCGCAGCGCATAGCCTCTGTTGCAATAGTGGTGTGCGAGCGCCATTCCGTGCAAATGTAGACGACATCAATGTCCTGCATGCTGCAGGCTTCAGCCCAAGCCTTTTCTCCTATAAGCACTTTAGCTTGTGGACGTCCGCTTTGCGTGAGTTCCTGATTAGCTAAGAGAACTCGTTGTTCATCGATGTCGACGAGGTAACGTATTTCAGCCCCATGAATGAAAGCATATCTTTCAAGCGTTTTCATGCCCCTTCCGCCTAACCCAATTAGAGCTATGCGTACAAGTGGTATAGGAGTACAAGCGAGATTTGCAACGGTTGGCATACAGAGAACGTATAAAGGAGTTATAATAAAAAAGTGGACGCGTCATTTTCAGACACATCCACTTTACCACTTGGGTGTTACCTTTGCCCTTTGATAAGAACTATTCTATTAGAGCTTAAGAGTAAGGAGAATTACTTGCGGCTCTTACCGTAGCGGCTCATGAACTTGTCAACGCGACCAGCGGTGTCAACAAGCTTAGACTTGCCAGTGTAGAACGGGTGAGAGGTGCTTGAGATTTCAAGCTTTACTACGGGGTAAGTTTCGCCTTCAAATTCAACTGTGTCAGTTGTCTTGCAAGTTGAACGTGAAAGGAACATATCGCCGTTACTCATGTCTTTAAATACTACGGGACGATAATTCTCAGGGTGAATACCTTGTTTCATTTTGCTATAGCTTTTTTATGGTTTATCAAATTGTTATGGTAACAACTTAGTGTAATGGTCTGATAATCGGTTGCAAAAATACGCTTTTTTGTGTAATCTACAAAGGGGCGTGTTCAAAATTTTGCTACTTTTGCCTTTATGAAACGATATATACTATTTATTTTTGTGTTGTCTCTCACCTTATGTGCGAGTGCGGGTCAGCGTATAGATGCTTATTTTGCGAAGATGCCACAAACGGTTTTGCCTTTGTTAGACAAGACGGCGCGGCTCGACCTACTCGACCTCTACAATAGCCACTTAACACCGAAAGTTGAAAACGTATATGGTGGTCAGTCTGCATTGCTATCCAAGACGGACGATTATATTCAGATTAGATGTACAGATGCCAGTTTGTGGCAGATGAAACTTTTGCCTGTGGCGCATGACACGTTAATCGTATGCATTAGCACTGTTCGAGGGCTTAATACCTATTCAAGGCTTACCTATTATAGGGGGAGCGATTGGCACCAGGTAAAGCGTGACTTGCCCCAACCAGCGTTCAACTTGTTTGTAAAGTCAGCAGGGGAGACTCTTCCCACGCGTTTGCAATCATCTTTAGACGTACTTCGTAATTGCCCGATCCAATTGACGCTGAGTGAGCGCGAACCGATATTAACGTGTGCGCTAAGCCTTGCAGTGCTTCCCCTCGAAGCACAGAAGAATTTGACCCCTTTATTGCAATCGGTTAGGTATAAGTGGACTTCAGGTAAATGGGTGCTGTTACCAAATAGATAGAGGACGCAAAATTGGGCGCTTCTGTGTCCAGTGTGAAGCAGTATTTGATAAGCTGCAATTTATAGGGTGTCAAAATAAGATTAAGCTACTATCATTATTGAAAGTATTTTTCGCGTCAAATCATGTTATGACGCCCTCTCTATTAATTGCGGTACTCTTTAGTTCCAATCAATAAATTGTCCGTCTGCAGTGATACCTCGTATACTAATATCAAGGGTTTCACTTTCACGCGAGTTGGTGAAGAATATAAGAGTTGCTTCCCCTTTCTCATTTGTCATGATTTGTGGAGCCCATAAGAGAGTACGACGGGTGTCGGCTTTTGTTGGTAAATCAAATTTTCGGTAGTTGGGGGAATAGAATTTTATGGGAGGTGTGAAGCCCTGAATATTTCTGTATTCACATCCTTTTTCGTTGCGTGTGCGAAATTCATCGGAGCGCTCGTAGAAGTAAATGTAGTCAGAAAGGTCTTTGTTATCAGCATCTTTGCCTCGGTTTCGTCTTTTGTACGTTCCAGAGAGATTATCCTCAAAGAGTTCACTTCTCACAATAGTAACGTAGTCAAAGTCCTTACAAAAGCAATTGCTCTCTTCGTTAAAGAAGGTAGGGTTAAGTTGGTTATTTAATAAGAACTTATAAGTGTGTCCGTTAATGACGTACCCTCCGTCGTTCTTTTCTTGTCTTGATGAAAATTTGAAAGCTGGAGAGGTTGCGCTCTCGGTTTCGTTGATAGTTTCAGCTTTCTCAAGTTGTAGCGTATTATTGTATATTTCGAGGCCTTTGTTGTAGGAAGCCTCCGCTTCGTTATCAAAAGAAGAATTACCTATTGATAATTGGTGAGAAGCACAAGTTATTTTCCGATTATTCTTTTGACTATAGGGCTTACACTTTAGTTCCATTAGATTTAGAAATTCGAATATGTTTAAGTCGTTAAGGCCAAAGTCGCGAAAGCGTTCGCACTCTTTTTGAATGTTGTAAAATGTGAGTGATGCACGTATTCCTTTGTTTACACCACCGTCCCATGAGTATCGAGTGCCTGTTAGTCCTTTATATTTTCGTCTCGTGCTTACTGTTGCAGTTTTTAAGTTTTGCACTTTATAGGGAACGATTGTGTCTGTCCATTCAAAGTATTTAACATGATTGTTACTAACACTTGAAATATCTTTCATGCCCTGATAAGGGTGTATGGTCAGCATGTCGTACCAAAAGGGACGTAATTGAGGCGTAAGCCATCTGTCCAAATAGAGTCGGCACCATTTTTATTGTTCCTTTTCAATCTTGTTAATTTTAAAGCGTGATAGATAATTTCCCTCAATGTTAGCGTTTACCATAAAAGCAAATTGTCCTGCATTATCGGTAGTAGTAGTTCCCTCAAAGCTTCCGCCAGTTACCTTTTCGTTTTCATAACCATAGGCTTTTAAATCAATCTTTGCTTTAGATAAAGGTCTACGTTTATTATAGGTATAAAGTGTTCCTTTAATCAGTAATTTATCTTCAATAGGTTGTAGAAGTTCAAAGCTATCTTTTTTACACATAGTGTCAAAAGAGTTTGCACACCAACCTTGCACCATCATGAGTAAGTCAAGCATACGGTGGTGAGCAGCATCTTTCTTTTGAAAGTATAGGTCGGGACGATGGATGTAACCTCGTAATTCTGATGCTAATAGCAAGTCTCCACTGATTCCACCATCAGCGTTATCGAGTAAAGTAGTTGCTTCATCACGTGCTGCAAATGAAAGATTGGCATTGCGTATGGGCTTGCCCTTATTATCTTGAGCGCGAATTATAACTACAGCAGGACTGAAAGGCTTGTACGCTCTTTCGTTTTGTAATACCTCAAGTTGAACAAATCTTGCACTATCGGTAGCTTCAATTGGCTTCCATACCAAGCGAGTTGACAGACTATGACCTTGTTGGTTAAATAATTCTATTCGATTTACTCCTCCGCGCAATGCGCTATAAGGAATAGAATGGTAGTTAGAATCCTTTTTTACGCTAAGCGTGTCGAAGTAGCAAGCATTCTCACGATTGAAGATGGCAAGTCCCAATAGCTCATTTTGTATGGAATCAGCGGTAATAATGCTAATGTTAAGAACGCTGTCTGCTTGTTCAGCCTTTAAAGCGTAAGACGCAGTGCTTTGGGGCAACTCATACTTTTGTGATTTATTTGTTTGCACTTTAGCATATCCTTCAGAGAAGTCGGCTGGAAGTTCAAAAGAACCCATACCTTCATGTTCAGGTAGTGCTTGTGTGCATACTTCCCCATCAGCATAATAAATATAGATGCTATCACAAGTAGGAAGCCCTGTTCCGTCAGTAAGTTTGAAGGCAATGCGTTGTGATGTTCCCTTCACGCGGTTTCCTCCTTCGGGGTAGAAATCTAACAACCTTTTCTTGTTATTGCTCATTTCGTATGGGCGGGGCTTCCCAATTGTTGGGTATTTGCGTTGTGTTGGAGCTAAAAGCGAGAGTTGTGAAAGGCTCAGATCTAATCCTTTCTCTTTTACGTGTTGAGGATTAGCGTCAGTAAAGACGGGTAAAACACGTGAAAAGCAGGCATAGCTTCCCCAATTAACCATTTCGCGCGTATAGGCTAAAATCTCGTAATAGCCTCCATAGGCGTAGGTGGGTAAGGGAATAGCGCCATGTGCCGTTCCCATACTATCAATTTTAAGTGTTTGCTTGGTTATTTGTTGTCCGTCAGCATTTAATAGTTCAACGTATAGCACACCGCTCAGTGTGGTGGGTTTGAGTGAAGAAGCACGTACAACATAGGCTTTGTACCATATCGTGTCGCCAACTAAGTAACTTGAACTATTGAAGTGCACATACACTTTTTCGCGTGGATAGGTATAATCAAATCTTGCAGCACTTTTAAACTTTTCAAAGAGTTGCTCTGTTTGATTACTTGTTTGTGCAGTCATTGAGACAACAAGTAATAGTAGAAAGTATGATAGTAGAAGAGTTTTCTTTTTCAAATTCATAGTTTTATGGCATGTTATGCTTAACTTTCCATATCTAAAGGCTCGCATTCAATGTCCGAGGTCTTGCAATCTTTTAGTTTCCCTCCCTTTTTACATTGAATGAAATAAGCATCGGTAAATACTTCAATGATTCTTCTGTGATGATCTACTACAGCCCATGTCTCATCAGTTTGCTCTGCATTATATTGATTGGCATAGGAAGTAGCTTGTGTCAGAGCATCTGATAGGCTGAGCGAAATAAATGTCTTCCGAAATAGTATGGGCTTACTGCCTAACCAACCTTGATTCATATCTTCTTCCAAATGAGGGTGACGTAGTCTATCGTAAACAATCACATCGTAAGCATAGCGTGGGCAGTTTTTAAAGGATGCCTGCTTTTCTTCCTGGTATAAAGTGGGGGCAGTAGTGGCTTGAATTGTAACGGACTTCTCCTTTTTAGGTATGCCATAGTTGTGGTAGGCGTAGTTAAAGTTCATTGTAACAATGGCTAAAATAGCTAATGAACCAACGATGTATCTAATTATATTTTTTCTCATGTTAGTGTTGTCGTTTTAGGGTAAAAAATATGTTGATTCTTCTGTTATGAATAGAGATGAGCCCCAGTTGAGACGTAGCAATAATGCTTGATTGTGGTATGTATCCAAAATGTCGGCTATCGTATGAAGTTTGTCTATTGTCACCATTCACGTAATAGAAATTCTGATGCGGAATATAGGTGGATGACTTTCTCCCATTGATGTAGAAAGCATTATTGCGTATTACGAAATGGGCGCTGTCTCCAGTTATGATACTTCTAACATCATTTGCATTCATTGTGTTGAGGCTAAGTGGTGTACCTTGATGAATGACTTTCGTTATTCTTTTAATCCAATTCTGATCTGAGTGGTTGGTTGATTTGAATATGACAATATCACACTATGGATAGTGTGAGGCTATTGTATGCGTATTTATTATCTTGTGACTTCTCCTTATTGGAGGCTGTTGATATGGTTGTGCACAAAACAACGTCTCCATCATGTAGTGTCGGTTCCATGCTGTTTGATTCAATCGTGCAAATAGAATAAGGGCAGAAAAGTCTTAATAGAGTGAGAATGAAAAGAACAGCAATTGTCATCGTATATAGCAAACGCATACTTTTGTTAAACCACATAAATGTCGATATTAAATTCAATCGTTTGTTTATCATCTAAAATAATGGTGACACTTCTTTGCATCCAACCTTTTTTGTCGGGAACAAAGGATACGTCAATTGTTGCCTTGTCCTTGGCCTTTACCACAGTCGGGTAGTGCTCTATCAGCATACAATCACATGACGGCAATACTTGTTGGATTTTAACAGACTTGTTCCCTCTGTTTTGTAGATAGAGCTTAACAGATGCCTTTTTGCGGAGTGGTAAGCCTTTAATTTCAATTTGAGGGTTTTCTGCAATAACCATAGTTGTTGGAGATGTATGGTTATAGGTATTGAGATATGAGGTTATAGCAAATAGGTACTGGCCTCCCATCGCATCATACATTCCTTCTGGATAAAAGACGTAGTGTATGAACTTGGCTTGGTTTAATATGAAATACATTGGATTGCTTGTTTGGAAGTATTCTTCTAAGCCTATAGTGGATTCAACATAGTAGCATGGAAAAGGCAAGTTTGTGCTTAAACGAACAAAGTCTTTGGGGAGAAATCCTGAAAAGAGAATGATAGGTTGAAGAGATGTTCCTTTGGTATTTTCTTCAAGATAGGTTAATGCTCTTTTCCAACAAACTTCACATTGTGATTTGTCAATGAATAAACAAAATTGGCTCCTTTTGGCTACGATGTCATCAAGTGTATATTGCTTCATATTGGAGTCGTAAAATGTCCAATCATCGTTGATAGGTGTTTTAACCTCCTCTGTATAGTGAATATAACTTTTAATGATTTTAAATTGTGCGTTGTTGCTCTTTAATGTCTGAATATCAAGTTGTTGCTTGTAGTTATAGACAATGAAGAAGAATGTTAAGGCAGCAATTGTTCCTAAGATGATAGCCCATGTTAGGTGTTGCTTGTTGAGTGTTAATGTTCTCATGATTAATACTTTCTAAATTTGTTTGTTTGCTGGAGAAGCGTTAAAGTTACTTTACACGGATTGCCAACTTGGCTCAGCATAGCGTTCAAGTAACTTGTCGTTTGCCATTTGTGCCATGTACGACAATCCGTGTTAAAATTTGAGTGTCGTGTAAAACTGAATAGTAGTCAATTTCTTATCTACTCAAGAGTTGATTAGTTCCAATTAATAAGTTCCCCCTCTTCTGTGATGCCACGCACGCTGATATCAAGTGTTTCGTTTTCGCGAGCGTTGGTAAAGAGTATGATAGTTGCTTCGCCCTTGTCGTTTGTCTTAATCTGTGGTGACCACAAGAGTGTGCGGCGTGTATCGTTCTTTGAGGGCAAATCAAACTTTCGATAGTTGGGCGAATAGTATTTAATGGCAGGCGTAAATCCTTGAATTTGACGTGACTCTTTGCCACGCCCTGTGCGCCTTCTATATTCATCGGAGCTTAGAAACAAATAAATTTTGTCTTTTTCGTTACTAAAACGCTTCTCTTCACCACTTACACCATCAATGCGCAAATTGCTTTTAACGATAGAGGCAGATTTGAAGTTTGAGCAGAGCTTATCATCCTCATCTCGAAAGAAAACCGATGGAGGAAGATTGTTAACGTAAACGGTGTAATTATGTCCTTTAATCGTAAAACTCAGTAGTGTATTATCTTCGTTCTCACTTGGATTATCATTATTATTTATATCTTCGTCATTATTTTGAGTCACATCGTTGTGGCTTAAGCTTTGACTATTTGTAGAATTATTATGTGAATGACTATTTATGGCATTTTCTACCTTACTATTAGTAAGTGTATAGTATTCTTCCGCATAAGTTGCCATATTTGAAGTTATTTGAGAAGAGTCCATGGTGTAGTCGCTTCCGTTATAACTTAGTTTCCAATTCATAATGTCGAAAAATTGGAAAATGTCTAAGTCATTAATACCGAAATCTCTCAGACGTTCGCATTCACGCTGCACGTTATAGTAGGTTACGCAGTGTTTAATTCCATTTCGCTCGCCACCATTAAAGGTGCTACGGCCGCCTTGTAGTCCTTTGTATTTTTTGACATGTGCCACGACTTCGGCAGGCTTAAGCACCGAAAAGCGAAAGGTCTTAATCGTGTCTTTCCACTCAAACAGATCAGCCTCCTTTGTATCGGCAGCAGTGTTTGTGTAATTGGGGTTGTTTGTGGCATATTCGTACGGCTGTAAGCTTAGTTGGGGTCCTCTGATAGGGCAGAGTGGGGGAGCGAACCAACGGTCAAGCGAAAGTTTGCTCCATTTGCGTTTGTTCTTTTCGTCCCGAAGTTTGAAGGTAACTAAGAAGTCTCCTTTCAATTCCGTTTTCGCTTCAAAAGCAAATCGCCCTTTGTTGTCAGTTTTGGTTTGTGCCTCAATGCCAGTAGAACCCACCTTCCCATCGTTGTATGCATATCCCATAAGGTTGATATAAATATTGGGGTAAGGTTCCTTCTTGTTGTTGTACTTGTAAAGTGTACCTTTAATCAACAAACTATCTTCTATGGGCTGACGAAGCGCGAAACTATCGCGTTGACACATCACATCAAAAGAGTTCGCTTGCCACCCTTGTACCAACATGAGGAGGTCGAGCATGAAGCGATGCGCGGCATCATTGCGCTCAAAATAACGATCAGGACGATGAATATAACCACGCAGTTCAGAAGCTAACAACATGCTGGCCTCAATACCTCCATCGGTGGTGGTGATAATGTTGTTCGCTTCGTCGCGTACAGCCACAGAAAGGTTGGCATTCTTTACGATACTTCCGTCACCACGTGTGGCTTTAAGTACTAATGCTACGGGGCTAAAGGGATCGTATGCGCGTTGGTTTTGTTTAACTTGTAGTGAAACTTTGTGTGCAGCTTCACGCTGATTGAGCGGATTCCAAACTAATCGTGTCGCAAGTCCCTGTCCCTCAATGTTGAAAAGTTCGAAGCGACTCACCCCCGCGCGAAGGGCTTTGTTGGGAATGAAAAGTTCAGTTCCTGTTTGCGGGTTGACAGTAAGCGTGTCAAAGAAGCAGGCATTTTCGCGATTAAAGAGTGCAATAGCTAAAAGTTTATGAAGCTCGCAAATGCTGTCTGCAGCAGTTACTTTAATGGTGATTCCTTCACTACTATGTTCAGTCACTCCTAAGTAGTAATCGGCCGTGCAAAGGGGTAATTCAATTTGACTCTTTTTGATGCCATTAATGTGTGCATAGCCTTTGTCAAAGTCGGCAGGTAGAAGGAACGTCCCCATCCCATCGTGTAAAGGTTGTGTGGTCGTACACAATCGTCCATCAGCATAAAAAATAGAGAGCGTGTCTTCAACAGGAAGCCCTGTACCATCAGTAAGTTTAAAAGCAATAAGTTGGTCTACGCCCTTAACGCGTTCTCCGCCTTCGGGATAGAAGTCGAGCATTCGTTTTTTGTTTGTGGTCATGCCATAAGGGCGTGGTTGTCCTATGGTAACCGTTTTACGAGGCTCTGGTAGTGGAATGGAGAGCTGTGAAAGGTCAAGGTCTAACCCATGTTGCTTTTTGTGTTGTGGATTTTCGTCAGTAAAGACAGGTAGCACACGTGAGAAGCAAGCATACTTTCCCCAATTCACCATTTCACGCGTATAGGCTCTCACTTCGTAGTAACCTGGGTAAACGGTATCACCTAAAGGGAAAGCACCCTGTGCCGTTCCCATACTATCAATTCTGAGAACTTGATTAACAACGTTTTGTCCGTCTGCATTAAGTAGTTCAACATAAAGCACTTTGCTGAGTGTAGTGGGTTTGAGCGATGATGCACGTACTACGTATGCTTTGTACCAAATGGTATCGCCCGTAAGGTAAGCGGTGTTATCAAAATGAACATACACTTTTTCACGAGGATATTTATAGTCAAATCGTGCAGCTGTTTTAAACTTTTCAAAGAGTTGTTCCGTTTGTTCATGCAGTGATTGTGCATGGGTGCTGGTGTTCAGCAAGGTGCAGAGCAAAAATAAGAGGATACGCAGAGATCTATATTTATACATCTTCATCATACACTTTGGTGCCTTATGGTAAATATACTCAATAGTGTGTAGAGAACTTGTCTCTATTATTATCTTTCAAGTGAACTTTCGTACTCTAAGGGATCGCATTCAGCATCTTTCGTTTCGCAATACATTAGATTTCCACTTTGAAGACAGTTTACGCGATGAGCGTCTCGATATGTTTCTGTAATATACCATTTCATATCAACTTCAGCATAATCCATGCCTAGTTCATTTACGTCTTGTGCATATTTTTTTGCTTTATTATATGCCTCTTTCATAGATTTAGATGTGAATGTAATCACGTGATATCCGTAAATAGAGTCATTCTTCCACCCTTTGATAGAATCCTCTTTGATTTGTTCAGGTGTTTTTTTAGAGTATACTTTTACATCATAGGCATACGAATCGCAAAATTTGTATTCAAATTCTAATTCCTCACGATAGCTCGGTAAGGGTTTAGTAGCACAAGCATTTGTAATGCGATTCATGTTATGTATTCCATAGTTGTTGTGTGCATAAGTAAAGTTCATCACAACAACAGCAATAATGGCAAATGTACCAATAATGTATCGGATTTTTATGTGCTTCATGGCTTAGGATTTTTTTAATTTATAAAGTCAAAGTAGAGAAGTATTCTTTTCATTGAAACACGAATTGTCGGTTAGACCTAGCATCATTATCAAGCAAACTTGCTATTCGGCATTCGCCTTGCGCGACAATTCGTGTTAAAATTTGAGTGTAGTGTAAAACTGAATAGAAGTAAATTTCTTATCTACTCAAGAGTTGATTAGTTCCAATCAATAAATTGTCCGTCTGCTGTGATACCTCGTATACTAATATCAAGGGTTTCACTTTCACGCGAGTTGGTGAAGAATATAAGAGTTGCTTCCCCTTTCTCATTTGTCATGATTTGAGGTGCCCAAAGCAGTGTCCGTCGAACGTCTTTTTCCGTTGGAAGGTCGAATTTACGATAATTAGGCGAATAAAATTTTATTTCAGGTGTAAAACCTTGTAGGTGGCGAAACTCAATGCCTTTTTGATTGCGTGTTCGATATTCGTCGGAGCATTCATAGAAATAAATATAGTCAGTAAGATCGATATTATCAGCATCTTTACTTCTATTGTTTCTTTTATATTTGCCAGAGAGATTGTCTGCAAACATATCGCTCCGGACAATCGTTACAGATTCAAAGTCTTTGCAAAGCGTGTTAAGTTCTTCGTCAAAATAGGTGGAAGTTAAGTCGTTGTTTAACAATAGGCGGTATTCATGCCCGTTGATAATGTACAACCCCGTTTTTCTATCTTTATCTGGCTTTTCTTTCTCGTCAAATGGTGTGTTGCCATCAGCACCGAAACTTTCTAAAAATGAAGAACTTATGCTTGACTTCCCTTCAATATCAGAAACTAAACTTTCATTGGCTTGAGAATAAATGTCTCCTATGGATAGTCGTTGCAAAGAAGTTCCTATTCCCGTGGCATCTTTTGGGGAATTGTATTTACACTTTAAGTCAACGAGCTTAAGAAAAGCAAAAACGTTTAAATCGTTTAATCCGTAGTCGCGAAAGCGTTCGCATTCTCTTTGTATGTTATAGTAAGTAAGCGAAGCCCGTATTCCCTTATTGACACCTCCGTCCCATGTGTAGCGTGTACCTGTAAATCCATTATACTTTTTATGAGCGTGTACTGTGGCGGCTTTAAGGTTACTGACTTTATAGGGTAGTATAGTGTCTGTCCATTCGAAATATTTTACATTGTTTTTATTCTCATTATTATTGGATTGGTTGATTAATGTTTGCTTTTCGTTATAGATATATGGATGTATGGTCAGTTCTTCTCCAGTTAAAGGGTATAGAAGAGGGGTTAGCCAACGATCAAGAAAAATTTTACACCATTTTTTTTGTGGATTATTTGTGTCAGAACTAATTCTAAACTGTATAATATAGTCCCCTTTAACTTCCGTATTAGCAACAAAATTAAAAGATCCATGGTTGTCAGTAATGGTACTCCCTTCAAAATTCTTTTCATTTATTTTGCCGTCTTGATATCCATAAGCTTTTATATCAATTTTGGTATGAGGTAAGGGTTTGCGTCTATTGTATGAATAAAGTGTACCTTTGATCAAGTATTTGTTCTCGATAGGTTGTAATAATTGAAACGTATCTTTTTGACACATTGTATCGAAAGAATTGGCACACCAACCTTGTACCATCATAAGAAGGTCTATCATACGTCTATGAGCTGCATCCTTTTTCGCAAAGTACAAGTCAGGACGATGAATATATCCACGTAATTCAGATGCTAAGAGTAAATTTCCGCCAATGCCCCCATCGGCATTGTCAAGTAAAGTAGTTGCTTCATCACGTGCTGCAAATGAAAGGTTAGCATTGGCGATGGCGTTACCATGTTTGTCTTTTGCACGTACAACTACGACGGCAGGGCTAAAGGCTTTATATTCACGTTGATTCTGAAGAACTTCAAGATGCACGAAACGAGTACTATCAATAGATGTGAATGGTGCCCAAAAGAGACGTGTTGATAGACTCTGCCCTTTCCAATTATAAAGTTCTATACGATTGACGCCACCGCGTAGCGCGTTAATAGGTATAAAGCGAGAATTAGCATTTTCATGTACAGTAATTGTGTCAAAGAAGCATGCATTTTCGCGGTTAAAGATGGCTAAAGCAAGAAGCACATTCCTTTTAATACTATTCGTATTAGCTATAATTTGAATGTCAAGCCCTTCATTATTAATGTTAGCTGAAATGGCGTACGCTGCATGAATATTGGGTAACTCATATTTCTTAGATCGAATGGATTGAACCTGTGCGTACCCTTCTGAAAAATCAGCGGGTAATTCAAAGGACCCCATGCCGTCATGTTCTGGCTGAGCTTTTGTACATATTTTTCCATTAGCGTAATAAATAGTTATGCTATCATAGGCTGCTAGTCCCATACCATCCGTTAATTTGAATGCAATTCGCTGTGATGCTCCGTTTACGCGATTTCCACCTTCAGGATAAAAATCTAAAAAACGTTTTTTATTGCTTGTCATTATGTAGGGGCGTGGTTTCCCTATAGTCGGATTCTTGCGTGGGGCTGGTGTTAGAAGTGATAATTGAGAAAGGTTCAGGTTCAATCCTTTTTCTTTTTTGTGTTGAGGGTTTGCATCTGTAAAAACAGGTAGTACACGTGAGAAGCATGCAGCACGCCCCCAATTAATCATTTCGCGTGTATAAGCTAATATTTCATAATATCCGCCATAAGCATAGTAGGGTAGTACGATGGCACCTTGTGCCGTTCCCATACTATCAATTTTAAGTGTTTGTTTAGTAATTTGTTGTCCGTCAGCGTTTAATAGTTCAACATATAGGACTCCGCTTAGTGTAGTTGGTTTTAGTGAAGATGCACGTACTACATAAGCTTTATACCATATAGTATCGTTTTGCAGATAACTTGAGCTATTAAAGTGCAGGTATACTTTCTCGCGTGGGTAGTTATAGTCAAAACGAGTTGCTTTTTTGAATTTTTCAAAGAGTTGTGTCGTTTGGTCAGATAAGGATTGGCCTATTGAAGATAAAGAAATCAATAAGCATGATAATGTAATCAATATATGTTTTAGCATATTCTTTTGAATTAAACGACGTGTTACTTATAATTCGATTTTGATTAAGTAGCTCTTCAAAATTAGTTTATATTTAGATGTTCCCAATTAGCTTATATCAAAAGCTCTCTCCCCAGCGCATCTTGTTCCTTGGTTCTCAATCGCATAGTCCGCTATGCTCGTTCGAACCAAGAAACAAGCTGCACCCCAATAGAGTACTTCTGATATAAACTAAATTCGAACACCTATTAATCATTTATTAGCTAACAACATCTAATGGCTCACATTCAATATCAGATGTTTTGCAATTTGGTAATGTGCCACCTTTTTCACATGCCGTAAAGTATGCTTCAGTATATATTTCAGTGTAATATGGCACGTGATCAACTACTGCCCATGTTCCATCATCACCATGCATGGCGTTGTATTGGTTTGCATAATAGGTGGCTTCTGTCCGAGCTTTACCTAAGTTTAATGATAGGAATGCTTTTCTGTATAAAATATCTTTTGCTCCTATCCAACCAAGATCCTTTATAGAGTCAATAGTGTTGGTATATCTGCTATATACAACTACATCATAGGCATAACGCAGACAGTTTTTATAGGATGTTCGTTTTTCTTCGCGATATGCAGGAGCAGTTGTTGTAGCATTTGCTTTTGTTATTCCATTCATCTTAGGAATTCCATAGTTGTTGTGTGCGTATGTAAAGTTCATCACAACAATAGCGATAATGGCAAGCGTACCAATAATGTATCGTATCTTTATGTACTTCATGACTTAAAAGTTTTTTAATTTAACAAAGACTAAAATAGGATTGCTTTCTTCCGTAATATTGTTGAGCAAAACTTTTTCCTTCTCTGAAGGTTTAATGTTTTTATTCAACTTCATAATGCGGAAGATGTCAAATGGTTGGAGTACCTTAATAAAGTTTTCGCCATCGGAAAAGTCGAAAATGTTTGCACTCAAGGATTCAAACAAATTATGCTGTGCGTTTTTAAATCCAGTCCCTTTTAAAACGTTACCAGATGATTTGTTGTATAAAACGGGTCGAATAAATCCTTCTTTTGTAATAAACACACACAGTGTATTGTCTGTTTGCTGATAACCTCCTTTATAAGTAATCGGAGATTTTTCGGTTTTCGTTTCAAATTCTTTGTCTGAAAGAGTAGAAATATTCAACTGATCTTGTGATGTGCAGTTAGAAGGTAACTCAACTTTGTAGCGTGCGATAGCTTTGTTCCCTTCAATTTGCCAAATGGTGTTAGAAAGTATGTGATTAAAGAAAACTTTTCCTCTTACTGAATGAAGAGGTCTAGACACGGACCAATGGAAATTAGAGCGTAACTTTTCATCGTATGGGAAACCAACATATAGTGGTTGTTGTTGAGCGTTGGCAATTACAACTCTGTTATAATCCAATTGAGGTGCCTCTTCGTTGAATGAAAATCCCGTGTGTTGTATTTGTGTGTCACCAGCGAACTCTATTTGCTGGTAGTAGTAATACAAGGGCTGCTCTTTTACAAGATTACCGCCATAGTCGTAAAAGAGTTGTTGCGCACCATTAGGGTCTAATAGGCAGATGCGCTTGTTACGATAATCAATAGATAAGTCAGCGATGCTTTCGTATTCGCCTTTGTTATTGCCTTGTTTGCCAATGCGCCCAAGGTATTTACCGTCTTTTGTAAAACGCATGGCGAGTTCATTCTGCTTATCTAAAATAAACAGAAATTTATCGTCGGTTGCGATTTTGTCGATATGGCCCAAGAGACTCTCCGCATTAGTCTCAAGAGGTACATAGTTGATGCTTTCTATCAATTGATAGAAGTCGTAGTCGTTGTCATTTAATGGAATCTGAATGTTCCTTACTTGTGAATTGTCAATTTCAAGGTTGGGAAGTTCAGTTTCAAGTGACAAAACAGACATACTACGTGCATTCATAGGCATAAGCATGTTAGGACCACTATTGTCTTTACAAGAAGTGAGACAGGTTAGTAGTGCAAAAGCTGCCGCTAAGGGGGTAATGCAATCTTTGTTCATAGTTTTGGTTTTAAAGATTCATTTGGGATAAAAATGTCATTATAAATGGTGTTAGAATTGTTCCATTTCTGTGTGCGTTCAAAACTTTCAAAGGAAAGGCTTGTTATCGCTAATAGAAATAGCGATATGAGAGCATACTTGAACTTTTTGCTATTTAGCTGATGATAGAAAGTTATCCCATAATAGGCAAATGGTAGTGCGATGCCAATGATAGACAAATACATGTATCGATCGGCGATGATGTGTTATCTGTCAATGGGAATAATATGAAGTACTAATATAAGGTGAATGAGAAATATTGCCGTCCCAATCACTATAATGGGCTTTTTGAATATATTCCGAAAGCTATATATAATGGTTGTGATAAGCAAGGGATAAAAGAAAAGCCATAAAGGCGTTAACTCTGTTGGTGATAAAGGGTAGTAATATTTAAAACGTAGGTTGTAGGGAATTATAGCTTTGCATATGTACTCTGTTAGAGCATAGCTTGCAAAGATAATTCTTTGCCACCATGTGTATGTTGCAGATGATGTGAGCGTATTGATAGAGTTATTCTTGGTTTCAAAAACGAAGAAGCACCCCATCAGCAATGCAAGAATGAAAAAAGGCGTAATCTGTAGGAAAAAAGTTCTATCAACCTTCCATCCTTTATATATAAGAGTCAAAACTGTAAGCATTAATGGAAGCGTCGCTGCTTGTTCCTTAGATAAATATGCCAAGAGAAAGCAGATGATTGAACCTATATAATGCAAAGTCTTCCTTGCTTCAATATAGAAGACGAAAAAGTAACATGCTAATATATAGAAAAAAGAAGATAGTAAGATTTTAGACGCACTCATCCATGCAACACTTTCTACTTGCAATGGGTGAACGGCAAAAAGCAAAGACGTGATAAAGGCAATGTTATTGCATTTTTGATTATCGTATTTGCTCTTTTTAAAAAGAATGTGGCTAATTATCTTATAGATTAATATAGTATTTAGAATATGTATCGCTAAACTTACGCAATGAAAAGCGGAAGGATTAAGACCACAAATTTGGTAAATGGTACAGTATAAAAGTTGATTAAGTGGCGAGTATTGGCCATGAAAAGAATAGCGGAATAAGTGTGAAATGTATTGCCAATTCCAATCAGAAATGGTGTATGCATTAATGATTTGCCATTGATCGTCCCATTTATCAATAAATTGATTCCCCAATGTGTGGTGGTAAACGACAATATTTATTAGCACAAGAATAGCTATGGTAACAATAGCTTTTGTTTCCAATAACTTTTTGTGAAATATGTCAATATAATTTCCCATTAGCAGTTTGTTTCGTTTATGATGTAGTTGGGGCGTCCTTTGCTTTGCATAAAGCAACGTCAAATATCATGCAACAATCAAAATGATAAGAAATTGCGCGTAAATGCTAATATATACAGCATATAGCAGGTGTTTGACATGATGTATTTTTTGTTATTTATCTGTTACTTTACCATTTGATTTTATAATTTATCATAGTTAATGGTTCGTAATTGGTTCTTATTTTGGGTAACAAATCCGATTATTTTTCGTATCTTTGCACCGTGAGTAACAAATCTCGCAAAATGACAATAAG
>ENA-OWPL01000787-OWPL01000787.1-human-gut-metagenome-genome-assembly--contig:-NODE-787-length-20510-cov-24.468883_pt1 | contig 20510 bp, 30 predicted proteins | sample MGYA00248263_ERZ651844 | MGnify/ENA primary metagenome ERZ651844 (study PRJEB26924, sample SAMEA4378256) | human gut metagenome | biome: human gut; feature: human-associated habitat; material: faeces...
TCTAAACAAGTTTGTTTAGATTTATCAATATTTAAACAATAATTTCTATTATATTTTAATAAACAAGTATTTTTTACTTTATTATTAAATTCATTTGTTTTTGAATAATTATCAACCAAATATTTTTCTAAACAAGTTTGTTTAGATTTTTCTTTTACTTTTAAAGATTGAAATGAATATTCTACACCATATTTTTCTAAACAAGTTTGTTTAGATTTTTCTTTTACTATATTTGATTTCATTGGATTATCTACCCCAAAATTTTTTATATATGATTCTTTACATTTTAATCTAATTGCAGGTGATTCAATTGGAGACATCACTCCATATTTATTCAAACATGTTTCTTTAATTTTTTCTTGGATTTCTTTAGATGCTCCAATATATTCTACTCCATATTTTTGTAAATTTGTTTTCTTTATTCTTTCTCTTATTTCTTTAGAGCCAAAAATACATTTGCAACCATATTTTATTATATTTGTTTGCTCTAATTTTTCTTTAACCTTTTTATCTTTTACTCTACACTTTATTGAACAGTGATTGTTGTATAAATGATTTTTTCTATTTAAATACTTTAATTTTCCACCACATATTGGACATTTTGGTCTTATTTCAATATGATACTTTATTCTATTAAAAGCTTCATTTAAATTTTCTATATAATCAAATCTATTTTCTAAATAATATTTTATTAATGGATATTTAATATTTATTTTTCTTAATTTATTAGAATCAATATATCCACGTTTATTTGATAAAATTTTTAAAATGAGGTCATCATGATTTATCATATAAACAAAAATAGGGAGATACTTTAAAATATCTCCCAAATTAATTTATTTTGAAGGATTACTAGTATTTGAGTCACCTAGTCCTAATTTTGATTGAAGAGTTGAATGTTCTTCTGAAAGTAAATAAGTTTTACTTTTTAAATGAAGATATTGTTCACTATATGGCTTAGTAAACTCATTAAACTTCATGATCTTTACCCACTCGTCATGACCTTCAAACTGAAGCTGACCCAGATTCATTAAACAACAATCTAATGTTGGATAAGGAATAGATTCAAGATCTGGGTTGAATGCATCCCAAATCTGTAATAATCCTTCAACATAACTAAATTGTACTTTTTGCTTATTTAAAAAGTAGCGGAAAATCTCAACAGCTTTACTAAGAGCTTCTTTATCAACTACTTTAAATTCATATTTAGCTACTTTACGATCATGCTTATCAATAGTCTTAATAAGTTCCTCTTCAATAGCAAGTAACTCTTCATTTGTCTTTCCATCTAATGACTTAACAAACTTGTCATATTCGATCTTATTCTTTTCAATTTCTGATAGCTTTTTAGCCATAATATTTGTTTTATATAAATTTATGATTTAAATATAGAATATTTCACTTATACATTTCATAAAGAAAGTCAATAAATTTCTTTCCTTCTTCTAATGTCCAAATTTCTTTAAAATTCAAATGATTGTGCTTAGCGCAATCTCTCTTTTCTGGATCTTTTATTGTCCATATAGTGATTGCTTGACATTTTGGTCCATATCTTTCTTTATATCTTTGTACTAATACTTGATCTAATATTGAGTTTGGATTATATGGGTGAGTGTTGTGTGTATAATAACCTTGTATTTCAATAAAATAATCTAATTCAGGAATATAAAAATCACATCTCCATGGATATCTTATATTATCTTTATATTGCCTTTTAACAGAAGGAAACTTTTCTTTTATATAAGAAAACATTTCTTCCTCAAACTTAGAAGTATTGAATGTATGATTTTTTCGTTTTGACTCATTTATTTTATCAATAACTTCTTTTGTATGAGATTTTTCAATAGATGATTTAAGACTAAGTCCACTGGTTACACCATATCTAGATAACATAGTTGTTTTTATCCTATTTTGAATCTCTTTAGATTTTCCAGGACTATCAACACCATAATTTTTCTTTAGTGTTTCTTTTGTTTTATTATAAATTATTTCAGATCCTAATGGACTAGTACTACCATATTTTTCTAAACAAGTTTTCTTAATTTTATTTTTAACATTTTCTGTAGATGCAGCCCATTCAACTCCATATTTTTCAAAGCATGTTTTCTTGGCCTTTTCTGTATTTGGAAAATGTTTTACTCCATGCCTATTTAAAGATGTTTTTTCTGCTTTACTTCTTGTACCTAATGACATACATGAATGACAACAAAAATCAAAGAAAATAGCCTTACCATTATTTAACCCATAATAAGAAACATACCCTTTATGGCAATATTTACATTTTGGCCTTATTTCTATATGGCTTTTAATTCTACCTAAAGTTTCTTTTATTGAAGATGAATCATCATATCTTTTTTCTATATAATGTAATATATTAGGGTATTTTTTCTTTACTTTAGTTGTAATGTTTCCATTTATTTGGGTACCATTCTTTCTAGTAAAGAATAATTTAATTATAAGATTATCATGATTACTAAACATATCAATAAATAAATCAATATTTGTTTCAAAACCCGTTTCAAAGCATAAGTCATTTCTTTTCTGCTCACAACATCGATTACAATAAGATAATTGTCTGCATTCAATGGTCCTACATGCTTTATATCAACATTGATATAATCATAAAGCTTATTTATCTTAAATAAGTTGTCAATCAAATTGAATTGTCTATATACCCAATTCTTCACATATTCATTACTGTTTGTGTTGTCCCCATCAATTTCTATGATTGTATTGTTGAAGTCAATCTTTCCATCAATGTCAATATAAGGGTTTATTACACCATACAATCTTCCAATCCAATCTTTCTTTATAGATATCCTAAGATACCGCTTCAGAACTGTAAGAAATTCTTTACTATATAGAGTATCTGATATGTATGACATGTCTGTAATGTACCGATATATAGATTGTACTAACATTACTAATCTCCAAGTCAGAGTATTTGATCCAATTTTCTTCAATATCCAACTTATACCATGTGATTTCTTATAAATCATGATAAATTTCTCTATTTTTATTTAAAGGTGAATTAGGCAATTAAAACAAATAAAAAATAAAATTTTTGATTTTTATTTTGAAATTTCATCCTATTGTTCTATATTCATCTCGTTAATAAAATATAGAAATTCAAACTTAAAAAGTTCAAGAAAATATGAAGAAATTATCAGAATTTGTTGCAGAAGCTAAGTCACTTGATATACAGAATGATACTTTGGATTTCATTCCATCTGCTAAGCTTAAGACATATCTTACTACAGCAGACAAGTTCATTTCTGTTGAGGCTAAAGAAATCATCAATTGGTTGATTGTAAACAATGCTACATATATGAAGGAGATTGGTTCTCTTCAAAATTTCTATGGTAAGGGTAAACCAAAAGATCCTAAGTTGCAGGAATTGTACAAGTGGATTGGAACACTTGCTAAGGCTCACCGTCTTCTTGAGGTGCCAGTATTCCAGACTGAAGAGCAATTCAATGCAATTATCAAGAATGAGATTTCACCAGATGAGATATTGCTTGACTTGAAGACTAGAAAAGGTCGTGATGCCGTAGCTAAGAAGTATACTCCATTGGTTTGGAAGATTGCTCGTGGATTCAATGGAAAGTCTAGCTTCTCTCTTGATGATTTGTTTGCCTTTGGTATGGAAGGTCTTACTATTGCAATGAATCAGTATGGTAAGTCTTCTGAAGAGACTGCTAAGAAACGTGGTGGAAAGAATGCTGAAGCAGAAGAGATGGCTGGAGAATTGAAGGATGAAATGAAGAAACGTAAAGCATTTACTTTCTTGAGCTATGCTAGCTATTTGATTCGTATTGTAATCCTTGAAAATATCAAGAATGCTTCACACTTAGTACGTATTCCAGTTTCTGTTCAGAATAAGGAACGTAAAGATACAGGTAGAAATACAAAACAGACTTCAGTATCTGGTGAGTCACCTATTGGTGGCGGAGATGAAGGTAAGGGAATCTTTGATAAGGTTGATTCTAAAGAAGATGCAGATGCTTCTCTCGACCAGCAAGATATTGCTAAGCTTTGGAAGATGATTGTCAAGATGCTTGAAAAGAAATTTACTGAAAAGCAGCTTGATGTATTCTACAGTATGAATGGATTGTTTGGTCATGAGAAACTTAAAGCAAAGCAGATTATGGCTAAGTATGGTATGAAGAATCCATCAGAAGTTACTAATTCTAATTTCAAAGTTCTTCAGTACATTAAGAATACTCCAGAGTTGAATAAAGCATTTGCTGAGTTGTATTCTCTTTACAAAGAGTGTTTGAATGATGAAGATCAGAGAAATGCTGATCCATCAGTATTTCGTATAAATGACAATGATACTGCATATCGTGAGTAAGATGAAAAGTTTATATGAATATTTGCTTGAAAGCAGTATTGAACGTTATTCAATCAAAACTACTCTCAAGCAATTCATTGACAAGTATATAGAATTATCTAAGTTGTCAAGAACCAAAGCAATATTAGAATTAGTATCTAATCTGAACATGTACAGTGATGGTGGACCTAATAAAGAAGATTGGATTACTTCAAGTCAAAGTAAAGAAATTTCATTTGATGCTTATACAGAAACAATAAGTGGAAAAGAATATCTGTATATAGAAATTCATGATTCTAGTTATGATACTATGAAGGTTGCATTCAACATTAAAAAAGTTGACTTTGCAGAACAGTTGTATGATTGGTTCAAAAATACTGGTAAAAAGCAATGATTAATCTTAAGAGCTATGTAGTCATGAAAGAAGAATTGGATGGTGATAACATTCAATGGAAATTCAACAATTGGTCTAAAGGAATAGAATCATCTGCATTAGATGCATTCATGAAAGAAGCACCAAACCAGAAAGATATAGATGGGTTTAAGAAACTGGTAGATGACAGTGGTATCAACTTCAATGCATTGACTGATGTAATGAATGATGATGCAAAAGGATTACCAGACAACTATGACAATATCTATGTTCTTAAGAAGATTATAGACACTATAAATATATTAAATAAAGGAAAGAATGATTAGTATTTCAGAATATCTAAATGAAAATCTTGATGAATTTGTTTTTGAGTTGAAAAGTCAAACATATTTGAATGCTGCTAAGAAAGCAAAGAAACTTGGAGATCCACGGGCAGAAAAGTTCTTGCAAGCATTTAAAGACAATATTGATAAAGAATTGATGAATGCTGAAGGTCCAGATGATGAAGAAAAGAAATTCAACATCTACTATAATGCTGATAAGAAATCTATTGTAAGACTTAAAGCATTAGCTAAGAATGAGGGAGGTGACGTATCTTTAAGAAATTTTGGTAGAGGTACAGCTCTTGAAATTCGAAATGATGATCTACAATTTGTCACAAATGTATATGTTGCTACTAATAAAGATCAAGATAGACAAATCTTCTTACGTCAATCTATCATATCTCAAGATAAATGGGATTACGTATCAAAAGAATTCAATAGAGTTGCTGAAAAGATAAATGATTCAGAAGCAAAGAAGCCATTTACTTTTGTAGAAGTATTTACTATTACTGGTAAAGTTGAATTCTTCTATATTATAGATACAGATAAGTTTATACCAGTATTCTTAAATCATGGTAAAGGTAATAAATATGAAGATGATGAGTGCTTAGATAATTATTCAGAAGCAGATAAGACTGTTATCAATACTATCTGTAAAGCAATGAATCAAAATCACAAAGATATATAATAAGGTAATGAGAAGTTTAGTATGTATGATGCTGGAGAAGAAATGTGATGCTCCTACAAAAATGGATCCTAAAGATAGTGAAAATGTTCTTGAACTCAATGAGATGATAGATGTATGGAGACTTGTAGATAAATATGATATCAGATGGTATACAGATTACAAGAAATATCCTGAATCTATATTTGTGAATAGAGAAGATTGGGAATCTGCTAAATCAAAAGCAAGTTCATCTAAAGTATTTGATGTTTGTTTGAAGAAAAATGGTAGAATGAAAGGTCATGAAGGACCAATATCAGGAACAAATTAGAATTGAATAAATTTATGAAGCAATTAGTAGAATATATGAAGGAGAGCTTGGCAACGAACTCTCCTTTTGCACTGAATGAAGATAGAGATCAGACCATCAGGTTGAATGACTTTGAAGCTAGTTGGAAGGTGAAAGATCCAGAAAACAGAAAAGGTATCTTTGTAATAGAAGTACCAGAAGACTATACTGATGATGATATCAATCAATATATATCTGATTTGCTTCTTGAAAGCATGCCATCAGATGATAATTTAGCTAAAGAATATTTTGGTGCTAATGCTGATAATATTATAGATGCTAGATTTGAATTTGAAAAGAAAGAAGATGTAAAAGATGGATTGCATTGTACATTTGAATTTGACAAATCATTAGATGACAACTATAAAGGTGAACAAGATAACCTGAAGAAGTATGCATTAGAAAATCTAAGATTCATTGTAGATTGGTCAGAGTTTGATGTTGTCAATACATCAGATGATGGATTGCTATATGACTTATGGGATGTATTCAAGAGAACAAAGTCAAGCAATATTGTAAAATATATGGATGATAAGATAAAATTAGAAATAGAAGAAAAAGATATTGTTTTTGACAATAGTAAGAGTGAACTTATTAAAGACAAATAACTATATTTATAATGGATATTAAAATAAGAAAATGAATACAAAGAAAATAGGAAATATAGTATATTTAGGTTTATTTGGTATATTATACTGTTCTAGTGCATTTGTGTCAACAATGCATGCTATTGAATTTTTTAGTTTAGCTAATGTAGGTTATTTAGCAATAATGTTGGCATTGACTTATGAAATTGGACAAGCAGCAGTGTTGTCATCATTATTAATAGATAAAAGAAATCAAAAGAAAGTAGTACCGTGGATTCTTATGGGAGTCCTTACAATTTGTCAAATATTAGGAAATACATTTTCGGTATATAAGAATATTTGTTTGAATTCAATGAATGAATTGGTTTGGATAAAAGAGCCAATATTTGTATTTGCAAATGACTTTCCAGATAAGCAAGCTACTATTATCATAACTTGGGTTATGGGAGCTCTGTTGCCGGTAATTTCCTTACTTATGTGTGAAATGGTAACTTCTTATATACATAGTGGCAAAGAGGATAAAGTACCAAAAATTACAAAACAAGAAGAAATAAAAGAAGAACCAGAACCAGAACCAGAACATAAGATAGAAAATGAGCAAGTACAAGAACAAACCAACCAAGAGGAAGAGGATATCAAGGAAGATGGACGAATTTGTGAGAGAGATAATAGTGGGAGCAAAGAATCTGAAGGAGTTGTCAATGAGACAAATGAAAGCAACACTCAGAATTTGATAAAGGAAGAAACACAACCAGAAGTTACTGAACCAGAAATATCTAAACCTAATCTTAAATCACAATTCTTAAATATCTAATAAATCATAAAATAAAAATATAAAGAATGCAGGATTTTTCTTTTGAAATTTCCTGCATTTTTTCTATATTCATTACGTAAATAATTAATAATGATGATTATGGAAAAAGTAGTAGATTTTATGGACACTGAGTTTGCAAAAGATGTGTTGAATCCTGATGAGAAAATTGTATTCAACAAACCTTGCAGAGCTTCAAAGAACAATAATGTAAAGAATACTAGTACAAAGAGAAATATGAAGAAACAGAAGAAGTATGAAGATTTTCAGTTCAACTTATTTGGTGAAACTATTGATGTTTGTTTCCATGATAAAGTATATTCTGATTATGATACTTCTTGCTGGATATTTGGTAACAGCAACTTATCAGAACAAGTAATCAACTTGTCATTGACTACTCCATCTGATAAGCCATTAAAACCAGAACAGATAAAGCAGACATTTGTACATGAATGTATTCACATCATGCTTGAATCTGGTCAGTATTTTGAAGAGTCATCAAATGAAGGTTTAGTTGAATGGATGGCTAAATGTGTCAATATGATGTTCTTTTCAAATACAGAACTTGCCAAGCACTTTTAATGAACATCATTTACAGTTATGTTCAAGAACTTAAGTTAAAAATCTCTAGGATGGCGCCTGGGTCACACAGGGAGCGGAATATTACTTATAAGTATATTCTATTAGTTGAGATAATTTTAACGTCCCTGTGTGAACATTTAATATAAATTTAAATATAAAATAAGATGGAAAATAATAGTAATGTATCAAATCATGGATTGTCATTTTCAAGTGTTTTGTTTTTAGTATTTCTTGTACTTAAGTTGACAAATGTTATTGATTGGTCTTGGTGGTGGGTAACTGCTCCACTATGGATCCCTATCATTATCTTCTTTGTTATTGTAAGTGGAATGTATGTCTTTTATAAAATATTAGGATATTACAGCAAAAATAAGATGAAAAATTTTGGATCTAAAATAAGAAAATATTTAGATGCAAAATAATATTTTGAAATTTCTAGGTTTTGTTCTATATTAGATTTGTTAAAAACAAAATTATAATGATTAATAACATCACTTCGGTGATATTAAGAACAGAAGTTATGACAAAATCTGAAATTATCAAGAGAAATATTGAGAATGTTAATGAGAAGTACAATACCTCATTTGGAGTTATGATTGTAAATCACAAGAATTATGATAAGGTTCTTGTAATTAAAGAAGATGATTCTTGTTTTACCATCAAAGATATCATTTCAATATTGCATAACTCCAATTTGAATGAATGGAAGATTTCATTGAACTACGGAGATGAAGGTGGTGACTATTTAGGTTTCACTTACTTAGATAATATCACAAGAAAGAATGGTTATATGATTTTGGATGGAGATTCAGAAGAATATGATGACAATGTAATGACTGGTTCAAGCTTGAGAGAAATGTTCTTAATCAATGGTATGAAAGATGAATTAGTCTACATCAACAACATGGATGAAGGTGGTGACTTTGGTACTAACCGTAGAATGACTTACATTGAAATCTATGTAAACAAGATTGGTACATCAAATCGAGTTAACTTAGGATAATTAATTTAATAATTTGAATAATATGGGAACAAATTTTTATGCAGTACTTCCAGTAAAGAAGAAGGTTACAAAGAATCTTGAAAAGGCTATTGAGCTTATCAAGAATACACCTTACGATATTGATGCTATTGAAGCAGAGATTTTTGATGTAAAAGAAGAAATCAACAAAAATCGTATCCATCTTGGTAAGAGGTCAGGCGGCTGGGTATTTGATTGGGATGCTAATGATTTGAAGTATTATGAACCAGTATTAGAGTCTATTAAGAATTTCGTTGAATCCAACAATGCACATATTGTTAGTGAAAATGGAAGTACATATACATGGGATGAGTTCATGGATGAGATTGGTGATATTCTAAAATATGATTGTGGTGCTCTTACTGGTAAAGAGTATTATGAGCAGTACCCAGAACATCGTACACCTTATACTAGAGAATATCAACGAGAAATAGATATGTTCAAGAAGTATGCTATGAATAATACTATTGAACCTAAGTATCATGATTTCATTACTAAGGAAGGATTGAGATTTGCATTGTATACAGATTTCAGCTAAATTTACAGTTAATGAATATGAATATATCTTTAAGAGAATATGTTGAATTTTTAGAAAATAAGTTTTCAAAAAAATTTATTGATAATTATAAGTTTCTGAATGATTTAGATAATCTTGATAATGTGGATGAATTGTTAGAGTCACATGGTGCTTATGATGGACAGGTGAATTTAGTATACTTATTATCTAAAATTGTGACTTCTGAGATATTTAAGAAACGGTTGAAAGAAAGGTATGAATTTTCTAAGGAAGATATTTTAAAATATGCAAAAAACCATGATATTGAATTTAAGAACATTTTCTTTAAGAAAATTATTATAACTATATCACATAATTCTACTGGTTATGTAAGTAAAGATAATTTTGATGATGGACATATTAAAGAAGTAATTATAAATATAAATAAAGATGAGAAAATGTCTTTTAAAGATCTTTGTATAATATTCTATCATGAATTATTGCATGCTTATGAATCTTGGAAAAGATTCATTTCAAACTCAGAAAGTATGAATGATGTTAGGGATAGAATCAATTATGACAAATTGATTTTAATATTCAAAAAGTCAAATACTGATACAATAGAAGACATTATAGAGAATGTTGTAAAATATTTGTTGTACATGTATTCTTCTATAGAAAAGAATGCATTCATGACAGAAATACATGCAATATTGCTTTCTTATAAGCATAAAGGCTTATCTAAGCCAATTGAATATAAGGACGCTATAAAAGAATTTAAAACTTCACAAGAATGGGTAGCCATAGAAAAAGGAATAGAATTCATAAATACTGATGATAAAGAGATAAAAGACATATTTATTTCTAAGTATTTACAGATAACTAGTCAAAATTTATCATATTCAAAAGCTATCAAGAAGATTACGAATATTGTTTTTAAATGTAAAGATAAGTTTGAAGAATTAGCACCTAAAGTATATTTTGATTACTATGAAACTTTTATAAAAGAAAACTATAATATTATAGATGAAGATTTTTTAATGCCAAAAAATAAAAATAGAATATCTATTAGTTTATCTAAATTAATTAATGAAAATTTTAAAGAATTAGGATTATGTCAGTAGATCATTGCATTAAAGCTTATAAAGGAGAAGTTTGGCTACCAGGTTGCCAATATACTTCTTATAGTGAATTTGAACGAGCAAAAGAAGAGTGTTCAAAAAATATTGATAGAATAAAGAATAAGATTCGTCAGATTTGTATTTGTACTCCAAAGGATGTGTTTCCATCTGATTCTGAAGGTGATACACTATGGAAATTGAATACTGAAGTTGATGAATTGTTTGATGAATTGAATGAATACGAATGGGAAATGTGTAAAATCAATACCATTCAAACAATTCTTGATGATTGGGAGTATACTGGAAAGAAGGATCCTAAGAAAAATTGGACTAAGATAAATCCAGACTTGTATGAGGATTTGAGAAAGGATATGAAGAAAACCATTGAATCATTTGATGGCAACCCAGAAACTATTAAGAAGATGAAAGAAGAAAATGATAAGTTAAATGAAGAATTGAAGAAGAAATTGGAAGAGGAATCTTAAGATTCCTCTTCTTTTATTTTATATTTTATTGGAAGAAGGATATATGTATCCTTCTTCATTACAATATTCTTTAGCTTCATCTTCTGTCTTAAATGAAATTATATCAACATCATTAGGTATAAGTACAGAAGTATTGAATAAATCACCTTCTATTACATCTGTTACATTACTATCTTTAATAAGTAATATTCTACCATCTACTTCATTCTTCTCATCAGTATTATATTCAACATATTCTAATGTATTATCATTAATTGCTTCATCTTCTATAGTTGCTAATGATATAGAAGTAGGTTTCAATGTTTCTCCAGGATTGGTATTGATAGGAGTTTCTGGTGGTATTATACAAGTCCATTTGTAATTGTTTACAAGTACATAAAGCATTTCCATTGGACTTGTTGGATTGCCATCCGATACACCTTTCTCAAATCCTGTTGGTTCTTGATAAATACCAGTTGGTCGATAAGATACTGGCTGGGATTGTGAATATGCTGTCAATTTAAGATTATACCAAGGATTTCTTTTTCCTTTATATGGACCATCTACATAATTTTGGTTATAACCAAATTGTTTAGTATGTTCATATAATGATCCTATACCTAAATCAATAGTAGTAGGTTTCCTATCTATTCTATCTTGTCCAAATATCTTACCCCAATCTAAACTTTTAAAATTGAATGTTCTATCCATCCATTCTGGTATTATAATTTTCTTACCTTTAGGTATTTGAAAGAAAGTAGGAAGTACTGTTATGTGTGATAAATCTTCTATTTCATTGAAACAAGTGCCTGTAACAATATCCATATCAGTATCTGTGTCATCCTGCCAAACTGATAATGGATCAAGTTGATATAAATTTGGATTGATTTTAGTTATGCTATCTTTTGAAAATATAGTCTTTATATTACTTTTATCGCCAGCTTGACTTATCTTTATATATCTTATATTTGGAAGTTCATTGAATTCCTTTATATATCTGTCAACACCATTATGCATTGTAAGATTTACAAGATTCTTTAATTTGACAATATTTCTGATACCATTATTATCTGCATTTCTATCCGAAACAAATGAATCAATATAAAGATTCTTTAATTTAGTAAGTTGCCAAAGACTATTTGGATATTTATCATATTTAGAACTTATTACTGATCTCAATCCTAATGTAGTCAGATTAGGACAATATAAGAATCTATCTGTATTTATTACATCACATGGACATTCTTGTGTATCTATTGTAGTTAACTCAGGCACTTCAAGCAATGGATACTTACCAAAACTAAGATAATATGCATATATGTAATCAATATAACCTTTTGTAAAAGTCATAGTCACCACATGTTCCTTCTTTGTACCTTGAAATATATGATTTCTAAATCCCCAATTAGGTATCAATACGTCTTTCTGGCCATCTGTACCATTACCAGTATATTTTCTGTAATAATCACTATCATAACTATACCATTTTACATAATAGAAAGAACCAGATTTAGTAGCTACTACATGTTCTATTTCAGAATTATCATCCCAATTGATATCTAATTCAAATGATACAGGACTTCTTAATTCTAGATAATCATTATTGTCACAGCAATTATATCCATTAGGATCATATTTGATGTATTCTTTAGATGTATTATCTACACTACCATGAGAACCATGTGTATTTAATAGAAAGAATTCTCTAGCAGTAGTAACATAGAATGTAAGTTTTCTTACTAATGTTGTTTGTGTACTATTAGTACAAGCACCATTTACCATAGGTATGATATCTCCAATTAAATCCATATATAAATATTATGATAATATATTTAAATAGCACCACCTCCTAATGGTACTTGTTTGATTTCAGTTGATATCCAATCGCCAAGAACATTTGCTTTTTCGTATATACGATTAGCATTATAACAAACTACTTGAAAGCCAATAGAAACATTAGGGAATGCTTTATTTAATGTTTCTGCATTCAATGGTACTGTTGTATCAGACCAAGCCTTCATATTATTGTATTTTACTGTAGTAGTAGCACCAGTAGAATCAATAGATATGGCACCAGTAGAACCGTTTTCAGGTATTAAACTAGGAATATACATTTTAGAACCAAGACCTATTTCTACACACCAAATAGTACCTTTCTTTATGAATGTAATTGCATCACCTTTCTGAAGTTCTATTTCTGTTAATGAACTAAATTTATGTATAGCATCACCTAACTTTATAATGTTATTTATATCATTAGTATTGATTAAAGTAAAACGATCAATATCTACATAATCTGGTACAGAAAACCCAGTTATAGCAACTTGAGATTTTGTTGTCAAATTTACAGTAGGTGCTAATACTTCTACTACACCACCTGTGGTAACCGTATCTGTTGTATTATGAGAATAAAGTTTGCCATTTGCAAACATCATTCCTTTGTCTTTAATGAAATAAATCTTATTAAGTTCATGAGTACCTTCTGCTTTGAATTTAGCAAAAGTGGTTTCTTTAAATAGTTTTGCCATTTGAATTTAAAATATGTTAATTTATAAATGACACCAAACAGATTAACATATATTACAAAATCTGTAAGTCTTACTGTCGGTGTCTTACTTTATATAAAAATAAAAAGGACAGAACTTTGTTCTGTCCTTTGTATATTAGAAATATTTAAGTTAGAAATTACTTATAAAGAGCATTTAACTCATTTGCTGAGTGAACTTCTGCCCATGGTTCATATTGAATCATAAGATTGCCAGCATTATTTTCTACCTTGATGTATTGATTGTTATCAGACTTTACAGTTGTCATTAATGCTTGCCCATACAACCATGCATCTTGAATTGTTACTAATGAAGGATCAACTTTAGAAATTTCTGTAATATCTTTAACATAATAAGTCTTATCGCCTACGACTACTTGACCATCAACACCAGCTATCTTAGTATCAGACATTAATGTGTTTACCTTAGCAGTAACTGCAAGATCTTTAATCTTACCAGCTTCCTGATTAAGACTTACAGAAATAAGGTTATTTGCATCTTGAGTATGTAGCTCTGCTGCAAGACTATCACGAAGACTTGCAATCTTAGCATTTACAGATGTTGGATGAGCAACAATGTCTTCTGAATCAGAATTGATTTCATCAATCTTAGTCTGAAGATCAGCATCACCATCTGTACGATCTTCAACTTCTTGGTTAAGAGAATCTCGTAATGCTTGGATCTTTTCCTCGATACCAGCAGTCAAAGTTTTGTCGCGTTCAATAGCACGATTAGCAACAGCAGCAATCAACTCATCAGTAGCCTTGAACTTAGCAGCTACCTTAACAGAATCAGCTAAACCACTGATATCAGCAAAGTTGTTAGCATCGGCATGTTCCTTAATAGAAGCTGTATAAGTTTCAGATTCTCCTTCAGTATGAGTAACAGTAGTAGCAACTGTCAAGTCAGTGTCATCAACTATGGCATTAACTTCATAGCACATACCACCATCGACATCTCCAGGATGAGGAGTACCTGCTGTAGTAGGAGTTGTCTTCTTTACTGTAATATATGTAGGTGTACCAGTATGAATCTCTTCAAGCTTAAATACATCAGCCATAGGAATATAAGTTACCTTATTCTCTCCATCAGCATTCCATGTAATCTTGATAGCAGGAAGACCATCTTCACCTTGAGCAACATATTCTACTGAGCTAATCATTCCATCAACAATGAAATCATTAACATCAACAGCAGTACCTACCATTGTACCATTCTTATCAGCAAGATACATGCTTGGATGCCCAGCATCAATACCATCTACTGTTGTTTGTTTGTTAGCATAAACAAGTTGCAAACCAGAACTAAGCTTACCAGCCTTAGTAACTACTGTAAGTTCATCTGCTATTACAGCTACTTCATAATTCTTGTGGCCATCGGCATCTTGAGAAGTAACAGTAACTGCAGAATCTGCTTTAGCCGAAACTGTAGTCATCTTCTTTGCTACATATTTAGCAATAGTTGACTTTGTAGTATCATCTACGATTTCAAAAGTTTCAGCGCCAGTAAGTTTATCAAATTCTACACCAGTGATTTTCTTTAATGCTCCATCTATATAACTAAGATGATCTGTTGTTTCTATAGATACACCAAATACTTGACCATGAGTAACAATTTCTCCTGTATCAGCTAAGAAGAAAACTCTGTCATTAAAGTCTGTTTTGCTTGTAGCTACAACTTGTTCTTTTAATGAACTAACATTGGTAGTTGCATCAGCTTTTACATAAATAAAGACTTTCTTTAAATCAGCCATATTATTTTATAACTAGTTATATTTAATTTTTATTTTATCATTGTCCACATGTACATCCAGGAGTACATTGATTTTTATTACTTGTATTACTACTATCAGATCCTTCAGTAGTTGGAACATAATTATCTGCCCATGTTCCATATAAACTATATGTAGATCCGTTTATTATACCCCAATATTCATCCCCACTAAAATGGACATAATCAGAAAGATAAGTATATGCAGAGTAAGTATATGTGTTACATGCATTTGCCGTATTTTCAATATAATCATAAGTATATGACAAATCAGCTTCATGCTTTTCAATTGCTGCCGTTAAATCAGCTTGAATTTGACTGATGTTGTTAAAATATGTATAAGTATCTTTAATAACACCATCCACACGGAAATTGAGATAAGCTAATGAACGACGATTTTCTTTGACACCAGTCTGCAATATATTGATATCATCATGATGTGCATGCTGTCTAGCAGCAATTTCACGTAATGAATTAGTCAGATTAGTCAACTGACAATCTTGCTTACCATTTAGCTTCTCTATACCATCTATTCTATATTCATGATTAGAAACAGTATTAGATATGGCTCTTACTGTTTCCATACCTGTTGCACGTCTAAGTTCATGCCATAGATGGTCTATAGTGTGGTTTTGTTTCTCATTTATCTTTTGAGAAAGCTCATCAACAGTAACAACTTTATTAGCATGGTCTTGAACGAGAACAACCAATGCATCATCATCTATTCTTGATGCATAAGGTAGTTCAGATATTTTTACGTTTCCCATTAGTTGTTGTTCAATTTTGTTGATTAAAAATAAATCAAGGTGTCACCAGGGTGACACCTTGACCATATTCATATCCTTTGAGATTAAGCAGTGTAATCTTCCCAGAATGTAGCTGGATCAGCCAATGCATCTGTGATTTCCTTGATAGCAGCCTTACGAGCAGTTACTTCATCAGTCAGAGACTGTGTCAAAGTAACAATATTTGTGGCATTACCAGAAATAGTAGAAGCACCTGTAGCAGGAATTTCAGCACCATATAATGCTTGGTCTGCGGCTTTACGATCTGTTACTTCCTTATTAATAGCAGCAGTAGCAGTTGTATTAAGACCATCTGCATATTCCTTGGCATCAGCTAATGCCTTTGCAATAGAACCAGCTGTGGTAGCATCACCATTGATAACATCAAGCTTACCATTGATAGTATCAATCTTACCCTGAAGATCTGTAGTAGCACCGCTAACAGCAGCATCAACATAAGACTTAACATCCTTAGCATCAGCAAGACCTACAGTATCACTAGCAACTGTAGTAGTTACTGGCTTGATAGTAAGCTTCTTCTCGGCATAGCTAACTGCAAAATGCTCAGCATCACCAGAGATTACATCATTCATGTCAAGCATCTGACCAAGGTCAATATTTACATCAACATCTGCAGCTGCACCTTCAAATGTAAGTTTCAATGTATTTGTATCAGCATCATAAGCAGAGCTCTTTACAACGTGGTTGCCGATGATATCGCTAGCATTGATAGACTGAACTGTTGTACCATCCTCTGATGTGAAGTCGATAGCCTTAGTAGTAGCATTGTAAGCAACTGTCTTAACAAGAAGAGCACGCTTAGCATCATTATCTGCCTTATATGTATCAAGTGCAGACTGTACAGCATCGATAGCAGCTTTTACTGAATCCTCAGTACCATTGCCATTGTTGTCAAATGTCTTCAAGATAGACTTGATGTTAGCAATCTGTGCCTGAACATCTGTAGAAAGACCATAAGCAACACCCTGAGTAACAATCTCTTGGGTCTTTGTCAAGAAGTAAATCTTATTGTTGTTAGTCTCCTTAGATTTAGCAATGACAGCATCACGAAGACCAGCCTCTGTAACACGAACAAAAAGCTTGTTTAAGTTTGTTAAATCCATGATTATGGTTATTTGTAAATATATTTATTGTTTGCAAACAATTTGTACATTAAATTGTCTTATTTAAAAATAGCAGAAAAAGTTTCTAAAAGTTAGACTATTTATTACTTATTTGTTTGAAATTTCTTATGTTTGTTCTATATTTATTACGTCAATTTAAGTTTAATGATTATAAAAATTGCTTATGTGTGAAAAGAAGTTTTGTGATAAGAAATGTCTGAAGTGCAAGTATCATACTATTGTACCAGATCCAGACCCAGATGATTGGTTCAATGATGATGATATGGCTATGTATTGTACTAACCCAAACAATAACATGGAAAAGGAATGGACTAGTCCTAACCAACGAGAGAGAATCTTGTCTTATATTTCTGACAAGCCTTATCTGAAGAAAGGTTGGACATTTATTTGTGGATCTATGCGCCCTTATGAACTTGGTAAGAGCAGAGAAGATAATGTATTTGCTAATAAAGAAAGTGAGGTACTGCTATGATGTTCATTGATGACAATGGGTATATCGAGTACAATATGAAGGAAGTACAAAAGACTTATATGCCTACTAGAGCAGAATTGGTTATGGATGAAAGACCATTCTATAATAGATATTTGAATAACAGAAAGAAGAAGTATGGAAGACGATGATTTGGTAGTAAGATACCATTTTGAGAATCATGAGACGGGTGAAATAAGTTATAGTTCATAATTCAAGAATCATGGAAGAAATTAAGGATATTAGAGAGTTAGTTACAAAAGGTAATACTGGAACTCTCATCAACAGAATCAGAGAAAGTAAAGAAGAACTTGATCGAGTTAAAGGATTGATCAGATATATCGATTCAGATGAATTTAGAGGAAATGATTATGAAATAAATGAATACTGCCGAATGTTTGCAGGAAGATACCATGACTATCTTAGAGACAAGATTGAGTTGATGGAGAAGCTGCATCATAAGATGACAAATAAGGAACTTGGGTTGACAAGTGTAACAACGACAACAAAGAAGCAGGCTAAACCTAAGAAGCAAGTTGCATACTATACAAGTTCTGATGATGTTGACATGTTGATTTAAATGACAATGGAGAAGTTTGTGAAGTTGATTCCTCGAAAGACTATAGAGGAGATGATAGCATATCGTGATGGTAAAGTAGAGTTGACGGATGAAATCATAGACGAAGTAGATAGCTTCAGTGATTTTGTTGCATACAACAAGATTAACCTTCCTGGATTGCCAGATGGATATGGGACACGTCTCTACCATAAAGATGATAAGGAACATCTGTACCCGGTAACATATACAGATGCATATTGTCAAATACATTATAATATGTTGAAAGAACATGTTTGTAAGGTACTTGATATTCCTAGTTATGTGTATCTGGACCTTGAATATATGTTGTCAAAATATTTTGACTAAAATTTTTCGAATAAAGTTTGAAATTTTCTTACATTGTTCTATATTGTATATGTCAAATAAATAATATAAATTTAATTATGATGTACAAAGTAAAGACAACTATAGAGAATTTTTTCAATTGGTATACTGGTAATGAGTTCCTTTCACCAAGTTTTGAAGACTATGTAATAGAGTTCATTACTCCTGAATTGATAGAAGAATTTGGTTCTGATGAAGAAAGTGCTTCTTTCACCTTGGCTAATGTACTTAAGTATATTAAAGATGATGAAATTGAAGTGGAAGTAGGTAAAGAAACTGGTGATGCTTCTGAATCTTACTATGCCAAGTTTACTATCGGTGATGGTGTTCAACTTGACAAGTTTGATTTACATTTCTATACCATGAACCCATTTACTGTTGATAATAATTAATATAATATATAGAAGTTATGAATGAAAGAAAGTTAGATTTTAGAGTTTGTTTTGAATCAAGTTATTCAATTCAGTCAGGTGATGCTGAAGTAGCAGAAATGAGTTATGAAAGAGCCCATGAGCTTATTTATGGTTAAACAATAGAATCATTATGGTAATTGAAAGAATAACAAAAGAAAAATTAGATAAGATTAGAAATCTTATTGGAGATCTAAATGAAAGCTGTCGTAAGAACTATGGTCCTGGTAGATTTTTTACTAATGAAACCATAATCAATGGTGATAAATTTGATGATTTGGTTGACAAAGTCAATCATTTGATGGAGAATGCTGAAGAAATGCAAAAGACCATAGATATGTATATTCGTTTCATTGCAGAAAAGTTACCTAATGAAACTATCACATTTTATCCAGATAAAAAGAAGTTATATATACCAGAAAAGAAAGAAGAAAAGAAGCCTATCAATACTCCAACTAAACGTAAGGCACCTAAGCCTACTAAGCAAGTGAGTAAATCAGATGTTGCAAATGACAATGGTATTGATATGCTTCTTTTGTAGAAAATAATTCAAATAAAAGTTTGAATTTTAATTCAACTTTTCTATATTATTAACGTATTTAATTATACAACAAACAAATATTTTAACAATTTAAATTAAAAAGAATTATGCAGAGTTTTGAGTCAATTATTGGTGGAAGTGCAAAAGAGGTAAAGGATATTCGTGTAAAGAACGCAACACGATCAATTCAGACACAGTCTGAGATGGATGTAGCTAAGATGGTACAGGACTATCGTAACATGCAGAATGACCTTGAGAATTCACTTGACTTGGGTATTACAAATACCACAGATGTTGCCACTAACTTGAAGGCAATTAATCCAGTCGAGATTCTCAATAAGGTGAATTCTACAGCTCAGTCTATGGCAGTTCTCGCTCGAAAGATTAAGATTGCAGTCAAGATTCACAATACATTGTTCCCAGGTGCTAAGGTAACTGGGTTGACAGATGATGAGCTTGACTTCTTAAAGGACTGCATCTAAGTCCTTTATTTATTTGTAAATGAAATGGACATTGCTTTGAACAAAGTAGTGTCCATTTTCTATATTAAATCATATATAGTACAAAATATTGAAATTAATTTAAATAAAGTACTATATTAAATTATAATATATATATTCTAGTATATGAAACTTAAGCTAACACAACAAATTATCATAGGACAGAAGCATAAGAATTATGCTTCACTTGATAGACTGTGTTGGCTTTCTAAGAATCTTTACAATCAAGCTTTGTATCAGATAAGACAGCAATATAGTAAAGACAAGACTTATCTCA
>ENA-OWPL01000794-OWPL01000794.1-human-gut-metagenome-genome-assembly--contig:-NODE-794-length-20389-cov-9.127176_pt1 | contig 20389 bp, 20 predicted proteins | sample MGYA00248263_ERZ651844 | MGnify/ENA primary metagenome ERZ651844 (study PRJEB26924, sample SAMEA4378256) | human gut metagenome | biome: human gut; feature: human-associated habitat; material: faeces...
GCTGCTTCTGGCGCAGGGCATCGGCGGCTTCCTTCTGGGGCAGATAGGCCGAGAAGTTACCCTTGTAGGTGGTCATGGTCTGGAAGGATACCTCCCAGATCTTTGTACAGACATTATCGAGGAAATAGCGGTCGTGGCTGACCACCAGCACCGCGCCGGAGTAGCCCTTGAGGTAATTTTCCAGCCATTCCATGGTGGCAAAGTCCAAGTGGTTGGTAGGCTCGTCCAGAATGAGCACATCCGGCTTTTCCAGCAGCAGCTTCGCCAGACGCAACCGCGTCAGCTCGCCGCCGGAGAGCACCGCAATGTTCTTTTGCCATGTATCCTGCGCAAAGCCCATGCCGGACAGCACCTTTTTGATGTTCACATCCATGTTGTAGCCGTCGGCAGCGTCCACGATATTCTGCAAAGCATCGTGCTGTGCCAGCAGGTCGGCGTTATCGGGCTGGGCAGCCATGCGGCGCTCCAAGATCTGCATCTGCGCCATGGCATCCAGCACCGGAGCAAAGGTGGCGCGCATCTCGCCGTAGATATCCAGCGTGGCATCCAGCTTTGCGTTTTGCTCCAGATAGCCCAGCGTTACCCCGTGGGTCACGCTGAACTCACCCTCGTAGTCCTGATATTCGCCGGTAAGGATCTTGAGCAGAGTGGTCTTGCCCGCACCGTTTTGTCCCACGATGCCGATGCGGTCCTCCCGCTCGACACTGGCGGTCACATCGTGCAGCACCACCTTTTCGCCAAAGGTCTTACCCAGTTTTTCCAAATGTATCAGCATAGTTTTGATCCGTTATCCGTTCTTTTTCATATTTCAGCACTGATGGCGGCGGTTCTTCAGGCCAACATTGGCCAGCTCCTCCTGCTCCATCACCAGCGGATACAGCTCTTCCAGACTGGCGATCTCGTAGGTAGGGATCACCTTACCGGGGTTCTCGGCGTGGTTGGGGTTGTACCAGCAGGTATCCAGCCCGGCGTTGCTGCCGCCCTGAATATCGCTGGACAGGCTGTCGCCCACCATCAGAACGTGCTCCCGGTTCTCCACACCCAGCGCGCGCAGGGCTGCATCAAAGATGCGGGCATTGGGCTTTTCGCAGCCCATTTTTTCAGAGATGAACACATCTTCCATAAAGTTCATCACGCCGCTTTCCGCCAGACGGCGGGTCTGCACCTTCTGGGCACCGTTGCTGACGATGGCCAGCGTCGCCACCTCGGAAAGCTCGCGCAGCACGTCCAGCACCTCCGGGCTCATCAGGTCCGGGTGGGTGGACAGCTGCTCCAGATAGCAGCGGTTCATCTCCACGCCGTCGCCGGCGGCATTGATGGCCTTTAAAAAGCGGCTGAACCGCTCGCCGAACAGCTTTTCGCGGCGGATCTGGCCTTTTTCCAGCTGCCGCCACAGTTCCTCGTTGATGGTGCGGTAGGTCTGTACGGTCTCGGCGTCCGGCTCGATGCCGTAGTTCACCAGCGTTTCGGCCAGCGCCTTGTTTTCGGCTGCGTCAAAGTTGAGCAGCGTATTGTCCGCATCGAACAGGATGCAATAGTATTTTGCCATAGTATCTCACTTTCTTTTCAGCATTTCCCACTTTGGTGTATCAACAGGGAGAAGCCAGCCCCACCCCCGGCAGAGCTGGCTTCTCGTTACTCAGAAACGATTTCATACGCAGACAGGTCTGTTTGTGCCGGGGTATTGTCCGGGCACGTCGTCTTTCCCTCGCAGGGCGTCAGACCGCATTTCTGCATTTCTTCCTCCAGTGCGCTGTTATCCACGTTTTCCCAGTCGGTGTCGTAGTAGTCCACGCTGCCGTCGGTCACGTCATTTTCCCCGGGCAGGGCGGGCGTGCGCATCGCTTGCCAGTACATAGGGCTCCACCTTCCTCTCACGCCAGCCTATGCGGCGCGGGAGAGGAGTGTGCGCTCAGTTGGCAGCTTCCTTGCTGGCGCTGGCCTCAGTCTTGGAAGAAGCAGGCTTTTCTTCTTTAGAAGAAGCCGGTTGTTCTTCCTTGGAGGAAGCTGTGTGTTCCTGCTTAGAGGAAGCAGTTGTTTCTTCCTTGGAGGAAGTGCTGCTCTGTGAAGAAGAGACGGGCTTTTCTTCCTTGGAGGAAGCAGGAGACGAAGCCGGCTTTTCCGCCTTGGAGGAGCTGCCGGTGCTTTCAGAGGTGCCGTTCGAGGAGGAAGAAGCAGGTTTTTCTTCTTTAGAAGAAGCCGGTTTTTCCTCCTTAGAGGAGACGGACGTTTCTTCCTTGGAGGAAGCAGGCTTATCCTCCTTAGAGGAAGCATCAGAGCCGCTGGAGCTGGTGGACGAGCTGGACGGTGCACCGCTGACCGTAAACTCCAGCTTATTGCTGGTCACTGTGCAGTCGTTATAGCTGGCAGTGGCGTACACCCGGAAGGTGCTGCCCAGCATGGAGGGATCCACCTCACCCTTTACAGAAGTCTTGCCGGCAGCCTGTGTCACCTCGGTGCCATTGACATACCAGCGGATGCTGGAAGCATCCAGATACTTGCCCTTGAGGGCAGCTTTGAAGGTGTAGGAGTCCCCCAGCATAGCCTTGCCGCTGCTGCTGATCTGGATGGAAGCGGCTGCAAACACAGCGGTCACATCCACATTCTGGTCAAAATTGGTATCGGTGCGGGTGCGCTTGGTCACACCATCGCTCCACTTGACGAACACATAGCCGTCCTCCGGCACAGCGGTAACGGTAACGCTCTGGGTGGCGCTGGTCACCTTGACAGTAAGGGACTTGCCGCTCTCATTGCCGCAGGTCAGGGAGCCGCCGCCGGTTTTATCTACACGGTAACCGGCCTGATACTCCGTTTTCTCCTCAACGGCCGAGGAAGAGACTTCCTCCGAGCTGCTGGGTGCTTCCACCGCAGAGCTGGGGTTTGCGGTATACTCGGCACGGGTGGGGATGTTATTGGTATCCGGGCGGCGGTCCTCGGTCTCATAGGCGTGGGTGCGCAGATACTTCAGCAGCACCTTCAGACCTGCGGGCTTGAGGTGGATATCGCCGCTCTGGTAGTAATCGACATTGCCGTAGCCGTTGGCGTCCTTGAGCGCCTCGGCAGAGTTGAGGAACTTGACGCCCAGCTGCTCGCACATGGTCAGCAGCGCCATATTGAAATCATCAATGCGGGTCTGGTCCATATTAGGGTAATTAGAGTGGTTGGACGGGACCGGCGGCACCGTGTTGACGATGATGTCGGTATAAGGATAGCTGGCCTGAATGGCCTGCACCAGTGCGGTGTAGTTGCTGATGAAATCCTCGGTATTCATACCGTTATCGTTGGTGCCCAGCATGATGACCACACGGCGGGGCTTCATTTTTGCCACTGCCTGCGCGATGGTGTAGCGGTTATCGTCCCGCTTGAAGGTGACGATGCCTTCGTTCAGGGCGGCACCGGTGCCAATGCCCTCCTTGGCACAGAACTGCTGCAGCGAGATCAGGCCATTGGCATACAGACGCACCGTGTTGGAATCGCCGATAAAAAGGGTCTGCTCCTGATAGGCATTGCCTGCATCGGCAGTCTCGGTGAGCAGTGCGCTGGAGGTCTCGTTGATCTGGTAGTGGTCGGAGATATCCTCCTCCCCTTCCGGGGCGGGCGCGGGGGTAATAATGGAAGAATCCCCCGGCTGCTCCGTCGGGTTCTTGCCCCGCTTGAGCATGGTAAGGGTGATGCCGATGGTCAGCAGCGCCGCCAGTGCGCACACGATGCACACCAGCACCGCCTGCTTCTGCATCGGGGTCAGCGCCTGATTCTCCTTCTGGTTATTGCTTCTCATATTCTATCCATTCTCCTTCCGAAGGAATGAAACTTCCTGTCATACCCGGGCTGCCAGCAGCCGGTCGGTAAGGTCGGCGCAGCTTTCAGCCAGCAGCACTGGATGGAAGGCTTCCAGCTCTTCCCGGCTGCCGTAGCCGTACAGCACACCGGCAGCATCCAGACCACAGTCGGCAGCGCCCCGCATATCATCGTTGCGGTCGCCCACCATCAGCACCCGCTTGCCCTGCAAGGCGGGCTGGCTGAGCACATAACGCACGACCTCGGTCTTGGTATCCCGGCTCTCGTCCATGGAGGCACCACCGATAAAATCAAAATACGGTGCCAGCCCCTGCTCTTCCAGAATGGGCGTGACCACCTTGGTGGGCTTGGAGGTGGCAGTGCACAGGAGAAAACCCGCGTCCTTCAAGGTTTGCAGCATCTGCGGAACGCCCGGGAACACGGCACACTCGTGGCTGCCCTTCACCGCGTAGCTCGTGCGGTAAAGGTCGGTTGCTTTTTCGATCAGCGCCGGGTCGGTGAAGTGCTCGCCGAAGCTTTTGCGCAGCGGCGGGCCCAGATACCGGCGCAGGTTTATGCCGGATACATCCACACCCATGGTACAGAAAACCTCTTGCAATGTATGAATGATACCGGGAGCCGAATCGATCAGCGTCCCGTCCACATCAAATAGGATCGCATCATAATGCAGCAATGTTTTATTCCTCGCTTTCATGGTGATACATCCAATAGTATAGCACAGATTTGATACATCAGCAATTCCAACAAAAGATTTTTCTGTCTCTTATGCAGAATTTTCCTGAAAAGGGAGACCGCCGCACCGTATTTTGCGCAGCAGTCTCCCTTGCAATAGAACGATTTAGAATGCCCTCCGCGTGCGCTCTGGGCATTATTTAGAGGAAAAAACATTTTATTAGAACAATGCCGGGCAGCCTGCGGGCTGCCCGGCATTGCATTTTCACGGGTCAAATTGCAGCGGAGAGCGCCCCGCCCCAAAAAACATTACTGCGCAGGTGATGGGCAGCTGCTGTCCCCCGGGACATAAAGGTTGTTGGAGACGAACTCCAGCTTATCCTTGAGCACCAGTTCAAGGTTTGCGACGGCGTGCACCATATTGGTGGCGGAGTCGTTCACCTCCAGCAGCTTGCAAAGATCCAGACCATCCAGATCCATGGCCTTCTGCATCTTCCGGCTTTCGGCGCACAGAATGTGGCTGAGTGCCGTTTCCTGCAGGGCAATGCTTTCCATCAGGTCCACAACAGCCTGATCCAGGCTGACCTTGGGCATTTCCGGGCACTGAGAACGGGCGCAGGGTGTATCGATCATCATAGGGCAAAACCTTCCTTTCCGGTCGTGTGCCCTATCCTATGCTGCGGCAGGTGCGGCTGTTACTGCTTTTCCGCCTGTGCGCGCACCTTCTCGATGGTATCACGGTAGCCGCCGGAGCCGTACTGGATACAACGGTTGATACGGCTGATGGTGGCAGTGCTGATCTCCACTGCCTTAACGATCTGCTCATAGGTGGCACCGTCCAGCAGCAGCTTTGCCGCCTGCAGGCGCTGTGCCATATCCGAGATCTCCTTCACGGTGCACAGATCCTCAAAAAAGGCGTAGCACTCCTCCCGGCTCTCCAGACTGAGGATAGCATCAAACAGTGCGTCCGTTGTCTCATTTCTTCTGGAATTTTTCTCAGCCATTGTTTTTCTCCTTATTATAACAGCGGCGGCAGCGGGCAAAGCAGACAGTGCTGCCGCGCGGAATATTCCGCACGCTATTACTTTAGCACTTCAAAGTGTGAAAGTCAAGACCTGTGGGTGAATGGTTTTCAATTAATGTGCTATTCAGTTTTATTCTCTTCATACATGAAAGAAAATCATCTAAAAAATATTCCCAGAAAATGGCTTGAATTGGCGTATCCTCTGAACTTGTGACAAGAATATTGACAATTGATGAAAACGGGAATAAAGTAAGACACAATCATTCAGCAAATGCAAGGAACAGGACATGATCTTCTGCATCACCCTCTTTCAGCGAGCCGCTTCTCGGGTGAAAAAGCGGCAGTCAGGAGCAGAGGACCCTCGCCTGCGAGCAGCCTGTGTGAACCGGGTTTTGTGCCCCTTAGTAGCACGGTGCCGTCCAGCCCACGTTATCGGGCAGCATGGCAAATGTGCCATGCGTGGGAGAGTGGCTGTTTTACACAGCAAGCGAAGTGGTACCGCGGAGTAATGCCCCCGCCCTGGCAGGCGGGTGCAAAAGCCTTCGTCTTCGGAGTGTGACCGGGACATCGGTCATGTGCTGAGGACGAAGGTTTTTTACGCTCCGGGGCAACGTTTTGCCGGACGGCAGTCTATCGTTCCGAGCCTGTTGCGGAGTGAAAAAAGGAAAGAGGTAGAAAACTATGAATACGCTGGTCATCGTATTGATCGCAGCGGTGTGCCTGTTTGGCGCTTATGTGCTTTACGGCCGCTGGCTGGCTAACAAATGGGGCATCGACCCCGCAGCCAAGACCCCGGCAGTCGTCCACGAGGATGGCCGGGACTATGTGCCCACCAACGGCTGGACGGTGTTTGCTCACCAGTTCAGCTCCATTGCCGGTGCAGGCCCTGTTACCGGTGCCATTCAGGCCGCAGCCTTCGGCTGGCTGCCGGTGCTGCTGTGGGTTCTGCTGGGCGGTATCTTCTTCGGCGCTGTCACCGACTTTGGTGCCCTGTATGCTTCCGTTAAGAACGACGGCAAGAGCATGGGTATGCTGATCGAAAAGTACATCGGCAAGACCGGCCGCAAGCTGTTCCTGCTGTTCTGCTGGCTGTTCTGCGGCATCGTCATCGCTGCCTTTGCGGACATGGTCGCCGGCACCTTCAACGCCTTTGGCGCAGACGGCGCAATGGTCGAGACTGCCAAGACCAACGGCGCTGCCGGTATGGTTTCCATCATGTTCATGGTGTTCGCCGTTGTCTTTGGCCTGCTGCAGAAGAAGTTCAGCTTCTCCGGTTGGAAGGAAAGCGTTATCAGCATCGTGTTCATCGTGCTTTCCTTTGTCATCGGCGCAAACCTGCCCCTGATCCTGGGCAAGGCCGCTTGGAGCTACATCACCTTTGTGTACATCTTTTTTGCTGCCGTGCTGCCCATGTGGCTGCTCAAGCAGCCCCGTGACCACATGACCACCTTTATGTTCGTGGCCATGATCGTGGGCGCTGTGGTTGGCCTGCTGGTTGCACACCCCACCATGAACCTGCCTGTATTCACCGGCTTTACCAACGAAAAGCTGGGCACCATGTTCCCCATCCTGTTCGTCACCGTGGCCTGCGGTGCAGTTTCCGGCTTCCACAGCCTTGTTTCCTCCGGTACTTCTTCCAAGACCGTTGAGAACGAGAAGGATATGCTGAAGGTCGGCTACGGTGCCATGATCCTTGAAAGCCTGCTGGCTGTTCTGGCTCTGTGCGTGGCCGGTGCTGCCGCAGCTGCCGACGGCACCCCTGCCGCCGGTACCCCGTTCCAGATCTTCAGCCGCGGCGTTGCCGGTTTCTTTGAGATGTTCGGCGTGCCCGCCTACGCTGCTACCGTGTTCATGACCATGTGCGTTTCCGCACTGGCTCTGACCAGTCTGGATGCCGTGGCCCGCATTGGCCGCATGAGCTTCCAGGAGCTGTTCAGCGTGGACGACATGGAGCACGCTGAGGGCTGGCGCAAGCTGTTCTGCAATGTGTACTTCTCCACCTTCATCACGCTGGTGTTCGGCTTCATCCTGACCAAGATCGGCTACGCCAACATCTGGCCGCTGTTCGGTTCTGCCAACCAGCTGCTGAGCGCACTGGTGCTGGCTACCCTGTGCGTATTCCTGAAGGTGACCGGCCGCAGCAACAAGATGCTGTTCCCCCCGCTGATCATCATGCTGTGCGTCACCTTTACCGCACTGGTGCAGCGCCTGATCGCTATGGTCAAGGCCATCAGCACCGCCGCTTCTGTTACTATCCCTGCCGGTGAGACCACTTGGAGCGCTGTGTTCATCGCAAACGGCCTGCAGCTGATCCTTGCCGTGCTGCTGATCGTGCTGGGTCTGAATATTGTGTTCCACTCCTTCTCCGCTTATAAGAAGGCTGAGCACAACAGCGAAGCAAAGGTCTGATTCAATCCCACCATTCACAATCCTGTTTTCAATAAACAAAACGCCGCTGACGATACACAAAGCCGTCAGCGGCGTTTTGTTGTGGAAGCATATTTCATATTGTAAGCCCGGAAAATCTGCGGATCTTCCGGGCTTACGTTTTCACAGGCTAGAGAAAAGAGAAGCTGCTTATTATATGTGACAGCTTTCCCAGCCTTGCAGGGCGGCAAGCTGGGTCTCGGTATGGAACCAATGCTCCCCGCCCTCCAGAATGGTCAGGTGCGCCCCGGTCTGCTGTCGGAACTGCTCCATGGCGGTGTGCCCGGTAAGGGGGTCTGTATCGGCATAGAGCACCTGTGTGGGTACTTTCCAGTGCAAGGGGTGTTCCCTTACCCAGCACAGATACGGCCACGAGAGGGTCTCGCCCATGGCGGTGGGGATCTCCCCTGCCGTGCGCAGCTGCTCCTCCGTTACCCCTGCCTGCTGCATCAGGTCAAGGATGAGATTTTCCATATCCACGATCGGGGAGACAAGCAGCGCCTTTTCCGGCTGCTGCGTTTGCAACGCCTGCATGGCAAGCCAGGCCCCGATGCTGACCCCATACACCCGGATATGCTTCCACACCGGCTGCATCCGGGCGTAGACTGCCTGCAGCTCTCGGGTGACCACCCACGGCACCAGCTTTTCCGGGCTGTCTTTCCGGGCGCCGTGCTCCGGCAGGTCGACAGCCAGCACCTGCCAGCCTGCTGGGCAGGCTGTGCGGGCAAAGCGGGCGGCCTCGGCTGCGCTGCCGTTTTTGCCGTGGACATAGAGATAGACCCTGCGGCTGCGCTTGCCGTACAGGACAGCCGGAATGCCTGCAACCTCAAGCTTGATTTTTTCCATAACGGCTTCCTCCTGTTTTAGGGCATTTCGTGCCCTGTTTTCTCTATGATAGCACAAGCAGCCGACAAACACAAACAGGAAAAGAGCCAATTCTAACACGATTTCGAATAGTCTCCGAGGCGGGATTACCCCTCAGTCTGCTCTCTGCGTTCGCAGCCAGCTCCCCCCAAGGGGACGCCTTAACTCCCTCTCGTGAACAAAAAGAGCCACCGCACAGACTTGTGCGATGGCTCTTGGATAGTGCTTCAGGTTTTGCTTAGCCGAAGATGTTGATCAGGATACCAGCAGCAACGGCAGAACCGATAACGCCGGCCACGTTGGGACCCATGGCGTGCATCAGCAGGAAGTTGGAGGGGTTCTCACTCTGGCCAACCTTCTGGGAAACGCGAGCGGCCATAGGCACGGCGGAAACGCCGGCAGAACCGATCAGGGGGTTCACCTGACCGCCGGTCAGCTTGTACATGACCTTGCCGCACAGCACACCGGCTGCGGTGCCGAAGGAGAAGGCGATCAGACCCAGCACGATGATGAACAGGGTGCGGGTGTTCAGGAAGGTGTTTGCGCTGGTGGTGCAGCCAACAGACAGAGCCAGGAAGATGGTGATGATGTTCATCAGCTCATTACCGGCGGTCTTCTGGATACGATCCACAACGCCGCACTCCTTCATCAGGTTGCCCAGCATCAGCATACCGACCAGAACGGCGGCATCAGGCACGATGAGGGAAACAATGATAGCGACCATGATGGGGAAGATGATCTTCTCGGTCTTGGAGACGGTGCGCAGCTGCTTCATGACCACAGAGCGCTCCTTGGAGGTGGTCAGCGCCTTCATGATGGGCGGCTGAATGACAGGCACCAGTGCCATGTAGCTGTACGCTGCCACAGCGATGCTGCCCAGCAGCTCAGGTGCCAGACGAGAGGTAACGAAGATAGCGGTGGGGCCGTCGGCACCGCCGATAATGGAGATGGCAGCGGACTGCTTCTGGGTGAAGTCCACCAGACCGGTAGCGGCCAGCAGACGGGCACCCATGTAAGTACCAAAGATACCGAACTGTGCGGCAGCGCCCAGCAGCAGGCTCTTGGGGTTGGAGATCAGGGGTGCAAAGTCGGTCATGGTGCCGATGCCAAGGAAGATCAGCGGCGGGTAGATGCCCAGCTTAACGCCCATGTAGAGCATATCGGCCAGACCGCCGTTGTTCAGGATCTCGACCCACATCGGGTGCTCCAGACCATCGCCGACGAAATACTGCATGTGGATGATGCCGCTGCCGGGCAGGTTGGCAAGGATCATGCCGAACGCCATGGGCAGCAGGATCAGGGGCTCAAATTCCTTCACAATGGCCAGGTACAGCAAGAAGCAGCCGACGCAAATCATGATTGCGTACAGGTAGCCGCCCGGCTCGCCGAAGCGGGCGAAGCCAGAGCTTTGGAAAATACCGACCAGAGTGCTGATAAACTGTGTCATGTTCTTCCTCCTGTGTTAAAAAGGTGCGGTGGTGTCGTTGACACCGGCCTTGCCCCAGCCATTCTTGCTGCGGCGCACGGCCTTGAGGGTGTACTTTCCGTTGCCCATTGCGTGGATCGCTGCCATGATCGCAGCCACCACATCGCCGGGGATGCCCTCTTCCACCACAGGAGCAGGAGCAGCAGCCTGCTGAACAGGTGCGGCCGGCTTTGCAGCGGGAGCCTTGGGTGCAGCCTTTGCTGCTGCCTTCCTGACATTCATGCCGTCGAAGATCTTGCCCTCCAGCGTGATGATCGCCATCAGCAGGACAAGGATGGCAAACACCAATACGATACCGGTAATGGTGATAACCACATCAGAACCCAGATTCATGTTCTTCCTCCTAGTCATTTATTCTTCTGCGGTCAAAGCGCATGGCTCCGCCCGCAAAAACCGATTTGAAAACATTATACAATATTTTCCGGCCCGATTCAACAACGATGAACAAAAAATATCGCAATTTTTTCCAAACCGTGAAGTACGTCTTTTTCGCTCAGCGGCGGCCGATGCGGGGAGTCGCATCCGTAAAGCCGGTCTCCAGCCGGTCGCGCACGCTCAGGCTCATGGCCGTGCCCAGCGCCACACAGTTCACAGGGTCGGGCGAGACCTCCACGTTGACCTTGAGTTCCTGGCTCAGGTACTCCGGCAGGCCGTGCAGCTGGGCACCGCCGCCCGTCAGCACCACGCCGTTGCGGAAGATGTCGCCGGCCAGCTCCGGCGGGGTCTTTTCCAGCACCTGATGGGCCGCCGTGCCGATCTGCTCGCTCAGCATCATGACCGGCTCATACAGGTCGCTGGTGGAGACGTTCACCCGGATGGGCAGGCCGGTCAGCAGGCTGCGGCCCTTGACCTCCATCGTCTCGTTGAAATCGGCCTTCTGAGGGCAGCAGGCCACGTTCTTTTTCAGCTGTTCGGCGGTGCGCTGACCGATGGCGATGCTGAACTTGTTGCGCACATGCTTCAAGATCTCGTCATCGTAGTGGTTGCCCGCCACGCGGACGCTGGTGGCCTTGACCTTGCCGCCCAGGCTCAGCACCGCGATGTCCGTGGTGCCGCCGCCGATGTCGATGATCATCCGGCCGTCGGGCTGGGTGATGTCGATGCCGGAGCCGAGGGCTGCGGCGATGGGCTCATCAATGAGGTAGACCTGACGCGCACCGGCTGCCATGACCGCCTCGACCACGGCGTCGCTCTCGATGCCGGTGATGGCCGCAGGCACACAGACCGCCACGCGGGGCTTGACCATGTGGGAGCTGTACACCTGATTGACGAACCGGCAGATGAGCTCGCGGGTCATGGTGTGGTCGCTGATGACGCCGTCCTTCAGCGGGAAGATCGCGGAAATATAGTTCGGGGTGCGGCCCACCATGGCCAGCGCCTTGTCGCCAACCTCCAGCACCGAGTTCTTGCGGGTATCCACCGCCACCACGCTGGGCTGATTGAGCACCACGCCGGTGCCCTCCTGCGCGATGATGATGGTCGTGGTACCAAGGTCGATACCGATATCATTCTGTGCCATAATACGAAGATCCTTTCTCTGCTTTCCCTGTTCCTATCTGAATGCCGGGCTCCCCGGCCGGGTAATCAAACACATTATAGTATAACATAACCGCTCGGAAAAGTACACCCGCGTTCTTGCACGAAACGGCGGCATCCTGCGTCATTCCTCAAGTTTCTGCTGTTCAGCGGGCAGGGCCTGCTGCAGCAGGGTGCACAGGCCGCTGTACCGCAGGTTCTGGCGCACATTGCCCATCATCCGGTTCACGACATCCCGCCGCCCGGTCACGATACAGAGCTTCCGTGCGCGGGTGACGCCGGTGTAGAACAGGTTCCGGTAGCACAGCCGGGGCGGCACCTGCGCCACCGGCAGGATCACCGCCGGGAACTCGCTGCCCTGGCTCTTGTGCACCGTGATGGCGTAGGCGATCTCCAGTTCGTTGAGGTTCTCCGCCGGGTAGAGCAGCCGCCGGTCGTCCATCCGGACCACCATCGAGCGCTCCCGCATGTTGATGGACTCCACGATGCCGATGTCGCCGTTGTAGGCACCCACGCCCTGTTCCCCGCCGACCCGCTGCCAGACGATCTCGTAATTGTTGCGCACCTGCATCACCTTGTCTCCCACCCGGAAGACGCGGGCCGCGCTCTGCAGCTGGGGTTTGCCCTTCTGCTCCGGGTTGAGCAGGTTCTGCAGCTCCACGTTCAGCGCCTGGGTGCCGGTGGGGCCGAGCTTGGTCGGGCAGAGCACCTGGATATCCCGGACGGGGTCGAAGCCGTAGCTCCGGGGCAGGCGGGTCGTGACGAGGTCGCAGACCAGCTTCTGGGCTGCATCGCCATCCGATTCCAGAAAGAAAAAGTCGTCGGTCTTGCCGCCTTTTTGCAGCGGCTCACTGGAAATGATGTGGTGGGCGTTCTCCACGATGAGGCTCCGCTTGGCCTGCCGGAAGATCTCGTTCAGGCAGACGGTGGGCACCCGCTCGGAGCGGATGACCTCGCCCAGGATGTTGCCGGGGCCGACGCTGGGCAGCTGGTCGGCATCGCCCACCATGAGGATGCGGCAGCTGTACCGCAGCGCCGCGATAAGCGCCTGAAACAGCTTGACGTCCACCATGCTCATCTCGTCGAGGATGACGACATCGCACTTGAGCAGGTTCTTGTCGTTGTGGATGAAGCTGACCACGCCGCCGGTGTAGTCCACTTCGAGCAGGCGGTGGATGGTGGAGGCCTTCCGGCCGGTCAGCTCGCTCAGCCGCTTGGCCGCGCGGCCCGTGGGGGCACAGAGGGCCACCCGCTCGGCCTGATGTTCCAGCAATTGCAGGATGGCGTTCACGGTGGTGGTCTTGCCGGTGCCGGGGCCGCCGGTGAGGACGAGGCAGTTCTCGGTCATTGCCTTGCGGATGGCCTCTTTTTGCAGCGGTGCATAGGCAAAGCCCTGGGTCAGCTCCAAGACCTGGATGTTCTTGTCCAGGTCGCGGACGGTCTGCTTCTCCCGCTTGGCCAGCAGGGCCAGCCGGTCGGCGATATCCTGTTCGGCGGCCAGCAGGTCGGGCAGGTAGATGTAGGGTGTGCCCTCAAACATCCGGACGCTGAGTTCGTCCGTTTCAATGCACTGGTCCAGCGCTTTGGCCAGCTTTTCCGGCGGCTGGTGGATGAAATTAGAGGCCGTTTCCAGCAGCTGCGCACGGGGCAGGCAGGTGTGGCCGTTGCCCGCATTGTGGCGCAGGGTGCGCAGAAGGGCGGCTTCCAGCCGCTGGGTGCAGTCCCCTTCCATGTGATAATACTGGGCGATGCTGTCGGCGTGGCGGAAATCCAGCTGCAGCGGCTCGCCGCAGAGCAGATAGGGGTTGGAGGAGATGGCGTTCATGGCGCTGGGGCCGAACACCCGGAACACCTCCATCGCGCGGCGGGGGCTGATCTCAAACTGCGCCAGATAGGCGATGAGCTCCCTCATCCCGAACATCCGCTTGAACTCCTGCTGGATGCGGTCGGCCTTGTCCGCCGAGATGCCGGAGATGGTGGTCAGCTGGGCCGGGTCATTCGCAATGATCTCCAGTGCCTGTGCCCCGAACTTGTCGAGGATCTTCGTGGCCGTGCGCGCTCCGATGTAGGGCAGCGAGCCGCTGGCGAGGAAGGCATAGACGGCTTCCAGATCCTTGGGCATGTCGGTCTCGCACTCCTGCGCGTGGAACTGGCGGCCATAGGTAGCGTGGTTTTCATACTTGCCGCGGCAGACGACGCTCTCGCCTGCATGCAGCTCCCCCACCACGCCGCACACCACCGTGAGGACGCCGCCGCCGGAGATCTCAAAGACGGTGTAGCCGTTGTCCGTATTTTCGTAGATGATGTCTTCGACCGTACCCTCGATCTGTTCCAGTTCCTGCTCCATCGGCTCCACCGCCCTTTCTGTGGCATAATTATAATCAGTATAATATAAAAAGAAGCGTTTTGCAATGCAGTCATCGCAAAACGCTTCTTTTGATCCTTACAGGTTTGCGTGAGGCACCAGCTTTTCCTTTTTCAGGCGGCGGTACACCACGATGTAGGCCGGGATGAGGAAGAAGCAGGCAAAGAACCAGGCCACGGGGCTGGCGATGCAGGCGGCAAAGTAACCCCACAGCGGCACGAACAGGAAGCCCACCAGCGCACGGGCGACCATCTCGGCCACCCCGGCGAACATGGCCAGGCTGGAATAGCCCAGCCCCTGAATGGTATAGCGGTAGATGATGAGGACTGCCAGCGGGATATAGAAGACGCTGTTCCAGAAAATGAAGCTCTGGGCGTTGGCCATGATCTCAGTCTGGTCGCTCTCCAAGAAGAGTCCGATGAGGGGCTTATCCGCCACGCGCAGGATGAGGAAGGACGCGATGCTGTACACCACGCCGATGCCCAGCGCGGTGTTGACGCCCCTGTTCACGCGGTTCAGGTCGTGTGCGCCCATGTTCTGGCTGGCGTAGGTGGTCATGGCCGTGCCGATGCTCTCCAGCGGGACGGCGAGGAACTGCGCCGCCTTGCCGCCGGCCGTCTGTGCTGCCACGATGTCGCTGCCCAGACCATTGACGGCACCCTGCAGCACGACGCTGCCGATGGCCGTGATGCTGCACTGCAGGCCCATGGGGATGCCCATGCTGCAGAGCTTGGCGCAGTGCGTCCTGCTGAGCTGCCCCTCTTCTCTGGACCAGCGCAGCTCCCCGTAATGTTTGAGGATATAGAGCAGACTGCCCAGACCGGCCACGGCCTGGCTGAACACGGTGGCGAACGCCGCACCGAAGGCACCCATCCGGAACACGATGATGCAGAGCAGGTCCAGCCCGATGTTCAGGAAGCTCGCCACCAGCAGGAAGTAGAGCGGGCGCTTGCTGTCGCCCAGAGCGCGCATCAGGGCGCTGGTCATATTGTACAGCAGGGTGAACGGGATGCCCACAAAAATGGTGCGGATGTAGACATCCGCCAGATCAATGATGTTGTCCGGGGTGTTGGTCCAGACCAGGATGGAACGGGTCATGGCAACCGTGACCACGGTGAGTACCGCTGCAAAGAAGAGCGACAGCCAGACGGCGTTGGCTGTGTAACGGCGCATCTCACGGTAGTCCTTCGCGCCGAACGTCCACGAAATGGGGATGGAGAAGCCGCAGGCGATGCCGTTGACGAAGCCCAGCACCAGATAGTTCAGGCCACCCACGCTGCCGACCGCCGCCAGCGCTTCCACACCGACGAACCGGCCCACGATGATGGTATCGGCCAGATTGTAGAACTGCTGAAACAGGCTGCCCAGCATCAGCGGGACCGCAAAGGCGAGGATCAGCTTGAGCGGGCTGCCCTGTGTCATATCTTTTGTCATGTCAGTGCCCTCCTTTGGGGGTCATCAAAAGCAACAAAACCGATTTTTTGCCGACAAAAACGCCCTGCCGGAAAAGGGGCAGGACGTTGTGGTTTTCACGAATGTGATTATATCAGATTGCGGTAATTTTTCAAGAGTCTCCTTTTGATAAGCTTCAACAAAGATTCTTCGTAAAAATTAGTGATTCTGCTCATATCTCAGCGAGTCAGCTGACGGTAGACCCGGACAGCATCTTCGATATGGTAAGGCTCGGTGCCGTGGTTCCCCTGCGCACCCGCCGTGACGAGGATGTACCGTTTTCCCTTTACCTGTGCGGCACTGGCCAGACAAAGCCCCGCCGCGCTGGTGTAGCCGGTTTTGCCGCCCAAGAACTGCCCCCTCCACAGGGAGACATCGCCCAGCTCTGCCCAGAAAGTGCTCATCATTGTAAAGCCCTCCGGATGCAGGTCCGTCGCCGGGACGGCGTAGCGCCCGGCGCTCAGGATGGCACGGAAGGTCTCATTCTGCATCGCAGCCCGCAGCAGCCGGGCCATATCCCGCACGGTGGAGACATGCTCCGGGTCGTGCAGGCCGGTGGGGTTGCAGAAGTGGGTGGAACGCATCCCCAGTTCTGCCGCCTTCTGGTTCATCAACTCCACAAAGGCTTCCTCCGAACCGCTCACTTCCCGCGCCAGCGCCTCGCAGCACTCCGCGCCGGAGGGCAGGAGCGCACCGTATAACAGGTCCCGCACGGTGGCCGTCTCACCGGGCCGAAACCCCGCCATGGATGCGCCCTCGGCCCGCAATTCCGGGAAGATGTCCTCCGGCAGCGTCACCGGCTGTTCCAGGTCTGGGTTTGCCTCAAGGGCCAGAAGGGCCGTCATCACTTTGGTCATCGAGGCCGGGTAGATGCTCACATCCGCCTCTTTTTCTGCCACTGCCTCTCCGCTGTCGGCATCCACCAGAATGGCATACGGGCTGACCAGCCCCTCCAGATGGACCGTCCGGGGCCATATCAGCAACAGCGCCAGCAGAGCCAGCAAGATCAAAAACAGACACCACCGTGCCCGGCGGTTCCGCACAGAACGCTTCCGTTTCATCGAGTTCCACATCCTTTCACTCCATAAAACGGTCGTCCGGGCGGTTTTCCTGCATGGAGTGCAAAACCGCCCCCGGAAAGGCAACCTCTCCGGGGGCAGATGCGGTCATTTTTTCTTCGGTGCACCAAATTCATACTTCCGTGCCGGAACGATGATTGCAAATGCCATGCTCACCAAATATACCAACCAGATCATCTGGCAAAGTTCTTTTCCAACCATCTTCCCTGCCCATGTGCCAAGCGCAAGCAATAACGGCATTGCCACCGCCGTCACGACCGTCCAAATACGTCCCCATCTTAAAATGACCGGCCAATTCCGGTTGTTAAAATAGACCCCCGGAATATTCATTCGGAAAATCCCCTGTGTAACGTAGTTGATACGGTTTTCATCATAGTAACCCGGAAGCACTTCCTCTGTAAAGAAAAAGTACGCCCCGACAAGGAATCCAAAACCGCAGCTCATCCACAGCAGCATTTGCATCTTTTCTTCCATCCACCCCAGATTCCAGACCATCAGTGCTTCTACCGCACCCAGCACGTTGCAGGCCAGATACGTCGGCAGATACTTTTTCACCCGTTCCTGTTTCACTTCTGCCGGTTCCGTCGGGAGGGTCAGTGCCTTTTTCACCAGCACTTCCACCTCGTCGGCCGGGATGGCCGCTTCTTCCAGCCGCCGCCCCTCCAACAATTCTGTCACTGAGACGCCCAGTAGTTCGGCCAGCGGCAGCAGCAGCGAAACGTCCGGCACACTCAGGCCCCGCTCCCATTTACTGACTGCCTTGTCCGAGACATACAGCTTCTCGGCCAAGTCCTTCTGCGTCCAGCCCTTTTCCCGCCGCAGCTGCGCCAGGAACGCCCCGAACGCCTGCTTGTTTAGTTCGAAGTTCTGCTCCATCGTGTCGTCCTCCCCTGTCCGGTCTTGTTGGCTCCAGTGTAGCAGAAATTCCGCAGACCCGCAACCGACCAGCAGTAGAATCCGCGCACCTGCGCAAAACCGCCCCCGGAAAGGCAACCTCTCCGGGGGCAGATGCGGTCATTCAGAATAGTGGGCGAGGAACTGCTTTGTGCGCTCCTCCTGGGGGTGGTCGATGAGCTCTTTGGCGGGGCCTTCCTCCACGACCACGCCGCCATCCATGAAGAGGATGCGGTCCGCCACATCGCGGGCAAAGTGCATCTCGTGGGTGACGATGATCATGGTCGTCTTGCGGTCGGCAAGGTCGCGCAGGACGCGCAGCACTTCACCGGTCAGCTCCGGGTCGAGGGCCGAGGTCGGCTCGTCGAAGCAGAGGATATCCGGGTGCAGGGCCAGCGCACGGGCAATGGCCACGCGCTGCTGCTGGCCGCCGGACAGCTGGTGCGGATAGTGTCCGGCCCGCTCCGACAGACCCATCTGAGCCAGAAGCTCCTTTGCCTGCTGCTCCAGCTCGGCATGGATGGCCTTTTTGCGGGCCTTGTAGTCCGGGCGCTCTTTGGCCAGCAGCTCGCCCGCCAGCATAACGTTCTGCAGCGCGGTGTACTGCGGGAAAAGGTTGAAGTTCTGGAACACCAGACCAAAGTGGAGACGCTTCTTGCGCACTTCACTCTCCCGCTGGGTGGCGGGGTCGGCGGCGTCCCACATGGTCTCGCCGTTCACCTTGATGACACCGGTGTCCGGCCGTTCCAGAAAATTCAGGCAGCGCAGCAGGGTCGTCTTGCCGGAACCCGACGAGCCGATGATGGCCAGCGCCTCGCCCTGCTCCAGAGTGAGCGAAATGTCCTTGAGGACGTGGGTGTCCCCGAAATTTTTCCCGATGCCGGAGGCTTCGAGCAATGCCATAATTGAACCCCTCCCTTAGCAGCGGAAATAATCGAGCTTTTTCTCAAGCCAGTTGAACAGAACGGTCAGCACACCGACGAAGACCAGGAAGAAGATGGCTGTGGAGAACAGCGGCCAGATCAGGCCCTTTGCGCTGTATTCCTTGGCCATCATGATGATCTCCTTGTTGGCGATGATATTCGCCAGCGAGGTATCCTTGACCAGCGTGATGATCTCGTTGCCCATCGGGGGCAGGATGCGCTTGATGACCTGCAGCAGCGTGACTTTGAAGAAGATCTGCGTCTTCGTCATGCCCAGCACCTCCCCGGCCTCGGTCTGGCCTTTGGGCACTGCCTCGATGCCGCCGCGGTAGATCTCCGAGAAGTAGCAGGCATAGTTGATGGCAAACGCCACCACGGCTGCCACCATCCGCCCGCCGGAGCCGGAGGGCCAGGGGTTGCTCATCCCCAGCAGACCGGGGCCAAGGTAGATGACGATGATCTGCAGCATCAGCGGGGTGCCGCGGATGATCCAGACGAAGGTCTTGACCGCGGCACTCAGCGGCTTGCAGCGGCTCATGGAACCAAACGACACCACAAGGCCCAGCGGCAGCGCGAACAGCAGCGTCAGGGCAAACAGCTCACAGTTGAGCAGGAATGCGCCGGATAGGCGCCCAAGAATCACAGACACAAAAACACACCCATCAATTTTTTGTACTTCCAACCGGAAACCGCCCCGGAACGGAGCGGCTTTCTGCATTGCGGTCTACGGTCAGTCGGCCAGCGTCAGCTCGTACTTTTCGGCCAGGGCGCTCAGGGTGCCGTCAGCCTTCAGCGCATCAAACGCTTCATCGACGGCCGCTGCGGCATCGCTGCCCTTGCGGAAGGCCACGCCGTACTCCTCGGCGTTCAGCTCATCGACGATCTTCAGGTCTGCGTAGTCGGTGCCCTCACCGATCATCGCGTTGGCCAGGGTCAGGTCCAGCACAGCGGCATCTGCGGTACCGGCGGCCACTTCCATCAGGCAGTCGGTCTGGACGCTCTTGGAGATGTAATCGGCCTGCGACAGGCTTGCATCGTCTGCAATGGCCGATTCACCGGCGGAACCGGCTTCTGCGACCACAGTCTTGCCCACGAGATCCGCCGTAGAGGTGTACTCCGTGCCGTCCTTCACGACCACGACCTGTGCGTTCTTGGCGTAGGGCTTGGTGGTGGCGGTGTTCTCCTTGATCTCATCGGTCAGGGTCAGGCCGTTCCAGATGCAGTCGATGCTCTTGGCGTCCAGCTCGACCACCTTGGTGTCCCAGTTGATCTCCACGAACTCCGGCTCCACGCCCAGCTTTTCGCAGACGGCGGTGGCCAGCTCGGTATCAAAACCGGTGAAGTTGCCATCGGCATCGGTGTAGTTCATGGGCTCGTAAACGGTGTAGCCGATGACCAGCTTGCCCTTGCCCTTGATGTAATCCAGATCGCTGCCTGCGGTCTGGGAAACGGCAGCACTGCCGGAAGCAGAAGCAGATGCGGCAGTGGAAGTGGAAGCGGCACCACCGCAGGCGGCAAGGCTCAGTGCCATGGCACCGGCCAGGAATGCAGATACAAGACGTTTCATATACGGTTCCTCCCTCAGTGGCAAGCAGCCTTGTTTTATTGCTTTACCATGCTAAATCGCTAAACTGTGGTTATAGAATAGCGCGTTTTCTGCCATTTGGCAAGGGGGAAAACTGATTTTTCGCAGTTTGCTCAAATCTTTACCGCTTTACCACGGCAAAGCGGTCATTTTGACAAAACAAAAACGCCGCGTCGGCAGCTGCCAAACGCGGCGAGAGGTTTCTCTCTGAAAATTCAGCGGAATGCCACCGCCCCCCTATCCGGGAGAGCCGGTGCGCGATTGCGAGACCGAAAAGGGCTTTC
>ENA-OWPL01000797-OWPL01000797.1-human-gut-metagenome-genome-assembly--contig:-NODE-797-length-20342-cov-2.557451_pt1 | contig 20342 bp, 18 predicted proteins | sample MGYA00248263_ERZ651844 | MGnify/ENA primary metagenome ERZ651844 (study PRJEB26924, sample SAMEA4378256) | human gut metagenome | biome: human gut; feature: human-associated habitat; material: faeces...
GCCAGCGCACGTCGTTTGCGATCTTCATCAGATCGGCTGCCAGCGCCTTGAGCGCCGCCTCGTCCGCACCGGGGGCGAGCTTCAGGTTCGGGATTACAATCATCGGCACGCCCTCCCGGCCGCACGGCCGCTGGCCCACGCCCACTGCAGGTTGTAGCCACCGCAGTCGCCGTCAATATCCAGCACCTCGCCGCAGGCGTACAGCCCCGGCACGAGAAGGCTCTCCATCGTCACGGGGTCGAATTCGTCCGTGCATATGCCGCCGGCCGTGACCTGCGCGCTCTCGAAGCCCTCCGTGCCGCGCACCGGCAGCGCGAAGCCCTTTGCCGCGCGCACGAGTGCCTTGAGTTCGCTGTCCGTCACGTCGCCGAGCGGCCGGGCGCCGGGAATATCGGCGTAGCGCAGCAGCATCTTGCCCACGCGGTTGTGCACCGTGCCGGTCAGTACCTCTTCGCACGGAAGCGCGGGCGCAAGCTTGCGCCGCGTCTGCAAAAACGCCAGAAATTCCGGCGCGCCGTGTTCGCGCAGCAGGTCGAGCGTCACGGTCTGCCCCTCGCCGCTGCAGCTGGCTGCGCGCGAGATCTCAAATATGGCGGGACCGGACACGCCCTTTTCCGTAAACTGCACCTCGCCCGCGCTGCGCGCGAGCACCTTGCGGCCCTGCGTGAGCGTCACGCGCGCATCGGCGCGCACGCCCTTGAGTGCGCGCGGATAGGTCGGCTCGGTCGTCAGCTGCACGAGCGCGGGGTGCAGCGCCGTGCGCCGGTGGCCGAGGCTTTGCAGCAGGGTGTAGCCGTCGCGCACGCCGCCGGCCTTCGCCCCGGCGATGCCGCCGCACGCGATGATGACGCGCTCGGCGGGAAACTGCCCGCCCTCCGTCTCGATGACGAAGCCGCGCCACTGGCGGCGCACGGCCGTCACGGCGTCGCCCGTGTGCAGGGTGATATTCGGCCGCGCGAGCGCGAAGCGCAGCACGTCCACGACGCTGTTGGCCGCGTTCGAGAGCGGGTATACGCGCCCGCCCGGCTCGGTCACGGTCAGAAGACCGTGCGCGGCGAACCAGTCGAGCGCCGCTGTGGGCGGAAAGGCCGCGAGTGTGCGCGCGGCAAACTCCGGCTGCGTGCCGTGGTAGTTTTCGGGCGCGGCGCCGGTGTTTGTCAGGTTGCAGCGGCCGTTTCCGGTCACGGCGAGCTTGCGCCCCACGCGCGCCTGGCGCTCGAAGAGCAGGATCTCATTTTCCGGGGTTTCGGCGGCGGTCAGCGCGGCCATCATGCCGGACGCGCCCGCGCCGATGACTGCGATCGTCATGGCGATGCTCCGTTTCTGTCGTAATTTTCTTCCCTTATTAAACCACACTTTGCCCGCAAACACAAGAAAACCGCGCAGCGCGCACAGAGCGCTTGCACCCCCGCAAACGAAAAAACGGAGGCAGCCGGCAGGACTGTCTCCGTTTTCATGGCGGTGTTTACTTGGGCTGCACGTCGCACTCGGGCATCAGCTCGTCCGACATGACGGCCAGCACGTGTGCAAAGGTCTCCAGTTCCTCGGGCGTGAACCGCGCGCGGATGCGTCCGAGCACGGTGTCGATATAGCTCTGCATGAGACCGTTATAGCTGTAGAACTTGTCCGAGAGCTTGAGATGATACTCGCGCCGGTCGGTGTCGGAATTCTCCTTGACGATATAGCCCTTGCGGATAAGGTTATTGACCTTGTAGGTCGCGTTGGACTGCGAGATGCCGAGAAAGTCCGCAAACCGGCCGATCGTCGGCGCGTTGAGCTGATGAATGACCTCAACGGAGAATGCCTCCATCGCGCTCAGCGAACCCTCGCGTTCCCGCACCTGTGAAAACAGGCGGCGGAAAAATTGCAGCTTAAACTTCTCATATACACGCTGAAAATCCTGCTCCATCATCGGCCGCTCCCCCCTTGCTCCTTTTGTTGCAGCATATTTTCTATTCTTTTTTACACCAAAGCGGCAAAAAAGTAAAGAGCCGGACGCGTAGAAATTCCCGCGTCCGGCAGAAAATAAAGCAGGATTTAACGTCTTACGGCGCTTTCGGCCCGTCGTCGGGCTTGTCCTCGCCGACGACCTCACCGGTCGTCTCGACGGCGGTGGCATCATCCACAAAGTCACGCACGGCGGCCTTGACGTCCTTGACAAAGACGGCGGCGTACACGACGGTGCAGAGGTTCTGCACACCGTCAACGATGAGCGACACGCCCATCATGATCGTGAGCACCTGTTTGCCGTCAAAGGGATTGAAGACCAGCAGCACGCCCAGCACCAGACATACGACCGTGCACACGAGCGTGACCCACCACGAGTGTGCGCCCATGCGCCGCGAGTCGACGGCGACCTGCAGCTTGAAGACGCTGTCGACGAGCACGAGCAGACCGATCATGACCGAGAGCACGTCTGTCAGCGCGGGGGCGCGCCAGAGCATGAGCGCGCCGAGGACGACGCAGAACAGGCCGATGGCAAAGTCAAAGCGGATGGCCACGCCCTCGACCTCGCGGATGAAGTAGAGCACGATCTTCATCACACCGAACACGGCCATGGCAGCGCCGAGGATGCGGCAGATCATGATCAGCGACGTCTCGGGATTGGCGACCAGGAAGATACCGAGCAGCAAAAACATCGCGCTGAGCACGACATAGCTCCACTTGATGCGCTTAAAGATCTTCACGTGAATGCCTCCTTACAGGCCGAGCGGCTCGTCGATGAGCACGACCTCGACCTTGGCCATGTCCATCATCTGTCCCCAGAGCACGAGCAGCGCGTTGCAGCCGCGGCTCTTGCTGCGGCAGTCGACACAGCGCTCAAGCTCGTGGCACGGCTGGTCGCCGTCAAAGCGCTGCATGTTCTGCACGGCGGCGGTGTTGCGCGCGCGCGACAGGGCACTGTCAAAGTCGGGGCAGATCTTGTTCGCGCCCGCGACGATGTACACTGTCTTGCCGATGCCGTAGACCATGGCAGCGAGGCGGTTGCCGCGGCCGTCGATGTTGAGGATCTGGCCGTCGGCGGTGATGGCGTTGGCGCTGCTGAGATACACGGGCGCGGTCAGCGCGTTGTCGAGCGTGGCAAAGCCCGGTGTGCGCCAGTGCCACCAGACGGTGTTGTGTCCGGTGAGCCGGTCATACAGACCGAGCTGGTCAATGGTCTTGCTGCCGCCGATGCCGACGGTCGTGCCGTCGATCGCGCCGTCGAGATAGTCCGCCGCCTCGGCAGCCGTGGAAAAATGCTGCACGGCAAAGCCGCGGCCGGTCAGGGCGCGGATGGTCGTTTCAATGTCCATGGGACATGCCTCCATAAAATAGAATAGGGTCTGGATTTATCCTACCATTCCGCGCCGCCGCTGTCAATTTCCTTTGCGGCTTTGCGGTTGAATCCGTGCGCGCAGTTTGCTATAATGGCGGCAGAAATCTTCAGAGGGGAGACCGCTCTATGCAGCTTCTTTATGCGCTGGCAGAGCTGCGCACACCGTTTCTGGACGCGCTGCTCGGCGCACTCACCAACTGCGGCGGCGAGCTTGTGTTCATGGCCGCTGCCATCATCGTGTTCTGGTGCGTGAGCAAGTCCTGCGGGTACTATATGCTCACGGTCGGCTTCGTCGGCACGATCGTCAACCAGTTTCTCAAGCTTGTCTTTCGCATCCCGCGCCCGTGGGTGAAAGACCCGGATTTTCAGATCGTCGAGAGCGCCCGCGCCGAGGCCACCGGCTACTCGTTCCCGAGCGGACACACGCAAAACGTCTTTGCGTCCTTCGGCTGCCTCGGCCGCTGGACGAAGCGGACATGGCTGCGCGCGGTCTGCGCGCTGCTGATCGTGGTCACGGCGTTTTCGCGGATGTATCTCGGCGTGCACACGCCGCTGGACGTCGGCGTGGCCTTCCTGACGGCGCTGGCGCTGGCTGCGGCGCTCTATCCGGCGTTCCGGACAGAATCTGCCGCAAAAAAGACAGTGCCGTGGCTTTTACTTGGCGTGGCGGTGCTGTGCGGCGGATATCTGATCTACGCCTCGTCCCTCGCCCGGTGCGACTGGCCGGCGGGCAGCGAAGACCTTTCCAATATCACGCACGGCCTCAAAAACGCGTACACCATGCTGGGCGCGCTGCTGGGCTTTCTGATCGTGTACATTGCCGACGAGAAAAAGCTGCATTTTGACGTGCGCGCGCCGTTTTGGGGACAGGTCTTGAAGCTGGTGCTGGGCCTTGCGCTGATCGTCGGCATCAAGGCGGGGCTGAAGCCGCTGCTGGTGTCCCTCTTTGCCGGGTCGCAGGCGGAAAGCTTTGTGCGGTATTTCCTGCTTGTCCTGTTTGCGGGCATTGTCTGGCCGCTTACGTTCCCGTTCTTCGCAAAGCTCGGAAGGAAGGGGAACGCGGCATGACGGCGGCTATGATCGTTCTGGCTGCTTTGCTGGCGGTCGTTCTGCTGGCGCTGGGCCTGTTCCTGTTCGCCTGCCGCCGCAGCCCCGTCCCGGATTTTACAAAGCCCGCGGTCATCGCCCAATGGGGCAGGGAAGACCAGACGGAGGAAATTCTCGCGGGTATCACGCTGATGCAGGACGCGGAGGATATCTTTCTGCCATCCCATGACGGCCTGCGTTTGCACGGGCAGCTATTGCAGCAGCCCGGCGCGAAGGGCACGATCCTCCTGTTTCACGGCTACCGGTCGAGCTGGATCATCGATTTTTCCATTGTCCTTCCCTATTACTATTCGCTCGGATATAATTTACTCGCCGTGGATGAGCGTGCGCACGGGCAGTCGGAGGGGGTATATATCACCTTCGGCATTCACGAGCGCCGGGACGCGGCGACGTGGGCACAGTACGCGGCCATGCACTTTGGCCCGGATCACCCGCTGTTTCTGGGCGGGCTTTCGATGGGCGCGACGACGGTTCTGCTGGCCTCCGCGCTGGAGCTTCCGCCGTCCGTGCGGGGCGTGATCGCCGACTGCGGCTTCTCCTCGCCGGAGGCGATCATGCGAAGCATTCTGCGGGCGCACGTAAAATGGCTCCCGGCGGGGCCGCTGCTGGGACTGATGGATGTCTGCACGCGTGTGTTCGCGGGCTTTTCCATCAAAGAAGCGTCCACGCTGGACGCGGTATCGAAAACGAAGTGCCCTATTCTGTTCATCCACGGCACGGCGGACACCTTCGTCCCCTGCGCCATGTCGCAGGCCGCCTATGACGTCTGTGCGTCTGAAAAGCAGCTAATCCTCGTCGACGGGGCAAGGCACGGCTACAGCTATCTGGTCGACCGCCCGCGCGTGCAGGCGGCGCTGGCAGCGTTTCTGGAAAAATATACATCACAGGAGGCTATCCAATGAGACAGCAGCATGAGATCACCACTTCCGGCCCGCTGCTCGGCAGCGACGGCAATCTGCTCGAACCCGGCTGGGCGCGTTCCCTGCTCCCGGTCTACCGGCGCGCGGACATCAAAGCCGGCGCGATGCGCGTCAAGGAATGGGATTACTATCTCATCACCGACGGCCATATCGGTCTGGCGCTGACCATCGCGGACAACGGCTATATGGGCCTCGACTCCGTTTCCTTCCTCGACTTTGACGGCAAATGGGAAAAAACGACCAGCCGGATGCGTGCGCTGCCGCTGGGCCGGACGCAGCTGCCGGAATCGAGCGCGGAGGGCGCGTCGGAAATTTCAAGGAGCGGCTATGCCCTGGCCTTCTATCACGAGGACGGGGCGCGGATGCTCTCGTTCCACATGGACAAATTTCTGGACAAGGAGCCGATCGAGGGCATTGTCAAGCTCACCGACGAGCCGGCCGAGAGCATGGTCATCGCCACGCCCTTTGACAAGCCCGGACATTTCTATTACAACCAGAAGATCAACTGTATGCGCGCCGAGGGCTGGATCGAGCTGGGCAGCCGCCGGTACGAGCTGACGAAGGACAAATTCTTCGCTGTGCTCGACTGGGGCCGCGGCGTGTGGACGTATCACAACACGTGGTACTGGGGCAGCGCCTCGGGTGAGCTCGACGGCATTCCCTTCGGCTGGAACATCGGCTATGGCTTCGGCGACACCAGCGCCGCGACGGAGAACGTGCTGTTCTACGACGGAAAAATCCACAAGCTGGGCGAGGTCAAGTTTGAAATTCCCATGGATGAAGACGGCTTTGAGGACTTCATGAAGCCCTGGGTCTTCACGAGCGACGACAACCGGTTCTATATGAATTTTACACCGGTGCTCGACCGCAGCGCGTTCATGAGCGCAGGCGTTGTGCTGTCCGATCAGCATCAGGTCTTTGGTCATTTCACGGGCCGCATCACGCTTGACGACGGAACGGTCCTGCCCGTGCGCGACTTCTTCGGCTTTGCCGAGAAGGTCGAAAACAAATGGTAAGCGTATGCTGACCTACGATCTGCAAACGGGCGATCAGCCGAAATATTACCGGCTCTATACCTGCATCCGCGAGGATATCCTGCGGGCCGAGCTCTTGCCGGGGCAGAAGCTGCCGTCGAAGCGGGCGCTGGCGGAGCATCTGCATATCAGCCTCGCGACCGTCTCCGGCGCGTATGAGCAGCTCGTGGACGAGGGCTATCTCACAGCGAAGCCGCGCAGCGGCTATTATGTCAGCGCCATCTCCCGCCTGCCGCAGAACACGCAGCCGCAGGCGCGGCTGCATATGCTGCCTGCCGACGCACCCGCCGCGCAGGAGCCTGCGGGCTACGGCTTCCGGTATTCCGCGCTGACCCGGCTCATGCGCGAGGTCATCGCCGACTGCGGCACGCGGCTGCTGGAAAAGCCGCCGCATTACGGCTGTGCGGAACTGCGCAACGCGATCGCGGAATATCTGCTGCGCTACCGCGGGATGCTGGCCCAGCCGGACTGCATCGTCATCGGCTCCGGCGCGGAATATCTCTACGGTCTGATCGTGCAGCTGCTGGGCCGGGAGCGCGTATATGGGCTGGAAGACCCCGGCTATGAAAAGGTCCGGCAGGTCTACGCGGCCAACGGCGCGGTCTGTGAGCTGCTGCCCATGGGCGAAGACGGCATCCGCGCCGGCGCGCTGCAAAACGCACGCGCGTCCGTCCTGCACATCACGCCGTTTCACAGCTTCCCCACCGGCATCACCACGTCAGCGGCCAAGCGCAGCGACTATCTTTCCTGGGCGGCGGAGCGGAACGCGATTTTGATCGAGGACGATTTCGATTCGGAGTTTTCCGAAAACAAAAAGCCGCTGCAGACGCTCTATTCCATGGACCGGCGCGGATGCGTGATCTACGTGAACACGTTTTCGCATTCGCTGGCCCCATCCATGCGTATGGGTTATATGGTGCTGCCGGAGCGCCTGATGGAGCAGTACCGGCAGACGCTCGGCTTTTATTCCTGCTCTGTACCGCTGTTCGACCAGTATGTTCTGGCCCGCTTTATCTCGCAGGGCTATTTTGAGCGCCACCTGAACCGTCTGCGGCGGCAGAACAAGGGAAAATAATCGCGGAAACCTCGCAAATTCCGCTGGATTTTTTGCGCGTCCTGTGTTATTGTGATAATAGAAATTATTATTATATTTGAAAGGAATCCGATTTATGTACTGTGTCAAGAAAATGACCGAGGATCTCTACTGGGTCGGCGCGAGCGAGCGGCGGCTGAATCTGTTTGAAAACGCCTACCCGCTCACGAACGGCGTGAGCTACAACTCCTATCTGCTGCTGGACGAGAAGACCGTCCTGATCGACACTGTGGATAAGTCTGTCAGCGGCCTGTTCTTTGAAAACGTCGACCATGTGCTCTCCGGCCGGAAGCTCGACTATCTCATCGTGCAGCACATGGAGCCCGACCACGCCGCGACCATCGGCGAGCTCGTCCTGCGCCACCCCGAGCTGACCATCGTCTGCAACGCCAAGACGCGCACGATGATGCAGAACTTCTTCACGTTCGATCTGGACAGCCGCGTGCAGCTCGTCAAGGAGATGGACACGCTCACGACCGGCAGACACACCTTTGCCTTCGTCATGGCCCCGATGGTGCACTGGCCGGAGGTCATGGTGTCCTATGACACGGCCACGAAAACGCTCTACTCTGCCGACGCCTTCGGCACCTTCGGCGCGCTGAACGGCAATCTGTATGCGGATGAGGTGAATTTCCGCACGGAATGGCCCGCCGACGCCCGCCGGTACTATACCAACATCGTCGGCAAATACGGCACGCAGGTGCAGGCGCTGCTGAAAAAGGCCGCTGGGCTGGAGATCGAGATGATCTGCCCGCTGCACGGCCCGGTCTGGCGCAAAGATATCGCGTGGTTCCTCGACAAATATATCCACTGGGCGACCTATACCCCGGAGGACGACGCGGTCGTCATCGCCTACGCCTCCGTCTACGGCGGCACGGAAAACGCGGCGAATGTGTTGGCCGCGAAGCTGTCCGACCTCGGCGTGCGCAATGTGCAGATGTACGACGTGTCCGTCACGCATCCAAGCTATATCCTCTCCGAATGCTTCCGGGCCAGCCATCTGGTCTTTATCTCCACGACGTACAACGCGGGGATGTTCGTGACGATGGAAAATCTGGTGCACGATATCGTCCACCACAATCTCCAGAACCGCACCATCGCCCTCATGGAAAACGGCTCCTGGGCCCCGACGGCGGCAGGGCTGATGCGCGCGGAGTTCCAGAAGCTCAAGAACTGCACGATCCTCGATGAGACAGTCACGATCAAATCGACGCTCAAGGAATCCCAGCTGGCGGACGTTGACGCTATGGCGCAGGCCATTTTCGATTCCATGCCAAAGCCTGCTCCGGCAGAGCATAAGGCCGACGCGCCGGTTGAAAAGAACGCGTTCTTCTCGTTCTCCTACGGCCTGTTCGTCCTGACGGCCCGCGACGGGAAAAAGGACAACGGCTGCATCATCAACACCGCCGCGCAGCTCACCGACACACCCAAGCGCATCTCCATCGCCGTCAACAAGGCGAATTTCACGCATGACATGATCCGCAAGACGGGCGTGTTCAATCTGTCCATGCTCTCGACCGACGCGCCGTTCGGCCTGTTTCAGCACTACGGCTTCCAGTCCGGCCGCGACGTGGACAAGTTCGCGGATGTAAAGGGTATGGCCCGCGCGACGAACGGCGTGTATTACCTGCCGTACTCCACCAACGCCTTTGTCAGCGGCAAGGTCACGCAGGAGATCGATCTCGGCACGCACACGCTGTTCATTGCCGACGTGACCGAGGCCCGCGTGCTCTCCAACGCGCCGTCCATGACCTACAGCTTCTACTTTGCAAACGTCAAGCCCAAGCCGTCGGCGCTCAAAAAGCAGACCGGCTGGGTCTGCAAGATCTGCGGCTATGTCTACGAGGGCGAAGCGCTCCCCGCCGATTTTATCTGCCCGCTGTGCAAGCACGGCGCGGAGGACTTTGAAAAGCTGCCGGAATAACCATATCAAGCTTATAAACGGAAAGGAACGATCATCATGTCCCGTGTACTGGAAACTCTGGAACCGAAAGCGGTCTTTCATTTCTTCGAGGATCTGACCCGTATCCCGCACGGCTCGCGCAACACGAAGGCCATCAGCGACTACTGCGTCGCCTTTGCAAAGGAACGCGGTCTGTGGGTGTATCAGGACGCGCTCAACAACGTCATCATCAAAAAGCCCGCCACAGCAGGCTACGAAGCTGCGCCCGCCGTCATTTTACAGGGCCATCTCGACATGGTTGCGGAAAAAACGCCGGAAAGTCCCATCGACTTCACAAAGGACGCGCTCGACCTGCGCGTCGAGGGCGACTATGTCTCGGCGAACGGCACGACGCTCGGCGGCGACGACGGCATTGCCGTCGCCATGGCGCTGTCCGTGCTGGACAGCAGCGAAATTGCGCACCCGGCGCTTGAGGTTGTGTTTACCGTCGACGAGGAGATCGGCATGGAGGGCGCGCAGGGCCTTGATTTTTCGCAGCTCTCCGCCCGCCGTATGCTGAACGTCGACTCTGAGGACGAGGGCATCTTCACCGTCAGCTGTGCCGGCGGCGCAAGCGCCAACGTCTCCATTGGCCTGACGAGCGCGCCCTGCGCGCTGGCCTGCGCGCGGCTGACCGTCTCCGGCCTCATCGGCGGCCATTCCGGCCAGGAGATCGACAAGGGCCGCGCAAACGCGAATCTCCTGCTGGGCCGCGTGCTGAACGCGGTGCAGTGCAAGCTTTCCTTCCGGCTCGTTTCCGCCGAGGGCGGTCTGAAGGACAACGCCATTCCGAATGCGGCCGAGGCCGTTCTGGCCCTGCGGGAGGAGGATATGCCTGCCGCGCGTGAGATCGCGGCGGCCTGCGAAGCGGACTTCCGGAAGGAATACGCCGCAGCCGACCCCGGTGTGACCGTCGCGCTGGAGCTTGCCCCCGCCTGCGATCAGGCGTTGACGGAGGAAGCGACGCTGCGTGTTGTCCGCTTCCTGCTGCTTGTGCCGAACGGCATCGCGGCCATGAGCATGGACATCCCGGGGCTGGTGCAGACGTCCTGCAATCTCGGCATTTTCCATGTGACGGACAGCGTTCTGACGGCGGTCAGCTCGGTCAGAAGCTCGGTTTCGTCGCAGAAGCAGATGCTGCTTGCCCGCATCGACGCGCTGTCACAGCTGCTGGGCGGTTCGCTTCATGTGACGGGGGCCTATCCCGCGTGGGAATACCGGCGCGAATCCCCGCTGCGCGATAAGCTCGCCGCCGTCTACACGCAGCAGACCGGCAAGACCCCGAAGATCGAAGCCATCCACGCGGGGCTGGAATGCGGCCTATTCGCGGGCCAGCTCCCCGGCCTTGACTGCGTATCCTTCGGCCCGGATCTGGTCGATATCCATACCACGCGCGAAAAAATGTCCATCTCCTCCGTCCAGCGCACCTGGCGCTTCCTGCTCGGCGCATTAGAGGCGCTGAAGGACTGATCCATAGAAGCTTCATTGATATGAAAAACGCGGCTCCCCGGATGTGTCCGGGGAGCCGCAATGCGTCAGTATCGTTACCGGTGGGTGCCGACGAAGAAGACGGAAATGACGCCGGGGCCGGTGTGGGCGCCGATGACGGGGCCGACATAGTTGATGATGATATCCTTGACCGGGGTCAGGGCGCGGATCTGTTCGGCAGTGTACTCTGCGTCCTCAATGCAGTCGCCGTGGCAGATGAAGACGGTCTGCTCTGCCGGGTTGATGGCCGTGTCGGCCAGCTTCTGCGCAAGGGCCTTGAGCGCAGCCTTGCGGCCTCTGGCCTTGGTGACGTTCTTGAGCGTTCCGGCGTCGTCGGTGTGCATGACGGGCTTGATCTGCAGAACCGTGCCGACAAGGGCCGTCGCCGCGTCGACGCGTCCACCGCGCTTTAAGAACATCAGGTCGTTGACTGTGAACCAGTGGCAAAGATGTGGGATCGTCTCGCGGACGTAGTCTGCGACCTCGTCCATGGACGCGCCGGACTGCTGCTTCTTCGCGGCCAGATACAAAAGCAGGCCCTCGCCCAGAGACGCGCAGAGCGAGTCGATGGCGATGAGCTTCCGCTCCGGGTATTTTTCCCGCAGCTCGCCGCAGGCGATCGCGCCGGACTGGTACGTCGTGCTCAGACCGGAGGAGAAGCCGATGAAGAGGATATCAAGGCCCGCCTTCAGCTTTTCCTCCATGACGGCAGTGAACTCCGAGACGTTGACGGCGCTCGTGGTGGCGCGTTCGCCGTCGCGGAGCTTGTCGTAAAATTCCCTGAAGCCGATCTCACGGCCGTCGAGATAGTTGGCGTATGTATGTTCCCCGATCAGAACGTGCAGCGGCAGGACGGCAAGATCGAGCTCGTCCGCCAGTGCCTGCGGCAGATCGCAGGAGGAGTCGGTGACGATTTGAAAACGTTTTTCCATGTGTGACCTCCGGTTCTTGATTTCTGCTGCATATTATACCGCGCCGCGCCGCAAAATGCTATTCAAAAATCGCCAGTTTCGCTCTACAAGTCCGAATGCCCGGTCTACCCGCGGTAGAGTGCCTGCGGCGCAAGGGGTTTGCGCTCCTTCGCCGGGAACGGCTGTGACTATGGAGCTGATCATGCGCAGCGCAGAAAATATTTCTTCCGCGCGCGCTCTTTACTTTTTTCGCGCTTCATGTTAACATAATACGTATCCCCTTTTTACTCTCATTTTCCCTCGAAAGGAGCCACAGATCATGAAAAACAAACTGAAGCGGATCGCCGCGTCGGTGCTGACGCTGGCGCTGCTGGCCGTGCCGGTGCTGGCTGCAGCGGAGCCTGTCGGGAGCCGCTCTTTGAACGTTGCGGACGGGACCGTCTATACATACAGCACGCAGGCCGTTACCTCCGATTCCGGCAAGCAGACGAATCTGCATGAGAATATCTTTACCTATAAAAAAGAGGCGCAGGTGCGGCCCGTCGTCGCCTTCGGCTCGACGCTCTACGGCACCAGCCCCATGAACAAGACCATCAAGACGCTTGAGGAGCAGGGCTACAGCATGGTCGCGGGGATCAACGGTTCGTTCTTTGACCGGGCGACCGGCATTCCCTACGGCATCGTCGTCACGAACAGCATCCTGCGCTCCGGCGGCTCTGCCAACGCGGTGGGCTTTCTGGCCGATGGCTCCGCGCTCATCGGCGACCCGACCGTCGCCGTCACGCTGGACTACGGCGCGGATGCGCCGCTGGTGCTCAACTATAACAAGGCCATGACAGAGCAGAACGGCGTGCTCCTGTATTCGCAGGACTACGACACCCGCACCAAGAATACCATTGAGGGCTATCATGTCATCGTCCGTCCGGTCGGCTCCCGCGCGGCGGAGCTGCGTCTGGGCCAGTCGCTGACCGTCGAGGTCGTCGGCATGGTGGAGGATACGAAGTCCTGTTCCATCCCGGAAGACGGCTTCCTGCTTGCTGTTGCGAACGATACCGCCTATAAAAGCGCGCTCACCGCGCTCAGAAGCATGGTCATGGGCCAGCAGATGACGCTTCAGGTCACCTGCGCCTCTGGCTGGGAGAATGTGACCTCCGCCGCAGGCGGCGGTGATATGCTGGTTGAAAACGGGCAGGTCTGCACGGACTTTACACTCGATTCCGCGAAGAAAATGGCCGCCCGCACGGCCATCGGCGTGACAAACGACGGCTCGCTCATTCTGTATACCTGCGACGAGGCGGGCAATTCCGACGGTCTGACGCTTGCGCAGCTGGCCGAGCGGATGCTTGCGCTCGGCTGCCGGACGGCCCTGAATCTCGACGGCGGCGGCTCGACCGCCGCAGGCGTCACCTATCCCGGCTACGCCTCTGGCGCGACGGCGAATGTGCCGTCGGACGGAAAGCTGCGCGAATGCGCGAACTTCATCTTCCTTGTCCGCCAGAAGCAGGACGCGGGCGCGGCCTCGAAGCTGTATCTGTATCCCTTCGGCGGCTACGCGCTGCCCGGCGCGGAGCTCACCATGACTATCAAGGCCGCTGACAGCAGCTATATGGCGGCGGCAGTCCCGACGAGCGTGACCTTCGGCGGCACGAACGTCACGCAGACCTCCGGCAGCACCGTCACGGTCGAGCCCGGCGCGAGAGGCGCGGCGACCGTCACCGCAGCGGCAGGCAGCCTGCGCGCAAGCGCGACGTTTGAGATCCCCGCCGCGCCGACCTCCATCACCATCAAGCAGGAGGGCAAAAACACCCCCCTGACCGCGCTGCATATTGCGGGCGGCAGCAAAACAGACCTGACGGCTACGGCCTGGTACTACGGCAATCAGGTCTATTCCGCCGATGAAAGCTTTGAATGGGCCGTGACGGGCGAGATCGGTGCAATCGACGAAAGCGGCGTTTTCACCGCCGCAAAAACCGGCACGGATCTGACCGGCACGATTACCGCCTCCTACGGCGACACGTCGTTCTCGCTCAAGGTCACGGTCGGCTCCTCGCAGCCGTTCGCGGACACGAAGGGCCACTGGGCCGAGAGCTATATCACCGATCTCTATTACGCGGGCACGCTGCAGGGCTCCACGAAGGACGGCAAGCTCTATTACCGCCCCGACGCCAGCATGACGCGGCAGGAGTTCATCGTTGCCATGATGCGCTATCTCGGCACGGATCTGAGCGCGTATCAGACCGTTTCGCTCCCGTTTGCCGACAGCAGCTCGATTGCCGATTGGGCAAAATCCGCGATGCAGGCGGCGTACTCGCTCGGCTATCTCACAGGCTCGAAGACAAACGGCCAGCTTCTGGCCAAGCCCGGCGCGACGATCTCCCGGCAGGAGGCCATGACGATCCTCTCACGCACAAAGGACTTCCCCGAGGCCGACCTCAACACGCTCTCCGCCTTCTCTGACAGCGGCAAGATCGCCGACTGGGCGAAAACCGCGCTTGCGCAGATGGCCCAGCAGAAGATCATCAGCGGTTCAAAGGGCAAGCTGAACCCCACCGGCAAGGTCACGCGTGCAGAGGTCGCAAAGATGCTCTATATGCTCTCGGAGCTGTAAGCCGCTATGGACAAAACGCATATGCAGACACATTCAAGATACCGGACGGCCCGCGCATCCTGCTGTTCTGGACGCTGCTTATCGGCGTCGGCGCGGTCGCAGGCGCGGCCGGGATGCTGCTCGACCCGAGCGGCCGGGCGCTGGGCATGGACGCGATGCTCCCGTATTTTCAGGTGCTGCCGTTTGCGGACGTGCTGTTCCGGGATCTGACGTTCTCCGGCTGGGCGCTGCTGATCGTCAACGGCCTGACCAATCTGACCGCAGCCGGACTGCTGCTGGCTGAAAAGCGTGCGGGCGTCACGCTCGGCGGGCTGTTCGGCGTGACGCTGATGCTGTGGATCTGCATCCAGTTTTATATGTTCCTGCCCAACTTCATTTTACAATCGACCTGTTTTACACTGTGAAGGAAGACGGGAAAGAGAAGCTGTGTATCTATAAGCTGAACAGCGGTACCGCATATACGCTCGAAAACGGCAAGACGGAAGCTGCGGTCTGGAACGATCAGATTTTCGTCTGTGATGAGAATGGAAACGCGGAGCTCAGATCGCTGAACGACCCGCTGATCGTGACAAAGGAGTTCAAGCTGCCATATACGCTGCGCTCCACCTCGGCCTATTCGCCCCGCGTGATCCCTGTCGGAAAGAATCTTGCCTTCGTCACAAGCGAGAAAACGGTCGTTCTGATCGACAAGGAACTCAAGGAGGTCGCGTCGTTCTCTACGGAGGCGTAAGAAGCGGCCTGGATCCAAATCAAAAAGCCTTCCCCTTCTCATGCCGTGTGCATGATGAAAGGGGAAGGCTTTTTTCATGATTTCAGCGGGGGAGAGGGGCGATCAGATGATCTTGCCAAGGCTGGCGGTCTTTGCGGCCTGCGCGGCGCGGCGGAGGGCCGCGACGGGTTCGCCCTCAAGGAAGTATGCGTACAGATCGAGGATCATCCCGGCCAGCTCCGAATCGGCCTCCAGCCCGGAGACGTCCTTCAGAATCTTTGCCGCTTCTTCCTTCGACTGCTCAATGCCCGCCTCGTTCAGATAGCGGTACACCGCACCGGCTGCGCCGACGGCGATATACGCGGGCTTCACGCCCTGCTCTAGGCACAGCAGGCTCGAACCGATCAGCCGGTCGGCTGCGCCGAGCTTCCGCGTCGGGTCGCCGCCGACGCGCTTGCAGGTGTCCTTCAGGGCGGCATTGCGGAAGCGGCCCAGCAGATCGGTGATATGCAGCATCAGGCCATCCAGCTCGACGCCGTACTTTTTATGCAGCGCCAGCGCACTTTCCAACATGGCGTTCTGCACGATGTTCAGAATTTCAGGATCGTCGATGGACTGATAAATATATTTCCGGCCCTCGTAGCCGCCCAGATACGCGCAGGTCGCGTGGCCCATGTTGTGGACGTACAGCTTGCGCTTAATATAAAAATCAAACGGCTCAAACGGAACCATGTTCGTGATCTCCGGAATTTCACCCTTGAACGCGGCCTTGTCGACCGGCAGGAAACCGTAGCGCTCGACACAGACGCGCATCGGATCGCCGTCCTTCATCTCCTCGGTCTGCACGGGCACCATGCGGCCAATGGAGGCCTCGACCAGACCGACCTTTTCATCAAAGTGCTTCTTTTCCTCGTCGGTCAGCAGGTCCTTCAGCATCCCTTCCATGACCTTGTTTGCGTCCATCAGGTTTTCGCAGATGATGATGTTGAGCGGGCGGTCGTCCCGTGCCCAGCGCTTTCTGAGACCCGCGACGATGTTGCCGACGATGAACTTGAGAATTCTCGCGCCGACCGCCGTCGCCATGATATCGCAGTTTGCGATGGCTTCGGAGGCCGCTTCCTGATCGTTGCCGTTGACCGCGGTCACGTGCTCGATCACGACGTCCTCATGTCCTTCGCTGGACACATAGCGGACGGGATACTGCTCCTTTTCCTGCAGCGCCTTCACGACCGGCTCTGCCACGTCGATGAATGTGACCTTATAGCCGGACTGACTGAGCGTTGCGCCGATGAAGCCGCGGCCAATGTTGCCGCCGCCGTACATAACTGCCTGTTTCATACTCTGACCTCTTTCTTTATTTTCCGTAAAGCTCATAGAGCTTCAAAACCTCGTCCTTTGTTTTCACGCCGTCCGATGCGCTGACCTCGCTCAGAGAAGCCGCCGCGCTGCACGCGCCGAGCTTCAGCGCCTCCCACAGCGGCATATCTGTCTCTGCTGCGTACAGAACGCCCGCGCAGAACGCGTCGCCTGCGCCGACCGTACCCTTGATATAGCCCTTGGGGAGCTTGAGACTTTCAAATTCGCAGTAATTTCCGGCCTCGTCCATGCCGCAGCCGAGTTCCGGGCAGTGGATAACGGCCCATTTTGCCACGCCCAGCTCGTGGAGCTTCTGCAGCGCAGCCTTCATGTTTTCCACGTGCAGCGTGCCGTCCTCTCCGCGCAGCAGGACCCCCGTGGTCTGCTGCGTCTCAAGCTCGTTGATGATGCAGTAGTCGGTGTATTTGAGCGCCGGGGTCACGAGCCGCGCAAAGCGCTCGCCCGCCTCAGAAACAACGTCGATGGACGTCTTCATGCCCGCCTGCTGCGCCCGGTGCAGAAGCCTCGCCATCTTTGTGCCGTATTCCGCGTCCGGCTCGTCCAGATGCGGCAGCAGCAGAATGTAGCCGATGTGGAAGATATCGACGTTCAGCCTGTCCCAGTCGATATCGTCCTCACCGTAATAGGCGTTGCCGCCCGCATACTGGAAAAACGTGCGTTCCTTTGTCTGGTTGTTCGACATGACGGCGGTAAACGAGGTGTCGCCGCTGCGCTTGACCATGGACAGGTCGATATTTTTGTATTTCCCCATCTCCTGCAGCACAAAATCACCCTCTGCGTCGTGCCCGGCGAAGCCGGAAGCGACGAGCGGCAGCGCGGGATCGAGCCGCGCGAGATCGGAAATGGTGTTGCAGACCGAGCCGCCAGTGGAGCGCGTGATGCCCTCGGTGATGTGCGTCAGCTCGTTCTGCTTCGGCCATGTTTCGATGGGATAGGTGATATCTACGATCATATTGCCTGCGCAGCAAATGCCTTTTTTCATACTTCCTCCCTGTTTTCAGGCCGTGCGGCCCGGATTCCCTTGTTTTTTGTTCCGGTTATTATGAAGGAACGGGGCAGGCTTATCACCGATGAAGATGCGCCTGACGCCCGACAAAGATGCGTTTTTGGTGAAACAAATGGAACTTTACAATGAATATGAGCTGATCTCCCATTCCAAGCTGGCCGACTGCACCATGTTTATCGTCGACATGGTGTACCGCCCCATGCACCTGCATAAGGAGCTGGAGCTGTGCGTGGTGCTGAGCGGCAGCTGCCGTGTCAGCACCGACCGGCAGAGCTTTGAGGCCGGGCCGGGCGAGATTTTGCTGTTCGACGCGGGCAGCAGCCATGAGCTGTGCGCGTCCGGCGCGCCTGCAAGGCTCCTGACGCTGCAGATCTCCAACAGCTTCTGCGCCCGCTTCTATCCGCAGATCCGCAGCATCCGCTTCGGCTGCCGGGGGCTGTCCTCCTGTCTGGGGCCGGAGCAGCTGCCGGCGCTGCGCCGGGCGATGCTGCTGGCGCTTTCCAATTATCTGCGCGACACACCGGAAGCGCCGTTCGCCTGCATGGCGCAGATCAACGCGATCTTTGCGATCCTGCTGGGCGGAACGCCATACCGCGTGCTGAGCGACACGGAAAACATGACGCAGACGCGCAATGCCGAGCGGATGCACCGCATTCTGCACTATCTGGAGACGCACTATTCTGAGCCTGTCCGCCTCAGCGAGATCGCGGAGCGGGAGGGGCTGACGCAGACGTATCTGTCGCACCTGTTCCGCGAGCAGCTGCATATCCCGTTTCAGGATTATCTGGGCAGACTCCGACTGGAGGCGGCGATGCTCCTGCTGCGGCAGTCCGACACGACGCTGACCGACGCAGCCTATGCCTGCGGCTTCTCCGACCCCAAGTATCTGAACCGGAGCTTCCAGAAAAACCTCGGAATGTCGCCGCGCCAGTGGCTGCTGGAAAACCGCCCGGACCCGAGCCGGGCCCCGTCCGCAGAGGACCCGCGTACAGCGCAGCGCATCCTGACGCCCGGCGAGTGCCGGGCGCTGCTGGATGTGCTGGGTGTCGCTTAAATTTTCAGGATCTTCAGCTCTTCGCCGCTGGCATAGGCCTTTTCCATGATGCGCTGGACGTGCACGGCGTCGGACGCAGGTACGACGAGGGGCTTATTGTTGAGAATGGAGTCCGAGAAGCTCTCGATCTCGCGGGTGTACATATTGCCGAAGTCGCCGGGAATCTCGACGCCCACATCGTCGGCGTGGGTCTGCTCGGCGGAATAGGCGACGTTCTTGTCAATGAACACGGCGTTCAGCTTGCCGCCGTCGATCTGGCCGATCATCGTGTCGCCCAGCAGACGACCCTTCGTGCCGAAAAATTCAACGCGCCACTTGGATGCCTCGTCCGGGATATTGAAGTTGGACTGCACAACGCACTGTGCGCCGTTTTCCATGCGCATGAGGATGGTGGACGTGTCTTCCACGTCATACTGCGGCTCAGGGAAGGCGATTTTTTCGTTCATGGACGCGACCTCGGTCACGCGCATACCGGTGATGTACTCCATCAGGTCGATGGTATGAACAGACAGATCCATCATCGCGCCGCCGCCGGCCTTGGCCTTGCACTGCCGCCAGTTGCCGGGCTCGTACGGGAGCCAAAGCGTAAACTGTGAATAGCCGGACACGACCGTGCCGATCTTGCCCTCGGCGATGGCCTTTTTCATGCTCATGACGTGCGAACCGAAGCGCATCATGAAGCCCGCCGCGATCTTCACGCCCTTGCGTTCGCAGTAGTCGATGACCGCCTGCCCTTCGTCGGACGTCATGGCCAGCGGCTTTTCGATCAGGATATCCTTGCCGTAATCTGCGGCCAGCTTGGCCTGCTTTGCGTGCAGGACGATGGGCGTGGCGATATAAACGGCGTCGACCTCCGGGTCTGCCAGCAGGTCCTCTTCCTTCGTATAGCCGCGCTTTGCGCCGTATTTCTGGCGGATCTTCTCGACCTGCTCAGCGTTGATGTCCATGACGGCGATCAGCTCCGCGTTTTCGGCCAGCATCATGCCGGGGATCGTCCTGCGATCCGCAATGCCGCCGGCTCCGATCACGCCCCAACGTAATTTTTTCATATGCTTCGCTCCTTTGCAAATCCATAGACCGCCCGCAGCGGTTTATTTTATTATAGCACGTTCCCGTCATGATGAAAAGAGAATTCTGTATCAAAACAGGGAAATCCAACAAAACCCCACAGAAACGCGCACCCGAATTCGCCGAGGATTTTTGCAAGTCCCCTGCAAATGTCAAAAGCTCCTCTTGCAGTCGGCAAGAGGAGCTTTTCATGTTTACAAGTCCTGATAAACCGCTCTGGCGCCGCCGATGTATTTCGGGCGCGTGCGGGCGCAGAGGATGTTGGCCTCGCCGATCTTTTTGATTGACAGGCGAACGGGGATCGCGACGCGGCGCAGGTGCATACCGATGCGACCGCCTGGCGGATGTCGGCCAGGAACCCGACCACTAATATCTATGACAACCATGATGTGGCGATGCCGGATAACGCCTATTTTGGCGGCAACTACCACGATCCGCTGGTCACCTCGCGCAGCCGTACGCAGGGCTGGCTGCTGAGTGATACCCTCGGCTTCTTTAACGATAAAGTGCTGTTTACCGCCGCTGCTCGTCATCAGAAAGTGGTTGTGCGCAACTACAGCAACGCCACCGGGCTGGAAGATACCTCTTCGCGTTATACCCAAAGCCGCTGGATGCCGACGTTTGGCCTGGTGTACAAGCCGTGGGAGCAGCTGTCGCTGTATGCTAACCATACCGAAGCGCTGCAGCCGGGCTCTGTGGCGCCGAC
>ENA-OWPL01000800-OWPL01000800.1-human-gut-metagenome-genome-assembly--contig:-NODE-800-length-20272-cov-7.617747_pt1 | contig 20272 bp, 22 predicted proteins | sample MGYA00248263_ERZ651844 | MGnify/ENA primary metagenome ERZ651844 (study PRJEB26924, sample SAMEA4378256) | human gut metagenome | biome: human gut; feature: human-associated habitat; material: faeces...
CGAACCGGATGAGGTTGGCAATGCGGTTGACCAGCACGGTGGTCTTGCCGCTGCCGGCACCGGCAAGGATGAGCAGCGGGCCATCCGTGGTAAACACAGCCTGCCGCTGCATATCGTTCAGGCGGCCGAATTGCTTTTCAATGTAAGTATCACGCAGGGTGCAGAATTCCTGCCCGAGAGATGCTGCCATGGTTTCACCTGTTTCCTTCGCTGTTATTCATACCGTATAGTATAACACATTTCAAAAAGGTTGTACATAAAAACTGCCGGGAGTTACAGCTGCTTTTCCAACAGATAGCGGTCGTAGCCGCCGTACATCTCACGGCGGCAGCGGATGACAAAGCCGGAAGCCTGTGCGTTGCGCAGGCTGTAGCTGTTATCCGGGCTGACGGTAGCGCCCAGATGGGTGATCTGCGGCGGCAGCAGCGGCAGGGCCGCCTGCAGCATAGCGCGCTGCAGGCCGTTGCCACGCCAGTCCGGGTGCACTACTGCGCTGTCTGCGTTGGCCCAGTGCTGCCACTGATTTTGCGGCACGCCCAGAAAGGCGGCATAGTTTTCGTTGCTCTGCCCGCACAGGCGCAGGATGAGGTACGCACCCAGCCGCCGTTGCTGCCATGCGCCGATACATATCCCGGTGCGCAGATAGCCGGTGATGTTTTCCAGCGTATCCGGCACGAACTGCTCCGGGTGCGGCATGGCGGCACGCACTTCGTTTTGCAGCGCGAACACCGCCGATGCCTCGGCGGGGGTGCAGCGCCGCAGGGTAACAGCCTGCCGGGCGGGCTTGCCGCATACTTTTTGCAGAAAATAGTCCATCTGTACTATGCCCTCCAAAATAAAATCGTACTTTTCGGCAGATTCCAGTATAAATGACGCTTTTCTAAATGTCAAATTATGCTATAATAGGAGAGAAGGGGCTGTGGAGGAATCCTCCCTGCCCGTTTGTATGAAGTTCGGGGCGGCTTGCCGCCCGGAAACGGAGGAACCATCCATGAAAGATCCCGCACTGGCATCGTCCAGCCGCTTGGGCGGCGCTGTGATCAGCGACCGCGTTGTTGCAAGCCTGCTGGAGGAGCTGTCCAACGGGCGCTATGCCCAAGCCGACCGTCTGCCCGCCGAGGTAGACCTTGCCACCGAGCTGGGGGTGAGCCGCACCGTGATCCGTGACGCGCTGAGCGAGATGGAGCGCGCCGGTTATGTGGAACGGGTGCGCGGCATTGGCACGGTGGTGAACCGCGCTGTGCTGGGGCTGCGCAGCCGCTTGGACCAGAAGCTGGAGTACTACCCTTTGATCCGCAGCTTTGGCAGCTACCCCCATGCCGACGGCATTCAGGTGATGCTTCTTCGTGCAGGCGAGGAGATGGCGCACGCGCTGGCGCTGGAAGTCGGCGACGAGGTGATCTGCATCAAAAAGCGTATCCTTGCCGACACGACCCCGGTGATCTATTCCATCGACTACCTGCCCCGCAGCCTGTTCGGCAACCGGGACTACACCCGCATCGACCTGACCGGCGACATCTTTGAGATCTTGGAGCAGGAGTGCCACCAGCAGATCTCTTCCAACGTGGCGCACCTGAAGGCCAGCTGCGGCGATGAAGCCATCCGCGCAGCCATGCGGCTTGCCCCGGGCGAAGCCATGCTGCTGCTGGACGAAGTATGTTTCAATCGTTTGTGCAAGCCGGTGATGCGCTCGCTGAGCTACTACACGAACTTTTTTGATTTTTCCATTTTACGCAAACTGCTTTAAACGGAGGTATCCTATCTATGCGTCATCTGATCGATCCTTTGGATCTTACCCAGCAGGAGATCACACAGCTGCTTGATCTTGCCGACCGTATCTGCGCCGACCCCGCCGCCTATCAGGAGGTGGCCAACCACAAAAAGCTGGCTACCTTGTTCTACGAGCCCTCCACCCGCACCCGGCTGTCCTTTGAAGCGGCCATGCTGAACTTAGGCGGCCATGTACTGGGCTTCCCCAGCGAGAACGTGTCCAGCGCCACCAAGGGCGAGAGCGTAGCCGACACCATCCGGGTAGTGTCCTGCTATGCCGATATCGTTGCTATGCGCCACCCCAAGGAGGGCGCACCGCTGCGTGCTTCCCGCTACTCCCGCATTCCGGTGATCAACGCCGGTGATGGCGGCCACCAGCACCCCACCCAGACCCTGACCGACCTGATGACCATCCGCCGCCGCATGGGCAGGCTGGATGATCTGACCATTGGTCTGTGCGGCGATCTGAAGTTCGGCCGCACCGTCCACTCCCTGCTCAAGACCATGGCACGCTGCAAGAACGTCCGCTTTGTGCTGATCAGCCCGGAGGAGCTGCGGGTGCCGGATTATATCATCAACGATGTGCTGGAGGCCAACGGCATCCCCTATAAGGAGACCCGCAGTCTGGAGGAATCCATGCCAGAACTGGATATCCTGTATATGACCCGCGTGCAGAAGGAGCGCTTCTTCAACGAGGAGGACTATATCCGCCTGAAGAACAGCTATGTGCTGACCCGCGAAAAGATGTCTCAGGCCAAGCCCACCATGGCGGTGCTGCACCCCCTGCCCCGCGTGAACGAGATCGCGCTGGACGTGGACGACGACCCGCGCGCCGCTTATTTTGAACAGGTGCAGAACGGCGTTTACGTCCGCATGGCACTGATTATGACCCTGCTGGGGCTTGCAGACCCCAAAGCACCGAAGGAGGAGAACTGATATGCTGAATATTGACGAGATCCAGAACGGTATTGTCATCGACCACATCAAGGCAGGTACTGCCGTTGGTCTGATGGACCTGCTGGGCATTGCGGGCAACCGCACTGCCAGCGTGGCGCTGATCCAGAACGCACGCAGCAAAAAAACGGCCAGCGGCCGCAAGGACATTATCAAGGTAGAGGGCGATGCCTCCTGGCTGAACCTGGATGTGCTGGCTTATCTGGACCCGAACATCAGCGTGACCATTATTGAAAACGGCAAGGCTGTCCGCAAGGAGCAGCCCAAGCCCCCCAAGCGTCTGGTGAACATTGTGCGGTGCAAGAACCCCCGCTGCATCTCCAGCATTGAAGAGGAGTGCGACCAGATCTTTGAGCTGAGTTCCAACGGCAAGTACCGCTGCATCTACTGTGAGCAGGAGCTGCAGGTAAAGCCGGAGTAACTGCATTTTTGCCCGAAGCAAAACGATTTCAAATGCGCTCCGCTTCGCTCTGCGCATAGTTCAAGGAATTGCATTTTAATTTTGCAGCTCAGCCAAGCCTGCGGGCTTGGCTGAGCTGCTTTTTCACAGGAGGGACGCAAAGGAAAACGGCAGCTGCCGCGCCAAAAAGCATCCCATCATCGAAAGCTTTTTCATCCGTTGGCTTATAGAGTCAAAGTTTTTCTTTGAGGAAATCGGCAGAGCGCTGCGATGACTGAGAGGGCCGAGTATACAAAAAGGACTGCTATACTGGGCAAAACCCATGTAGAGCAGTCCTTTTTTGCACAAAAGAGAGCTGACGGAACTCTTTGCAGCGCACGGTACTCCGGCTTGTCCACGCCATTCCCAAACAGCAGACAAAACCGGAATTGCGACGCATCGAGAAACTTTATCGACTGCAACCCCCAAAAGGCCCGCCGCAGAAAGTTCCGTCAGCAGAGGTCTGCGCATCTCTGCGCAACCCAAAAAGCAAAGGTAGACAGCCCGCTTACACGCACCGCAGACTGTTTTCCATCCAGCAACAAAGCTCTTAAAAAGAGGGTGTTCCCCTCCCACCGCAACGTGACAATGTCCGCACGGAAGGCTTCCTTTACTGGCTTTAGTATAGCAGAGTTACGCTTGTGTTGCACAAAAACTGTCATATTCTGACGGTGCAGATGTCATGAATTGTCGGTGGGCACCGCACAGGTAAAGCGGAACCAATTGTCCCGGCAGCTCAGGGTATACTCCGCGCCATGGCGCAGCAGCACATCCCGCACGTTGGAAAGCCCCATGCCGTGGCCGGGCTCCTTGCGGGTGGTGCGGGGCAGCTGCCCATCCGGCGGCAGCTCCACGTCCCGCTGCACCCGATTGCGCACCGAGAGAAGGTATTCCTCCCCCGTTTTGCGCACCCGCACATACACCTCCGGTGGGTACGCCTGCGCTGCGGCACAGATGGCGTTATCCAGCAGATTTGCCAGCACGGTGACCATATCCACCCCGCTTAAGGGAAAATTCCGCAAATCACAAAGGTCAAAATACACGCTTACGCCCTGCCGGGTGGCTTCCTCGTATTTGCGGGTCAGGATGGAATCCAGCAGCGGGTTGTGGGTATCCATAATGGTGGTGCTGGCCGCCACAGCCTTATCTACACCGGCAATATAGTTCTGTGCACCAGCCACATCTCCCTGTTCCAGCAAGGCACGCAGCGCACTGATGTGGTTGGTGAACTCATGGGTCAGACGGCGCTGGGCGGTGTAGGAATCCAGCAGAGCCGAGGCCCGCTGCTGCTCCAGTTCGGCCTGAAAATGCAGGCTGCGACGCTGCATGACCTGATCATTGAACATCGCCACGATGCACAGATGCACCATGACAGCCACCGTAAGCCCCACTGTCATCCCCATTGTGGCCATGGTGGCCCTTTTGTTGTTATCTGTGAGCATGAGCAGGATGTTCAGCACCACGACCACACCCGGAAAAAAGCTCATGGTCAGCGCCTGCAAGGGCTCCAGTGCATTGCGCCTGCGCCACTTGCTTACCAAAAAGGCCACAGCTGCGCCCACCACTATATTTGCCACCGCTATGATGATCAGACAGTCTGCGCGTTGGATGACCTGCTGCAGCTCACACTTCAGCACCCATGACATAACATATCGTGCACTGTTTTCGGCCAGCAGGCACATGGTACCGTTGATCAGGCAGGCAGTAAACTTCTGACCCGGTGTGCCGCCAAACAGCATGACGGTGATGAACAGAAAAAGGATCGTGAGAGCCACTGCCCTCGGCGTAAAAAAGCCAAAGTTGTACACGACCGAGAGGGTCATCGTGAGCATGGTTATAACACAGGACCACACCAGCGGGTGCTTTACCCTGCCCTTGCCAAGGTAAGCATATTCCACCATGATAAAGCCGAGCCACTGGGCAATGCAGATCCAGTGGCCGTACACATACCAGCGCCAGAATTCTTCATTCATCGCCGAACTGCCCCTTCCATTCCAGCCATGCGCTACGGATAGCTGCAAAATCCTGTCGGCTTGCGTTCAGTTCTACCCCGCTGCGCAGCTCCACCTTATAGTTGCGGATGGAGCGCACATATTGCAGGTTGACCACATCGCTGCGCCCCACCTGCAAAAAGCCGTTTTCGTACAGCATGGCGGGCAGATCTGCGATTTTGCCGTAAAAGGTACAGATGGGCTGGTGCGGGATATCGCCGTAGACATTGATCTGCCGCAGATCGCTTTCCAGATAATAGATCTGATCCAGCGGGATCTCGCTGGTGGTGCGGTTGTGGTGCACCTCCAGCGTTTTTCGGGGGTCGGTCATGCCGGAGAAAATGTCCTCAAGACAGCTGGGCAGCTGAGCGGCAATATCCCGCTTGAGCAGATAGCGGTAGGCATTGACCGTGTAGCCCTGCGGGGCAAATTCCAGATACGCCGAGATGTACACCAGCACGATATCCGGCGCGACCTGCCGCAGCCTGCGCCCCAGCGCAATGCCGTCGGTGGTTTTCAGGTCTACATCCAGAAACGCCAGCTGGTAGCGTTCCAGCTCCGGGGTAGCCAGCAGCTGCTCGCCGCTGGTGCAGACAGTGCTCTGCACCTGGATCTCCCGTGCGCGGAACCATTCCGAGATATACTCGTCCATCTGCGCAGCAAAGACCGCATCATCGTCACAGACCAGAATGTGCATGAGGGTATTTCCTCCTTCTGAATACAAAAAAGCATATAGCAGTGTCCCCCGCCGGGAGAAGCACCCTATATGCTTTTATATTACACTTGTTCCGCCCGTTCGTCAATCAAAGACAGAGCAGACGTCTTATGCTAGGAATTTGTCGTAAAGGCCAAACGCAAAGATGAACACTACGATAAGCGGCAGCACATAGGTCAGGTAGCCGCGCATCCAGTCCTGCACCTTGAGACCCTCGCCGGTGTTGACCTCTTTTTTGTAGTTCTGCCAGCCCCAGCCGTAGCGGGTAACACAGAACAGCAGATACACCAAGCTGCCCAGCGGCAGGAACAGGTTGCTGACCAGAAAATCCTCCACATCCAGCACAGCGCCGCCGAACACCGCAAAGCCATCCCATGCCCACAGGTTATAGCCCAGCACACAGGGCATGGACAGCAGGATGATGAGCACAAGGTTCACCAGACTGGACTTTTTGCGGCTGCAACCGGTCAGTTCCATGCCGCAGCAGATGATATTTTCGAACACTGCCAGCACGGTGGACATGGCTGCAAAGGCCATGAACAAAAAGAACAGGCTGCCCCACAGCCGCCCCATGGACATATTAGCAAAGATGTTGGGCAGGGTGATAAAGATCAGGCTGGGACCGCTGGTCTGGTCCACATGGTAGGTAAAGCAGGCCGGGAAGATGATCAATCCAGCGGTGATAGCTACGAAGGTATCCAGCACCACGATGCGGACAGACTCGCCCAGCAGGGAGCGCTCCTTGCCGATATAGCTGCCGAAGATGGACATGGCACCGATGCCAAGGCTGAGGGTGAAGAATGCCTGATTCATAGCGGAGACCAGCGTGTTAACCACGCCCACTTCCTGCATCCGGTCAAAGTCCGGCACAAGGAAGAAAGAAAGCCCTTCCTTTGCCCCGGGCATGAACAGGCTGTTGACAGCCAGCACCACCATAATGAGGAGCAGGGCAATCATCATGCCCTTGGTCACACGCTCCAGACCGCTTTGCAGCCCCTTAGCGCACACCAGAATGCCCACTACCACCACGAATACCATCCAGAAGGTCATGGTGGCGGGGCTGGCCAGCATTTCGGTAAACTTACCAGCTACCTGCTCTGCGTTGAGCTCTGCCAGCTTGCCGGCGGCAGTCATGTAGAAATAGTGCAGCATCCAGCCCGCTACGGTGGTGTAGAACATCATCAGCAGGTAGCAGCCGATGAGGGTAAAGTAGCCGTGGATGTGCCACTTCTGCCCCGGCTTTTCCAGCGCCTGATACGCCCGCACCGGGCTTTTGCGGGAGGCGCGTCCCACGGCAAACTCCATGGTCATGATGGGCAGACCCAGAATGACCAGAAAAATCAGGTAGAACAGTACAAAAGCACCGCCGCCGCCCTGACCTGCAATATACGGAAACTTCCACACGTTGCCGATGCCGATGGCACAGCCTGCGGAAAGCAGAATAAAGCCCAGACGGGATTTCAGAGTTTCTCGTTCCATGATCCGATAACTCCTTACTTCTGCTTCCGGGGTGCGTTTTTGCCCACAGGGCCGCGGGGACGGCGCTCGGCAGCCTTAGACTGCTGGACAGCCGAACGGGTCTGTGCGCGGCCCTTGACGGCTGCGGCACGCAGACCGTTCACCTCGGCCTTGGTCAGCTCGCGGTAGGTACCGGGCTTGAGCATTCCCAGCTTGACCACGCCCTCAGCGTTGCGCTTCAGGCGCACCACCTCAAGACCCACGCTCTCGCACATCCGGCGGATCTCGCGGTTCTTGCCCTCTTTCAGGGTCATTTCCATCACGGTGCGGCCGGGCTCGTCGGTGACCACATTGATGGCACAGGGCATGGTCTTGGTGCCGTCATCCAGCACAACGCCGCTGCTCAGCTTGAGGATGGTGGCCTCATCGGCGCGGGGCTGCACGGTAACGCGGTACAGCTTGGAGATGCCGCCGGACGGATGGGTGACAGCCTGCGCAAAGGCACCATCGTTGGTCATCAGCAGCAGACCCTCGCTGTCCTTATCCAATCGTCCCACCGGGTACAGACGGGCGGGGATGTCGCTGACCAAGTCCATCACGGTCTTGCGGCCCAGTTCATCGCTGGCGGTGGTCACATATCCACGGGGCTTGTACAGCGCCAGATAATACAGCTGCTGGTTCTTCTGGATGTAGATGCGCTCGTCATCCACATGGAGCACGTCACGGTTGGGGTCCATTTTGTCGCCCACCTTTACCGGGTGGCCGTTCACCTTAACGCGGCCCTCGGCAATGATCTGCTCGGCGGCGCGGCGGGAGCACAAACCCTGCTCGGCCATGATCTTTTGAATACGTTCTTCTGCCATAATATTACTCCTTGTGCGCCTCACGGCGCTCAAAACGCGCACCGCTCCCCTGCTTTTGCAGGGCACGGTGCGCGGCTATATAAACCGCAGGCCAAAAGGTCTGCGGCTGCGGCTTGATTTGTATAAAGGGTTACTCTGCCTTGGGCTCCTCTGCGGGGGTCTTGCCGTCCTTTTTGACCAGCGTGGTGAGCTTTTCCACCAGCTCGGGCAGCATGGTCAGGGCGCGGTCGATGCTGTTGGAGCTATCCGACAGCTGGATGGTGCGCACGCAGCCATCCTTGATGACCAGAAATGCCACCGGCTGGATGTTGACACCGGCACCGGAGCCGCCGCCGAACAGATCCTTGTTGGCAGCGTTCTTGCCGTTAAAATCGGTACCGCCGGAAGCGAAGCCGAAGCTCACCTTGGACACCGGCAGAATGGTGATGCCGTCCTCGGTGGTGATGGGCTTGCCGATAATGGTGTTGGAGTCCACCATCTGGTGGATCTTTTCCATTGTAACGTTCATCAGACCCTGAATAGGATGCTCTGCCATAAAACAACTCTCCTTTATTCATCCGTGCAGACGTTCGCCCGCCGGAAAGCATTCTGATATAGATTTAGTGTACCACACTTTATATAAAGATGTCCAATACTTTTTTGCGCCAGAACTCGTACAGCACCCGCACAGCGGCAATCACGATGAACAGCGCCTGTGCGCTGACCCGGAAGGACACCTTGTCCTGCACGGTGGGCTGGGCGCTGCCGAAGTCCGGCAGGACACGCAGCTGGTCAAATTCCAGAAAGAAAAAGTGGTCCAGCACGCCAAGGGTCGGGTAAAGCCACGCCTGCAGCTTACCGTAATTGCGGGCAGCTGCGGCGGGGTCGTCACCGCGCACGCCAAGGCAGACCGAGATCTTTGTAAAGCGAATGGCACCAAACACCGCCCGCAGCAGCGTACCCACGCCCCGCAGCATGGTGCAGATCACATCCAGCGTGATCTTTGCCTTTTGGCGGGGCGGCTTTTCGGCTTTAGGCTTTGCGGGCTGTACAGCCTTTTTCTCAGCTTTTTTGCGCTTGCGCTCCGCACGCCATGCGCGGAATTTTGCTTTCAGCCTGCCGGTAAAGCCCTTTGGTTCTTCCGGCTGGGCGGAAGGTTCGGGCTTTGGGTATTGGAACACCGGAAAGGTAATGCCCAGTGCCCCGGCTTTTACGGTAAGCGTATCGTTTTGCCAGCAGACATCCGCACAGAAGGGGCACAGCAGCAACAGCGCCGCCAGCACCAACAAAATCAGCAGCAGGATGCCCACCGCCTTGAGGATGAACAGCAGACAAGCGCCCACTGCGGAAAGAACCATGCCCATGGGTCAGCCCTCACTTTCGGTCGGATCATCTGCCGGTGTGTCGCTGTGCACCGGCGGCAGGTCTGCCAGACTGGACAGACCGAACACACGCAAAAATGTATCGGTGGTACGGAAACTGACCGGGCGACCCGGCAGATCCAGACGTCCGGCTTCTTCGATCAGCCCCTTTTCCAGCAGACCGGACACGCTGGAGGAGGAATCTACGCCGCGCACCTGCTCAATAAAAGCGCGGGACACCGGCTGGTTATAGGCGATGACGGTCAAAGTCTCCATGGCCGCAGAGCCAAGCGGTACGGCGCGGCGGCTGTCCAGCACGCGGCGCACACAGTCTGCCCACTGGGTCTTGGTGGCCAGCTGCCACCGGGTATTCAGATGCAGCAGACACAGGCCGCTGTCCTCCCGCTGATAGCGGGTGTGCAGGGTCTCCAGCGCGGTCTCTACGGTAGACTGCGGCAGCTGCACTGCCTGTGCCAGCTTATCGGCACCTATGGGGTCGCCGCAGGCAAAAAGCATTGCTTCCACGGCGGCAAGGGTTTGTTTCTGGTTCATGGGTTCTCCTTATTGCGTTCCGGGCGGGTGCGGCGCATGGTCAACTCTCCCCTGTCGTCCAGCGCGATGCGTCCGCCGCGCACCAGCTCCAGCAGCGCCAGAAAGGTAGCTACGTTGGTGCTGCGGCTCTGGCTGCGGGAAAACAGCTGCTCCATTTTTGCCACGGTGCCGCCCAGCATCCGGCGCAGGATGTACACCACCCGGCTGGTGACCGATACCATGGGCGCGGTGACCAGCGGCTCGAACTGCTGCTGGGTGGGCACGCGGCGGGTTTTAGTGCGGCCTGCCAGTGCCTGCCAGTAGTCGGCCAGTATCTGCGGGGCGTGGTGCAGCGCGTAGGTGTTGTCCAGCTCCATCTCCATGGGACGGCGCACGAAGACCGGGGCGGTCTCCCCTTTTGCGCGCAGCAGAGCCGCCATGTGGCGGCACTGGTCATACTCGATGAGCTGACCGGTGAGTTCCTGTTTCATGCGCTCACCCTCTTCGCTGCGGGGCAGCAGCAGAAAGCTTTTCATCTCCACCAGATGCGCCGCCATCTCAATGAAGGCACTGGCAGTCTCGGGGTCGGGGTCGGCCTGCTCCACGGTGCGGGTGTACTGGTCGATGAGCTGCAAAATAGGGATATTATGCAAGTCCATTTTATGTTTGGCCACCAGCGCCAGCAATAATTCCAGCGGGCCGTCAAAATCTTCCAGATGGAAGGTCAATTCCTCTGCCACTCAGATCACCGCCCCAAGGCTGCTTGCATAAACGGCGTAGGCGATTTTATCGATATACCCGGTGCCTGCACCCAAAAGCGACCACACCGCGTTGTTCAGGTAGTACAGCGGCACATCCAGAAAGCCGCCCCAAACCGCCGCCAGCATAACGATCATGATATATTTTTCGTACCGCATCAGGCCAAAATAGATGCGCTGCGGCAGCACCACCAGCAAAATGCGGCTGCCGTCCAGCGGCGGCACGGGGATCAGGTTGAACACCGCAAGACTCACGTTCATCAGCACCAGATACCGCAAAAACATGGCAATGTAGATGGTGGCATTATTGACCGGTGCCCAGTAGTACATCACCTTCCATGCCACCATGCCAAGGTAAGCCAGCACAAGGTTTGCCACAGGGCCTGCCAGCGCCGTAAGCGCCATGCCCCACTTGGGGTTTTTGAAGTTGCGGGGATTGGTGGACACAGGCTTTGCCCAGCCCACGCCCGCAAACACCATGCATAAGGTGCCCAGCAGGTCAAAGTGGGCAAAGGGATTCAGCGAAAGCCGCCCCTCGCGTTTGGCGGTGGCATCGCCCAGCAGCCATGCTGCCAGCGCATGGCCGGCTTCGTGGAACGGGATGGCCACCAGCGCCACCAGTGCGCGGATGATATAATAGGTTGCCTGTGCGGTCATGTAAATCTCCTGTCAAAATGAATTTCTTCTTTTATAATACTATTTTTTTGCGCCCTGCACAAGCCCCACTGCGCCGGGAATACAAAAAGCTGCAGGAAATTTAAAAAAAGGCTTGCTTTTTCTCTGCATCTCTGGTAGAATAGTCAAGCTGATTATTTTGATTCCATACTTCACTGTAGGAGGTGCAATTACCATGGCTAAGTGTGAATGCTGCGGCAAGGGTGTTACCTTTGGTATCAAGGTCTCTCACTCTCATCGCCGTTCCAACCGTACCTGGAAGCCGAATGTCCGTCGTGTCAAGGCGGTCGTGGAGGGCTCTCCCAAGTATGTCTACGCATGCTCCCGTTGCCTGCGCGCTGGCAAAGTTACCCGCGCTGTCTAATTTGGTGTATGTGGCCGGTCACTTTGTCGAGTGGCCGGCTTTTTTATTTGCCGCAAGGAGTGGAATAAAATGTCTTTGCCTGTTGATCCCATCATGCTGCTGAGCGTGGTGAACCTAAAACTGCGGGATCAGTATAAAGATCTCGATGCGCTGTGCGAGGATCTGGAGGCCGACAAGGCCGGTCTGTGCGCAAAGCTGCACGCTGTGGGCTACGATTACGACCCGCAGCGCAACCAGTTTGTCTGATTATAGCTTCCAAATCCGGTACCGGTGCGCAACGACTGTGCCCGAGCCGGTGAATGATAAAATAAGGAGTGCTTGATTTATGATCCAGGGTACCTATTACAAAGAGTGGAGCACGGTTCTTGGCCGTGAGATGGAGTTTAAGGTGTACGGCCATGCCGGTGTGCCGGTGCTGGCACTGCCCGCCCGCGGCGGCCGTTTTTACGACTGGGAGAACAACGGGATGCCCGATGCTATTGCCCAGCTGCTGAACGAGGGCAAGGTGCAGCTGTTCTGCGCGGATGCCGTGGACGGCGAGGGTCTTTTGAATGGTGATCTGCCCCAGCGCCGCCGCGCCGAGTTGCAGGAGAAGTATTTCGTCTACCTGACCGCAGAGCTTGCTCCCCGTATTCTGACCCTGAACAACGCCAAAGAGGGCACCCGGATCTGGACTGCCGGTGTGGACTTGGGCGCTTACCACGCCGTCCACTGCCGTCTGCGCCGTCCCACCCTGTTTGCAGGTGCTGTGGGCATGGGCGGTATCTACGAGCTGACCCGCTTCTGGGGCACCGGCAGCGACGACATGGTGCTGCGCTGCTCTCCCCTTGCCTATCTGCAGGAGAACGGCATTGCCAACAAGCCTGCGCTGGCCAAGGCAGAAGAGAACTGCCTGATCCTCTGCGCCGGTCAGGGTGCCTACGAGGGCGATGCACTGGACGATACGCAGGCACTGGCCGATCTGCTGAAGGATCAGGGAATGCCCGCACATCTGGAGATCTGGGGCGGTGACGTCTCCCACGACTGGTACTGGTGGGGCAAGATGTGGAGCTTGTTTGCACCGCGCATTCTGGAGGTAAAGTAAGAGCTTACAACGAGGGAAAGCCTGCGGGACTTCCCTCGTTTTCTTATGTGCAGCGGAATTTTACTTTTAAATTTATGGTTCAGAAACACCTGCGGCGTTTCTGAACCATTTTTTGTCTGCTGCATTATTTAAATTTCATTCCCTACTTGAATTGTCGGATATTGTGTGCTATACTGCTGTTGCAAGCAAAATATACCCCATGGGGGTTTATGAAGGGAGCGATTCTGAGATGGAAGAAAGAAAAAAGTGCTGTTGCTGCTGCGATGATGCGCCGGAAGCGGACGCTGCGGCAGATGCTGCTGTCCCCTGCTGCTGCCGCCACAAAGAGCGCAGCCCGGAGGAATACAAGGCCCTGCTCAACCGCCTGAACCGCATTGAAGGGCAGGTACGCGGCATCCGCGGGATGCTGGAAAAGGAAGCCTACTGCGTGGACATTCTGGTACAGGTGGCCGCAGCCAATGCGGCGCTGAACAGCTTTTCCCGGGAATTACTGGCGCAGCACATCGGCAGCTGCGTGGCGGACGACCTGCGTGCCGGCAGCGACGAAAAGCTGGAAGAACTGCTCCAGCTGCTGCCCAAGCTGATGAAATGACCGCCCGCCGGGCAAACTGACCACAAGGAGAAATAGCAATGGAACAATTCAACGTTACCGGCATGAGCTGCGCGGCCTGCTCTGCCCGGGTAGAAAAGGCCGTAAAGAGCGTGCCGGGCGTCACCGGCTGTTCGGTAAGCCTGCTGACAAACTCAATGGGCGTGGAGGGCACCGCAGAGGATGCCGCCATTATCCGCGCCGTGGAGCAGGCAGGTTACGGTGCAAGCCCCAAAAAGGCCGCCGCAGCCGCCAGCACCAGCGCAGAGCTGGACGCGCTGGCTGACCACGAAACGCCCAAGCTGAAACGGCGGCTCATCGCCTCACTGGGCTTTTTGCTGGTGCTGATGTACTTTTCCATGGGGCACATGATGTGGGGCTGGCCGCTGCCCCGCTGGTTTGACGGCAATCACATTGCCATGGGTCTGGTGCAGTTGCTGCTGGCAGGCATCGTGATGGTGATCAACCAGAAGTTTTTCATCAACGGCTTCAAAGGGCTGGTGCACCGCTCCCCCAACATGGATACACTGGTGGCTATGGGCTCGATGGCAAGCTTTGTGTGGAGCACCTACGCCCTGTTTGCCATGACCGATGCGCAGCTGCACGGCAACGAAGAACTGGTCATGCACTACATGATGGAGTTCTATTTTGAGTCTGCCGCCATGATCCTGACCCTCATCACGGTAGGCAAAATGCTGGAAGCACGCTCTAAGGGTAAGACCACCGATGCGCTCAAGAGCCTGATGAAGCTTGCCCCCAAAACTGCCACCCTGCTGCGGGACGGCGCAGAGGTGACCGTACCCATTGAACAGGTGCAGAAGGAGGACATCTTTGTGGTGCGCCCGGGCGAGAACATCCCGGTGGACGGTATTGTGCTGGAGGGCAGCAGCGCCGTGAACGAGAGTGCCCTGACCGGCGAGAGCATCCCGGTGGACAAGGCCGTGGGCGATAAGGTAAGCGCCGCCACCACCAACCAGTCCGGCTATTTGCAGTGCCGCGCTACCCGCGTGGGCGAGGACACCACGCTGGCGCAGATCATCCGCATGGTCAGCGATGCCGCTGCCACCAAAGCCCCCATTGCAAAGATCGCCGATACCGTATCCGGCTTTTTCGTGCCTGCGGTCATCAGCATTGCGGTAGTCACCACCCTTGTCTGGCTGCTGCTGGGGCGGGATGTGGGCTACGCGCTGGCGCGGGGCATCTCGGTGCTGGTCATCAGCTGCCCCTGTGCGCTGGGTCTGGCAACGCCGGTGGCTATTATGGTGGGCAACGGCCTTGGTGCGAAGAACGGCATCCTGTTCAAGACCGCTGCGGCGCTGGAAGAAGCTGGTCGTACCCGCATCGTAGCGCTGGACAAGACCGGCACTATCACCTGCGGCGAACCTACCGTCACCGACCTTCTGCCCGCTGCAGGCGTGACCGAGACCGAGCTGCTCACGCTGGCTGCCGCGCTGGAGGGCCGCAGCGAACACCCGCTGGCGCGGGCAGTGCTGGCCTATGCGGAGGAAAAGCAGCTGGAGCTGCCCTCTGTTACCGATTTTACTGCCCTGCCCGGCAACGGCCTTACCGCCACGCTGGAAGGCAAGGAGATCTTTGGCGGCAATGCGGCCTTTATCGGCGCAAAGGTCGTCATCCCCGCTGCGCTGCAAATGCAGGCCGCTGCACTGGCTGCGCAGGGTAAGACGCCCCTGTTCTTTGGCGGCGCAGGTCGTTTACTGGGCGTTATCGCAGTGGCAGATACCATCAAGGAGGACAGCCCGCAGGCCATCCGGGAGCTGCGAAATATGGGTATCCGTGTGGTAATGCTGACCGGAGACAATCAGCGCACCGCCGAAGCCATCGGCCGACAGGCCGGGGTGGACGAGGTGATCGCGGGAGTGCTGCCGGAGGGCAAGGAGGCTGTTATCCGGCAGCTACAGAAGTACGGCAAGGTTGCCATGGTGGGCGACGGCATCAACGATGCCCCTGCCCTGACCCGCGCTGACACCGGCATTGCCATCGGTGCAGGCACGGACGTAGCCATTGACGCTGCGGACGTGGTACTGATGAACTCCAAGCTGTCGGACGTACCCGCCGCCATCCGGCTGAGCCGTGCTGCCCTGCGCAACATCCACGAAAACCTATTCTGGGCGTTTATCTACAACATCATCGGTATCCCGCTGGCAGCCGGTGTGTTCATTCCCTTGGGGCTGACGCTGAACCCCATGTTCGGCGCAGCTGCCATGAGCCTTTCCAGCTTCTGCGTGGTGAGCAACGCCTTGCGGCTGAACCTGTTTGACCTGCACAGCGCAAAGCGTGACCACCCGCCCAAACACGTCCCTGCCCTGCCCGCTGCCCTTGTGCAGCCCGCAGCGGAGGAAGATACAACTGCATCTAATCAAAAGGAGGAGACCGCTATGAAAAAGACCATGACCGTAGAAGGCATGATGTGCCCCCACTGTGAAGCCCGCGTCAAGAAAGCGCTGGAGGCTCTGCCGCAGGTGGACAAGGCTGTTGTCAGCCACGAAGCCGGTACTGCTATCGTTACCCTGAACGCCGAAGTAGACGATGAGGTGCTGAAGAAGGCCGTGGAAGCACAGGATTATCCTGTCACCGGCATTCAGTAAGGCGAAAATGCAAAAGGCAGCTGCGTGGTTTTCTGCGCAGCTGCCTTTTTTGTAAGTAGGACGATTTTGAATGCGCTCTAGGTTCGCTTTGCGCATCTTTAAGATCCCATTTTGTTTCGGAGCACCGGAGCGCCTGCGGACGCTCCGGTGCTCCATTTTTACGAAAGAAGTCGTCACCACGATTGAAACACAAAAAGCCCGCTGCAGGGCAAAATGTCCTTGCAGCGGGCAGCATAGATAACTGGGGAACCCTTATCAGACTTCGGTGTTGAAGTAGCGCTTCAGCAGGCCCTCGAAGCCGCGGCCGTGACGGGCTTCATCCTTTGCCATCTCGTGGACGGTGTCGTGGATGGCGTCCAGATTCAGCGCCTTAGCCTTCTTGGCCAGATCCATCTTGCCGGCGCAGGCACCGCACTCGGCCTCGGCACGCATCATCAGGTTCTTCTTGGTGCTGTCGGTCACAACCTCGCCCAGCAGCTCTGCAAAGCGGGATGCGTGGTCAGCTTCCTCGTAAGCATAGCGCTTGTAGGCCTCGGCGATCTCGGGGTAGCCCTCACGCTCTGCCACGCGAGCCATAGCCAGATACATACCGACCTCGCTGCACTCGCCCTCGAAGTTAGCGCGCAGACCATCAACGATCTCCTGCGGCACGCCCTCTGCCTTGCCGATGCCAACAACGTGCTCGGTGACGTAGGTGTTGCCGGTCTTCTCCACAAAAGCGGAAGCGGGAGCCTTGCAAACGGGGCACTGAGCGGGGATCTCACCCTCAGCGATATAACCACAAACGGTGCAAACGTATTTCTTCATAAGAATTTACCTCCATTCGATCTGTTAAAAATAACACAGGACGGAAACCACCCGCCTGTTGCTTCTATGCGGGGCAGCTGCGCTGCCGGGTATAGAAAGAGCCACGGAAGGAGCTTTGTGCTTTGTGCACTTCCCTTTCCATGGCTCTATTATAGCGAATAATTCCTAGTTAGTCAAGTATATTTTTAAGAATTATTCCTATTTATTGAAATCTGGCAGGATGCCCAAATTCCCTTGCGGAAAACTGGACGCATTACCGGAATCAGACCTGCAGGTTGCCGCTGGTAGCAGCATCGGAGCCGGCGGTAGCGTCAAACTCGTAGTCGTTACCGGGCAGGATGGCGTTGAGCAGGATGCCTGCAATCGCAGCCACAGCCAGGCCGGACAGGTTGATGGTAACGCTGCCAACGGTAAAGCCAACGCCGCCCACAGAGTTGAAGCCCAGTGCGCACACCAGAATGACGGCGGCAACGATCAGGTTGCGGCTGTTGGTGAAGTCCACGCGGTTCTCCACCACGTTGCGCACACCGATGGCAGAGATCATGCCGTACAGCACAAAGCTGATACCGCCGATGATGCCGGTGGGGATGGTGTTGATGACAGCCTCAAACTTGGGGCTGAAGCTCAGGATGATGGCCAGCACAGCGGCAATGCGGATGACCAGCGGGTCGTAGATCTTGCTCAGTGCCAGCACGCCGGTGTTCTCGCCGTAGGTGGTGTTGGCGGGGCCGCCCAGCAGACCAGCCATGGTAGTGGCCAGACCATCGCCCATCAGGGTGCGGTTCAGGCCGGGATCATTGATATAGTTGTGGCCGACGGTGGCGCTGATGGCGGCAATATCGCCAACGTGCTCCATCATGGTAGCCAGTGCGATGGGGATGATGGTGAACAGCGCACTGATGAACTCCGGGCTGCCGTCAATGGCGAACAGACCCATAGCCTCCTTGTGCAGGGGGATGCCCAGCCAAGCGGCTTCGGAGATCTTCTGGAAGTCCACTGCGCCGGTGACCAGTGCCACCGCGTAGGAGACCAGCACGCCGATGAGGATGGGCAGGATCTTGACCATGCCCTTGCCCCAGATGTTGCACACGATGACAGTGCCCAGTGCCACGAAAGCCAGCAGCCAGTTGGACTGGCAGTTGGTGATGGCAGAGGGTGCAAGGATCAGGCCGATGGAAATGATGATGGGGCCAGTGACCACCGGCGGGAAGAACTTCATGATGCGGCGGATGCCAAAGGTGGAGATCAGCAGGCTGGCCACCAGATAGACCAAACCCGAGAATGCAATGGCAGCGCAGGCATAGGGCAGCATCTTGGTGTTGGCAACGGTCAGGTTGCCGTCGGCATCAGCCAGCATGGGAGCCACGATGGAAAAGCCGCCCAGATACGCAAAGGATGAGCCGAGGAATGCCGGGACCTTCTTTTTGGTGATAAGGTGGAACAGCAGGGTGCCCAGACCGGCACACAGCAAAGTGGTGGAAACGCTCAGGCCGGTGAGCAGCGGCACCAGAACCGTTGCGCCGAACATGGCAAACATGTGCTGCACACCCAGAATGAACATCCGGCCTGTGCCCAGCTTTTTGGCGTCGTATACGCCTTTGGAGTAATCGATCTTTTCGCTCATAGAAAACCTCCTGTACTGTTATTCCCAAAAAAAGAGGCATTGCCGTTGAAACAGCAGTGCCTCTGAATTTCAGGAACAAGACCTTCGCACAAAAATGAGAAAGAAGCCGCTATGCAGTCGCTCACGCTTGAACATTGTGCTCCTCCCCTTCTTTTTGTGTTCCTTCCAACAACCGGAACCGCTCCGGCAAGGGCACGGCAGCGCCGCAGCCTTTTTGATAAGTATAGCAGATTTTGGGCTTTACAGCAAGGTGTTGACAGCTTTTTCTTGCCTGTTGCGCCGCGCCGTAAGCTGCGGGGGTTGCGCTTTGCGGCAGAATCGCCTATAATAGAGCCTGTTCTTATTTCCTATCATACCGATGTGTTGATATTGCAGGAGGTTCTATGCTTTATCTGGATTATTCTGCCAATACCCCTGTGGACGAGGAAGTGCTGCGATGCTTCTGTGAAGCAGAGCGGCGCTACCCGGGCAATGCCAACGCCCACCATCAGGCAGGCACTGCCGCGAAAGCCGCTATAAACGAGGCGACCCGCAGCATCGCCCGCTGTCTGGGCGCACCGCCTGCGGGCATCATCTACACCTCCGGCGCAAGCGAAGCCAACAACCTTGCTGTAAAGGGGCTAGCGGCGCTGGGAGGTGCAGCGGGCAGGCACATCCTCTCTACCCCGCTGGAGCATTCGTCCGTCAGCGGCAGTCTGGAGGCGCTGCAAAAGCAGGGGTACGAGGTGGAGCTGCTGGACATCCGGTCGGACGGCACGGTGGACCTTGCAGACCTGAAAAGGCGACTGCGCCCGGACACGGTTCTGGTGGCTGTGACCGCTGTGGACAGCGAGTTGGGCGTAGTGCAGCCCATTGCAGAAATCGCAGAGTTTTTAAAGGCGTATCCCAACTGCCATTTTCATGTGGACACCACACAGGCTGTGGGGAAAATTCCTGTGCAGTTTGAAGGCATGGACACCATGAGCCTGACAGCCCATAAGTTTTACGGGCTCAACGGCATCGGTGTGCTGGTAAAGCGGCTGGGGCTGGCACTGCCGCCCCTCATCCACGGTGGAGAGAGCACTACCCCCTACCGCAGCGGCACACCTACCGTAGCCCTTGCCTGCTCGCTGGCGCTGGCCTTGGGAAAGGCTGCTGCAGAACTTCCCGCCCGCGCCGCAACCGTGCGCAGCCTGAACGACCGGCTGCGTGCGGAGCTTTCCCGCTATCCAAAAGTGCGCGTCAACAGCCCCGCAAGCGCTGTGCCGCATATCCTGAACCTGAGCGTGCAGGGCGTAAAGGGCACCGTGTTCCAGCGGGAGCTGGACGCACGCGGGGTGTGTGTCTCGGTCAAATCCGCCTGTTCGTCCGACGGACTGCCCTCTCGGGCAGTGCTGGCAGTCAGTCAGGACCGGCGCAATGCCCTTTCCTCGTGGCGCATCAGCCTGAGTCACCTTACCACAGAGGAGGAATTGACCGCCTTTCTGCACGCCTTTGCAGACTGCTACAACACCCTGACACGGTAAAAGAGCTTTGAAGCTGAACCGCTTACAACTGCCATAAACAAAACAAAAAGACCTTCCCGCTCTCCGGAACGGGAAGGTCTTTATAAATTGCTAGTTAGCCTTGGAACTTACGTTCAAGGACAAAATCACTCAATGATCTTGCCAACAACGCCGGAACCAACGGTACGGCCACCCTCACGGATAGCGAAACGCAGGCCCT
>ENA-OWPL01000808-OWPL01000808.1-human-gut-metagenome-genome-assembly--contig:-NODE-808-length-20173-cov-3.774083_pt1 | contig 20173 bp, 10 predicted proteins | sample MGYA00248263_ERZ651844 | MGnify/ENA primary metagenome ERZ651844 (study PRJEB26924, sample SAMEA4378256) | human gut metagenome | biome: human gut; feature: human-associated habitat; material: faeces...
CACAAGTGAGTATCACAACTGTCACGTTGTTGTCCTCCTTATGGGTACCATTTTAAGAAGAATTCATACTCTTTTTTTTTACTTACAACAGGATGTGAGTCTCACGCATTCTCAGACCGCTGCAGTATGTACAGGAAGTCATTCCACGAATGTGTTTCTCTACCCACATGTTGACGCTGAGCAAATATTTTCGCCCACAGTCTTTACATTCCCACCAGACTCTTGCATTGCTTGTTGGCAGAATCTCATCTGGGAAGATGCCTAACAAGGTGTTTTCATTTTCAGCCCATTCATCTTGGATTTCAGGATATACATCCAATAAACTGTTCAACCCTGCCTGAGCTTTTTTGCCAGCACATGCTGGACATAAATTACCTAATGTAACTCTATCTTTTACAGAGGCTTTGTATGTATAACCACAAGCAGGACAAGTCCACTCTGCAAAATACGCACTGGTCGGCAATACATCATCTGGACCCTTTTCATTATCAGGGCTCATTTCTTCTGCAATCTCAGGATATAGCACCTTTAATGTATTGAATCCAGCTAAAGGTCTTTGATTGTAACAATAAGGACATTCAACAACTCCTTCAATCATATCTTTTACAGATGCAGAGTATTCACCGCCACAAGTAGGGCAAATCCACTTAACACTTTTATAGCGAGTAGGTAAGATTTCATCAGCCGTAAAGTCATTATTTGGACTTAGATGTTCTGCAATCTCTGGATATAGTGCTTTTAGCGTGTTGACCCCAGCTAAAGGTCTTTGATTGTTACAATAAGGACATTCAGCAAGTCCATTGACCATATCTTCTACAGGTGCGTAATATTCCCCATTACAAGTAGGACAAATCCAGGCTACTTTCAATTTAAAGCTAGGCAATAACGTATCTGCTTTACGCTCGTTGTTTGGAGAAAGCAATGTTGCAATCTCCGGATTTGTTGTAGCCAAATCATTAATGCCTTTTTCAATTCGTTTATTAGCGCATACAGGACATTTACCATTTGATTTGATGTGCTGAATGATAGGGCGTTTGAAAGAGTGTCCATTCTTGCATTTGAAATAAACAGGTCTGTTTGTGATAAGTACATCGCCAGCTGTATTTCCATTTTTTTCCTCGTCATAGTCCTTTGAAATGACTGGTTCGAGTGTTGCAAAATCATTGAATCCTTGAAGTGCTTTGACGCTTTCACAATATGGACACCTATATCCTCTTTTATGTATTTTATAGAAAGAATCTTCAAATTCATGCCCATGTTCACAAATCCAGTTTCGAGGTGTTGTGTCTGAAATGACAGCTTTTTCAAAAGGTAAATCATTATCTTTTGCATAGTATTGTTCGAGTTCTGGATATCGTTCCTTAAATGTCTTATTACCATAACAGGTAGGACATTTGCCATATCCTTGAACTCTTACATAGATAGGAGCTTTCCATTTTGTTCCACAGTCAGGACAACACCAAGTAGCAAGATATTTGGAGTTAGGTGCATATTCATATAGGGTTGATTCATTTGATGAGGCCCACTCTTTGATTAGTTCAGGTGCTTTTGCTCCAGCACTATCTTCACGACGGACTTTAAAACCGTTACAATATGGGCATCCTATAGTACCATTTTTTAAAGCACGAATCATGTGCCCAAGTTTTTGTTCATATTCACCGTGCTTTGGACAAATCCATAAAAATTTTGCTTTTACCCCTCGTACTTCGTTTAAAGGTATTGGATTATTTGGAGAATATAAAGGCACTAGTTCCGGATAATCAACATCATATCCATCTTTTCTGCGGACTTTAGCACAGGCAGGACAAGCAGCGATTCCGTTATTACCATTATAGCGATGTGCACGTCCATGAATAGGAGCATCCCATTCAAATCCACATATATGACATTTCCAATGGATTCTTGTTTTTGAGCCTATTCCAAGTTTATTTAAATCAATATCAGGATTCAATTCATCTGATGTATCCAATGCGAGTTGAGGGGAAACTGTTCGGAAGTCATTTACTCCTTTTCTTATAACATTATTTGTCTCGCATGCTGGACATTTGTCCGTTCTTAAACGTCCACATATCTGAGTCCTCCATGAATATCCACATTTAGGACATTTAAACCAGGCATATTCATTACTTCTTGCAGGAGTGATTTCAGGATCAAGTGTGTTTTTTTCTTTATCCCAGAATTTCATGATTTCAGGTTTTGAAATAACCATTGTTGAACGCTTTTTGCATTCTGGACAGGTTGTGTTTCCTCTAGACATATTAAAAACTATACGTTCAAACCGATGCCCATGTTCGCATTTCCAGTAGGCTTTTTCGTTGCACATCGGTCCGATTTTGTATGGATCAAGTGTATTCTTGTCAAAATCCCAGTACTTCAGGTATTCAGGATGTTCTTCTGCAAAGATTCTTTTCTTACTCATCTTCGAATCCTCCCATCAAATCTTGAATAGAGTCTACTGTATCGTCTTCATCTGAAGTGTTGGTTTGATTATTGCCGATTTCAAGTACTGATTCAGGAGTAATCAGCTCTGATTCAACACTTTCAGGGTTGACGTACAGGCCAAACAAAGTATCCAGCCCTTCTTTTTTCAGAATCTCATTTGCGATATCTGGATAAACATACGTATCCAGAACCTTCTTCATTTTTGAAAGCATATCCTGTGAATACCGATTGATTTTATTGGTATTCATCTGCTCTAATTCAGCAATCTGACTCTTTAAATCATTGATTTCAGATTTCATCCGTCTGATTTTATCTTCCAAATGCTCTTTGTCCCTAAGGAATTCTCCAGCGCTTCGGCATACTTCGCCATAATAGTTGTCACGTTGAATCAGAGCATTTTTCAAGTCATTTCTTGAACGGTTCAGATTCAGAAAAGCGTCGACATCAAGCTGTCTCCATGTGACGATTGTCGTTTCCAATGTCACCTGATTACTGGCGTTGATTTGGTCGATATACTGTTTAGCTTTTGCACAGCGTCGAATGGAATACGCCTTAAAATTAGGGCGTCCATGAGTCCTTGCATATCGCTCAAGGTCTGATGTTTTAATCATCCTATTTGGATATTCCAGATAATATTCGTTGATTAAAGCAATAAGTTCGTCTTCTGTGAATAATCTAGGTCGTGCCATATATTAGTCATCTCCTTCATTTTCATCTTTTTCCGTGTTTTCCAGCAGCATCTGTTCCATCTTGAATCGTCTGTACGAATACTCGGCGTTTTGAAGCTTTAAAACCGCCTGTTCGATATCTTCTTTATTCTTCTCATGCATTCTGTATTCATGGACGATATCCTTCAGTGTGGCCAGCTGAATCTGCAAATCGTTTCGGATGTTTTCTTCTGTCTTTTTGAAGCTCGTTCCTGAATTTCTGTAATAGATGCATTTCTCGCAGCCACCGATATATCCGTTGTCATCTGCAACATTCAAACAGTACGAGAAGTCATGTTCTGCCACTTGTGGATTGCAGCAGAACCGGTTGTCGCCAAGAGGTATATAGTTTTTGGCAAGCAAAGGCTGATTGTATCGTTTACTGATTGAATACGTCTGTTTGCCCTGAATCATCCTCACATACTGTCTTCTTGCCTTACATTCCACATATTCAGCTACATTGCTGAAATAAAATGCTGTCATGTTTGTATTGTCATGACCTGCAAGAATAGAGGCAATCATAGGAGGAGCTCCTTCCATGACGATATTGATCATAGCCAGATGTCGTGTATCTCCAAGGTAGATGTATTCGATATCGTTTGAAGTCAGGTTATGCAGAGATTTATCATAAACGATATGATATCCATATCTTTCTGAAACAATCTGTTCAAAGAAATATCTCAGGCAGGTACAAAGGTTATGATAGGTAAAATAACGGCTGTTGTAGGGAATACATCTATCCCACTTTTTATAGTGTGTATCAGCAATAAAGAGTGTGTACAGTTCGTTATCAGAATACTTTTTCGTAGCTTCCAGATACCAGCTGATTAAATTGGCAAACTTATCAGGAACGGAGTACGTAACGCGTTCATAGTCTGTCGATATCTTATATGATACTTTCCTGTTGCTTCCTTTTAGCTTGTCTTTAACGATTGTGAGTGTCCATGAATCACCTGATTTTTTCAGGCAGTTTCTTGGAGTCAGAACAAACTCACGAGGTCTCATAGGAAGAACACCTGAAAGATTCCACCACAAATAAACAGGAAAGTAGAACAGCTTTTCATCCTCATCGGTAGATTCTTCCCAGAACCGGCTTAGAATGTCGTTGAATTTGAAATAGGATTCAAAGGATGCCAGTGTCCTCTGATGTGTTGGGGCTCTTTTTCTGAAATCGTCCTGAACATCTTCCAAAGCTCTTAAAAGATTGTCCTGAATCGAATCATCACTGATTTTAATAAGTGAAAAGAACTCTGAGATTTGATTACACGTATTATAGTAGTAATCATCAACGAATCTTGGCTTGTTAAAGTCGTAGGATGCGATGAAATGTTTTAGCTGTCCAACAAAATCCCGAAGCGTTGTGAAGGCAAGTTCTCCAAACTTGAATATCGTATATGTTTTTACGTAGTTGATGTATTCATGCTTTGTGATACCAATGGTATTTAGAAATGTATCACAGTCAATGTTCCTTAAATCAAAGTTCAATCCGTAATTGGCATATTCGTCCGTTACACTCCAGCTTTTGTCATCAAAATATCCGCCTGTGATAACGCCTTTTTCCTTGTAGCTTAGAAACAGTCTTTTAGCTTCCTTATAGGAAAATTCGTTCAATTCAGGAATCATGATGACTGATGTGATGATGTTGTTTCTATTGATGTTGTTGTCGTTGTTGCTGTTCATTTATAGTTAGCTCCTTTACTAGATTGTTCATTATGCTGAATTCAGTATCGCCGTAGTTTTCCTTGATACATAGCAGGACATCCTGTAATTTAGGCAGAATGGTTTGAGTAACGATTGTCTTTAATCGGTCTTTTTCAATTTGAGTGGTTGCTTTATCGTACTGGCTTTTAAGGTCCAGTGACATTTGTGCCAGCTGGAATACGGTCGTTTTTGTCGATACTTCATACTGACAGCCGATACATGTGCTTTTTTCTTTGAAAGGGCACTGCTTTTTCATGGCAGACATGATGCACAGGCTTCCTTCGGTCTTAGAGAGTGCCTCGTCGTTGCCGATACGGTGAAGAATGACAAGAATCTCCTGTTTGTTTGCTGCTTTGATGATTTCGACTGCTGTCTGTTTGGATTGATTCGTCGCTCTTTGCATGACACCGATTGAGTTTTCAATTTCCAAAGGAGACATAGAGAGTTCCTTTATCAGCTTTGTCTGGTTCTCTACGCCAAGTTCTTCGAATTTATCCTTGTACAGCATTTTCAGAAGCATTGTGGCAATGTTTGAAAGAACACCACGCTCCAGTAATTCGTGTGCAACAAAATCGGCAGTGTATCCAGACATTTTTTGGTCTTGCAGGTATACTCGTGTCGTATTCGCAAATTCTGTAAAGCTTCCTTTGTGTGAACGTGCTCTGGATGCGAGTTCATAGCCCTTTACATTGAAATCATTGTTGGATGCAATTACATCTCTTGTCAGATACTCAATCATCTGAAGGAATGACTTGGTTGCCTGACGGCAGTGGAAGTTGGATTTAATGAACAGATTCGCGATCTCATCGCCCATTGCTTTTTTGATATCTCTGTATTCACGTATAACTCGAAGCAACGGCTGGCTTTTATCTGCTCCAGACAGCTGAAAATGTGCCTCAGCGATTGCGAACAGAGTACCAACATGTACTTCCAGAGATGAAGGCACGTGAAAATGAATGGTCGAGATTCCAGAGTAGTCCTTCGTCTTGTTTGGAGTCAGCTGGACCGCATTTAAATACACGTTTATGGACAGCAGTGTACGTTTTGCATCTTCATCTGTGAATTCGCCCTTTTTGACTTTCTCTAATACTTCTTCAGGAGAGTAGGCAAGCTTAGGGTGCGGAAAACGCAGTAAATCTGTAGTTCTCAAAGCACATAGAAAATGCAGTGAGATAAAGAGCCATGTATCAATGTAATCCTTGGATTTGGCTGCTTTCAGATACATCTGATTCTTTGAAATGTAGTCAGCATTCAGCATATGATAAAGAACATTTAGATAGAAGTTCAGGTCATATGCTTCGTTGTTCTTGGCTTTTGAATAGTTGTTCACCTGATAGAGTCCGTTAAAAGCCGTTCGGATACTTCTGCTTTCGCTCAGCCAGTTGATGAAGAAAACGAGTACTTCAGCATCACATCTTTTCAGGTGTTCTGATGCGTCTTTTAACAGATACTTGATTTCTGTGTTGCTGGAAAAAGCAATCTCACCAGGAAGGTAATAAAGCAGAAAATCCAGAACACCTACAACAGAGCTTCTGTCAATAGTGACATCTCTTTTGAATCTGTTGAAATACTCAAAAGTTTCAGAGAATTCCTTTTCAAACATCTGGACAAGCCTTTCATGTTTCTGCTCAGGTGTTTTGTTGAATGAGCTGAAGTAGCTGACGATTTCATTTTCGTTGTTGTTCCATGTCTCATCTGAAATGTAAAGTTCTTTATCTATGACTTTGGGAGTGTCATTGAACCAGTTGTTGAAAACGAAATACTCCGTCAGTTTTGCAGTGCAGTCCTGATAGGGAATGTTATTCTGCAGTGCTAGATTCTTGATTTTCTGGGTTAGATTGACCATAAATTTTATTTACCCTCCATGTGTTATAGCTCCAGATTTCATCTTCAACACTGTCAAGCTGTTTGATAAGCTCGCTCTTGTTCTGTAGATAGGTGTTGGCAGATTCTGGACTTCTGTCTCCTCTGTATTTCATGATTGTAGGAAGCTGTTCACCAAACTGAACAAGCTTTACCGTAAACCAGTGCCTGAATATATGCGGAGTCAATGAATGAGTGTACAGCATATGCCCGTAAAGCTGTGTGCTTGGGTTGTCACTGTGAATCATTATTTCTCTGGCTTCACAAATGACCTTTTTAAATTCACATAAATAAGCATTATATGTGAAAGCTTTGCCAGATTGATTCGTTGTCAATGGACCATAATCGGTTTCGAATTTTCTGCCTTCAATAAAATCCATATAGATTTCATACAGCGTTCGAAATTCAGCAAGAAACGCTGGATATACCTTTTGTCTTCTGTGTTTTTTTATACCGCCAACAGGTACATCGTCACTGCGTAGACGAACTTCTTTTGTCAGGTCGATTTCGATATTGTAGATTTCATCGCCAAATAGCTCGAAAAAGATTCCGCCGTATTCTTCTCGGCGTACATTGCAGGCTTCAGAAGGTCTCAGTCCTGCAAAAGCTCCCAGAGCAGCAAGCATCAGAATGTTTGTATGCCTGTCTATGATCACCTGCATAATGATTTGGAAAGCTTCTTCTGTAATATCCCTGAATATTTCATTGACGTTTTCCTTGTATCGAATCTCAAACGCAAGTTGTTCTTCTGTTATGACACGTCTTGCCTTTGTACTGATTTTTTTGACTTTCCTGTAGATCTTCTTCCAGTCTACTTTTGTCTTGTGATTCTGACGTTCCAGTTCATGTACAAAGCTCAGAATATAATTGACACACCTGTTTACTGAGGATTTGCTTCTGGATGTATTTTCATCATCATCAGGCAGAGTGCATGAACCATACCCTTTTAAAAAAGAGATGAGCATTTCAGCTGTTATATCTGTCAGCTTCGTAATGGAATATTTCTCAAAGAATACATAATTGAGAAACTTGCATACATATAAGTACTGAGGTCCGTCGTTGCTGTCCAGATGTTTCAGAGGAGTTCCTGAGCCTCCAGCAAACATATCGAAATTGGTGAAAGCAACCGGAATTTTTCCATCTTTGAGAACTATCAGTTTTCGAGTTACTAATTTATCGTTATCTACTGTCAGAACATGATTGTAGATACCAAAATGCAGTTTGTTGCTGTTTGTTCTATTTCCTTCCATAAGCCATACCTCCTAAAGTGTGTTGTACGTTACAAAGTCTATAAAGAATATAACTAAATATGTACTTTACAAAGCTATGATAACAACGAAAGTATATAAATGCAACACCTAAATATAGATTTTTTACAGACTTATAATTGTCATGATTTAGAAAATAGAATATAATAGAGCCATGAAACGATATTATTTCAAGACATCAGAAGAAGAAAAAAAGAATGGAAAGACGATGCCTAATCTGTTTGAACTTTACCATGATATTCAACTGGTTAGTGTAAATTCGGATGAACTAACGCAGTATCTTTCACGTATCGATTGGAGAAGCAAAATATATTTCTGCGACTATTTCATGACGTTAAAAGATTTCAGAAATGAAGAGGATTTCTTTGAATTCTATGCGGAATGCTTTTTCAGAGGCATTGACATTTATTTTATCAATACACCCGAATGTAATCTTTCGTTTATCAGGGAATTGTTTGAGACTTTGGACGTCAAACCGCCTGAAAGGAAGATTGGGGAGTATGTCATACGATGTCTGAAGTGCTGTGCTGAGCAGGCTCGATTGAGCAAGGAAATGTCGTCCAACCTAAAAAGAGCTGCACTAATGGCAGCCAAGAAGAACGGTTCTCAAATCGGTGGAGTAAAAGGAGCTGTTTATAACATCCCAAAGGCCGAGGATATGAAGAAGCAGATTATACAGTATTCAAAATCATTCAATGGAACATATACGGATATTGAACTGATTAAAAAACTCGACATTCCTAGAGCGACTTACTACAAGTACAAGAAGGAAATCAAAGACAAGAAACCTACAAAATAAACACAAAAGGCAGTAGATTATCATTTCTACTGCTTTTTTTTGCTGCAAATCCAAACATTTTCTCGTTGGATTCTAATGAGAAGGGTTTTCAGAAGTTTCGAATAGGAGTTTTGTTCATTCGTTTTTTCTTGAACAAAACCCAGGAAATCTTCATGATGATTGAGGGGCTGTTTAAAGTTAATCGAGATTTTGTTTGTTTTGAATGGGATTTTGTTTGTGTTCAACGGGATTTTGTTTGTTTTGGAATGGCGTAAACTCTTTTCGCCGAGATTTTGTTTAAGTCATGCGACGGGAACGGTTGTTGGAATTATCCGAGCCTTGTGTAATAACATATACTTGACAAACATAAGGAGGTATTGCTTTATGAAACTTATTTCGTGGAATGTGAACGGGATTCGAGCCGTGATGAAGAAAGGTTTTACGGATGTTCTGGATGAATTAGATGCAGATTTTGTATGTATTCAGGAGACGAAGGCTCGTCCAGAACAAATCGAATCATATACGGATAATTACCCGTATCAATACATCAACAGCGCCAAACGTAAAGGGTACAGCGGGACTATGGTTCTCTGTAAAAAGAAGCCTTTATCCATTAAATACGGTATAAATGTACCTGAATTCGATGATGAGGGTCGCATCATTACTCTGGAGTATTCAGAATTCTATCTCGTAACCGTCTATACACCGACGTCTGGAGATGCTTTGATGCGTTTGGATTACCGATTGGCATGGGATGAAGCATTTGGAAGCCACTTAAAGTCTTTAGATAAGCCTGTCATGGTCTGCGGTGATTTCAATGTAGCCAATGATGAGATTGATGTTCCGTATCCTGATATGATTCGAGGCACAGCAGGATTCTCTGATGAAGAACGAGACAGTTTTAAAGAGAATCTGTTGAGCAGCTTAGTGGATGCATATCGAGTTTTGTATCCAGAAACCATCCAATATTCATGGTGGAGTTATCGAGGTCAGGCAAGAGAGAACAATATTGGAATGAGAATGGATTATTGGTTAGTATCACCTGAGTTAAAGAGTAAAGTTAAAGATTCAAGTATCTTAACAGATATTCTAGGTTCAGATCACTGTCCAATCATGCTGGATATTGACCTTTAGGAGTGGCTTCACTCCTTTTTTTTGCGCAGATACAAACATTTTCCCGATGGAACCCAAATAAAATACCTCTAAAAATTGTTCAACCTCAATGAGAGAGTTTTTCAGAAGCTTTGAAATGGGGTTTTGTTCAAACATTTTTCCCTGAACAAAACTCAAAATGTACAAACTCGCAACGATTGAGATGGTATTTGGGATTAATCGGGATTTTGTTTAGATATTACAACAAGTAAAGATAAAAAAGAAAATCCCAAATGAGAAAGTCTTAAAAGATATCATAGTATAGAACTCATTTACATCTTGCACTATATATAGTATATTACAAATGTAGATAGTTGTGCTGTCTACATGTTATTTTTATCGCCATCCTCTTTATTGGGATTCTGACCGATTGTCTTAAGTCAGCAACAGGCTGCTCATTAATGAGTAGAGGTAGAAAAAAACTAACGGCAGCTTATTAGGGTTCTGACCGATTGTCCTAAGTCAGCAACAAGTCACTTATTAACGATAAAAATCATTGGTAAGTAGAGGTAAATAAAAACTAACGGCAATCAAGGATGGCTTACCTGCATCTTATATAGATGCTTTTTTTATGGACAAAACCTAAGAATCTTCGTGATGATTGAGAGGTTGTTTGGAGTTAGTCGAGATTTTGTTTGTTTTCGTTCCAGATGATATACTAGAGGCAGGAAAATGGTGGAAGTATGAAAAGAAATGGGATAATTGCAGCGGTTTTAGCAGCTGTATTGACTTTGTCTGGATGTGCATGTGAAAACAACAAAGACAAAAAGGATGAGAAAGCAGTTCAGAAGAAGAAAGAAAAGAAGGAATCAAAGCAGGAAGCAGTCAGCTTGCCTGAAAAATCTGAATCTAAGCCTGTTGTTGATACCACTTTATCTGATTTATATACGGATGAAGAACTTTTGGCTTATGCAAATGACCACTTCGAAGACTACTGGAGAACTTATTATGGGTTTATGACAGGAACCTATTTTGAAGGAACTGGGGAATTCGGCAACGCAACAATCACTGACCCGAACATTCATTCATTACAAGATGTTGAAAATGTCTGGTATCAGAAGTTTTCCAGAAGGTATCCTGTTCCGTATATGGATATGAACATTAACTTCTATGAAAATGTTCCGTTTTGGGAGGAAGATGGACAAGTACATGAAAGGTACTGTATTGACGGAATTGTAGGTCACTCAATTTATTTTGACCATATAGTGCAGAAATCTGACGATGAAGTGTGGTTTGCTCTTTTTTCAGAAGGCGTGGATGGCACTATACAAGACTGGAATCAGGAATGGTCTTTTGTTTATGAAGATGGACAGTTTAAATATGGGACAGTTATCAGGCATAATCAATAGAGGCTCGAAATAAAATGGGTCTATCTTTCATAAATTTTAAATATTAGCTTCTAGACAGAAAATATGGGTTTAAATATAATTGAATTAACAAATAGTATTTTTTGTTAGAGCATTATGAAGTTTTACCAATAAAAGCAGGGCAAACTGAGTAAGTAAAAAATACAGTATATAGTTTATGATTTAGTGTCATAAATATGAAAGTGTGGGATGTAATGTGTATACCGTAAAAAACTTACTTGAATTAAATGAAAATTTGCAGATTCGGTTAATAAGCAAAAATCTCGGGGGGGGGTAGACAGAGAAATAAAAGGAATTAGAATTATTGAAGAATTAGAAGAGTTAGATATAAAGAAGTATGTGGTTGGTGGAGAACTACTTTTAACTAGTTTAAAGGTATTTGAAAAAATGAGCGAAGAGATGTTTCTTTTTCATTTAGAAGAGTTAAATAAGAAAAAAATAAGTGGATTTATTATTAAACGAAATGAATCAATTCCATCTTACTTATTGGATACCTTATTTAAGTTTTGTGAAGAGAATCATATTCCTGTTTTAGAAATATCTCAAAATCAAAATTATTTTGGAATTATAAAATATATATTAGGACAAATATATAATAAAGAGGCCGCGAACCAATTATATTTCGTTTCGATGCATGATATTTTCAGTGGCATTTTGTTGAATGAATGTAATTTAAATGTAGTGATTGAAAAAGTATTAATTCTACTTTATAAAATGTTAGATAATCCAGTCTCAATATATAGTAGTGATTATGACTGTTATGCATCGAGTGAAGAAGAACCTGTAAGTTTTAATATTGAAAATGGGTTAAAAAGATATATACCGGAAGTAATTACTAAACATCAATATTTCATACAAAAAAGAGAATATGTAGAGTATATCAACAAAATACAATTGTTCGATGGTCGATATTTTTATCTTGTGATCATTGAAAAGAACAATCAATTAGATGATATTGATTTTGCTGGTATGGAAGATGCAATTTTAACTTTGCAGTTTGCACTGATGCGACTTTCTGCTGAGGAAGAGTTGGATAAGAAATATCATAAAGATTTAGAGTATCGATTGTTGGCAGGTACATTATCGAGTGAAGAAGAGGACGAGGTTGCGAATATTCTTGGATTAAATGATACAGATGATCTTCGTGTTGTAACTTTCCGTTTACTTCCAAAAAATAAAAGTGGAAGATTCATGAGTGAACAGTTAAGGCAAACTGAAATCGTAGAAAAGGAATTATTACGTGACTTACCGAAAAAGTACACGACGAGTAATACAAACCAAATTATTTATATTTACAAGAAAGATGAACAGATTAGTAAGCTTCAATTTCGATTGAAACTTGAAGAATTGCAAAGGAAGATTCAAAGTAATTTGGATAAGAGAAATGCGAATGCTGAATTTACAATAGGAATCGGTAAAAATGTAAAAGGGTATCATGCATTAAAAGAATCGTTTACTGATTCTAAAATAGCCTTGGAATATATTCATGTTATTCGTAAAATAATAGGTGACGAAGATAAATCGGTTGTTGATTGTTCAAAGTTAGGCTTTTTTAGAATGTTTGTAAAAATTGCTGATAAAGAAGAATTATTATCTTATGTACCTGAATCTTTACAAAAATTGTATGAGTTTGATCAACAAAAAAATGGATGTCTTATTGAAACACTGGAATGTTTTCTTAACAACAAACAGAGTTTGAAACAAACTTCAAAACAAATGTTTGTGCATTATAGAACAATTTCGTATCGTCTAGAAAAGATTAAAGAAATATCCAATATGGATTTTGATAATCCAGCAGAAATGTTGGCGGTGCGAAATGGGTTGATTACCTATAAATTGGTTGAAACAATGTAGAATCATATCGTTTGATATGGTTCTCTTTTTTTATGAATTAGAGTTAGAACACTCGTGATTTCAGTCGTGAGATGAATGGTGAAAGTACTAACCATACGACACGATTTTGTAAATAAAGTACTTTATAATAAACATATACAAAGTAAAAACTTTGCTTTTTTGGATTTCAATTTAAAGAATCCCTCATTCAGACAGGTCCTCAGGCGTAAGCCCTGCTGAATGCAGTATGAGTATACAGAGTACAGTCCACAAGGATTGGAAATGCTCGAACTCGTCATTTTAATGATGAGAGTACGTCGAGGTTATAAAATAGAATTGTTAAAATTGGAACACATTTTACAATAAAACATCAAATTTTTTACATATTTTGTGCATTATAATAAATTCTATTTAAAGTTATAATGAATGCGCAGTTATAAAAACACAATTTTTTTAATATAAACTAAGACTGTATAGAGTTTAGTTAAAGCGAGGTAAAGCAATGCAGCTGAAGAGTTCGACTGATTATGCGATACGAATTGTATGTTATTTAGCAACGCATAATGGGATGATCTCTACTACTGAGTTATCGAAACAGCTATACATTGCAACAACATATATTCCTAAGATCGCAAAGAAATTAAAAGATGCCAATATTATTGTAGCTTTGGAAGGAGTAAAGGGTGGATACACTCTTGCCAAAAGAGCAGAGGATATTTCTTTAAAGGAAATTGTTTCTTGTATGGAAGAAACAACGGCTATTAATCGTTGTTTAGAAAGAGATGGATTTTGTTCTAGAAATGCCGTAGATCATTGTAGAGTACACAAGGTCTTGTTGGATGTACAAAACACATATAATAATAAATTAGAAAATATTAAGGTATCAGATTTGATTCGTCCAGGTAAAGATGAATATTTTGGGTGTTTCTATGTTGTACTAAAAATCAATCTAAAGAAGAACAGCTATGAGTGTGTATATTCACACAATCAGGATGTGTATGACCAATCTGAGATTATAGATAGTTATGATGAATTTATAAAAAACTATGTCAATCGGTTTGTCTTTGAATCGGATCAAGAAAAGATTGAATCTTTCTTATTGTTGAATGAACTAAAGAAAGTGGATTCTTGTATAGAAGAAGATCTTCCATATCGTAGATTGAACAAGGATTCTTATATTTGGATGGAAGCCAAGAAATATGTGGATACTGACAATCATAAGGCGATAATCACATTGCATAATAATAAGATTTTCCAAAATACCATTGTAAGTATGGAACAGGAATTAAGAAATAAAGAGAAGGTCATGTTGAAACAATATTGGGACATGGTAACTCTTTTAGTAGCTGTATTAAATCATAATAATGTAGTGGATAAAGAATATCATGATGATATTAGTTTTTATACAAAACAGATGTATCTTCAACTCCAAAAGGATTATCCAAAATATGGGATTACAGATGAAGATATTGAAATCGTGACTCATTTAGCCCCTATTCATGATATTGGTAAGGTTCGTGTTCCAATTGAAATTTTGAATAAGCCAGGAAAACTAACAAAGGAAGAGATGAATATTGTAAAGCAGCATCCTTTGGTTGGTGCTGAAATGACGCAGAGATTTCCAAAAGGATTAACAACAGAAAAATTGAATCAATATAGTTATGAAATCTGTAGACATCATCATGAAAGGTATGATGGTACAGGATATCCTGATGGATTAAAGGGTGAAGATATCCCTTTGAGTGCGCAGGTCGTAGGTTTAGTAGATGCCTATGATGCTCTTCTTAGTGTTCGTCCATATAAGAAAAAGCTAGAACATGACCAAGCCGTACAAATGATTTTGAATGGTGAGTGTGGCAAGTTCTCGGACGAATTGCTTCATTGTTTTAAAAAGGTTTCAAGCCAAAACAATTGGATAAAAAGAAGTGAGAGGGAAGCTGTATGAGAAGGATAAGAAAGTTAACATCCAATTTTCTTGTATGCATTCTTTGCATGACTACCTTTATAACACAGATTCATATGGTAAGTGCTGAAGAAACAGAGGATACTCCTACAGAAGAGGTTGTACAAGAAACAACTCCAGAAACAAGTGAAGTACAAGAAGTGCAGGATGTTCCACAAACAACAGAAAATTTGGATGAATATTATAAAGATGGAAAAATTCTTATTTACAATTATGAACAATTAAAACAAATAGGTTCAGATGCCTTTGTCTATACAAAAGATAAAGAAGGCAATATTGGAACTGGAGATATTGTTGTAAATGAAGGAACTCAACTTACTTATGGTAAGGATAGTCAATATCTATTGATGAATGAAATCAAATTGGATACGAAAACAATTTGGAATCTAAACGATGATTTTACAGGAAAAATAGTGGGAGAAGAAGTCAAAGGAGACGAAACTCCAACTTTATATGATAAGAAAACAGATACGATCTATATTTATAATCCATATCAGTTAATGGTTCTAGAAAAAGAAGATTCAGATAAAGAGCCTGTGATGTCATTGGATTATGATGCATCACAGTTTGGTATGGGACAGATGATTTATCCAGATGGGGAAGACAAAAATTATTTAACTTACAGTAAAGACCATAATTATGTCATTTCAAAGAGCTTTAGTTCAGACAAGCCTGAATTAGTTGCAGATCAATTAAGTATAGATCCTGATACAACAGATACTGAAGGACGTGACTTTAAGGGGCAGGTTGTAAAAACAATTGGTGATAAAACCTATATCTTAATTGGGAATGAAGAGCAATTACGTGCAATTGGTAGTGGCAAAACTGTTTATGGTGCAGTCTATCAAGCAGTTTATAAGGGTGTGTCTTGGAAAATAGACAAAGATGGAAAAGGTAACTCTATCATGCTTTATGGTGGCGATGCCGACTTAAAGCAGGAACAAAACGGAAAACAAGATTTCACATTTGGTACAATTTTAGAGAAAGATAGTAAGCTTAGTGCTGAAGGAATACACAATAGAGGTAGATGTGGTGTAAATCAAAATACAGGTAAAATTGATCCTGATTTAGATAAAATGACAGGACAAACTTATTCTGCTAATGCTAACTATATAATTTTCCGTGACATTGATTTAGGTAGTTCAAATTGGACTCCGCTTACTTTCCAAGGCACAATGATTGGTGCTAAATCTGCAGAAAAAGGCGGACTTTGGAAAGATGGTGTTTTAAATATAACTGATAAACCAGTGTTATCGAATGTAAATGTAATTCAAACAGGATCTTTAGATGTTGGTAAACAGATGGGGGTTGGATTCTTCGCTACACTATCAGATGAAGCTAGTGATAATGATGTCGGACTTAGTAAAGGTCTGGTTAAAGTATCAAACTTGAGATTTAATAACATAAAAGTTGATAATCAATCGACAACAACAAAATACGATCAAACATTGGTTAATGGACTGGTTTCTAGTCTAGGAAAATTACTAGGAGGTGTGGTAGATCTTCTTGCGTGGTTATTAACCTTTGGTAGTGTTGATGCGGGGTTAAGAAAAACTTTAACAGATGTTTTAGATGCACGAAAAAATGATCCTACAGCGTTAGCTACAGGAGTAATTGCAGGTCGTGTTGAAGGAAATGTAGAAATTTCGAATATCGAAATTGAAAATGAAAATGTAAAAAATTTAAACGATTATACGGGTGGCTTTATAGGGTATATGTCTGGTAAAACTCAGTATGACGGTTTATCAAAAGCTTTAGGTGGAACAGCTAAGCTTTTGGCAAATATTCTAAATGTTATTCCTGGACTTGGTTTAGGCGACTTAATTACGATTCTATTAGGGAATGCAATCCCTTTAAAAGATTTGATTCCAACAGGATATATCAATGCGAAGATTGTGAATTGTAATATAAATGGTTTAACGATTTCTACAGCATCTGATAAAAAATATGCCGGTGGATTTATTGGTATGCAAAAGGGTGCTATTGTAGAGAGTTGTTCAGTATCTGATGGAACTAATACAATAAGTGGAAAGAATTTTGTAGGGGGCTTCGTTGGTCTTGCTCGTGATGATGTGATTAAAGGAACGTTATCTGGTGCATTGGATATCGAAACAAAACTTCCAAAGATGAATACGGAAAGCTTGCTTTTAAATTGTTCATTAAATAATGCAGTTCAGTCTGTTTCTGGTGAAAGCTATATTGGTGGTTTTGCCGGAGGATTGGCAAACGCTTCTACAGTTAATTGTAGTATTACATCTAATGCTCTTACTGTAACGGCTTCTGGAAATTATGCCGGTGGTTTTGCAGGAATTGCATCTCTTGGATGGGCTGCAGACCTAGGTAAAGATGACACAAAAGATAATTTACTTGGCGGTTTAGTTGATCTTGTTGTAGAACTTTTGAGTAGTAATCCTGGAGCAACTTCATCCTTACTTTCTCTTGCTGGTGTAAATCCATCACATATCTTAGGATGTTCTGTAAAGGCTTCACTTCAAGTTAGTGGTAAGGATTATGTTGGTGGTATTACAGGTCGAGGCAATGGTGCATATATAGCACAATCTAATGCAGGTAATTTACAGAAAATATCATATTGGAAAAATAATGTTTATGATGCTGGTTCTGTTCAAGTGGTTGATGTCTCTTTAACCGGATTATCCAATGTTAAAGGAAATGATTATGTTGGTGGAATCGCTGGATCAATGGGTACAGCTAGTGTAGCTGGTTTATTAAATACAACGCTTGGTGTTGCATCTTATCTTGCATTTACTGTAGATAATGTTCATGTAAATGGTACAGGGGATGGATTTACTGTTACAGGGAATGAACGTATTGGCGGTGGATTTGGAGATGCGATCGGTGGTTCGATAACAACTGTTAGCATCAATAATTTAGCTTCTACTGAAGGCAATAACTTAGTAGGCGGATTTATAGGTCTTTCTGGTCCTGGCGATTTGGCTGGAACAGATGGTGGATTGACTGTTAATCTATTAGGTTTGAATCATGTGTTGAAATTGAATCATTTGCTTTCTTTAGGACAAGCTATCGAAGTTAAGATTAATAATGTAAATGTGAATGGTTCGCAAACTGGATTTACGGTACACGCAAAGGGTTCTCGTGAAGGTGAGTCGGTTCGAGATTATTGTGCTTCTGGTTTTATCGCAAAAAGTGGAAGTGCAAAAGTAGAGAATTCTCATGTAACAAATCTAAAATCAGTGAAGGCTGCAGATAATGGTGGTTATGCTTCTGGATTTGTGGCTATTTCAAAAACAGGCGGTCTGGCAGAGGTTGCTGATGATAATTCAATTAAATCATTGATTGAGACTAATGGGCTAGTAAGTGCTGTAGGATATTTAATTCCTAAATATACAAATTGCACGGTTTCTTTTGTAAATGGTGGAAGTGTTACAGCAGATGTTGCTGGTGGTTTTGCAGCGGATTTCCAAAGTGGAACAGTGGATAATAGTTCGCGTGGTGAAAATGATTATTATGCTGTATATAATTTAGACTCTGTGAATGGTCAAAGTTATGCTGGTGGCTTTGGCGGAAATGTTTATTCTGGAGCATTGGCGGATGCTGGTAAAGGTATTAGTGTTCTAGGAAATATTAATGGTTTAAATATAAATATTGGAGAATTGTTAAATTTAGTAAATGCATATGTTCCAATTATAAAGTATGCAGGTGTTAAATCTGATAATGGATTTACAGTATCGGCTAATAAAATTAAATCGGATGATACGAATTCTGGTAGTGCAGGTGGCTTTATTGGCTATGGCAGTGGAGTTCAGGTTAGTCATTGTGATGTAACAAATTTAAAACATACAAAAGTAACACCTCCTAAAGATTTAGAGGGTGAAGATAGTTCAAATTATTTTGGTCAGGAAAGTGCATATGCAGTAACTGGTGCTAGATATGCTGGTGGATATATTGGATATATGAATATTGGTTCGGCTGCTTCGGTTGGGAAAGGCTTGAGTGTTTTAGGTAAAACGATTGGTCTTAATGAAGTATTGGATGCATTAAATGTTGTAGTTTCTACAATAGAACATTCTGATGTTACTGGAGGTCCTGGAGGATTTGCAGTTAAAGCTTCTATGAAAAATACAGCTTCTGATGCTTCTAAAGATGATGTATTAGGAGATGCCGGTGGATTTGTTGGTAAGATTTCTGGTGGTCATATTCAGAATTCAAATTCTTATAACTTCTCATATATCATTGGTCAAATTACAGCTGGTGGTTATGTTGGAGATTTACAGCCAGGTAGTGTGGCAGATGCTTTGGGAGAAACAAGTATACTAGGCGGTCTTGTTAATACTAAAGAAACACTTGCTTCTTTAGCACAGGATTTTGTACCTACGATTCGAAATAGTTCTACAACTTGTATTCCTTGTGGTGGTGCAGTTCGTGCAGATGCAAGTTCAACTACAACAACTCAAAGAGGTATGGCTGGTGGTTATGCTGGTCATAATGAAGGCGGTCATATCTGGGGTAACAACAATACAAAGAAATGGAAGGGTCAAGATTACACTGGCCCAATAAGTACTTGTAAGGCTGTTCGTATTCGATCTGTTTATGGAAAAGAGATTGCGGGTGGTTTTACTGGTTTAATGGAGTCTGCAGATACGGCAAGTGCTGGAAGCTTATCTCTATTATGGGGATTGGTAAAAGCTAATAACATCTTAGGAGCATTAAGTGTTGTTTATCCTACTGAAGAGAATACAGCCGTTTATGGACCACTTGCTTTAATGGATTTAAACACATGGAATTCATGGGTTGAACATGTTGGTAAGTATGGTGGCTATGGTAGTGATTTGGCTCAGATTGGAAAAGTAGAGAGCCAAGAAAAATTAAATGAAATCATTGGCCAATATGTATATGGCTACAATGTTGTAGCTGGAAGAAGTAACTATCAGGATGAAACGATTCTTTCAAATGGTGGTGCAGCTGGTGGCTATGTGGGTTCCATGTTAACAGGAACTATCACAAATGGTCAGGCTCACGATACTAAGTTAGTTAAAGGACTTCGTTGTGCTGGTGGCTTTGCTGGAGAAATGATCAATGGTGGTGCTGCAAATCTTGGTGGTGTAAACATTTTAGATTTA
>ENA-OWPL01000810-OWPL01000810.1-human-gut-metagenome-genome-assembly--contig:-NODE-810-length-20149-cov-3.620533_pt1 | contig 20149 bp, 15 predicted proteins | sample MGYA00248263_ERZ651844 | MGnify/ENA primary metagenome ERZ651844 (study PRJEB26924, sample SAMEA4378256) | human gut metagenome | biome: human gut; feature: human-associated habitat; material: faeces...
AAAATAAAGACCAGCTTTGCAAAAATTTTTGTTTCAGGGACGCCTGACAGGCCGTGCTTCTCTTTTTGCCGTGAGGGAGAACCCCTTTCTTTTCTTTTATATTTCTTTTCTTTCGGGAGAGGGTGCTATATGCAGGATGTATCTATGTTGTGTGTATGTAACTATACAAGGGAGAGCACAGGAAGAGGGAGAGAAAGTTTCCACGCCCGTGGTGAGAAATAAAAGATGGCGTGTTACCGTCGGAAATAGGAAGCTCGGTTCCCCGAGCGGGGGATAAGAATGCTGTGCGATAAGGCCGAGGACGGGGGGCTTGCAGCATAAAAAAGAAAGGCGGTGGCGGCATGGCAAAAGCAGGGTGTCATCCCAAATATGCGACGGTCGAAGAAATGCAGGCCGTCATTGACCAATACTTCGAGGATTGCAAGGGCGAGCCGATCATAGGGGACGATGGTATGCCAATCCTCGACAAATTCGGGCAGCCGTTTATCATTCATCAGCGCCCACCGACGGTGACGGGGCTCGCGCTTGCGCTGGGATTTACGAGCAGGCAGGCGCTGCTGAACTATCAGGCAAAGAAAGGATTCGTTGACACGGTTACGCGCGCGAAGTCTCGCATCGAGGCTTACGCAGAGGAACGGCTCTTCGACCGAAACGGCCAGCGTGGCGCTGAATTCAGCCTGAGATACAATTTCCGCTGGGTAAATGACGAGAAGAAGGACGACAGCGGAGAGAGCGTGTGCGGTGTGGCAGAGCTTCCCGCGGTGATGCCTGTTCCGCAGGACGCGGGAGGTGATGCGAATGGCGAAGCGTAGCGTGGTATGGAAGCCGCAGCCCAAGCAAGCGCTCTTTATGAGCCGCTGGGAGGATGAGGCTCTATACGGCGGCGCGGCCGGTTAGGCGGGGGGAAATCCGATGCGTTGGTCATCGAGGCGTTGCGTCAAGTAAATATCCCGTATTACAAGGCGATCATCCTGCGAAAGACCTTCCCGCAGCTTGCCGAGCTCATTGACAAGACGCTGAACTACTATCCGCGTATCTATCCGGGCGCGCGCTACAACGGCAGCAGCCACACATGGACCTTCCCGAGCGGGGCGAAAATACTTTTCGGCTCGATGCAGTACGCAAAGGACAAGATCAAGTATCAGGGACAGGCGTATGACTTTATCGCATTCGACGAACTGACCCACTTTACGTGGGAGGAATACAGCTACCTCTTTTCCCGCAACCGACCGAACGGGCCGGGGACGCGTGTATACATCCGCAGCACGGCGAACCCCGGCGGCGTGGGGCACGGATGGGTCAAGGAACGTTTCATCACAGCAGCGCCGCCGATGAGGACCATCCGCGAGGATGCCGTCGTGCGCTTTCCAGATGGGCACGAAGAACATCGGCAGAAGAGCCGCATCTTTGTGCCGAGCACGGTATTCGACAATAAGATACTGCTCAAGAACGACGACAGCTATTTGACGCGCCTCGCGTCGATGCCGGAGGCGGAGAAGAACGCACTGCTCTACGGCGACTGGGACACATTCTCCGGGCAGGTGTTTACCGAGTGGCGCAATGACAGCGAACACTACCGCGACCGCATCCATACGCACGTCATCGCGCCGTTTCAGGTGCCGAAGGAGTGGCCAATCTGGTGCGCAATGGACTGGGGCTATTCAAGGCCGTTCGCCATCGGCTGGTTCGCGGTCGACCATGACAGGCGTCTCTACCACATCCGGGAATATTACGGCTGCACGGGCACACCGAACGAGGGCGTGAAGATGGAACCGACGGCGGTGGCCCGCGAGATGAAGCGCATTGAGGCAGAAGACCCGAACCTCAAGGGGAGGCACATCTTCCGCGTGGGCGACCCCGCCATTTGGGGCACACAGGGCACGGAGAGCATCGGCTCGCTCTTTGAGCGCGAGCGCGTCTACTTCGAGAAGGGGGATAACGCCCGCATCGACGGCAAGATGCAGATGCACAACCGATTCGCGTTTGATGAGAACGGCGTGCCGATGCTGTATATCTTCGATACGTGCAAAAATTTCATCCGCACGGTGCCAAACCTCGTTTACGACGAAAAGGACGTTGAGGACGTGAACACCGAGCAGGAGGATCATATCTACGACATGACACGCTATGTGTGCATGGAGAATCCCATTGCGGCGCGGGTAAATAAGCCGCCGAAGCCGGTCTTGTACGACCCGCTGGACATCAATACGCCGAGCTACGACAGATATGCGTGGTTCCAACACAACTGACAGGAGGGGGAGACATGGCAGGGACGAGAAAATTCCCGCAGACGCAGCAGCAGGCCGACGCGGCTGGCGCTGCTGCGATGTTGGATGCAAAGGCAGAAGCGCCGCTTGTAGGCGCATTCCGCGACAGCGACGCGGCGATGAGCAGCGGCGCAGCCATCGGCAGCAAGGAGATCGGTGACGCCGTAGAAACGCTGCAAAAGTACAAGCAGGGAAAGAGCAACTTCGAGAATCGCATCATCAGCGAGGAGCGCTGGTGGAAGCTGCGGCATTGGGAGGATATCCGACGCGGGGCGAAAGATGCGGGGGAATCGCCCGAGCCTGCGAGTGCATGGTTGTTTAACTCAATCATGAATAAGCACGCCGACGCGATGGACAATTACCCCGAGCCCGTATGCCTGCCTCGCGAGCAGAGCGACGAGGAAAGCGCGCAGACGCTCTCGTCCGTGCTGCCGGTCATCATGGAATACAACGAATTTGACAGCACATACAGCTTCGAGTGGTGGGAAAAGCTCAAACACGGTGTGGCGCTCTATGGGGTGTTTTGGGACAAGGAGAAAGACAACGGGCTCGGCGACATCGCTATCGAGGGCATTGACCCGCTGAATATCTTCTGGGAGCCGGGTATTGAGGACATCCAGAAGAGCCGCAACGTGTTTACGGTGGCGCTCGTCGACCGCGACATCATCGAGGACGAATACCCGCAGTTTGCGGATAAGCTCAGCGGCAGCAGCATTGAAACGGCGAAATACGAGTACGACGACACGGTGGACACGAGCAACAAGGTCGCCGTGATCGACTGGTATTACCGTAAGAAGACCGCAGACGGGCGAACGGTGCTGCACTACGCAAAGTTCATCGACGAGGAGCATATCATCTACGCCAGCGAAAATGACCCCGAATATGCGGATGGCGGCTTCTACGAAGATGGAGAATATCCGTTCGTGTTCGACGTGCTGTTCCCCGAAAAGGGCACACCTGCGGGATTTGGATATACAGCCATTGCAAAGGATCCGCAGCTCTACATCGACAAGCTGTGGGGCAACATCCTCGAAACTTCAATGATGGGCAGCAAGCGCCGGTATTTCGCGAGCGAAAGCCTGAACATCAACGAAGAAGAGTTCCTTGACTGGCGCAAGCCGATCATCCACGTGTCCGGCCAGATCGACGAGAGCAGGCTCCGAGAGGTAACGACGCGCCCGCTCGATTCCATCTACGCGAATATCGTTCAGATGAAGATCGACGAGATGAAGGAAACGAGCTCAAACCGCGACGTGTCCAACGGCGGCACATCCAGCGGTGCAACGGCTGCGGCGGCTATTTCTGCACTGCAGGAGGCGGGCAATAAGGCGAGCCGCGATATGATTTCGGCGTGCTACCGCGCGCAGGCGAAGATCGTGAAACTGTGCATCGAGCGCATGCGGCAGTTCTACGACGCAGCGCGCACTTTCCGCATCACGAATGAAATGCCCTACGAGTATGCGCAGATCGGCGTGAACGAGCTTGGCGATCAGGTGACGGGCGTGGACAGCCTCGGCAATGACCTGTTCCGCAGACCGGTCTTTGACATCAAGATCAAGGCACAGAAGAAGAACCCATTCTCCCGCGCAGAACAGAACGAGCGGGCGAAAGAGCTGTATTCGCTGGGATTCTTCTCCCCGGACAGGGCACAGGAAAGCATGATTGCGCTCGACATGATGGACTTTGAAGGAATCGACAAGATCAAAAGCCAGGTCAACGAGGGCGCGACGCTCTACAACGTCGTGCAGCAGCAGAGTGATCAGCTGCAAAAGGCGCTCGCGGTTATCCAGCAGCTTACGGGACAGGACATGGGCATCGGAATGGCGGGCGGCACGCAGAGCAGCGGCTCGACACGCAAGAGCGGCAGCAGCGGCGGCGGAATTGAGAGCAAGAACGCCGACGCACAGAGCGCGCAGACACCGTACATGCAGCAGCTCGCCGAACAGTCTAAGCCGAACATGGACACGGGCAGCAGCGCGGCGATGCCGGGGGTGTAAGTGCATGACGATGGTTCACATCGAGCACGAAATTGGTCGCTACATGATCCTGTGCGAAGGACATTCGGCGGACGAGAAATGCTGCAATTACATCACGGGTGTGATGTATGCCTTCGGCGGCTATGTGAAGAACATGGAAGCTGAGGGAGAGTGCGAGGTCTATGGCTTCGAGATAGACGATGGTGCGCCGCGCTTCCTCATCCACTGCGGCGGCGACGAGCGCATCGAGGCGGCATTCATCGCCGCGTGCATCGGGCTCAAGCAGCTGGAAGACCCGAGGCCGGACGCGATCTGCGTGCACGTCAAAGAGAATTAAAAAATTTTTCTCGCCCGTGGTGAGACGGAGGAAGCCGCATGTTACGCTTTAGGCGTGCGAGTGGCTTCCTCCTATTCATACGCCCGCGAGGGAGGGGCGGCGTTTTTCTTCATCTTTTCGCCGCTCTCCCCTCCCCTGCGGATGATGGGAAGCGCTGCACGGCCTACACGGAGGGCCGAATATCCGCGATTTGACAAGCAGGAGGGATACCATGAACCTCAAAACTACGCTTCGCGTGATCCTGAGTCTCTTTGATGGCGGCGCTGCCGCTGCGGGGGCCGCTGCCGGTGCATCGGGCGGCGCTGAGGGAGGCGCGAGCGCACAGGGCGAGACCACGAATGCAAGCTCTTCTCCCACCCGGAAGGGCAAAACGGGCGAATACGCCAACGTCGTGTTCGGCAAGCAGGAGACACCTGACGATACGGGGACCTCTTCTGGCGAGCCGAAGGGCGAGGGCGCGAAGATGCAGCAGCACGACGCCGGGGCTGCGGAAAAAGGCAGGGAAGACCTGAAAAAGGAGTTCCTTGACCTCGTAAACGGCAAATACAAGGACGTCTATACCGCGGAGACGCAGCGCATCATCAACCGCAGATTCGGCGAAGAGAAGGCCAAAGACCAGAAGATCGCAGATTCGCAGCCCATTATCGACACACTGATGCGCCATTATGGCGTGTCGGACGGCGATATGAGTAAGCTGCGTGCGGCTTTTGAGGGCGATGCGGCGCTCAACAGCGTGCTCTACAATGCGGAAGCGGAGAGCATGGGCATGAGCGTGGAACAGTACCGCGAGTATGCGCGGATGCAGCAGGAAAACGAAGCGCTCAAACGCCAGGAAGAAGACAGGCAGCGCCAGCAGAAAGCCGACGAGACTTATAACGACTGGATCCGTCAGGCGAGCGAGCTGGTCGGCACGGCGGACGCACCGGGCGAGTACCCTGACTTCGACCTCAAGCGCGAAGTCGCGGAGAATCCGCGTTTCATTGCGATGCTGCGTGCTGGCGTTCCTGTAAAAGACGCTTACGAGGTATCCCATTTAGGCGACATTCAGGCTCGTAGCGCGGCGAAAGCTGCGGCGGAGATGGAAAAGCGCGTGATGGACAATGTCCGCGCGAAAGGAATGCGCCCGAACGAGAATGGAACCACTTCCCAGCCGGGGGTCATTGTCAAGAGTGACCCGAGCAAATTCACGAAGGCCGACCGCGCAGAGATCGCAAGGCGCGTTCGGCGCGGCGAGCGCATCGTATTCTGATGCCCGCCTAATTTACCGACTGTAAGAAGGGAGACAAAACTCTATGAAGAAGTTCAAAGACATTTTCATTCTGCCCGTTATTCTGAGCCTGTTTGAGGGCCAGACGAACGTGACGACCGATGCCGGTCTCTCGGGCGAGATGAAGACCTACTACTGCGACACCCTGATCGACAACGCCGAACCCGAGCTGGTGCATGACCGCTTCGCGCAGAAGCGCAACATCCCCAAGGGCAAGGGCAAGGAAATCGAGTTCCGTAAGTATGATCCGCTGCCCAAGGCCTTGACGCCCATCACCGAAGGCGTGACGCCCAAGGGACGTAAGCTGTCCATGACCACGCTGACCGCGCAGGTCGACCAGTACGGCGATTTCGTCGAGATTTCCGATATCCTCGACCTGACCGCCATCGACAACAACCTGCAGGAAGCGACGGTGCTGCTCGGCTCTCAGGCGGGCCGCACGCTCGACACCATCACCCGCGAGGTCATCAACGGCGGCTCCAACGTCCAGTACGGCGAAGGTCAGGTGACGGGCCGTCATCTGCTCGTTGGCGGCGAGGCCGCGGGCAACCACTATTTCACGGTGCGCGCCGTCCGCAAGGCGGTTCGCTTCCTGAAAACCATGAACGCCCCGCGCTATGAGGGTTCTTACTGGGCCATCATTCACCCTGACTGTTCCTACGACATTCAGGATGACCCTGATTGGAAGCGCCCGCACGAGTACAAGGACACCAGCAACATCTACGACGACGAGATCGGCAAGATCGCGGGCGTCCGCTTTATCGAGACGACCGAAGCGAAGGTGTTCCACGCGGATGACCTGACTGAGGGCGCACGCGACCTGACCGTCAAGAGCGCATCCAGCAAGGTCTTGACCGTAAACGAGGCCATCACTACTGCTGACGCCGCAAAGTTGGCTGGCCGTGAGGTCGTCATCGGTGGTGCACTTCTTGAGATCGAGAGTGCCACGGCCGCGGGTGCTGGCAGCGCGACGATCACGTTGAAAGAAGCGCCTGCTGCCACCCCGACGGCGTCGACCACCATCTATCCGGGCGAAGCCGGTGCGAAGGGCCGCAACGTCTACTCCACCCTCATCATGGGCGCGGAGGCTTACGGTACGACCGAGCTGACCGGTGGTGGCCTTGAGCACATCGTCAAGCCGCTCGGCTCTGCCGGTACGGCTGACCCGCTGAACCAGCGTGCAACCGTCGGCTGGAAGGCGACCAAGGTCGCCGAACGTCTGGTTGAGGCGTATATGATTCGCGTGGAGACCACTTCTACGTTTGACGAGACCCCGCTGACCTAACCACCAAGGGGGCGGCTGTGAACGCCGCCCCCGCCACTGAAACGGAGGAAAGACCGATGAGCGAAGCAAAGAACGCCGTTGCGGCTGTGAACGCCGCCCCCGCGGGCGAGGAGTACGTCAGCGTCCGCCTGTTCAAGGACAGCGGCAAGTACAAGGATGACCTGCTGGTGTGCGTGAACGGCGAAAGCTGCCTGATTCAGCGCGGCGTGACCGTACAGGTCAAGAGAAAGTTCCTGTGGGCCATCCAGAACCAGATGAGACAGGATGCCTCGACCGCAAATCTCATCCAGACGATGAGCAGCGACTACGTTGAGAGCGCGAAGGCCCACAACGCGTAAGTGAATACGACCGCGAGACACGAAAAATGAGTTGCGACACGGCGCAGCAAGGGACGAAAAAGTCGCTCTTGCTGCGCCGTTTTCCATAAGAGAGGTGACAACATGGTTATTGAAAATGCTTACGCGCTCGAAGAGATCAAGCTCGGGCGCAGGGGCGAGAATCAGGCACGCAAGGTCGTCTTTGACGTGCTGGGAAAGTGGCGCGAGGGCTACGGCGAGGGCGTCGCAAGCCTGATCGTGCAGCGAAACGGCGATGCGCAGCCGTATCCCGTGACGGTGACGGAAGAAGACGGCGCGCTCGTGTGGCTGGTATCGAACGTTGATACGGCGGTTGCCGGTGAGGGCGCGGCAGAGCTGCGCTACACCGTTGGCGATACCATTGTGAAGAGCCAGATATATAAAACACGCGTGCGCGAAACGCTGGAAGACAGCGGAGAGACACCGCCTCCGGCCTATCAAAGCTGGGTCGATGAGGTTTTGCAGGCGGCGGCGGATGCGGAGACGGCGGTTTCCAAGATGCCATACGTCGACGAGACCACGGGCAACTGGTTCAAGTGGGACGCTGCGGCGGGCGCTTTTGCCGACACGGGCGTTGCCGCGACCGGTCCGCAGGGTGAAGTCGGCCCCAAGGGAGATACCGGCGAGCAGGGGCCCAAGGGCGACACAGGCGCAACCGGCCCCAAAGGTGACACGGGCGAGCGCGGCCCGCAGGGGGAGCAGGGCATTCAAGGCGAGACCGGCCCCGCTGGCCCGCAGGGTGCAAAGGGAGACAAGGGCGATGCCTTTACCTATTCCGACTTCACGGCGGCACAGCTCGCCGCGCTGAAAGGCGACAAGGGCAATACCGGCCCCCAAGGAGAAAAAGGTGACACCGGCGCGACCGGACCGACCGGCCCCGAAGGTCCGCGCGGCCCGCAGGGCGAACAGGGACCGCAGGGGCAGACCGGCCCGCGAGGCGAACAGGGCCCCGCAGGCCCCAAGGGGGAGACCGGCAGCGGCTTCAAGGTGCTGGGCTACTACGGCACGAAGGCTGCGCTGGACGCCGCGCAGAAAGCGACCGCAGCGGCGGGCGATGCCTACGGCGTGGGCACGGCGGAGCCCTATGACATCTACATTTTCGACGGTATTACCGGCGAGTTCATCAACAACGGCCCCTTGCAGGGCGCGAAAGGTGACACGGGCGAGCGCGGCCCGCAGGGCATTCAGGGCCCGAAGGGAGACCCCGGCAAGGACGGTGCCAAGGGTGCGGACGGTCTGCCCGGGAAAGACGGCGCAGACGGCGCGCCGGGGAAGGACGGGACGAACGGGCGCGACGGCGTGACGTTTACGCCCGCGATAAACGCGGCGGGAGACCTCTCGTGGTCGAACGACGGCGGCAAGGCGAATCCTGAGACCGTGAATCTCAAAGGCCCGAAGGGTGACACGGGCACACGGGGGCCTGCCGGTGCTAACGGCGCGAAGGGAGACACCGGCCCCGAGGGGCCAAGGGGGTTGCAGGGCAAGACTGGTCCAGCTGGTGCAGATGGCAAAACGCCGGTCAAAGGCACGGACTACTTCACACCTACCGACGTCAACGAGATCGCGGCGGAAGCGGCGAAGAAGGTCGACATTTCCGGCAAGCTGGACAAGACCGGCGACGGCAGCAACGTCACGGCGGCTTTCACGGCAGCGAGAACCCGCGCAAATATTGCGACGGGTGAAAAGCTCTCCGTGCTGTTCGGCAAAATCGCGAAGTGGTTCGCCGACCTCGGCACTCTGGCTTTTAAGTCCACGGTGGCAAAATCCGACCTTGCAAGCGACGTGCAGGCGAGTTTGGGCAAGGCTGACAGTGCCTTGCAGAGTGCGCCGGTTACAAGCGTCAACAGTAAGACAGGCGCGGTGAGCCTTGCAAAGGGAGATGTAGGCCTCGGCAATGTGGACAACGTCAAGCAGTACAGTAAGAACAATCCGCCACCGTATCCTGTCACGTCGGTCAATGGTAAGACGGGCGCGGTCACGGTCAGTGTTCCAACAGTTCCATCCACGACCAACATTCTCAAGGGCAACGGCTCAGGCGGGCTGGTGGCAGCGACGCGCGGCAGCGACTACATCGCATCCGGCAACATCGTCAAGCAGACGCTGGTGAACGTTGAGACCACGCCCACCGAGAACTACGCTATCAACTGGTACTTTCAATAAGGAGGCGCTGAGATGGCAAGTGCAAAACTCGGCACCAAAGCCGTCGGCAGTATCGTCAAACTGAACGTCATCGGTGCAGCGAAAGAGTTTATCGTCGTCCATCAGGGCAAACCGAGTTCTCTGTACGACGAATCCTGCGACGGCACTTGGTTGCTGATGAAGGACATCTTCGAGGCCACACGATGGCACAGCTCGGATGTGAACAATCTGGAGAACAGCACCATCCACAGCATACTGAACAGCACGTTCTTGAACGCGTTTGAGAGCAACATCAGGGACGCAATCAAGCAGGTGAAGATTCCGTATCGCAAGAACGGCGGTTCCAGTGGCTCGGATCAGAGTGGTGCTAACGGCTTGCTCTGCAAGATTTTCCTGCTGTCCGGCTACGAGATTGGCTTCACGACCAGCGATAACCCCTACTTCCCGCAAGATGGTGCGAAGCTGTCCTACTTTGAATCTGGAACCGACACGTCCGCCAACAACAAGCGTATTGCGAAACTGAACGGCTCGGCCGACTACTGGGGGCTCCGTTCACCGTTCACCTACAGCACCAGCTTGGTGTGGCGCGTCAAATACGACGGCGTCGGCGATACCAGAAAAGCATCCAACTCAACTGGCATCCGCCCCGCGCTCATTCTTCCGCCCGACATGGAAGTCGACAGCTCCGGCAATGTCACGCCACCCCCTCCCGCTACACACAAGACCCTCGTCAATGGCACAGCCTATGAAATTAAGGGTGGGAAGTGCCTCGTCAACGGCACGGTGTACAATATCCTCAAGGGCAGGACGCTCATCGGCGGGACAGGGTATGATATCAACTTTGAGCCGGATGTGAGCTTGACGTGGTACTTCAACGAAACCATTGATATAACGTCGCAGCCAGACAACTTCTGGGGGTATAGTAGCGGGATTGCTGTCAGCTTTGTGTCTGGCTATTATGGCTTTACCTACGACCATCTTATCCGAGACTACGACGACACTTACGGTGTAAGAACTTTAATCTACTATAGAAAGATTACCGAGATCAGGGAACTCGCCTACCGAAACGGCTGGCGGGGGGAGGTATACCGCACCATTACTTTCGACGAAGCCCCCTCGGGCGATCTTCTGGCGTGGCTGCAAGAGAACGCCACGCCGCAATAGAAAGGAGCACACATGAGTATCCACATCAAAGTCAACAACACGGAATACCCCGCTACGGTCAACGGCAACCGTACTGACCGCTCGTGGGACGGACGTGACACCAAAACCATCTACCTCACCATGTCCCACGACGCCGTGGCGGCACTGCTGCCCGACAATACGCCGTGGAGCATCGTGCAGCGCGATATGGTGGACGTGCTGGACGAGCAGGGGAAGCCCACGGGCGAGACCAAGGAAGTCGTCAATGAGTACGACAACAGCGAGTACAGTCTTGCGGGCGACATCACCGACCACCGCGACGGCACGGTGTCTATCAAGATGGGCAAGCCCACGGAATCCGAGCTTTCGGCGGCGACCGTAACGGCGCTGGTCGGTCAGAGCATCACGCCGCAGCGCGCGGCAAGGCTGCGACCGATGATCGAACAGGCCAGCGCGTCGCTCTCTGACGGCGAGGCGGCGAAGTCGCCCGAGCTGTTCCCACGCTGGGCGGATCACATCGGCGAGACCGTCAAGCCCGGCGACCGCCGCAGCGATATGGACGAAAGCGGCGTGCTGCACGTCTACCGCGTCAACAAAGGTCAGGGCCACACCACGCAAGAAAACTGGCCGCCGCACTCCACCCCTGCCATGTGGACGATCATCAACGTCGACCACGTGGGCACGCAGGATGACCCGATTCCGGCCGCTCGCGGCATGGAGTACGAGTATGGTCTTTATTACAAAGACCCCGAGGACACTAAGCTGTACAAGTGCGAGCGTATCGGCGAGGCCGCGGGTGGCAAGATCGTCTTGCAGTATTTGCCGCATGAGCTGTTGGGACAGTATTTCACGGAGGCCTAATGTATGAAAATGCTGAAAGCTATCCGTGACGCGGACGCGCTGCGGCCTAACAAATTGAGCACGCCGCGCAAGGCGGAAATTCTTATGGTGCTTGAGCACCGAATCGCCGAGATGATGGGGGAGGAAGCCCCCGTTCTCAAGGTGAGCGTGGAGGATGACACAGCAAGCGTCGATGATATGGAATTGCTGCTGCCGGACGGGCACAACGAGTGTTACCACCTGTATTTGGCAGCGCAGCTCGACGCCTACAATCAGGACAGCGCGCTCTATGCCAACGACCACGCCATTGCCAACGATGCGGTGGCCGATGCTATGGCATGGTGGCGGCGCGAAAACCGCAAAGAAAGCAAGGGCAACTGGAAGGTGTGATGACAAGTGCCGACGACATTTCAGCTGGTGGAGACGACCTTCCCGAACGGCGAAGGCAAAGACACGCAGGAGCAGATCAACGGGGTCTATGACTACCTTTTCGTGCTTCTGGAACAGCTTCGGTATACGCTCTTCAATCTGGACGGGAGCAACATCAATCAAAATGCACTGAGCGAGTTTATCAAAAATATTTCCGAGCCGATCTACGCCAAGATCGAGGACACGGACAAGAATGTGAACGAGCTGTCCATCACGGCAAAAGGCCTTGCGGGGCGCATCGGCGACGCCGAGGGGAACATCACGCAGCTGCAAGCGACAGCGACTGGCTTGCAGGCGAGCATTTCGAACCTGAACGGCAGCGTGACGAACCTGACGGCGGACGTGAACGGCATCCGCGCGACAGTGAGCACCAAGATCGACGCGACGCAGGCACAGAGCATCTTTAACCAGAGCGCGACCGGCTTCACACTGAGCGCGACGAGTGGCGAGAACGGCACGATTTTCAAACTCAATTACAACGGCGCACAGATTGCGAGCACGGGATCCATCGATCTACACGTCAAGGCAGTCAACATCGATGGCACGCTGACAGCGGGCGCGCTGCGCGGCGGGAGCGTGAGCCTGCTGGCCGGAGATACCCCTGTCGGCAGCATGGATCTTGCCTACACGGGTACGGGGCAGGTCGGCGTCGGTCTGGCGGCGACCTATGGTGGCATGAAGATGCACGCAGCGGGAAATATCTTTCTTGAATCCAAGCTGGGGCCGTTTGCATTGATCGGAAAAGACGATGCCAGCGACTACCCTGTCGTCTCGCTCGGCGGCGGCTATCTGGTGCTGAGCAGCAGCTATATGTTTGGGGCATCGCCGCCAAGTGCCGCGCCGTATGGCACGGTGTTTTTCATCGAGGAGTAAGGCATGGCGAGCTTTTATTGTACGCTATCACCGGTCGACGGAGACGGGACGCAGCTCAGCGTGTACGCCAAGTTTACGGGCGGCTCGGATGATTACACCTTTAAGCGGCTCATCGACGTGCGCATCACCGGCGTCGGAACATTTGAGTTCAATTCCACGGCAGTCGGCGGCGGGGAGAGCACATTCGTCGGCACGATCACGGGGCTATCGCCGGGGACGACATACGAGTGGGTGTGCAACCTCTATTATTGGGGCGGTGACTGGATCGTATCGGATTACTCCGACGAGGGTACCGCCACAACGTACAGCGGCGGCGGTGGCGGCGGCGGAAGCAGCGCGAAGGCGGTTATCAATGTCGGGACGTATGCCTATCCGAACTGGAAGAGATACCGCGCGATCGTCAACATTGGGACGTATTACAACACAAATTGGCTATCGGTTCGACCGGTCAACAATTACGGGAGCTATTCGCAACCCGATTGGAGGTAAAGAGCATGAATGAAAAGATCAAGCAGGAAGCGGCGCACGCGATGCGCCTGATCGGCATTTTGAACGTCAACGGCGACGCGGTGGACGTGGTGGCGGCGGTGCGGCAGTCGCTTCGCAATATCGCAATGATCTGCGACGGCACGGAAGCGCCAGAGAAGAAAGAAAGCGAGGGCCCGGATGAGACTGCCTGAGATCACGGCATATACGAACCGGCGCGTGCAGCAAGAGAAATTCGGAGGCATCAACCACACGTTCGGTGCGGCGGGCGGCGAGCTCTACGACATGAAGAACCTGTCGGCGCGATACTTCCCGCTTCTTTCCCCCCGTGCGAGGCGCTATACCGTCCGCAAGGATATGGGGACTGCAAACGGCATTTTCAGTGCAGGAAAGCTCTACGAGGTATACGGAACGAAGCTCTACGTCAACGGCGAGGAGAAGTCGACGGTCGCAGACAGCGAAAAGACTTTCTGTGCACTGGGCGAGCGCGTGCTCATCTTCCCCGACAAGATCGTGTGTGAAAAGGACGGCACGATCAAGCCGATGGAGGCGAGCTACGCCGCGGCGGGGCTGAAATTCGGGAATGGTACGTATGCCGACGAAAAGGCGGCGGCAAACAGCATCACGACGACCGGCGCGGCGTTCCCATTCAACGTGGGCGACGCCGTGACGATCTCGGGCTGTACAAAGGAGACCTACAACAACCGCACGCCCATCATCCGAGAGATCAGCGAAGACAAAAAGACGCTGCGCTTTTATGAAAACACTTTCCGCCTGCCCGATGGGCAGGAAAGCATCACGGAGCCCGGAACAGTCACGCTCAAGCGCAGCGTTCCCGACATGGATTTTGTCTGCACGAACGAGAACCGCGTGTGGGGCTGCAAGGGCGACAGCATCTTTGCTTCAAAGCTCGGCGACCCGTACAACTGGAACGTGTTTGACGGACTATCCACGGATGCGTTCAGCGTGGAGAGCGGCACGGCGGGAGCATTCACGGCGTGCGTGAGCTACCTTGGTTACCCGTGCTTTTTCAAAGAAGACAAAATTTTCAAGATGTACGGCACGATTCCGACAAACTTCCAGCTCATGTCGAGTGCTGTTCTCGGCGTAATGAAGGGCAGCCACAAGAGCCTTGCTGTGGCGGGCGAAACGCTCTATTACCTCTCGAAGGTCGGCATCATGGCGTACAGCGGCGGCATGCCGCGCTGCATCTCTCGCACGCTGGGCGATGATGTGCGCCTCTCTGACGCGGTGGGAGGAAGTGACGGCCTCAACTACTACGTGAGCCTGAAAGAGGATGGCAAGGCGGCGCTGTACTGCTACAGCAGCGAAAACGGCGTGTGGCATAAGGAAGATACGCTTGCCGTGGTGCAAATGGCCTATTCGGGCGGTATCATGGCCTTAGTAGACGGCGGGTGCGTGCTGCTTGGAAATCCGGCAGATATCCCGACCGGCGCAACACGCGAGGGGGCTGTTATTAGCGAGGCGGAGTTTGCCGACTATGACGGCGGCTCATTCGACGCGAAGCACGTGCAGCGCGTACGGGCGCGGCTGGAATGCGAAAAGGGCACAACGGTCGTGTTCCTTGTCAAGTTTGACGGCGGCGCGTGGGAAGAGGTCGACCGCTGCGGGGCACAGGAGAAGGACGTTTTCACGCTCAACTGCCCGATCCGCCGCTGCGACCACTTTAGATTAAAAATCAAAGCCACAGGAGAATACCGGCTCTATGCGCTCGAGTACGAATACGTGACGGGCGGCAGAAAGTGAGGGGACAATGGCAGATAATTTCAAACACAAGAATACAGACCTGACGCTCATCAACGATTCGGGCGACCTTGATCTCATCCGGCAGTATACCGAGGCCTACAACAAGGCATATGCCGAGGGAGACAAGGCGGGCCAGCAGGCGGCGCACGACGCGGCGGAGAAAATCCGAGCGAAGTACGACTATTCCGGCGGCGTGGACGGCAGCGAGTACATCAAACTCGGCACGGGCGCGAGCCCTGCAAAGGCTGACACGAGCTGGCTCGATAAGCTGGGCGACAGCAACTACAACTACGATCAGAGCGGACAGATCAGCGCAAAGCTCGACGCGCTGCTGAATCGCACGCCGTTTTCCTACGACGCGGCGAGCGACCCGCTCTATCAGCAGTATCGCAAGCAGTACACGCGCGAGGCAGACCGCAGCGCTGAGGACGTGCTCGGCAAGGCGGCAGTTATGACGGGCGGGATGCCGTCCACGGCAGCGGTGGCAGCGAGCCAGCAGGCGAGCGACTACCAGATGAGCCAGATGACGGACAAAATCCCCGAGCTGCAGCAGCTTGCCTATAGCATGTATCAGGACGGCTTGAATGCTGACCGCGCCGATTTGAATACGCTCATCGGCCTTGAGGACAACAACTACAACCGCTGGCTGACTGACCGCAACTATCTCTATCAGCTCGCACGCGATCAGGTGGGCGACCAGCAGACGGCGGATGCGCTGGCGTATCAGAAGCAGCAGGACAAGCTCAACTATAACTACCAGAAGGAACGCGATGCCATCGAAGACGCACGCTATAATGCGGAATGGCAGTATAAATTGCAGCAGGCCGCGCAGCAGGCCGCGAGAAGAAATACCCGCGTCAGCACCACGCCTACGGGCGGCGGCGAGGCGGATTATGATGGCTTGTTCGCAGCGGCGCAGGCAAGCGGCTATCCCAAGAGCTTTATCTCCAACAACTATAAGAAGTACGGCTTTTCCTCTTCAAGCAGTTTGTATGACGATTATGAGAGCTGGCTCGAGGGGCAGGGCGGCGGCAGCGGAAGCGGCAGCAGCGGCAAGACACTGCCGCAGGGTCAGTTTATTGCTCTACTGAGCGGATTCAACACGTCGCTGAAAAACGGTGAAGGCGAGCGTATCCTTTCGACGCTCGACAAGGCATGGCCGCTGATGACGAGTGATCAGAAGGCAGAAATGCAGAAGCTGCTGACGCAGTACGGCTATTCCTACGAGGAGGGCTAAATGGGACGATTAGTAAAAGCGAATCCGGAAGTGGAAGCGAGCAAGGGCCAGACGACGGTTGTTGGAACCGGCACGCACGGCAGGCTTGTGAGAACGGGGGATGTGCAGCGCACATCCCCTACGGGCAATGTGGTGCAGAAGAAGCCGACAGTGCAACCGAGCAAGGCGGCAACGATTCCCGCAAAGGCGAGCAGCCCCATGTTCCGCACGCGGCAGAATGTCGTGACGCCAAAAAATCAAAGCGCGCTTGCGCAGAATCTTGCGCAGGGGGCCTTACAGAAGAAGGACGCGAAGAACTACCAGAGCAAAGAAGCGTTCGAACAGCACGTGCAGGAGGTAAAAGCCCCCACGGTCGCGCAGCGCGTCGACGATACCGTCAAGGGCGCGGCGAAAACCTATGGCGCGGGGCTCGTCAACCTTGCTGGTATGGCGCAGACCGGCAGCGGATTGCAGCGACGCGAGGAAGCAAACACCGAAATTGCCCTGTGGGATCAGGATATCAAGGCACAGCGGGACGTTCTTGCAGACCCTATGAGCACCGAAAGCGAGCGCGACACTGCGCGAAATGTCATTGCGGCACTGGAAGCGCGGAAAGCTGCATACCTGAAAGCTTACGGCGAGGGCGGCGAGGTCGAACGGACGGCGCAGGGCATCTACTCTACTGCCGACAAGCTGTCCGACAGCGGTACAAGAGACATTGAGCGCGCCAAGAAGAACCTCGGCGCGGCGGGCCGTCTTGCGGTCGACGTCGGCGTTGCAGGCGCGCAGATGGGCGCAGACGCGGCACTGGGCCTGCTGACAGGCGGCAGCGCGCTCCCGGCGATGTTTGTACGCAGCACGGGCGGCAGCGCGCAGGAAGCCCGCCGCGCGGGCGCAACGCACGAGCAGCAGGTCAACTATGGTTTTGCTAGCGGCGCGCTGAGCGTGGCAACGGAGAAGATCGGCAACGCGGCAGGGCCGTTCAAGAAGATGTTTGGCAAAGGCTTCCTTGATGACGTCATCGAAAGAGCAACGCAGAATCTGACCCGCAGCGCGGCGGGAAAGATCGCATTGTCGTTTCTGGAAGAAGGCGGCGAGGAGGCCATCGAAGACCTCATTCAGCCTGCCTTGCAGATGATCTATAACGGCAAGACGCTTGGTGGGAGCTATAGCGAGCTGGAAGCATCGGAAATTCTGAACGACTTCCTCGTCGGCGGTATCCTCGGCGGGCTTGGCGGCGGAGTGGAAGTGGCGGCAAACCGCTTTGCGCGCTTTGATAACTCCCTCGGCGAGAGCGGACGCAAGGCGATTCGCGGCTCGTATCAGGAGGGCAAGGACACAGCAGAGCACGTGAAGGACTTTATCCCTGCCTACAATGCGGGCGTGGAGGGCAAGGCGAACCCGAACCCGACGAATGAGACGGCCTATGCAGGCTATGTCGCAGGGCAGAACGACGCGAAGAAAGAGGCAGGAACGGGCGAGCATATTGACAGCCGCACGAAGGAAAATGTATCGAGCAGAAATGTAAACGCTTTCCAGTTTGACCACCCCGAGCTGCACGGTTATTACAGTACGGCGGCAGAGCAGATCGCCGGTATCGCTGATATAAGCCTTTCGCGCGGACAGCAGAAGGGCGCGCGGCAGCGGACGGCAAACGGATACCAGAGAAACAATCAGATATTCGAGACCCCCGCCATGCGCAAGGCGATGAACGAGGGCCTGACGCGCACGCAAATCATTGATGCAGCGCAGCGCATCATCAACGATAATGGACAGGAGAACGTCAAAGCGGCGAAAACACTCGAGATCGTGCTTGACGACATGCTAACGAATGGGTACACTGCTGTTGATGGAACGGCGGTCGCCCCAAACACGGATTATATTGCAGCAAAGCAGCAGATCGCAGGCGCAGAGGCGCAGGCGACCGGCTTTGACAAGTATGTAACTGACAACCGCCTTGCCCTCGAGACAGGAGAGGTAACAATGGACGAGTTGCGCGCAGAATACGCGCAGCAGGAAGGAGCCGAACATGGAGAAGCAGTACATTTACGCGACGGCAGCGAACGGGATAACGGTGCGAATCCCCGCGGAGAAGTACGAGGCGTGGAAGAAAGCACAGGACGAGATCAGAGCCGGAAGAAAGGGAGACACTTCGCAGACAGCGAAGCAGCTGCGCTCGATTATGGAGAAAAAGTAAGCACTGCGAGCTTTGGCATCGGCAGAGGCGCATTCAATGACAGCGTCTATCTTGTGAAGAACGAGACGGCGGAAATGCGCAAGGCGAAGGACCTCGCCAAAGAGCGCGGTCTGCGCGTGACGTTCTTTGCCGGGAATAATCTGACGTTCCGTGACAAGAGCGGGAAAACGTTCCAGGTGCGCGGCTACGTTTCAGGTGACCGCGTATTTATCCGTGCGGATCATCCGGAATTTACGTCGTACCAGATCATGCGGCATGAGGCCGGACATGATATGATCGCAAAGGGCGAAGTCGATTTGAACGAGGTACGCACGCGCATCGATAAGACCTTTACCGGCGGTGAGGTTGACTCCCTCTGCACGGCGTATGCAGACGCTTATGCCGGCACCGAAATGACGGCGCAGGAAATTTGGGAAGAGGTGGTTTGCGACAGCCTCGGCGATATGAACATTTTCGCCGACAGTGAGATCAGCGATGCGGCAGCGTTTCTTCTTGCACATATCAAGGTGGAGAGCGAAACCGTTGCGCAGGAAAGCACGCGTGCGCCGCCAAGCAAAATAAATGGCAGGGCGAGCATTGAAGAAGCTGCCGATGGCAAAAAATATGTCCGCGCCGACAGACAGGTCATTTTTGGAAATGACCCGCAGAGTTGGAGCGAACAACTGGAAGACTATATTAACGGGAAAATCCGCCGTGGACAAGACGTTAAGCTTATCGGCGCGGATGGCGACGAATTGGTCCTGACTGCGACCTCGGCAGGGAAACTGAGCGACAACCACACCAGCGATGGGCGTACTATGAGCGAGGCGGCATTTGAGCGAAAAGTAAATGCAGCATCGCATATTGACGAGTTGGCGCAGGTTTCTGTCAAGGGGGGCAGGAACGTTGTAGATCATAACAGTCGACATGGAGACATGGCAAGTAGCGGTTGGAATTATCGCACGGCGTTTTTCAAAGACTTTGACGGGAAATATTACAAGGTTACGATATCGACGGCGCAGAGCGCAGACGGTAAGATGATCTATAATATTGGGCAGATGCAAGAAAGAAGCATCCCCCAAATTAACGGCTCTTCCACTGCGAACAGCGGCGCTCTGCGAGGGGATGCTCTTGAGTATAGTCTATCTCGCGACACGCAAAATGTCAAGTCGAAGTTCAGTATGGAGACACCGGTTGAAGAGACAAAAACCCTCGTCGCCATGCACAATATGACCGAGGAAAAGCTACGACGCACGCTCGACATCGGCGCGTGGCCGTCGCCTTCCATCGCCGTCGTGAAGGCAAAAGAGGGGCACGCCAACTACGGCGAATACTCCGCCATCTTCCCGCGCGGGATCATTGATCCGCAAGCGGACAGCAGGAACAAGGTCTACGGCGGCGACGCATGGACGCCGACGCACGATAACGCCCTGGTGGAGCGCGAGGTGAACTACGAGGCGCGGCGGGCGTTCGATGAGAACATCAAGAACCTGTCCAGCCAGTTTGCGGGCGGCGTTTTCCAAGGCAGCGGCACGCTGGGCAAGATCGGATTGGAGAATGAGACCAGATGGGAGCCGGAAGAGATCGCCGAC
>ENA-OWPL01000824-OWPL01000824.1-human-gut-metagenome-genome-assembly--contig:-NODE-824-length-19945-cov-4.287984_pt1 | contig 19945 bp, 17 predicted proteins | sample MGYA00248263_ERZ651844 | MGnify/ENA primary metagenome ERZ651844 (study PRJEB26924, sample SAMEA4378256) | human gut metagenome | biome: human gut; feature: human-associated habitat; material: faeces...
ACAGGAATAATTTTATTCTGAAAGGCGGAATGCTTGTTGCTTCTATTGTTGGTGTAGACATGAGAGCTGAATGATGGTATCAGCATCCGGATCAAGTTCTCTCAACCTATTAAAAAGCTGGTCGAGAAGGAGCCTGTCTGCAATTACATTTTCCATTCATGGTGATGAATCAGGAATGCAGTCGTACATATTGGCTTCACCGTCTTCGGTAGGAATGTCGAGTGAAAGCGTATCTCCGGCTGCATGATATTTGCATCCGATGCAGTCTCCATCGCACTCCCAGAGATGTTTTTTTGCTACACATACAACGATGATGGTGCTGCTCTTTATGACGGATGCGGTCGGCCTCCTTATAGAAAGCATCACGCTGTTCCTTTGTGACAGAGATCTTCTCTCCTGTAGAGCGAAGATAGATGAATGGTGTACTAAGATTTTTGTGATTTGTCATAAATTTTCCTCCTGTGATTGGTTTTGTTGAGCAATCGCAGGGGCATTTGGCTATCACGAAATTCTTATCTTCCTATCATCACAAAACGTTGCGTGCAATTGAAAAGAAGTGTGGATTGTGATATACTTTATTAAGGTTTATTGGGGTTTGGTCTGATTTGTATACCAGAGAAAATTCTGCATCAAAATTCCCTTTTGGCAATAGCCACTGAAAACCATAGTTATGGGAAAACCAATGAAGCGCATTATGCTCACTATGGAATTATCACCGATATAAAAGTTCAAGATAAAGGAATAAAGATATACTATCAGTTTTTGAATTCGATTCCACAGCAGAAACTAAATGAGCTTTTATTTGAATTAGGCCTGCGGGGGAATTCAAGTTTTCTCTATGTAATACAGCTCGCAGGCAGCAATGAATGGAGGTAGAAAATGAGCAAGGAATACGAAGAAATGAACGTAGAAAAATGGGTAAACCTTGAGGATGTAGCAGTACATTTGAGTCTCAGCCAGGATACCGTCAGGACATGGATAAAAGAAGGAAAGCTGCCTTTTTACAAAGCAGGTAAGAGATATAAGTTTAAAATTTCCGAAGTTGATGAGTGGGTTAGAACAGGGAAAATTACGGAATAAAGGAAAAGAGGTGCGGGAAAATCCACAATAGCCAGATCTCTTCGTGATAATACAGGAATAGAATGGAAAAATGGCAAGTCAGCATCAAACTATGATGTGCTTACATACAATACAGAATTTATTGATGCCAATTTCGCCAACTATGGCAATTTGGCCGGTGTATTTACCGTTTGCGAAACAAATATAGAAGTGCAAAAAAAGATAGAGACCCTTCAAGCTGATAAGAGTGTGGTCGCGGAAGAGTATAGAAAGAAGTCCGGAGCAGCTGAATCAAAGAGAAAGGAAAAAGAAGGTGCCTTAGGAGTATTTCAGGAAGCCTGCTGGAATCAAAGCAAAACACTTAGACCAACATTTGATGCAGACGGGATTTGATGCAGAGCAGATAAAAGAAGTGTTCAAGATGATTTTTGAGGCAATGCAGCAGGAACAGCATTACAAAATGATGATGAACACGGAGTCCTGATTATGGGACACGATAAGAATTAAAATAGATTTAGTCAGGGATATCTGATCCCGATGAATGGAGGATACAGCAATGGCTGAAAAGCAGGCAATTGACGCAATGTGGGATGACGCCCCTGTTGACGTTTCTACAGAGGTGAATTTTATCTGGTCTATCGCAAACAAGTTGCGCGGTACATACCAGAGTGACAAATACAAGGATGTTATCATTCCGATGGTTATCATCCGCAGATTTGAGTGCGCATTGGCACCAACAAAACAGAAAGTGGTAGAGCAGTTCAAGGCGAATCCGGCATATCCGGCAAAGGCGATGTATCGCGTATCCGGATATCAGTTTTACAACACCAGTGAGTTTGATCTTGCAGAGCTGGTAAATGATGCGGACCATCTTGCAGCGAATTTCAAATCCTATATTCAGGGTTTTTCTGCAAACATTCAGGATATTATTAAGAGCCTGGATTTTGATAAGCAGATCGACAAGATGGACAAGAACAATCGTCTGCTCAGTGTGGTGAAGGCCTTCTCAGAATTGGATCTGAATCCGGTGACAATCGATAACGTAAAGATGGGATACATCTTTGAAGACTTGATCAGAAGATTCTCAGAAAATGCTGAGGCCGGTGATCACTATACCGGTAGAGACATTATCAAGTTGATGGTCAATATTCTTCTGGCAGAAGGCTGCGATGATATCTTTGACGATGGAAAGGTCATCACCGTATTGGATCAGGCGTGTGGAACCGGCGGTATGCTTTCCACCAGCTACAACTTCATCAAGCGCTATAATCCGTCTGCGGATGTGCGTCTGTTTGGACAGGAAATTAATCCGGAATCATACGCTATCTGCTTAGCTGAGATGATGATTAAAGGTCAGAACGCAGAAAACATTTGCTATCAGGACACGATGAAAGCTGACCGATTCAAGGGAACCAAGATGCGTTTCGTCATTGAAAATCCGCCGTTCGGTACACCCTGGGGCGGTAAAGATGCAGCAGAAGGTGTGGAGCAGGCAGTTAATGATGAATATACAAAGGGCTTCGACGGTCGCTGGGGTGCTGGCCTTCCAGGTTCTGGCGATATGCAGATGTTGTTCTTACAGTCTGCAATAGATAAGATGGACGACAATTTTGGACGTGCTGCGATTATTGAAAATGGTAGTCCACTGTTCTCCGGTGGAACTGCTTCCGGAGAAAGCCAGATTCGTCGTTGGATGTTGGGAAACGATCTGATTGAAGCAATCATTGCACTGCCTACGGATCTTTTCTACAACACAGGTATCGCTACATACATCTGGGTACTTTCTAAGAATAAGAGACGTGAAAGAAAAGGTAAGATTCAGCTGATCGATGCGTCTGGTTTTTATGGAAAATTGAGAAAGGCACTGGGCAATAAGAAAAACGAGATTTCATCGGAAAATCGTACGCAAATCACGAAGCTATATGCAGATTTCGCTGAAAATGAGTATTGCAAGATCTATAAAAATGAGGAATTTATCTATCGCGAGTACACGGTGATGCAGCCTCTTCAGAGAAGCTATGCCATTACAGAAGATAGAATTGAAGCAATGCTGTCAAAAGGCTCTCTTTCTTCCCTTTACGACCAGGCGAAGGTGGATGAAATGGAGAATATGGAAGAGCTGTCCGGTAAGGATTTAAAGAAGTTGGAGGCTTATCAGAATAACCAGCCACTCTACGAAGCAATTATTGCGTCGCTGCAGGCGGCAATATCAGAGCAGGTTTATGATTCACCAAAAGCATTTATGCCGGTGCTGACAAAGGTCCTTGCAAATGCAACAGCAGATAAGAAGCTGCTTGATAAGATTGCGGATGGTTTGTCTGTCATGGATAAGGATGCTGAAATTCAGAAAGATAAAAAAGGCAATATTCTCTTTGATAAGGAAACCAAGGATACAGAACTGGTGAAATGGGAAGAAAGCATCGACGATTATATGGCGAGAGAAGTACTGCCGCATGTCCCGGATGCTAAGGCATTCTTTGAAGAGAATCTGGGCAAAAAGAAACCAGTCATAAAGACTGGCGCAGAGATTCCGTTTACACGCTACTTCTATAAGTATCAGCAGCCGACACCAAGCGAAGAACTGGAAGTGAAGTTTATGGATTTGGAACTTTCCGTTTCTGACCGCGTGTCAAAGTTGTTTGAGTAAGGTGGTGATGATATGCGAGAGATGAAAGATAGCGGATTGGAATGGCTTGGAAACGTTAGCTCAGATGTAAAGCTTGTACCACTTAAGTATTTGTTAAAAAAAGAACGGATGCCAATAAAAGTTGGACCTTTTGGAAGCCAGTTGTCAGGAACTGATTTTTTGAAAGAGGAAAGTGACTTTTGGGTATACAATCAGCGTATTGTTTTAGATGAAAATTATGAAGCTGGCGATGCATATATATCTTCTGAAAAATATGAAACGATGATTGGATTTCATGTTTATGAAGATGACATTCTTATAACAACAAGAGGAACTATTGGAAAAATATCTAGAATTCCACATATACATAAGCCGGGGATATTGCATCCCTGTATTATTAGATTCAGGATAGATGATTCGTTATATGATTATCGACTGCTGAAACTGATTTTTAATCAATCAGATTTTGTTACGGAACAAATTTTATATAAAAGTAATGCGACAACGATAGAAGTTATTTATAGAGACACACTGAAAAACATCATTCTTCCTGTCTGGGATATGCAGACACAGAGAAAAATTGCAGATTTTCTTGATACCAAGTGTTCCGAGATTGATGCTCTCACAGCAGATATTCAAACTCAGATTGACACTTTGGAGCAATATAAACGGTCCATCATTACTGAAGCAGTAACTAGGGGGCTGAATCCAGATGTTGAGATGAAGGATGGTGGAAATCAATACTGGGGCAGTATTCCGACCAATTGGCATTTGTCGGACATTAAATATTTGTTTGAAATCGTAAAGAGAATTGCAGGTAAAGAAGGGTATGACATTTTATCGGTTACGCAGAAAGGCATAAAGATAAAGGATATCTCAAATAATGAAGGACAGGTAGCGGAAAGCTATGCAAATTATCAATTTGTATATCCTGGTGACTTCGTCATGAACCATATGGATCTTCTGACGGGGTGGGTAGATTGCTCTAAGTTATTTGGCGTAACAAGCCCAGACTATCGCGTTTTTAGGTTGCGAGACAAAAATAACAGCCTGAATTACTACAAGTATATTATGCAGACCTGTTATATGAATCGAATATTCTACTCATTAGGGCAGGGAGTTTCTAATTTGGGACGTTGGAGATTGCAGACATCTTCGTTTAACAATTTCATGGTCCCGGTGCCTCCGGTAGAAGTTCAGGAAAGTATAGCAACTTATCTGGATAAAAAGTGTACTGAGATTAATGCTTGTATTGATGATAAACAAAGGCAGCTAGAAGTACTTGAAGAATACAAAAAGTCCTTAATTTGCGAATACGTCACAGGAAAGAAGGAGGTGCCAGCTATATGATCAGACAAGGTGGATGGTACTGGTATCTTTCTGGTGAAGAGGCCAAACTCGAAAAGCATAGATGCGGCAAGTGGATGTATTTTTTTGAAGATCAGTCCTTTGCACAGCGGATATGCGAGAAGGCTATTGCGGAGCACGTATGCTATGAGTGCAAGTGTACCGACATGGAAGTGCAGCTAGCTCCGACGGGAGTGATTTGCTTTTACTTGAATGGTGATGACATTGAGAATCATAAGCGTGTGATTCAGTTTATGATGGACAATGATCTGATTCGGAAAACTAAGACCGGTAGATACTATAACAACAGCTTCAAGTTTGATGACCAGACTCGTGCCGGTGAATACGGGGCAGATTTTGAAGGAAAAATCAAGCTGGATGAGTTTATCGATTTGAAAACCGGCAGATGGATCAGAGAGGAGGCTTAAAGCGAATGGATGATAAAAATATACTTGAGCTTCATGTGGAACAACAGGATGCAGATGGGACTGCAAAAAGAGCCTCAGAATACCATAAGCGTCTGATCCATCAGGCATCCATTTTCTCTGAGAAGGAATACCAGAAATTTTTGCTGGAGCGTTTGGAGAAGGACAATGGTTTTGTAGTCCGTAAGTCTACGAATTTTGACCGCTATTATGCCGTGGATCGAGAGATGCTCTTTAAGTTTCTGAATGATACTCAATCGGATACCATGGAGTATCTGCGCAAGATTTACAAAGGCGATCTGGAAGAGACGATTGTCAGTTTCATCAATGCGGAGACTACGAAAACACGAGGCAGCCTGATTGAAGTGCTGAAGCATGGCATTGAGCTTTCGAATCAGAAGATTGAGCTCATGTATACGAAACCAGCGACTACCTTTAATCCGGAATTGACGAAGAAATATAGCCAGAATATTTTTTCTGTGATGGAGGAGGTCTGGGCCAGTGACAAGGAAAGAATCGATGTAGTTATTTTCCTGAATGGTCTGGCAATTATGTCTTTTGAGCTGAAATGTAATGCAGCAGGTCAGTCTTATCAGGATGCCATCTATCAGTTCCGTACTGACCGTAATCCGAAGACGAGACTCTTCCGCTTCAAAGCCGGAACACTTGTAAACTTTGCTATGGATTTAGAAGAAGTGTATATGACCACTAAACTCGATGGTCAGGCCACATTCTTTTTGCCTTTTAACATGGGTAAGGGTCATGGTGTTACTGCAGGAGCCGGGAATCCGGCATTTAAAGATAAATACAGTGTGTCCTATATGTGGGAAGATATCCTTACCAAGGATACGATTCTTGATCTGATTAGCAAGTTTATCTTTGTGGAAGTAAAAGAAAAGGTTGATGAAGAAACCGGAAAAGTAAAGCGTTCGGAAAATCTGATTTTTCCACGTTATCACCAGCTGGATGTTATACGTAAGATACTGGCAGATGTTCGCGAAAATGGAACAGCACAGAATTATCTGATTCAGCATAGTGCAGGATCCGGAAAGACTAACTCTATTACATAGCTGGCACACCGGTTAACTTCACTGCATGATGCCAACAACAAGATTATCTTTGACAATGTTGTTATTGTTACAGACCGAGTTGTTGTAGATAGGCAGCTGCAGAAAGCCATCATGGGTATGGAACACAAGGCGGGACTCATCCGTGTGATGGATGATAAGTGTGTGTCCGCAGACCTGGCGATTGCGCTGAATGGCAATACAAAGATTATTGCAACAACGATTCAGAAATTCCCATATATCGTTGATAGTGTAGCTAATCTGAAGAACAAGCGGTTTGCCGTCATCATTGACGAGGCGCATTCTTCAACCGCCGGAAAGGATATGGCTGCTATCACGATGACGCTTGGATCCGGAGAAGATACGGAAGCGGATGTGGAAGATATGATTTCCAGTGAAATCAAGCGAAATGGTAAGCAGGCTAATGTATCAATGTTTGCTTTTACAGCGACACCGAAGCCTACCACCATACAGCTTTTTGGACACCAGAATACAAAGGGCCAGAAGGAAGCATTTCATGTATATTCCATGAAGCAGGCTATTGAAGAGGGATTCATCTTGGATGTACTGCAGAATTATACGGAGTATTCAACGTTCTATCAGATTAACAAAGAAATTGAGGATGATCCACGCTGTAAAACCAATGATGCGAAACGCCAGATTGCACGTTTCATAGAATTACATGATACCAATATTGCACAGCGTGTAGAAGTGATTGTAGAACATTTCCGTACCACTGTTATGCAGGAATTAGGTGGTCAGGCTAAGGCAATGGTGATTACTGCTTCTCGCCAGAGTGCAGTGAAGTATCGTCAGGCATTTGAAGATTACATTGCAAAGAAAGGATACGAGGGTATTCATGCTTTGGTGGCTTTCTCTGGAAAAGTAAAACTCCCGGATGATGAGCAGGAGTATACGGAAAGCTCTTTGAATGGATTTCCGGAGGATCGTCTTACAAAGGAATTTGATACGGATAAATATCAGGTGCTTCTAGTAGCAAATAAGTATCAGACCGGATTTGACCAGCCGAAGCTCTGTGCCATGTATGTTCTGAAAAAGTTGAAAGACGTTAATGCGGTACAGACGTTGTCCCGGTTAAACCGTATCTGTGCACCTTATGATAAAAAGACGTTCGTGCTGGATTTTGTAAATAGCTATGAAGATATCAAATCTGCTTTCGCACCATTTTATACAACGACATTACTGGCCAATTCTGTAACACCGAGTGCGGTATATGATCTGGAAGCTAAGATTGATGCTTACGGCATATTAGATCCCGCGGATATCGAAGCGGCTAATGATATCCTGTATGCTGACAAAGTGAATGGTAAGCAGAAACAGAGACTAACCTTTTTCCTTCAGAAGAGCAAGAAGCTGATTGAACATTATGAATACAATACGCAGCGCCAGTGTGTAGCTGATATGAGAAGCTTTGTTCGCTTCTATGAATTTCTTCTGCAGGTGTCCAGCTTTGAAGATACAGATTTACATAAAAAATATAACTTTGTGTCGTATCTGTTGGCTTATATAAATATCAAACATCCGGGCGGTGGTTTTAATCTGGATGGAAAGATTAAGGCTACTAATTTCGTACAGAAGAAGGGCGAAGAGCATAAGTCGGCTGATCTTGTTGCCAATCCGGTTATGAAGCTCCCGACAGCAGAGCATTTTGGGTTGACAGAAGACAAGGAAAAGAGACTATCTGAGATCATCGATGAAATTAACAGCCGCACCGGTAAGAATTATGACAATGATTTAGTGGTTAGAGCGATGCTGCAAATTCGTGATATCTTGATGAAGTCAGAAAAGTTGAAGACAAGTGCACGCAACAATACGCAGCAGGATTTTGAATTTTCCTATTTTGATGATATTGATGACGCTTTGATTGAGGGATTGTCACAGAATCAGGACTTTTTCTCCATGCTTCTCTCCAATGATGAGATGAAACGACAGGTTCTTGGTATTTTCTCAGATGAGATATACAAGAGTCTTCGTAATGCAAAATGATAAGGTGGTGATTTGTAATGTTCAATAAAATGCGACTAAAGTCAGCGCTTGTTGAATACAAGAAACGATTTGTACAGACACAGTGGCCGGACGAAAAATATAAGTGGGAAGCTGTAAAATGCTTTCAGGTGAACTGGGATGTTAATGCGGATGATTTTGCGGCAATGCTTACAAAGGCATTGTCGCAGACGGGCAATCTGCTGGCTTCAGTAAATAACTTTCCTGCCAAAATGATTATCAAGTTTGCGGAGATAGCACAGGAAGAAGTCAGAGCAATGTTCATCGAGCTCTTTGATGAAGGCAAAGATGTGTATGAACGTATTGATTCTTTCAAGCAGAAATCGAATAGCCTTCTCGAAAGATATGGCAATGGTGCGGCACAGCATTATCAGTATGAGAATGCGATATGCACCTATTTATGGTTGCGTTATCCGGATAAGTATTACATTTATAAACTTACAGAGATCAAGGCAGTTTCCAATGAGCTGGAAAGCGATTATACGTTCAAAAAGGGCGCGTATGCAGATAACATTCGTAATTTTTTTGCTTTCTATAATGAAATCTGTGACGAGTTGAAGCAAGATGAAGAACTCAAAAATATGCTTGCTTCACAAATAATGGGAACGTGCTATCCGGATCCGGAATTAAAAACACTGACAATTGATGTAGGATTCTTTATAAGTCGATACTTGAATAAAGATGAATCAGCACCGACATCAGATGAATGGTGGCCAACAGATTATACTCCGGCATTATCAGTCGATGATTGGGAAGTGTTGCTTAATGATGCGGATATTTTTACAGACAGTAGCCTTGAAATAATGAAGCGCATTCTTGATTATGGAGGGAAGGCTACCTGCACTCAGCTTGCGATAAAATATGGTGAAAGTAAGAATTTCTATAATTCAGGATCATCAGCGTTGGCCAGAAGGATTGTAAATAAAACAAACTGTCCAATCATGTCGCGGGACAACGATGAAAGTAAATGGTGGACAGTTCTTTATGTTGGCAAGGCTGCCAAGAAGGATGAAGAAGGATCTTATGTTTGGAAGCTTAGAGATGAGCTCGCAGAGGCTCTTGGACGAGTTGATTTGTCTAAGGTGAATTTGTATGCAAATTTGGAGCCTAATTTCTGGAAGATAAGCCATGGTAATGACTGTATTTCGGATGTAGAGGCAGCAGCATTTGAAAAAAGACAAGTCATTGTGGTACATAAGGATACAGCTGCAAAGGGTAAATCAAAAGTCTCTCAGGGCGAAGATTTTATGGCTACAATGAAGAAAGGAGATTTCTTCTATTTGTGCCGTGGAAACAGCATACGGCTTTTAGGACGTATTGATTCGGATGAAGTAAATGAAAATCCAGAAAAGCAGGATGGCTGGTATGAGAGAAGCTATACGGTTATTACGGAGTCTCGTGATACAAGTGCCTATTCTGGAAATAAAAAGTGGTGGACGCCAAACGAAAACTCGACTTGTATTGTTGTTTCAAAAAGTGAAATGCAGCTCTTTGAAGACTACATCTTAAAACCATATTTTAACATTACAAAAGAAGAACTTCTGAAGAACGATGCATCAGGGTTGCACTACTGGTTTCTAAATGCAAATCCTAAAATATGGAGTATGTCCAGTATGCCAATTGGTGAGGTTCAGGACTATACCCTTTATAACGATAATGGAAATAAACGTAGAATTTTCCAGAACTTCTTGGATGCTAAGGCAGGCGATATGGTGATTGGTTATGAATCGACACCAGTAAAGCAGATCGTTGCAATTCTGCGCGTTAGTGCGGAGCAAGATGGACAAAAAATCTATTTTGAGAAAGTAGAAGGCCTTTCCTCTCCTATTGATTTTTCGACGTTGAAAGAATGCTCAGAGCTTGAGAAGATGGAATATTTCTCTATGACACAGGGCAGCTTGTTTAAGCTTACACGCGGAGAATATGATTTTATCATCGACATGATCCGAGAGGAAAATCCGGCTCCTTCAGGGAAAGGCAATACCGAATATACGAAAACAGATTTTTTAAGAGAAGTCTATATGACAGAAGCTAAATACGATAGGCTTGCAGCAGTTCTGAAAAAGAAAAAGAACATTATTCTGCAAGGAGCGCCAGGAGTTGGAAAGACATTTGCAGCAAAAAGATTAGCCTATTCTGTGATGGGCGAAGTAGATGACGATCGTATCGAATTTGTTCAGTTTCATCAGAATTACTCGTACGAAGATTTCATGATGGGCTATAAGCCTGTTGAAAATGGATTTGAGCTAAAATATGGTATTTTCTTTCGCTTTTGTCAGAAGGCTGCAAACCATCCAGATAAAGACTATTTCTTCATCATAGATGAGATCAACCGTGGAAACATGAGCAAGATTTTCGGAGAACTGCTGATGCTGATAGAGGCGGACTATCGAGATAAAAGAGCAACGCTGGCTTATAATGGCCTGAGCTTTTCAGTACCTAAGAGATTGCACATTATTGGAATGATGAATACCGCAGACCGAAGTCTGGCAATGATTGATTATGCATTAAGACGTAGATTCAGCTTTTTCGATATGGAACCAGGTTTTGATTCGGAAGGATTTATCAATTATCAGAATGGCTTTGCAAATGAAACATTCAACACTCTCATTGAGCGTATTAAGGAACTCAACAAGGAAATAGCTCAGGATAAGGCTCTGGGTAAAGGCTTCTGCATAGGGCATAGCTATTTCTGTAATGCGGATGACTGCACAGAAGAATGGATGAAGGACGTTGTTGATTTTGATATTTTGCCGATGCTCAGTGAATACTGGTTTGATGAAAGCGCAAAGTTACAGCGGTGGGAGAACATCTTGCACGGTGTATTTCAATGACGAAAGATAAGAGCATATTCATCAAAAATATATATTATATGCTGTCCTATGCTTTTCAAACATTGAATCAGGAAAACTATGATGATGTAGCAGTTGAATCGTTTGATGAGATGTATGATCTATTGGCTGCGATTCTCGCGAAGGGAATTGGAATTCAGCTGAAACAAGGTCTCTACCGGGAGTACATAAACCGTCAGGAGGAGCTTCCGGTAATGCGCGGGAAGATTAACCTGCCGGGAACAATTAAGAATCGACTGGCACGTAAGCAGCTACTGACATGTGATTATGATGAGTTGTCTGAGAATAATCTTCTTAATCAAATAATCAAGACGGCGGTTATGTTGTTACTGCGAAATGCAAAGGTTAAGGCGGAGTACAGGGATGATCTGAAAAAGAAGATGTTATTCTTTTCTAACGTTGATTTAATTGAGCCAACCTCCATACGATGGTCATCCATCAGATTTCAGCGAAACAATCAGACCTACCGGATGCTTATAAGCATTTGTCAGCTGATAATTGACGGTATGCTTATCACAACAGATGCTGGAGAGTATAGGCTTGCATCCTTTGTGGATGAGCAACGTATGTGTAGGCTGTACGAGAAATTTATTCTTGAATATTACAGTAAGCATTTTCCTGAGCTGTCAGTCAGTGCTTCTCAGATACCTTGGTCTGTGGACGATGGAATCAGAACGATGTTGCCGGTAATGCAGAGTGATATTCATCTGCAAAAAGGTAATACCGTACTGATTATTGATGCGAAATATTATAGTCACACAACTCAAACGCAGTATGACAAACACACGCTCCATTCGAACAATATGTACCAAATATTCACGTATGTGAAGAATCGCGATTATGAATTTGGAGATGAAGATCACAAGGTTTCCGGAATGCTGCTGTATGCGAAAACGGATGAGGAAATTCAACCGGATAATGTGTATCAAATGCATGGTAACCAGATTACGGTCAGGACATTAGATTTGAATAAGCCTTTTTCGGATATTGCTAAGCAACTGAATACCATTGCAGAAACACACTTTGATTTACCGGAGAGGAGCAAGGGATGACAAACAAAGAAAGTTATGCCAATGGAAAATGAAGATAAGGAGCAATCACAAATGTTATTTATATGTTACCCCAAATGTTCAACCTGTCAAAAGGCTAAAAAATGGCTGGATGAGCATAATATAAAATATACTGAGCGCCATATTGTAGAGGTGAATCCTACTTATGACGAATTAAAGGAATGGTACGGGAAGAGTGGACTGACCCTTAAGAAGTTCTTTAATACTAGCGGGCTTCTTTATAAAGAAATGCAGCTTAAGGACAAGCTGCCTACAATGAGTGAAGAGGAACAGATTCAGTTACTTGCTACAAATGGAATGTTGGTAAAGCGTCCACTTGTTGTAAATGGAGATACTGTGCTTGTTGGCTTCAAGGAAGCAGAATGGGCTGAAAAATTGAATTGATAATTTTTGAGAATTCGTTTATGTATATGGAGGAAAGGAGCTGAGAATCTCATATGTCAGATTTGTTTGATTTATCGAACTTTGATAAATACAAAGAAGATAACTGCCGAGAAGTGAAAAAGGCAGAAGGTGGATTGCCTATAGCATTATGGGAGTCGTATTCCTCATTTGCCAATTCTAATGGTGGTGTTATTATACTTGGCGTTGGAGAGCGGCAGGATGGAACTTGGTATACTACTGGACTTAAGAATGCGGATAAACTTAAGAGAAACTTTTGGAACACTATTCATGATACTAAGAAGGTAAGCATTAATTTGCTATCGGATAAAAATGTGGAGTCCTACGAGGTTAATGGCGATACCATTCTGGTTATTTATGTACCAAGAGCTAAACGTGATCAGAAGCCTGTTTATATTAATAACGATTTATTTGGTGGCTGCTATCGTAGAGATTGGGAAGGCGACTATCATTGCTCAAAGGCAGAAATTAAAGGTATGCTCCGTGATGCTGCGGATGAGACAGAAGATATGAAGATTGTAGAACAGTTTGATATTTCTGCAATTGATACAGAGTCCTTGAAGGGATTCAGAAATCATCATAAGAGCTATCGTCCAGAGCACGTATTTAATAATTTACCAGATGATGAGTATTTAGAGAGAATAGGTGCAGCAGGATTTGGTGAGGATGGTAAATTACATCCTACTACAGCTGGGTTGCTTATGTTCGGTGAAGAATATCATATCGTAAGAGAATTTCCAGAGTATTTCCTAGATTATAGAGAGATGCTGGACCCAACAATACGTTGGACAGATCGCTTGCAGTCTAGCTCTGGTGATTGGAGCGGTAATGTATTTGATTTCTTCTTTAGAGTAAATAGCAAAATTGCAAAGGATATTAAGAAGCCTTTTAAGCTTGAAGGTATTACGAGGGTGGATGATACTCCAGTTCATAAGGCAGTTCGAGAGGCTTTAGTTAATTGTTTGGTTAATACAGATTATTTCTTGCCTTGCGGTGTAGTGATTAAGAAGGAAGATGACAAGTTGGTTATCGAGAATCCTGGTAGCATTCGCACTGGTAAAAAGCAGATGCTTCGTGGTGGTATTTCAGATCCTAGAAATAAAACACTAATGAAGATGTTTAATATGATTGGTATTGGTGAAAGAGCTGGCAGTGGTATTCCAGATATTTATCAAGTTTGGGAGAATGAAGGCTGGCCAATGCCTGTGGTGGAAGAAAGTTATAATCCTGACAGGACTCGTTTATCGCTTGAATTTAAGAAACAAGCGAACAAAACAAGCGAACAAAACAAGCGAACAAAACAAGCGAACAAAATAAACATAGAAAAACAGAAGAGAATTATCAGTTGATTAGAAAGTATTTGAAGGAAAATGGATTGTCTAAGACAACGGATATCGCACAAGCTATTGGATTAAGCCCTGCCCGTACAAGAGCTATACTGAAAGAAATGTCAGGGCTTGAATATGAAGGCACAACAAATAATAGAAGATATCGCTTAGCTGATGATAATTAGTATAAATCGTGAGAGTTGTTCATAAAACAAAGAAGGTGACCGTTGGGGTGACTGATAGGGTGACCGATACAGAAAGAATAATTTACGGAGGCACTTTATGGGAGTGATTGATATTGCCAGCAGTAAGTCTGTATGGCGTGGTATGGAATATTATAAACAGAATAAAGTTCTTTCGTATACTGTTAATGAAGATGGAAGCTGCGAAGGTATAGTAGCAGGTAGTGGAGATGGAAATTATCATGTTCATGTTGATATGGAGCATCCGCGAAAGTCCACCTGCGATTGTCCTTTGGCAAATGGAAAGAAAATCATATGCAAACATATTGTAGCTGTTTCACTTTGTCTTGATGAGTCTGAGGCAGATCGCTTTAAAAATGAAAAGACAATATATGCATCAGAGGAAGAGGAACGCAGAGCAAAGAAATATGAAAAGTATATGGGATTTGCCAGAACTATGTCTCCGAGAGAATTGAGAGAAGCATATGTGGAACTGATGACTGAACTGGATGAATATAGGTTGAAAGAAAAGTACGGGAATCCCCATATCACCTCGGCTTTACCAACGAGCCACTGCGAAGCTGTTACGCTCCTGACACGACAGAAGAAGTAACTGATAAGTCAGTTTGGTGTAAATAGTATAAAAATAATGGATTCCGTACAAAAAAAGTTCCGAAATCAGGAATTTTTGTACGGAATTTCTTTTATTTGCAACTTGGCGAAAATAAAGCATTTTTATAATACAAAATTACCTGCTTTTGTATTTTTTTCGCCGATATTGGTGTTTTAAATACAAGAAAATTCGTAGGAATCTGCAAGGCACTTTTACATTAGCTTTTTACAGTCGTTGACAGTCACAGCCTTTTACCATAAAATGAACAGTAAGAATGTATGAAAAAGGAAGAGAAAAATGGGAAAATCTGAGAAACAGATGGATAAAGAGCAAGGGCGCAACCAGCGGATCATTGATACAGCTTTCCGACTTTTTGTGGAAAAGAAAATCGAAGCGGTCAGCATGGATGAGGTCGCAAAAGAAGCCGGTGTGGGACGTGCCACATTGTTCCGCTGTTACAACAATAAGACGGAGCTGGCTATTGCGGTCTGCGCATCGAAATGGAAGGCTTATCTGGACAAGCTGGATGAGGCAAGACCAATCTCTTCGATACACGATATTCCGGCCATCGGAAGATTTATTTTTACGCTGGACAGTTATATCGGCATGTATCAGAACCATAAGGATCTGCTGCAGTATAATGACAACTTCAACAATTATATAACACACCAGACGGTGCGGCAGGAGGAACTGGCGAATTTCCACGCATCCCTGAATTCCGTCAACACAAGACTTCATATGATGTATGCGAAGGCAAAAGAGGACAAGACCTTCCGCACGGATATTCCGGAGGAACAGTTCATGCGTGTGACGGTGCATACCATGATGGCAGCGTGTACCCATTACGCAGGTGGTTTTATCTGGGGAGCAACGGACAACAAGGATTATACAGGTGATCTGCTGCTTTTAAAGGAAATGATCCTGAATTATGCCCGGAATGACGCCAATCTCTAATTTTCAGGTATACTGATCCCGACAGCCGGTGGAACAGATGACTGATTGACATTGCAATTTCAGAAAATCTGTGATATAGTAGCCACAATTGAATATGGAGTATTCAGGTGCCGGAGCAGTCACGTAAGTAGCTGGCTCCGGTGAAAAGGGAAGCAGGTGTAAGTCCTGCACGAACTCGTCACCGTAATTAGGGAGCTGAAGCCGATAGATCACTGGGAGACCGGGAAGATGGCGGATGCAATGATCTTCAAGCCGGGAGACCTGCCTGAATGCTGTACAGAAACATTTGTTTCAAAGCCACGAGTAACTGGTTGTACGTGTGGAATGCAGAAGGGACAGAAGCTTTTTTGCATTCGTTTCCTATGTGTACAAACCCTTTACCTGATACAGGAAAGGGTTTTTGTTTTTGTTGCGAAAAACATGTTTCTGACTTACATATTTAAGAACACCGGGGCAAACCCCAAAATCAAAAGAGACAGAAAAACTGTCAGAGGAGGAAACATGAAAAGAAGAATCGTAGCAGTAGTACTGGCAACCGTACTGGGCGCTGTATGCATCACCGGATGCGGCAGCACGCAGGAAGTAGCAGAGAGCACTGTACAGGCAGGCACTGAGGCGCAGACCACCCAGGCAGCGGAAACAGCAGCTACCGAAAGCACCGAAGATGCTGATCAGGCAGCAGCCGATGAAGTAGCAGCATTGATCGATGCCATCTATGTGCAGGAGAGAACTGAGAATACCGATAAACAGTGTGCAGATGCCAAGGCAGCATGGGATGCACTGACCGACGCACAGAAGGAACTGGTAGAGGGAGAAAATGCAGATCCCGATTATTTCGGCAGAGATACCGGAGATGCTTCCAAGGATGATTCCCGTAATCAGGATGAGATCGGTGAGAACGAGATTCTGGTAGTAAGCTTCGGCACTTCCTTTAACGACAGCCGTGTGGCTGATATCAAGGGTATCGAGGATGCGATCGCAGCAGCCAATCCCGACTGGTCTGTAAGAAGAGCATTTACCGCACAGATCATCATCAACCATATACAGGCAAGAGATGATGAGCATATCGACAACATGGATCAGGCACTGGACCGCGCTGTGGCAAACGGTGTTAAGAATCTGGTAGTACAGCCCACCCATCTGATGCATGGTGCAGAGTATGACGAGCTGATGGAAGCGGTAGAAGCCTATAAGGATCAGTTTGCATCCGTAAAAGTGGCTGAGCCCCTGTTAGGTGAAGTGGGAGACGATGCAACCGTTGTTAATGCAGATAAGAAGGCAGTAGCAGAAGATCTGACTGCAGAAGCAGTGAAGACCGCTGGGTATGACAGCCTGGATGCTGCAAAGGAAGATGGCGTGGCATTCGTATTCATGGGTCACGGAACTTCCCACACCGCAAAGGTATCTTACAGCCAGATGCAGACACAGATGAACGAACTGGGATATGAAAATGTATTCATCGGAACCGTAGAAGGTGAGCCGGAAGAGACCGCCTGTGAAGAAGTCATCAAGGCTGTTGCGGAAGCAGGTTACACCAAAGTGGTTCTTCGTCCCCTGATGGTAGTAGCAGGTGATCATGCTAACAACGATATGGCAGGCGAGGATGAGGATTCCTGGTTAAGCCAGTTCAATGCTTCCGGTAAGTTCGACAGCGTGGATACCCAGATCGCAGGTCTCGGCGGGATCAAGGCTATCCAGGATCTGTATGTAGCACATACCGCAGCAGCAATGGCTGAGAAATAAATAAGAATTAAAATAGGAATTAAAATCAGGAATAAAATAAGGATTAAAATAAGTAATGAAAGTAAAGACATTAATGAATAAAATCATAATCGTGGGCGGACTGAGTGCCTGTCTGCTGCTTGGCGGCTGTGGTGCCGGTCAGGCAGCGGATGCGACATCTGCAGAAAGCACGGTTGCTGTTACACAGGAAAGTACCATGGCACCGACTGAAAGCACAGAAGCGGCAGTGGAAACAGCAGGCACGGAGACAGCACAGGCGGAAGCACAGCTTCCCGATGGTGTCTATACCGCAGAGTTTTCCACCGACAGCTCCATGTTCCATGTCAGTGAAGCCTGTGACGGCAAGGGAACCCTGACGGTAAAAGATGGCGTTATGACCATCCACATTTCCTTAGGTTCCAAGAAGATCCTGAATCTTTATCCGGGTCTGGCAGAAGATGCGGCGAAGGAAGGTGCGGTACTGCTGGAGCCCACCACGGATACCGTGACTTACAGTGACGGCATGACAGAAGAAGTCTATGGCTTCGATGTTCCCGTTCCCGCGATCGGGGAAGAATTCGATCTGGCACTGATCGGCACCAAGGGGAAATGGTATGATCATAAGGTTGTAGTATCCGATCCGGTGGCAGAGGACAGCGAGGGTACCGCCGGTGCTTTTGATCTGAGCACCGTAGAGGACGGCAGCTACACCATCGAACTGACCATGGAGGGCGGAAGCGGCAGAGCAAGCATCCAGTCTCCTGCGCAGATCACGGTGGCTGACGGAGCGGCAACGGCGATTCTGGAATGGAGCAGCCCGAACTATGACTATATGCTGGTGAACGGTGAAAAATATCTGCCGGTAAATACGGAAGGCAATTCCGTATTTGAAGTGCCGGTGGAAGCACTGGATGCACCCCTTACCATGATCGGTGATACTGTGGCAATGAGCACACCTCATGAAGTGGAATACACCGTAACCTTCCACTCTGAGACACTTGAGAGTGCAGAGAGCGGTAAGTAATACACATTGGTGCCTGCGGCTCAAATATTGCAGGCAATGAAAGGCATGAAAACTTTGAGGTCAGGAAGAAATAGAAGAAAATGGATTTATGTTCTGCTTCTTATGGGACTGCTGGGGCTAAGTGGCTGCGGCAGTCCTTCTTCTGCTTCTACGGAGACATCGTCGGAAGCACCATCGGAGGTTACCCAGGCAGCAGAGGCCACGCAGGAAGAACAGACAAAATTAGTAAAAACAGGCAGCATGGAGTTGCAATATGCGGAAAATTTTGCGGTGGACTATTATGAAGATGGTTATAAGATGCTGACAACGCTTCCCGACAGTAAACGGTATCTGATAGTGCCGGAGGGACAGCCGGTGCCACGGGGACTGGATGAGGACGTCAGTATCTTGCAGGAACCGCTTCAAAATATATATCTGGTGGCATCCGGCGCGATGGACATGTTCGCCTCGCTGGACGCTGTGGATCAGATCCGGTTCTCCGGACAGAAGCAGGAGAACTGGTACATTCAGACAGCAAAGGATGCCATGGCGGCAGGGGACATGATCTATGCCGGAAAATACAGTAAACCGGATTATGAATTACTGGTGTCTGAAGGCTGTGATCTGGCGATCGAGAACCGGATGATCACGCATTCGCCGGAGGTGGTGGAAATGCTTCAAAGCTTTGACATTCCGGTGATGATCGAATATTCCAGCTATGAACAGCATCCTTTGGGAAAAGTGGAATGGGTCAAATTTTTCGGAGCTCTGACCGGAAAGGAAGCGGAGGCAGAAGAAGCCTTTGCGGAGCAGACAGAGATTCTGGAAAAAGTAGAAAGCGGGGAAAAAACAGGGAAGACCATAGCATTTTTCTATGTGACTTCCAACGGACTGATCCAGGTACGGCAGAGCACGGATTATATTCCGAAGCTGATCGAACTGGCAGGGGGAAGATACATTTTTGAGGATCTCGAGGACAGCGGAAGCGGACGCTCCACACTGAACATGCAGGTCGAAGATTTCTATGCTGGGGCTAAGGATGCAGACATTCTGATCTACAATAGCTCGATCGACGGTGGCGTGACCACGTTGGACGAACTGATCGGCAAATGCAATATTCTAAAAGACTTTAAGGCCCTACAGGAGGGGCAGGTCTATTGCACCACCAACGATATGTACCAGCAGTCCATGGCGATCGGGTATTTATTGCAGGATATGCATACGGTGTTGACGGACGATGATACCGCTAAGCTGCGTTATCTGTTTCTCT
>ENA-OWPL01000829-OWPL01000829.1-human-gut-metagenome-genome-assembly--contig:-NODE-829-length-19874-cov-4.700489_pt1 | contig 19874 bp, 12 predicted proteins | sample MGYA00248263_ERZ651844 | MGnify/ENA primary metagenome ERZ651844 (study PRJEB26924, sample SAMEA4378256) | human gut metagenome | biome: human gut; feature: human-associated habitat; material: faeces...
TAATAACTATTATTTCAAATTAAAAGCATACTGCAAAAATTACTACAAGGATGCCAATGGACGGTATCAGGATCTTGACTTTGCGTACTTGGTAGATCTATCTACAATAGATATGCACTTGCGTAAGATTATAATCAAAATGTCATTGGATATTGAACATTTCCTAAAGGTGAAATTGCTTCAAGATTTTCTCTTAGATGGTAGTGAAGACGGCTATGAGATCGTAAGAGAATTTTTTGACGCGCATTCAAATATAAGAGATGAGATTATTGAAAAGGGTGAGAGTTCCTATTGCGCGGAAATGATAAGTGGCTACCGGGATAAGTTTGCGATTTGGAATGTGGTTGAAGTGATGTCCTTTGGACATTTCGTGCTACTATACGAATGGTTCTATGCGAAACATATGCACTTCAAAGATAATATGGTTGGATTGCTCTTCCCTGTTAAGTCATTACGAAATGCAGCCGCACATAATAATTGCCTAATTAACAATATGATGCCAGGGCACAAAACTATAGAGCCTAATAAGAAAGTGGTTCGCTTTGTATCCACAGTTCCTCAAATTTCTGCTGGAATGCGAGATAAAAAAATGACCAATCCTGTTATACACGATTTTGTTGCATTGCTCTATGTGGTTGATAAAATTGTAACGAGTCCAAAAACAAAAGAAAAGACGTATCAAGAATTGGCAGAACTGTTTAATTCCCGCTTGACGAAGCATAAGGATTACTATACGAATAACGCTATCCTTGCATCATCGTACATTTTTGTCAAAAAAATTGTTGACTTTTTGACATCTGGTGCATATAATACACCTGTAGAACAAAAATAGCTCACACGGCGCTATTTTTAGAGGACTGGGGTACGCTCCGGTCCTTATTTTTATATTTTGGGGAGCGAAGCGGAGTTCAACAAAAATTCAACTCCGTTACGAAAAGTCCTGCTATTTTACTCGACGATATAAAACGATGATTTTGAAAAAGTGAGTAATATCAATACTTTGCGGGACGTTGCACTACGATAGCAAACACTTTGTTTGGAACTCATAACCCGGAGGCCGTAGGTTCGAGTCCTGCCTCCGCAACCAGAAAAGTCCTGAAACCGGTCGGTTTCAGGACTTTTTTCTGACCTTTTGGCAGTAATTAGAAAGCGCAAAATAACGCTTTCTAACACTTTTCTAACACATTCCGGCAAAAGGCTGTTTTTGGGCACAAAAAGCAATCATAATAGAGAAAGTAACGCTCCCAAGATCAAGATGATCTCGGGAGCGGTTTTTCGTTCAGATGACGGCGGTATATGGCCATAAGACAGGTTCAGTAGAATGCTTCTCTTTCTACTCATCCTACGTTGTGGGACATTTAATGGGAAGTGCCTGCCTACTTGGTCAGAATATTCGGCAGCTGCGCGCGCAGGGCGACCACGCCCTCGGCGGAGCCGAGGTCATAGCGCTCCACCATGCTCAAAACCGCCTGCAACGAGGTCTTCGGATCGCACCAGAGGTCCGGCTCATAGCCTTTGCCGTCTACATTCTCCATATTGTAGATGAAGTGGAACGACTGACCGAACTGGAAGCCGATGCCGGAGTTTGGAAGCGTCCAGCCTCGCACATTTCCGACCAGCTGCGCGCCTCTCGTCGGGCCGCCGATCACAAGGCAGTTGTCAAGTGTCCTGCAATAGGTCACGATGCTCTCGCCGGCGGAGCCGGACATGCTGTCTGTCAGAAGAAGAATCGGAGTGCTGTTTTCCAGCAGCTTTCCCTGAAACAGCTCATAGTCCTTATCGCCTGTCCGGAAGGCGGCAAATTCTTCACCCAGGTCCGCGTAGGCTTGGGTCCTATCGAACATAGCAGTGCCCCAGTTGGAGATAATCGTTTTCTGTTCGGGTTCTTCTCCCGTGTAGCTTTTCAGCCAGTTTTTGATAAAGTCTTCATCGCCGCCGCTGTTGGAGCGGGCATCAATGATGATGAGCTTCGCGTTTTTAAGGTCAGAACCGGTGCGGACGAACTCGTCCATTGTCTCCTCATAATTCCAGTCAAACCTGCGAATCGTTATCAAGGCAATACCGTTTGATTTCAGATAATGATAATCCGGGACCTGCGAACCGTCTTCCAGATAGGACTGGCTCAGCGACCATGTGACCGAAACCGTTTTGGCCTCAGCACCCTTTGTCAAGGTGATACTGTCTGCCGTATGCGCAGCCGTCGCGGGACAGAACTGACGCAGGGAATAGCACACTCGGCCGCTGCCGTCAAGATACGGCTTCATTTCGACATTCGCGTTGCCGCAGGAGGTATAGTACCACTTCTCGGTTTCCCCCAGCAGATAGTACCCGCTTTCATCCTTGCCAAAGCTTTGACCGCTGTAATAGTAAAGATACTGAACGCTTTTTTCAAAGGCCGGTTCATACCGCCCGGCGATCGAGAAATGTCCGTCCCGAACGAAAAGCAGGTGCGAGTAAATGAGCGAGACGAGCTGGTCCCACTTGATCGTCTGATAGGATGCAAGCTCTGCACGGATGGCATCTTCCGCCTTTTGGAACGTCTCCTCACCGAAATAGTAGTAAGCGCCGTAGGAGTAATGCAGCGCGCGGAAGAACAGATCCACATCCTCAAGCGCTTCCGCGCGTGTAAGAACCGCCTTGCCGGGATTGTTCAGATTTTTCAGGCTGTCGATCTCTGCCTGCGTGATCTCGACCTCGCCGCGGTGATGCTGTAAATATGCTTCAAAGCCGTCGAACGACTCTTCCCTTGCCATATCGGCGCGGCGCTTCTCGTTCACGTCCTTAAGAAGTTTTTCAAATGCGTTTTGGTAGACCGCTGTGGAACCCTTGCTCAAAACGATGGCAGTATTGCTGTCGGCGTCATAATCGACGGTAAAGCCGAGCGCATCGCCGAGGTCGCGCAGCTTGAAATAGTTGTTTCCCCCGATGTTGTAGACAGAAAGACCGTCCGCAGCCTTTCCGTCGATCAAAACGGACTGCTTGCTGACAACGGCTGTTTTGGACTGATCCCGCCCGCGCGCAAGCTCGCCGCCGACAGGGGTATATTCCTTCCCGGAAACGACCGTGACCGCATTGCTTTGCTCATCGAACGAAACGGAAAAGCGGCTGTCCGTCTTGCTCAGAAGCTGCGCAAGATCGCGCAGCTTGAAATAGTTGCTGCCGTCGATGTTGTATTTGTCACAGTCTGCATCGACGCCGTCGACTGACAGGTTTTGCGGCGAAGCCACCACATTCGCGGCGGAGGCATAAGACACGGCAATGCAAACCAGGAGCAGCGTCAAAATGATGGGCAATCGCTTTTTCATGGATGATTCTCCTCTCCCTTATCACGCTTTCGGTGCGCCGCTTTCAAAGAAGCGTTCCCCGTCAGAGCAATTTTTCACTTTAAGGGTAGCATACTCCATCATATGCTGCAACGCAAATTTTGCATAAAAGCGGTATCGCCCGTCTAAAGGCGACCGATAGCTTCATCCGCGGCCTTTCAGCCGAGCTTCTGCGCAAGGTCCTCGAGCGCGGCGGTCATCGCCTCTTCAAATGAGGGGTGCGGACGCATGGCCAGCAGGAATTGATCGACCGTCATGTGGTTGGCGAGCGCCTGCGAGACGCCGCCGATCATATCGCTCGCATGCTCGCACATGAGCTGCGCGCCGAGAAGCTCGCGTGTTTCGGCGTGGGCGACGAACTTCATAAAGCAGCGGCCCGGGTCGGCGATGAGCGTCTTGGCGTTGTCGAACATGACGTGTTTGCCGACCTTGACGGGGATGCCCGCCTCCTTGGCCTCGGCCTCGGTGAGGCCGACGACCGCGATCTCCGGACGGCAGTAGATGCAGCTCGGCACGACGGACATGGATGTGTGATTTTCCCTTCCGTAGAGCAGGTCGACGCAGGCGATGCCCTGCGCGGTCGCCACATGGGCGAGCTGAATTTTGGCCGAGACGTCGCCGATGGCGTAGATGTGGGGGATGCTCGTCTCGTAGCGCTCGTTTACGGCGATGCTGCGGCGGTTCATCTCGACAGAAATGCCATCCGCGAACAGGCCGTCGCAGTACGGGCGGCGGCCGATGGCGCAGAGCACGGCCTCGCCGGAGACGGTCTCGCTCTTTTCCTTGCAGGTGAAGTTGACGGCGATATCCTCACCCGTCTTCTCGACGCTCTGGACCATCGCGTTCGTGAAGACCTTCACGCCCTGCTTTTTGAGGATGAGCGCGAGGCTCTGGCCGAGCTCCTTGTCCATGTTGGGCAGCAGGCGGTCCATGCCTTCGATGACGGTCACTTCACAGCCGAGGTCTGCGTAAAACGTCGCAAACTCGATGCCGATGACGCCGCCGCCGATGATGACGATGGAGCGGTACAGGTGGTCGCACCCCTCAAGCAGCTCGTCGGAGGTCATCGCGAACTCAAGTCCGGGAATCGGCGGGCGGGACGGGACGGAGCCGGTGGCGATGAGAATATCGTCGCAGGTGTAGTCGTTGGCACCGCCCTCGGCGTCCGTCACGCGGACAGCGCCGGGTGCGGTGATGAGCGCCGTGCCGCGCAGAAAGTCGATCTTTGCGGTCTTGAAAAGCGATTCAATGCCGGAGGACAGCTTTTGCGAAATTTCGCGCTTGTAGGCAAAAATCTCCGTCATGTCGGCGCGGATATCGTCGGTGTGGATGCCGGCGTGTGCGCCGTGCTTGGCATCGTGGAAGATCTGAGAAGAGTGCAGCAGCGTTTTCGTCGGGATGCAGCCGCGGTTTAAGCAGGTGCCGCCCGCTTCGCGCTTCTCGACGACGGCGACCTTCTTGCCGAGCTTGGCCGCATGGAGCGCGGCTTCGTAGCCGCCGGGGCCCGCGCCGATGACGATGAGTTCATAATGAGCCATAATAGTTCGTTCCTTTTTGAGAGCAATGCCGCCGACTTTTCGGCGGCATTGCGTGATGTTAAGATATGCGCTGCCTTCGTCAGGCAAACTGATAACGTAAAACCATGTTGCGCGCCGCGCCGACCTCGTCGAGACGGCGGACGGGCGTGGAGTGGGGAGCGGTGTGGAGCGTCTCGGGATCGGAGTGCGCGAGTTCAAAGAGCTTGCAGTAGATGCCGCAGACCTCGTCCATGGTCTCCTTGCTCTCAGTCTCGCAGGGCTCGATCATGAGCGCCTCATGGACGATGAGCGGGAAGTACATCGTGGGCGGGTGCAGGCCAAAGTCGAGCATGCCCTTGGCAAGGTCGAGCGCGGAGACGCCCGTCTCCTTGTGGAGATCGACGAGCGACATGACGAACTCGTGCATGCAGATCTCGTCATAGGCCATGGTGAAGGTATCCTTGAGCCTGACGCGCATGTAGTTCGCGTTCAGCACGGCGTTCATCGCCGCCTCGCGGATGCCGGACTTGCCGAGCGTGAGCACGTAGGTCAGCGCGCGCACGACGACGTCGAAGTTGCCGTAGAACATCTTCACGCGGCCGATGGACTTTTCGGGGTATGCAAAGCCGTACTTGCCGCCCTTTTTGACGACCAGCGGGCCGGGCATGTACTTTTTGAGGAATTCCTTGCAGCCGACCGCGCCTGCGCCGGGGCCGCCGCCGCCGTGCGGTGTGGCGAACGTCTTATGCAGGTTACTGTGGATGCAGTCAAAGCCCATGTCACCGGGACGGACGACGCCCATGACGGCGTTGAGGTTCGCGCCGTCGTAATAGCACAGGCCGCCCGCATCGTGAATGATCTTCGTGATCTCGAGGATGTTCTTGTCGAAAATACCGACGGTGTTCGGGTTCGTCAGCATCAATCCCGCGGTGTCGGGGCCGACGGCGGCGCGCAGCGCGTCGAGGTCGACGCAGCCGTCCGCGCCGGACGGGATGTTGATGACCTGGAAGCCGCACATCGCGGCGGTCGCGGGGTTCGTGCCGTGGGCGGAGTCGGGCACGATGATCTTCGTGCGGTTAAAATCGCCGCGGTCGGTATGATAGGCCTTGATGAGCAGAACGCCCGTGAACTCACCGTGCGCGCCCGCCGCGGGCTGGAACGTGACAGCGTCCATGCCGAAGACCTCGCCAAGCTCAGAGCCTAACGTGTGCAGCGCCTCGAGCGCGCCCTGCGCGGTCTCGATGGGCTGGAGCGGGTGGAGCTGGGTGAAGCCCGGCAGCGCCGCCATGTCCTCGTCGATCTTGGGGTTGTACTTCATCGTGCACGAGCCGAGGGGATAGAAGCCGTCGTTCACGCCGTGGATGCGCTTGCAGAGGGCGGTGTAGTGGCGGGTGAGCTCGTTTTCGCTCACATGGGGCAGGTGCAGCGCCTCGCTGCGCTCTTCGGGAAGCTGATATTCGGGAACGTCACACTCCGGCATGAGGGTCATGCCGCGACCTTCGACGCCAAGTTCAAAAATGAGCTTCATTTACAGCACCTCCTTCACGATGGCGACAGCTTTGTCGAGCTGCGACCTGGAGACGAGCTCGGTCACGCACCAGAGAATGCCGCCCTCGACCTCTGCGCCGCCGAGGATGCCCTCTGCTTCGAGCGCGTCGAGGATCTTTCTGCGGCAGTTGGGGCATTCGACCTCGGTGACGAACTCGTGGAAGAATTCACCCTTGTACTTCAAGGTGCAGCCGATCTTTTGGAGCTCAGAAGCGAAATAGTGCGCCTTCGAGGTGCAGAGCCGCGCGCACTGCTTCATGCCCTTTTCGCCCATCGCGGCCATGTAGACGCCGGCGGCGAAGGCGCATAGCGCCTGGTTGGAGCAGATGTTGGAGCTGGCCTTTTCGCGGCGGATGTGCTGCTCGCGCGCGGACAGCGTCAGCACGTAGCCAACCTCGCCGTCCACATCCTTCGTCTGGCCGACGATGCGGCCGGGGAGCTTTCTCGTCATGGCGGACGTCGTGGCCATGAAGCCGAGGAACGGGCCGCCGAACGCCGTGTCGAGGCCGAGGGGCTGACCGTCGCCGACGGCGACATCCGCGCCCATCGCGCGCGGCGTGGGCAGAATGGCGCAGGCGATGGGGTTCACGCCCATGACGAACTTGGCGCCCGCGGCGTGGACGATCTCACCGGCCGCCTTCGCGTCCTCGATCTGGCCGAAGTAGTTCGGCTGCTGGAGGTAGAAGCACGCGGCGTCATCGCCGAGCGCTTCCTTGAGCGCGTCGAGATCAGTTCTGCCGTCCTTTGCGGGGACGACAAAAAGCTCGGTATTCGAGGCAAAGCAGTAGGTCTTCATGACCTCAATGACCTGCGGATGGGCGCAGGCGGAGACATAGGCCTTCGTGCGCTTGCGGTCCTTGCACATGGGGATCGTCTCGGCTGCGGCGGTCGCGCCGTCGTAGTGCGAGGCGTTGGAGACGTCCATGCCGGTCAGCTCGCAGATCATGGTCTGGAATTCGAAAGTGCCCTGCAGCACACCCTGGCTGATCTCCGCCTGATAGGGGGTGTAGCAGGTGACAAGCTCTTCGCGGGAGGTGACGGATTTGACGACCGACGGGATGAAGTGGCGGTAGGCGCCCGCGCCGCGAAGAACGGTCTTGAAGACCTTGTTCTTTTCGGCCATGGCGGTGACGGCCTCGCGCACCTCAAGCTCGCTCAGGCCCTCGGGAATGTTCAGCCCGCCGCTCCGCAGGAGCATTTCCTGCGGGACGGCCTTGTACAGCCCTTCCAGGCTGTCGACCCCGATGGCGGCGAGCATTTCTTCCCGTTCCGCAGCCGTGGTGGGAACGTAAGAGCCCATGTTAGCCCTCCTGCGCGCAATGCGCTTCGTAAGCGGCGGCGTCAAGCAGCGTCTCAGTGTCGGTCACGGGGGAGACCTTGATGATCCATGCGCCGTAGGGGTCGGAGTTCAGCGTCTCGGGCGCGTCGGCCAGCGCTTCGTTGACCTCGCAGATCGTGCCGCTGACGGGACAGATCACGTCGGAAACGGCCTTGACGGACTCAACGTCGCCCAGCGCTTCGCCGGCGGTGACGCTGTCGCCCTCGGCGGGCAGGTTGATAAAGACTACATCGCCCAACGCATCCTGGGCAAAATCAGAAATGCCGATCACGGCGACGTCGCCGTCCATCTTGACCCACTCGTGGGACTTGGAATACTTCAGCTCAGCGGGAAAATTCATCATGTGTTCCTCCTTGAATTTGATAGAGTTGTTCTTATGTCAATGTACTTAGCGCTCCAGTTTGTAGAACGGCATCGGCACGATCTCCAGCTCGACCATGCGGCCGCGCACGTCGGCGTTGAGGTGCTTGCCGATCTCGATATCTTGGGCGGGGATATAGCCCATCGCGACGCCGCAGCCGATATAGGGCGCGAACGTGCCAGAGGATGCCCAGCCGATCTTTTCTCCGTCCATCGTGTAGAGGTCGCAGTGCTCGCGCACGATGCCGCGGCCGACGACCTTCATGCCGATGCGCTTCATTTTCGGCGCGCCGAGCGCGACAAGCGCGTTGCGGCCGATGAAGTCCTTGCCCGTGAGCTTGCACGGAAGTCCCGCCATCTTCGGCGTGATCTCGTCGTTCATCTCGTGGCCGTAGAGCGGCATCGAAGCCTCTAAGCGCAGCGTGTCGCGCGCGCCGAGGCCGCAGGGGATCAACCCCTCGGGCTCGCCCGCCTTCAGAAGCGCTTTCCACAGGTCGACGGTGTCCTCGGCCTTGCAGTAGATCTCAAAGCCGTATTCACCGGTGTAGCCCGTCTGGGAGACGAGGGCGCGGATCGTGCGCTCGCCGAGGTTCAGGGGCACGTCTTCGGTGAAGGTGTAGTACTTGGCGGGGATGTACTGCTCGTCGCAGAGCTTTTTGAGAATGTCGCCGGACCTGGGGCCCTGCAGGGCGATCTGGCCCCAGTCGTTGCCCTCGTCGCGGTAGTCGACGTCGCCGGAGAGATGGCTCTCGACCCAGGCGGCGTCCTTTTCGCGGTTGCCCGCGTTGACGACGAGCCAGTAATTGTCCGCTGCGCAGCGGTAGACGATGAAGTCGTCGATGATGCCGCCATTGTCGTTGCAGAACATCGAGTACTTGATCTCGCCATCTTTCATGTTCGAAATGTCGGCGGTGATGATCTTCTGCACGTTGGCGACGGCGTCAGGGCCCTTGAGGCGAAGCTCGCCCATGTGGGAAACGTCGAACAGACCGGCCTTTTCACGAACGGCCATGTGCTCGGCAATCACGCCGGTGGGATACTGCACGGGCATCAGGAAGCCGCCGAATTCGACGATCTTGCCGCCCATGTCCACATGCGTTTGGTAAAGTGGGGTCTTCTTTTCCATAGTGCGTATCCTCCGAAAATAATAATTTTAATGAATCTTATAAAAAATATTAAAATTAAGCATCAAAAAAGAGGCACAAAACTCCCTTTTGAGCTTTGTGCCTCCGTTGATCACCTGAGAGATTCCCCGCCCGAGTCATCGCGGCAGGTTGCACCTTCGGCGTGCGTAAACGCACTTTTCGGAGCGTCGTCCGAGTTCGGCCCTTTTGCCTGAGAGCTTCTGCGTTCCCCTTCGGCGCCGCGGCAGAATATTCCGCGGTCTCTCCCGAACTCATCATCCGATCGGTTGATTCATTTTGCTTTTTAAAGCTAACATAAGAATGGACCTTTGTCAAGAAAGAAAAAATAATATTTTGTTAAAATATTTCAAGCGGAAATTCGGCAAACCGAAAACTGCCGAAACGGGTCAAAATTTGAAAGCATCCCGTTGTTATGACTGTGTTGCCGGCCAGGTTCCATTTCGCTTCGGCATAGCTTTATTTGTATTTCGCATTTGCATTTTGCCTAAAGCGGCGGCGGAGAAGTGATGGGGCGTCTATTTTCTTCGACGAAATCCGTCCTGCGCGGACAAAATTGTATTGACAACGGCGGAGGATGGGGCTATTGTACACACATCATTCGTCAAATGCTTTGAGCAGGACACGACTTCCCCGGATCACCGCTTTCAGAGAGCCGTTGGTGGTGCAAAACGGCAGCAAGGAACGGGCAGGCCATCCCCTGTGAGCAGCCGCGGTGAAAGGCGCAAACACCGAGTAATCGCAGCCGGTCCCCCACCGTTAACAGGGTGCGCTCTCCGATCCATTCGGGCAGCGGTCGAGCGGTCGGTTTTCCGGCAAGCAAAGTGGTAACGCGGAAGTTGAGATCTGCGGCGGATATCGCCGCGATATTGGCCTTCGTCTTTGCGATGGGTTTTCGTTGTGGAAAATCCGCAGCAGAGGCGGGGCTTTTCTTTTTGCTCCCGGCATTGACGAAGAACACAGCTTTTTTAGGAAAGAAAGGGAAATCACATGAACACACTCGTCATTGTGCTGATCGCGGCGGTCGTCCTCGTCGCTGCCTACGCACTCTATGGGCGCTGGCTCGCCAAAACCTGGGGCATCGACCCCAAGGCGCAGACGCCCGCCGTCAAGTATAACGACGGCAAGGACTTTGTCCCCACCAACGGCTGGACCGTCTTCAGCCATCAGTTTTCCTCCATCGCGGGCGCGGGCCCTGTCACCGGCGCGATCCAGGCCGCCGCGTTCGGCTGGCTGCCGGTGCTGCTGTGGGTGCTGCTCGGCGGCGTCTTCTTCGGCGCTGTGACGGACTTCGGCGCGCTGTACGCCTCCGTCAAAAACGACGGCAAGTCCATGGGCATGCTGATCGAAAAGTACATCGGCAAGCTCGGCCGCAAGCTGTTTCTGCTGTTCTGCTGGCTGTTCTGCCTGATCGTCATCGCAGCGTTCGCCGACATGGTCGCCGGCACGTTCAACGCCTACACCGTGGTCGATGGCGTGACGCAGCTCGCTGACGCCGCGCAGACCAACGGCGCAGCCGGTATGGTGTCCATCATGTTCATGGTGTTCGCCGTCGTCTTCGGCCTTGTGCAGAAGAAGCTGAACCTCTCGGGCTGGAAGGAAGCCGTGCTCGGCATCCTCTGCATCGTTGCCTCGTTCGCCGTCGGCATGAACTGCCCACTCATCTTCGGCAAGGCGACTTGGAGCTACATCACGTTCGTCTACATCTTCTTCGCCGCCGTTCTCCCGATGTGGCTTTTGAAGCAGCCGCGCGACTACATGACCACCTTCATGTTCATCTGCATGATCGCGGGCGCGGTCGTCGGCCTTCTCGTTGCGCATCCGACGATGAACCTCCCCGTCTTCACGGGCTTCAACAATGAAAAGCTCGGCACGATGTTCCCCATCCTGTTCGTCACCGTCGCCTGCGGCGCGGTGTCCGGCTTCCACAGCCTCGTCTCCTCCGGCACGTCGTCCAAGACGGTCGAAAACGAGAAGGACATGCTCAAGGTCGGCTACGGCGCGATGATCCTCGAGAGCCTGCTTGCCGTGCTCGCGCTCTGCGTGGCCGGTGCGGCCGCCGCGGCGGACGGCACTCCCGCCGCCGGTACCCCGTTCCAGATCTTCAGCCGCGGCGTTGCAGGCTTCTTCGAGATGTTCGGCGTGCCGAACTACGCCGCCACGGTCTTTATGACGATGTGCGTCTCCGCCCTCGCCCTCACGAGCCTTGACGCCGTCGCGCGTATCGCGCGCATGAGCTTCCAGGAGCTTTTCAGCGTGGACGACATGGCCCACGCCGAGCCCTGGCGCAAGCTCCTGTGCAACACGTATTTCTCCACGGTGCTGACGCTCGTGCTCGGCTACGTGCTCACAAAGATCGGCTACTCCAACATCTGGCCGCTGTTCGGCTCGGCGAACCAGCTGCTCTCCGCGCTCGTGCTCATCACGCTGTGCGTCTTCCTCAAGGTCACGGGCCGCAGCAACAAGATGCTCTTCCCGCCGCTCGTCATCATGCTCTGCGTCACGTTCACAGCGCTGGTGCAGCGCCTGATGGCCATGGTGAGCGCCATCCAAAATGCCGCTGCCGTCACCATCCCCGCGGGCGAGACGACCTGGGGCGCGGTGTTTATCGCCAACGGCTTGCAGCTCATCATCGCGGTGCTGCTCATCGTGCTCGGCGCGACCATCGTCGTGAACTCGATGAGAAGCTACGTCGCCAGCAAGCACAACAGCGAGGCCAAGGTCTAATTTTGAAAAATGTGCAAAAAAGGAGGCTTCCCGTCGGGAAGCCTCCTTTTTTTGCTTTATTACCAGCTTGCGACCGTGCCGTCGCATCTCGGTTCGGTGCCCGCGGCGTAAACGCCGTTTTCGCACTTCCAGATGATCTCGCCGCGGCCCATGGCCGTGCGGTCGTCGACGATCTCGACCTCGTGCCCCATTGCTCGCAGCTGCTCGGCGATCGCCTCGCCCGCCTCGCGCTCGATCTGGAGCTTTTTGCCGCCGATCCACTGGATGCGCGGCGCGTCGAGCGCCTCCTGCGGGTTCATGGCATAGTCAATGGTGTTTGTCAGCACCTCGACCTGCCCCTGCGGCTGCATGAATGCGCCCATCACGCCGAACGGGCCGACGGCCTCGCCATCCTTGAGCAGAAAGCCCGGGATGATCGTGTGGTAGGACTTCTTTCCGCCCTCCAAATAGTTATCGCTCTTCGGGTCGAGGGAGAAGTTCGCGCCGCGGTCCTGAAGCGAGATGCCCGTGCCGGGGATGGCGATGCCCGCGCCAAAGCCGCAGTAGTTGCTTTGGATAAGCGAGACCATGTTGCCCTCTGCGTCCGCGGTGCAGAGGTAGATCGTGCCGCCGCAGTGCGGGTCGCCCGCCTTGGGCTCGAGCGCCTTGTCTGTGATGAGTGCGCGGCGGGCGGCAAGATAGTCGGGCGAGAGCAGCTCGCTGACCTTTGTTTTCATATAGCGCGGGTCGGCGACGTAGGTCTTCGTGTCGGCAAAGGCGAGCTTGATGGCCTCCATGACCTTGTGATAGTAATCCGCATCCTCGCGCTTTTCAGGCAGCGTCAGCCCGTTGAGCATGCCGAGTGCCATCAGCACCGTGATGCCGTGGCCGTTGGGCGGGATCTCGCAAACGGTGTAGCCGCGGTAGTCCTGCGTGATGGGCTCGACCCATTCGGGGTGGTAGTTTTTAAAGTCATCCTCGCAGAAGTAGCCGCCCGTGGCGCGCGAATGGGCGACGATCCTTTCCATCAGCTCACCGCGATAGTAGCTCTCGCAGTTCGTCTCGACGAGGGAGCGCATCGTGCCGGCGTAGGCGGGGAAACGGAAGACGTCGCCCGCGCGATACGGCGAGCCGTCCGGCTTCATAAAGCTCTTCCACCAGTATTCATAGGGGGCGGGGTCCTGCGCCATGACCCTGGCGATGCGCCTGCTGTCGCGCGCCCAGAGCTTGCCGACATTGACGGGCACGGCATAGCCGTTTTCGGCGTAGGAAATGGCGGGGGCGAAGAGCTCGGAGAGCGGCTTTGTGCCAAAGCGCGCATTGAGCGCGGCCCAGCCCGCGGGCGCGCCCGGGACCATCGTGGGGAGCCAGCCTTCCTCGGGCACCTCGGAAAAGCCTTTTGCGCGAACCTCGTCCGCGCTCAGCGCCATCGGCGCAACGCCGCTGGCGTTCAAGCCGTAGAGCTTTTTTTCCTTCTCGATCCACACGAGCGCGAAACAGTCGGACCCAAGGCCGTTGCCCGTCGGCTCGAGCAGCGGCATCGCGCCGGCCATGGCGACGGCGGCATCGACGGCGTTGCCGCCATTTTTCAGCACGTCGAGGCCGACCTGTGCGCCGAGGGGAACGGACGTGCAGCACACGCTGTTTTTGGCGTAGACCACGTTGCGGCGGGAAGAATATCGGTAAGTTAACGGATCAAAATTCGGCATGATCGTTCTCACTTTCGTCGTTTTTCCCAGTATAGCAGTCCGCGCGAAAAAGGGCAAGAAAAAGGCGCTGTGCGGCGCGGACAGAGCAGCGTGACGGAACCATACGGAAAGCTGGATATTCGCCCTGCAAAAGGGCGATAAATTTACGCTTTCCCGCTTGACATCCTATAAAAATGCATTATAATACAATCAACTTCATCATCAATGCCTCCTTTGGCACCGGCCGGGGAGAAAAGGCATCCATGACTGAGCCGTAGGTATTCCGGGCGACCGGATAAGGCTGGGTCGTGGGTGCTGTTACTTTTTTATAGAGAAAAGGAGAACGATATGAACATCAAGCCCTTTGCGGTGGAAGAATGGATGAACGAGTACGAGGTGGGTGCGCGATACAACATCGCCGAGACCTGCGTCGACTCCGTTTCGCTCGACGAGCTTTTCGAGCTCACGGGCGAGAACAAGGAGGACTTTTTGAAGGACTTCTGTGCCCAGCGCTTGACCTATGGCGATATCTGGGGCAGCGAGGCGCTGCGCAGCGGCATTTCCAAGCTCTATCACACGATCAAAGCCGACGAGGTCGTGCTCACGCACGGCGCGGCAGGCGCGAACCATCATGTGTTCTGCTCGCTCATTTCCGCGGGCGACCGTGTGGTCAGCATCATGCCGACCTATCAGCAGCTCTACTCCATCCCCGAGGCCATCGGCGCGGACGTCGCCATCATGCACCTAAAGCAGGAAAACGACTATCTCCCCGACCTGAATGAGCTCAAGAGCCTCGTCACGCCCGAGACGAAAATGATCTGCATCAACAACCCCAACAACCCCACCGGTGCGCTGATGAGCAAGGAGCTGCTGGGGAGCATCGTGGAGATCGCCCGCGGCGTGGGCGCGTACATCCTCTGTGACGAGGTCTACCGCCACCTGACGCAGGAGGACGAGTGGTGCGAATCCATCGTCGACCTGTACGAAAAGGGCATCTCGGTCAGCAGCATGTCCAAGGTCTTCTCGCTCGCGGGCCTTCGCATGGGCTGGGTCGCCACGCACGATGAAGCGGCGCGCAAGGCGTTCCTGTCGCACCGCGACTACAATTTAATTAGCTGCGGCATGTTCGACGATGCGATCGCGTCCATCGCCCTGCGCCACAGCGACGTGATGCTCAAGCGCAATCAGCGCATCGTGCGCGAGAACCTCGCCATCCTCGATGACTGGATCAAGGAAAATCCGCACTTTTTCTACACCAAGCCCAAAGCCGGTACGACCGCGCTCGTTTACTACGATTTCGATATCCCCTCCTACGAGTTTTGCAAGCGCATGTACCACGAGACCGGTGCGTTCGTCACGCCGGGCGACTGCTTCGAGCAGCCCCACAGCATGCGCGTCGGCTACGCCTGCGACGTCAACACGCTCAGAGACGGCCTTGCCGCGGTGACGAAGTTTGCCGCGACGCTGTGAGCGGCGAAAACACGCGATAAATAAAAGAAATCCGTCCGGTCATCGACCGGACGGATTTTTGACTTGTAAGGGGTTCACGCCTTGGCCCTGTTCCCGCGCATGAAGTGCAGAATAAGGCCGATGGCCGCGCCGATAAGCGTCGGGCAGATCCAGCCGAGGCCGAGGTCGGCAAACGGTAGGTACTGCTGACCGAACGCCTTGATGGCCGGACCGTGGATGGCGTTGAACACGCTCTCGGGCAGCGCGATGATCAGATCGTAAACGGCAGCGATGAGCGTGAAGCCGATCGTCCAGCAGTACACCGTGCGGTCGTGGCCGAAGAATTTACCGAGCAGCGCCAGCGCAATGAGCGCGATGGAGAGCGGATAGAGGAACATCAGCACCGGCAGCGAATAGCTGATGATGGCGCTGAGGCCGAGGTTCGCAAACAGCAGCGACACGAGGCTGAAAATGATTGCCCAGATGCGGTACTTTGGCCCGTCGGGGAAGAGCGCGCTGAACGTCTCGGCGCAGCTCGTGATGAGACCGACGGCGGTCTTGAGGCACGCGAGCGTCACCGTGGCGGCGAGGATGAAGAGACCGGCGGAGCCGAGGTAGTGCTGTGCGATCTGCGCGAGCGCCGTGCCGCCGTTCTCGCTGGCTTCAAGCACGCCGCGGCTCTGCGTGCCGGCGATCGTGACGGCGATGTAGATGAACGCCATCAGAAGACTGCTGAAAATGCCCGCGCGGACGGTGCTCCCCGCCACAGCGGCGGGATCGTCCACGCCGAGGTCACGGATGACCTGCACGACGATGATGCCGAAGGCAAGACTCGCCAGCGCGTCCATGGTGTTGTACCCTTCGAGGAAACCAGCGAAAAACGGCTGGGACGCGTAGTCGCCGAGCGGCTCGACATCCGCGATGGCCGCACTCGGAGAGAGGAGCGCGACGACGACCAGAATGGCGAGGAAGACGAGAAAGCAGGGGTTCAGAATTTTGCCGACCCAGGTCAGGATCTTGCCCGGGCGCAGTGCGAAAAAGAGCGCCGCGGCGAAAAACGCTACCGAGAAGAGCAGCAGGTACAGTGTGTTACTGCCATTTTGCGGAAGCACCTGCTCAAGTCCCACGGTGAATGACGTCGTCGCGCAGCGGGGAATGGCGAAAAACGGCCCAATGGTCAGATACAGCGCGCAGGTGAAGAACATCGCGTAGGGGCGGTTGACCTTGCTGCTCAGGTCAAAAAGACCGTTGGAGCGGCTGATGCCGAGCGCGGCCACGCCGAGCAGCGGCAGGCCCACGCCCGTGATGAGAAGCCCCAGAATGGCCTGCCAAACGTTGGAACCGGCCATCTGGCCGAGGTGCACGGGGAAAATAAGGTTACCTGCGCCGAAAAACAGGCCGAAGAGCATGCTGGCAACATAGGTGTATTCCTTGACGGTGAGCTTGCGTTTCATGGTAAAAAATTTCCTTTCATGGCGGTGGGGCAAAAATGCCCCGTCCTGAATGATTCGGGTAACAAAAAACCGGTCTGTTCCCGCGCTCTGACATTGCAAGGGGATACTCCCATGCTTGTGGAACATTCCACAAGTGCTTTGCCAGATCAATGGAGCATACCGGATCCATGCTGCCGATCATTGCAGGCAGCGAATCAAACCGAGCCTTGGAAAATGAGATCGATCAAACCGCTGCCGACTGCTTCGACGACATAGATTCGGACGAATGCCCCTCTGCGCCAACGATCAGTCGCCAGCTTACTCCAAAATTGACATTTTTGGACGTAACCATGGTGTTCAAACGATCGCCTCCTTTGCTGCGGAAATTGGCATCATTATACCATGTCATTACATTTTGTCAAGTATCAATGAGAGAATGATATGTTAAAATCGGAAGCGAAAAATTGGGCCGATGGATGAAGCTTCATTCGGGCCACGCAAAGAAGCATGCGGCGCGATAATGCGCCACCTTGCGGTAAAGGCGCAAAAAAGGCGCGAAAACAGGCTTCTTTCGCACCTTTTCGGTAAATAAAAAGATCAGAACACCACGACGAGCAGCATCTTGAACTGCTCCTGACCGTACACCGCGTGCGGATGGCGCGCGGGCATGACGATGCTCTCACCCTCGTGCAGGATGTGCTCGACGCCGTCAATCGTGATCCGACCCACGCCGTCGAGGCAGGTGACCATCGCGTCGCCGCCGGATTCGTGGGTGCTGATCTCCTCACCCTTGTCAAACGAGAAGAGCGTGATGCTCACGTGCTCGTTCTGCGCCAGCGTGCGGCTGACGACCTGACCGGACTGATAGGCGACCTGATCGCGCAGGGTCAGAACCTCTGCCTTGCTGATATTTTTCATACCGTCCATGATAATTTCCTCCTGTTGAAACGCGCGGCGTTTACCACCGCGCGTGATATGACTTTCTTATCATGCCCTTTTTGCGGAAAAAGGCAACGATTATTTTGCTTTGTGCGCCAGCACGCAGTACCACTCGCTGTTTTCGATGTCAAACGCGCCGAACTGCACGGGAAAGGCCTTGACCTGAATGTCCTGATAGCCGAGCTGCGTGAGCTTGTCGAGCAGTAATTTCTGCGGCACGGGGTGGTAGTGCTCCTCAAAACGCTCTTTTTGGAAGATTTTGTTATCGCGCTCGAAGGTGTAGACAAGATTGAAGACAATGGAGCCGTCGGATAAATGGTCCCAGACCTGCATGAGGTTCACGCGGTCGCCGTTTGGCAGAAAGGCGGGATTGTAGCAGTAAAAACGCTTTTTCTGCCCCACGATACGGTCCCAGTTGCGAAGGTCGAAGTAGAGGCAGCCTCCGGGCTCCACGAGCGCGTCCATCTGCTCCAAAACGCCGGTGATCTCGTTGTTTGTCACGTAGGCAAGCGAGTTGCCGGTGCTCATCACGCAGTCGAAGCTGCGGTCAAAATGAGACGTCAGGTCGCGGAAATCGCTCTGCCGCAGGTCGATGGCGATGCCACGCTCGTCCGCCTTTTTGCGGCAGCGCGCGAGCATGCTGCCGCTCAAATCGGAGCCGTACAGCGAGACGCCGAGCTGCCCGAGCGGCAGCGTGAGCGAGCCCGTCCCGATGCTCACATCGAGCGCCGAGCGAATGGGCCTGCCGTCGAAAACGGTCTGCCAGTGGGAGAGGGTCTGTGCATCCTTTTTCGGGGAGTCGAAGAGGTCGTAGATGTCGGTGCGGTCGTAGACGCTGGCCATAGAGCATGCTCCTCCTGATAAAATATTGGATCGCGCCCCGCGCTCAGCGCTTTTTGCGCTGGGACGAGGACGGAATGTCCATTTCCGCGCGGTACTTGGCGACGGCGCGGCGGCTGACCTCGATGCCGAGAGCCGAGAGCGTCAGACGAAGCGCCTCGTCCGAGAGCGGCGCGGCCGGGTCCTCTGCGCGAATGAGGCTTTGCAGCCGCTGCTTGACCGCGTGGGACGAGACTGCCGCGTCGGGGCGGATCGCCGTGGTGAAAAAGCTGCGCACGGGGATGATCCTGCCCTGGAACTGAATGTATTTATTCTGCGCCGCACGGCTCACGGTGGAGGTGCTGACGCCCATTTTTTCGGAAAGCTGCTGCATCGTCACGGGCAGCAGTGCCTCGCCGCCACAGAAAAAGCCGTGCTGCTCGCGCCCGATGAGCGTGAGCATCTGTATGAGCGTGTCGCAGCGGGTGTGGACGCCCTTGATGAGGGCCTGTGCTTCGGAGAGCTTTTCTTTCACGTAGCGCTGGACCTCGGGGTCGTCGCTCGTGTTCATCAGCGCGGCGTATTCGGCGTTGACGGACAGGCGCGGCAGAATGCGCTCGTTGAGCTCGATGACGAGCTGGCCCTGCTGCACGGAAAATTCCGCGTCGGGGGCGACATAGGCGATCTGCTCGCTGCCGGCAAAGCTGCGCGAGGGGATCGGGTTGAGCGCGAGCACCTTGGAAGCGGCGGCCTTGGCTTCGTTGACGCTGACGCCGAGCAGAACGGCAAGGCCGGAAAAGTTGCGCTTGCCGAGCATTTCTAAGCCGTTGCGCACGATCTTCAGTGCCAGCGGGTCGAGCGAGCGGTCCTGCGCAAGCTGGAGCGTCAGGCATTCCGACAGATTCCGCGCGCCGACGCCCGGCGGGTCGAGCATCTGCACGGCAAACAGCGCCTGCTCGAGCGAGAAGAGCGGGATGTCGAATTCGCGGGACAGCTCCTCAAGCGGGCAGTCAAGATAGCCGCGCTCGTCGAGGCAGTCGATCAAAAAGCGGCACAGGCGCAGAAGCTCGTCGTCGACGAGCTTCATCTGCCCGATCTGCTCGGTCAGGTGGTCGCGGAACGTTTTTTCGCGCGTCAAAAAGGCGGTGAAGTCCTGCACATCCTCCATACCGGAGGAGGTGACGCCGCGCCACGAGTCCGTCTCGCGAACCTCGAGCGGTTCACGCTCGGCGGGAGCGGCCTCGCTGGGGAGCCCGGTCTCGTAATAGGTGGGGGACTGTACGTCGAGCAGCGGGTTTGAGAGCGCGACTTCCTGCACGTATTCGGCAAGCTCCGGCGCGGAGAGCTGCAAACAGTCGAGCGACTGGCGCATCGTCTGCGTCAGCACGAGCTTTTGGCTCAGCGTCTGCCTCTGTTCAAGCTGCACGATAGATTCCCTCCCCAAATGATGCTCATTCAGTAAATTAAAGTATAGCAGTTTTCGCCTTTCTTCGCAACACACAGATGCGCGGGAATGGCCCGAAAAAAGCAAGGGGGCATTCAGATCGCGCAAAAAAAAGGCCGACTCCGCATAAGAAAACATGCGGTTTTGCCTGCGCCTTTTTGGCTGAA
>ENA-OWPL01000834-OWPL01000834.1-human-gut-metagenome-genome-assembly--contig:-NODE-834-length-19801-cov-55.709308_pt1 | contig 19801 bp, 9 predicted proteins | sample MGYA00248263_ERZ651844 | MGnify/ENA primary metagenome ERZ651844 (study PRJEB26924, sample SAMEA4378256) | human gut metagenome | biome: human gut; feature: human-associated habitat; material: faeces...
TGAGTTTCACCGTTGCCGGCGTACTCCCCAGGTGGAATACTTAACGCTTTCGCTTGGCGACTTACTGTGTATCGCAAATCGCGAGTATTCATCGTTTACTGTGCGGACTACCAGGGTATCTAATCCTGTTTGATACCCGCACTTTCGAGCCTCAGCGTCAGTTGCACCCCGGATACCTGCCTTCGCGATCGGAGTTCTTCATGATATCTGAGCATTTCACCGCTACACCATGAATTCCAGTATCCCTGTGTGCACTCAAGACCTCCAGTATCAACTGCAGTTCGACGGTTGAGCCGCCGTATTTCACAGCTGACTTAAAGGTCCGCCTGCGCTCCCTTTAAACCCAATAAATCCGGATAACGCCTGGACCTTCCGTATTACCGCGGCTGCTGGCACGGAATTAGCCGGTCCTTTTTCTGATGGTACATACAAAACACCACACGTGGTGCACTTTATTCCCAACTAAAAGCAGTTTACAACCCAGAGGGCCGTCTTCCTGCACGCTACTTGGCTGGTTCAGACTTGCGTCCATTGACCAATATTCCTCACTGCTGCCTCCCGTAGGAGTTTGGACCGTGTCTCAGTTCCAATGTGGGGGACCTTCCTCTCAGAACCCCTACCCATCGATGCCTTGGTGGGCCGTTACCCCGCCAACAAGCTAATGGGACGCATCGCCATCTCATACCGATAAATCTTTAATTAAAACATCATGTGATATCCTAATAACATCGGGCATTAATCTTACTTTCGCAAGGCTATTCCCGAGTATGAGGCAGGTTCGATACGCGTTACTCACCCGTGCGCCGGTCGCCGCCTGAAGAAAGCAAGCTTTCTTCATCGCTGCCCCTCGACTTGCATGTGTTAAGCCTGTAGCTAGCGTTCATCCTGAGCCAGGATCAAACTCTTCATTGTAATATAATGTTTTTGTTTATTCTCTGTTTGTGCTCAAGACGCCTGTCAGATTTATTTCGCTTGGAATTGACAAGTGACTTTTTAACCCGAGACATTCTTTATTTGAATGCTCATTTGTCTCTTGTACTTCTCTACAAAATAGTTTTATGTAATTCTTGTCAAAGATCGTTTGCTCATCGTTCGTTCGACCCGTTATCAGCACCGTGTTTGTTAGTGTTGTAGGCCTCATTTCTGATTTGCGAGTGCAAAGGTAGAGACTTTTTCATTACGAGCCAAATGTTTTTGGAAGAAATTTTTGAGAAATTTCTCCTCTAAACGCGTAAGACGTTGTAAACCAACGACTTAAAGAATGAAACTTTTTTCAAACTTTTTTTCGCGGGGAACGAGTAACAAGGCAAAAGTACTTACGCTGCTTTGAAGGAACAAATAATTAGGACGATTTTTTTACGTTTTGTGTTGAAGAACATAAATGAGCTGTTTTACGCGTATATACATATAATATATATATGAGCACGCTGGGGGGCATTAATTATCATGTAATTTATCGTTAATTATTCAAACTGCAATTTGTGACTATAGGTAAGAAATTTTGACGTTCTAAATGTGACGTTCTAAAAAAACACTGAGGAAGATATGAGGGGTAAAAGGGAGTATTTTGAAAATACTGAGGGAGAAAAATGAAAACACTGAGGGAGAAATTTAAAAACACTGAGGGAGCGATAAATCTCTTGCACTGTGTTTTTGAGTTTTTTCAACGATGTTTTTGCGTTTTGAAGGCCTTTTTGTGGGCGTTTTTGCGAAAAATGGGCGAAAAGCAGCTATCATGGAGATTTTCTTAAGTACTTTGCATTTCTAAAAGTATTGATTTTCAATTAGTTGCAAAATTTACCTACTTAACTACGCATGGTTAAGCTACAACTGAGGGGCAGACCTCTGGTCTGCGAATAAGAGAATGGTGAGCTAAAAATAGCTGACTCATGACTCTTTATTCGCAAGCCAGAAGGCCTGCCCCTTAGTTGCTGATATACGTGCGTACTATATAATATACCTTATAATGTACACATATAATTAATATATATGTTACTTCACAATGATGAGGAAGTAGTTCTTCTTACCACGCTGAACAAGAAGATACTTGCCGTCAATGAGGTCGTCAGAAGTGATTTCCTGATCGAAAGCAGCAAGTTTTTCTTTGTTAAGGCTTACGCCACCACCCTGGGTGAGCTTACGCATTTCACCCTTTGAAGCGAAACACTTGGTGGTTTCGGCAAAGAGGTCAACAGCCTTGGCTCCAAGAGCTTGATCTTTGGCTACCTCGAATTGGGGTACACCATCGAATACGCTGAGAAGCGTAGCTTCATCAAGTTTTAAGAGGCTATCTTTAGTAGCCTTGCCGAAGAGAATGTTTGAGGCTTCGAGGGCCATTTCATAGTCTTCACGACTGTGTACCATACAGGTAACCTCTTCGCCCAACTTCTTCTGAAGGAGACGACGACCTGGGTCGGCACGATGTTCGGCAATGAGGGCTTCAATCTCATCGTGCTCGAGTGAGGTGAAGATCTTGATATAACGTTCTGCTTCTTCGTCGCCTACATTGAGCCAGAATTGGTAGAACTTGTAAGGAGTGGTGTAACGACGGTCGAGCCAAACGTTGCCTTGCTCCGTCTTACCAAACTTCTTACCGTCGGCCTTGGTAATAAGCGGACAAGTGAGGGCATAAGCATCAGCTTCAGCACCAAGAGTACGACGAATAAGTTCGGTACCAGTGGTGATGTTGCCCCATTGGTCAGAACCACCCATTTGGAGTTTGCAGTTCTTCGTCTCGTAAAGGTGGAGGAAGTCGTAACCCTGTAAGAGCTGGTAGGTAAACTCTGTGAATGAAAGTCCGTCACGTGCTTCACCATTCAAACGTTTCTTCACGCTATCTTTAGCCATCATATAGTTGACAGTAATGTGTTTACCAATCTCGCGTGCGAAATCGAGGAAGGTGAAGTCCTTCATCCAGTCGTAGTTGTTAACCAATTCGGCTGCATTGGGAGCATCAGAATCGAAGTCGAGGAAGTGAGAGAGTTGCTTCTTGATACAAGCAACGTTGTGGCGAAGAATGTCTTCGGTAAGGAGGTTACGCTCGGCACTTTTGCCTGAAGGGTCGCCAATCATACCTGTTGCACCACCTACGAGTGCTAATGGCTTGTGGCCCGCACGCTGGAAGTGGCGGAGCATCATTACAGAGCAGAGATGGCCAATGTGTAAAGAGTCGGCCGTTGGGTCGATACCTACATAGGCTGTTGTCATGCCTTTTTCGAGCAATTCTTCAGTGCCCGGCATCATTTGGTGCAACATGCCGCGCCATTTGAGTTCTTCTACAAAATTCATCGTATGTTATTTGTTATTACTTTTCTTTATTTTGAGATGCAAAGTTAGTGCAAGGTGAGCGCAATAAAAAGGGAAAAAGCATTTTTTTCCCTTTTATTGCTTAGCCAGAGTCTAACTTCGACTTTCCTCTATTTGCTTTTTCGTTAAGCCTGTATACTTCATTACCAAACTAAGCTGCATTCCATCTGCCAACATGGTACGTGCCATTTCTATTTTTTGTAGAAGTTTACCTTCTTCGCGACCCTCTGCACGACCTTCTTCGCGACCTTCTGCACGACCCTCTGCACGACCTTCTTCGCGACCTTCTGCGCGACCCTCCTCGTAACCTTCATCGCGACTAGTGTCGAAAAGACTCTTCATATGACGAACAGATTCCATGTGGCGAAAATAGGCTTGCCTATCATCTTCGGAAAGGGCATCAACACGTAAGCGCTCACGAGCTTCAGGAAGTCCTGCTGCTTTTGCATCTTTACTTATTTGTCCTGTTTTTAGAAAGGCAATCCATTCGTCAAGCGGTGTTTTAGCTACAGAGTCAAAATCGTTTACACGCAATACGTAATATTCGGGAAAGAGCATACCTGCATCTTTACGACGTAGTATATCTTTTTCTTTTTTTCCAAAGAACTTTTCATTTTGACGTACTGAGAGTTTTAATGTATCATGCGGTGCATGTATGCCCTTAAACTCTGTCCTGCCATGATAAACGTAATCTTTACCTTGTCCTAGTTCAAAATAGACAATATTGATGGAATACACTTTGCGCACCTCATCATAGGGCTTGCCTAAACCGATGTATTCTGTGATGGCTTTTGACACTCCATATAGCATGCGATGAAAGTAAGATAGCTCGCGGCTATTCTGCACTTCAATAATGCAGAGTTCGCCTCCTTCGCTCTCTGCAAAGATATCGACACGATTGTATTTGTCTTCATCATCTTCTTGATTGCTTTCGCTCTCAAGGAATCGGTGAATTTTTATCCCTTTACCAATCAGTGAGGATAAGAATCCCTCTAACACCACATAATTGGCCTTATTGCGCAAGAGGCGTTTCATCGCCCAATCAAAACGTATATAGTTTTCTCCATTTTGTATCATAGGTTCTTATTTTTTTAGAGTTGATAGTTATCTACGTCCGAAGAAGTAGGGGCGTCGGGGTTGTGGACGCGGAGTGATGGGTTTGGGATTGAGTTCGGGATAGGCTATGCGCGTATGGTAGATTGTCTTGATACTCTCTACGAGTACGCGCTTGGCATCGGCAATATCGCGGAAGGTGATAGGACACTCGCGGAAGTAGCCTGCCTGCACTTGTCCGTCGACGATGCGGTCGACCAACTCTTTGATACTCTCCTCGGTGTATTCCTTGAGCGAACGTGACGATGCTTCAACGGCATCGCACATCATGAGAATGGCTTGTTCGCGCGTGAAAGGGTTGGGGCCAGGATAAGTAAAGAGTTTGGGGTCAGGCTGCTCGCCTTGATGTTTGTTTTGCCACTGTATATAGAAATACTTTACTTGTGAACGTCCGTGGTGAGTACAGATGAAGTCACGTATCACTTTGGGCAGGTGATATTTATCCGCTAAACGAAGACCTTCTGTCACGTGGCTGATGATGATTTGTGCAGAACGCTCTTCGCTGAGTTCATCGTGTGGGTTGACACCCGTTTGATTTTCGGTAAAGAACGCGGGGTTGACCATTTTACCTATATCATGGTAAAGTGCTCCCGTACGCACCAACTGAGGTTTGGCTCCAATCTTATCGGCCACCTCGGCAGCGAGGTTGGCCACTTGCAAGGAGTGAACAAAGGTGCCTTGTGCCTTCTTGGCCATAAGGCGGAAGATTATATTGTTCGTATTGGAAAGTTCGACCAACGTTACGCTTGAAGTGAAGCCAAATGTCTTCTCCAGCAGATAGAGTAGGGGATAGGCAAAGAGTAGGAGAACACCATTTACACCATTATATATATAGATAGAACGATCGATGTGGCTCCAATCGACGCCTTGTGAAAGGTCGAAACCGAGCATAATGGTGGTGGACGTGAGGAAGGCGTAAAGGGCTACACGTAGGAGTTGCGAACGTTCGCTCAAGTCGCGAAGGGCATAGATAGCAGTCATGCCCGCCATGAATTGTACGACCACAAACTCGTAGTTAGAGTGAAGGGCAAAAGAAGAAAGCACGACGCTGCACACCATGGCCATGAAGGCGGTGCGAGAATCCATGAAGGTGCGCACAAAGATGGGCACCATGGCGTAAGGCACCATATAGACGCTAAACGTCTTATGATCGACCATGAGATAGGTAATCAAGGGGAAGATAGCTACTAGCGACGATAGGAGCAATATGCTATGAGGTGAATAAAGATAGTCGCGCCGATAGAGGCGGAGGTAGTAGACAAATGAACCTAAAATGCACGACACGAAGATAACCTGTCCGAGGAGCACCTGCCAAAAGCCTTCTGAAGGGTCATTGCGACGCACGGTCTCACGCTCGAAGGATTGTAGTATCTTATATTGGTCGGCCGACACAATCTCACCACGATCGATGATGCGCTGTCCACTTTGTACCATACCTGCTGCGGGAGCTACGGAGGCGATGAGGTCCTCACGTGCGGTACTTGTCTTGGCACTATCAACGAGTAGGTTGGGGGCGAGGTATTGATTGAGGTTACAACGGGCTATTATCTCGCGTGGAAACTGTGTACTGTCGCAATGTACGATGTATTCGTAGGCCGAGCGGGTAGAGTAGAGTTCGGTAAGAGAACGCGAGAGGGCTTCAGTGCCTTCGACTACACGAATGCCTGTAATGCGATCTTTGGCCATCTGTGAAAGGTCGGCCGAGTTGACAATACCCGCTTGATAGACAGCTGCCATGAGTCGTTCGATGTGAGGCAAGAAGCGTGCTGGCACATCGTTGAACGCACCATTGACAAAGTCGTTATGAAAGGCGGCTATCTGGCGTTGGGCTATTTGAGCATTCTCAACATAGAAGGGTTGAAAGTTGGCCAAAGCACTATCGCTTTCGGCTTCAACCTCTTGTTGCGTCTTATATATTGGGAAGTCAAAAGTGGCTATGAGTGAGTTGTAGCGCCAGGGGCGTCCTTGCTCGTATTCGTAGCCAAACTTGGTTTCGCGTGGCAGGAAGTAGACGAGTAGCGCCACGACTACCAACACGGCACCTACAAGTGTCATTCCGCCCTTTAACTTTGATTTTGCTTCGAATTTAAACATGGCAAACGATATTTTTAATGTGCAAGTGCATGGTTAATGTGCAAATGTGCGAATGTGCAAATGGTCGCTTTTACTTGCTGTGTTTTAATGACATTGCATCATTCCTTTTCTTAAAACTCAGTAAATAAAGGCGACCATTTGCACATTTGCACATTCGCACATTTGCACATTAACCATGCATTCACACATTAATTAGTTTTCTTCTTCTCCCGTTAATTCATCGGGGAGAGAGGCTGAGGGGGTAAGTCCCTTCTTGCGCCAACCCTCTAATTGACTGATGATGTTGCCACGACCTGTGGTGAGTTGGCGTTGTGCATCATCGTAGGTGCGGTGCAGTTGGTCGATAGAGTTGCCTATCTTTACAAAGTTTTGGGCAAAGGTACTAAACTTTTTATAAAGTTTCTCGGCTGAGGTGTAAATCTCGTTAACCGAACGGCTTTGTAACTCACTCTGCCACAGATTGTAAGCCAGCTGAAGGGCCATGAGAAGGTTGGTGGGGTTGATAAGGATAACGTGTTGCTTGTAAGCTTCAGTGGGCAGTGTAGGGTCGGCCGTCACGGCAGCTACATAGGCGGCTTCGCCAGGAATGAACATTAAAACGTAACCAATACTATCCTTTACCAACTTGCTATAATTCTTATCGGCCAATTCCTTAATATGTTGACGGACACTGCGTAAGTGCTCTTTCATGAGGCGGTCCTGCTCAAGGGCATCGTCGGCAGCCACGTATTCGGTAAAGGCTTTGAGTGATACCTTAGAGTCAATAATAACGTTGCGACTTTGCGGTAGGTGAACCACTACATCGGGTATAGCTACGGAGCCACGTCCGTCAGCTACGTGGCTTTGCAACGTATAGTCGCGGCCTTCAGTGAGACCTGATACAGAAAGTAGGTTGGCCAATACAGCTTCGCCCCAATTGCCTTGCAACTTGGTGTTGCCTTTAAGAGCTTTGGCAAGGTCGTCAGCTTCGCGACCAAGCGACTGCGTCTGTTCGACGAGGGCTTTGATATAGCCATCGAGTGAAGCGTGTCCTTTTACAAACTGCGTGCGAAAGGCTTCGATGTCGTGACCAAGAGGTTTGAGTAAGGCTTCGAGCGAGTTGACGTGTTGCTCGCGTAGGGCATCGCCTTGTGTGCGCATCATTTCGACGGACATGGCTTTAAACTCAGCACGTAGGGCTTGCGCCTGTTTGCGCATGGCCTCGTCAGCATGTTGTTGTTCGGCCTTGAGTTGCGCTTTAGCTGCTATGGCCTCGCGCTGCGAACGCAAGGTGCCAATGGCATAACCGGCAATGAGGGATAGGAGGGAGAGGAGAAAGTAGAGCATTCCTTCTTTTTTATTTTGATTGACAAGTTAACAAGTTGACGAGTTGACAAGTAAGTTACCTTCAAACTTACCCGTTAACTCGTCAACTTGTTAACTTGTCAACTAAAAGAACTCGTCGACTAAGAATTAGAACAAACTTGCCAAATAGGCTACTAATGGGATACTAATGACGGAGAGCAAGGTGGTAAAGAAGAGACCTTGCGTCATTACGCGCTCGTCCTTACCATATTGTAGGCAGAGCATGATACCATTGGTGGCGACAGGCATGGCACTCAACACAACAGCTACGTCGCTCACAAAGGGATTGATCCCCATCAGAGCTAATACGCCACCTACGGCTAAGGGGAGAATGAAGAGGCGAAGCAGCGTCATGGAATAGACAAAACGATTGCCTAACATATCGCGCACAGGTATGTGGCTCAAACTGGAACCGATGATAAGCAGCGCACAAGGAGTGGTAAGGTCGCCTAAGAGGTGAAACCACTCTCCCACGGGCGTGGGTATCTGAATGCGTGCCACAGCGATTACTACAGCAATGAGCGAAGCTACAACGCAAGGCGATAATATGAGTCGGGGCGAGAAGGCACTCTTAGCTTTGCCTCCATTTATAAACGATACTCCGATAGTGAAGACTAAGAGGTTGAAGGGAATATTGAGTACAGAGGCGCAAAACACGGCCTTGGAGCCGAACACGGCATCGCACACAGGGTAGCCAATGAAGCTGACGTTGCCAAAGGCTAACATAAAGCGACTGATACCTATTCGGGCTTTGTTTACCTTAAATAAGTGGGGTATGAGATAAGCCAAACCGATGAGTACAATGTAATTGACTACGGCCACTACGGCAAGTGAGATGAGTTCGGAGTTTTCGAATGCGAGGTCTTTGCCCATAACCGATGCCAAGATAAGTGCTGGCATGGATATGTTCATAATAAAGATAGAGAGCTTGCGGTCGAGATCGCCCGCCCACAAATTACGCTTGGCCGCAAAGAGTCCGACCAACACAATGCCGAATATCATCAGCATTTGGGTAATGATGTGCAAGATGTCCATTAGGGGAGGGGTGTGAGTTTAATTAGTGAGTTTAGTGAGTTTAATGGGTTTAATGAGTTTAATGAGTTTAATGAGTTTAATGGGTTTAATGGGTTTAATACTGCAAACAAGCTCAACTCACTAAACCCATTAAACTTATTAAACTTATTAAACTCCTCTAACCTTGAATAAGATATCCGCCTTCGTTGCCACCTTCGGGGCCAAGTTCGATGATATGGTCAGCACACTTGATAACATCAGGATTGTGTTCAATCACTACGATACTATGGCCTCGCTCAATCAAGGCATTAAAGGCGTGGAGCAGACGGTTGATGTCGTGAAAGTGAAGACCTGTGGTTGGTTCGTCAAAGATGAATAGCGTAGGTACAGAACGTTCCAAACCTAAATAATAGGCCAGCTTGACACGCTGGTTTTCACCGCCCGAAAGGGTAGAACTGGATTGGCCTAACTTGATGTAGCCCAAACCCACGTCTTGTAAAGGACGCAAACGGCTGACAATCTTCTTCTGACCATGTTCGGTAAAGAACTCAATGGCTTGGTTGACAGTCATCTCAAGCATTTCGTAGATATTCTTACCCTCATACTTTACCTCAAGCACGTCGCTCTTGAAGCGCTTGCCATGACAACTCTCACACTCAAGTACTAAGTCAGCCATAAACTGCATCTCGACCTTTACTACACCGTCGCCCTTACACTCCTCACAACGGCCGCCATCGGCATTGAACGAGAAGTAAGCTGGTGTAAAGTCCATTTGCTTGGCCAATGGCTGCGCAGCCATGAGTTTACGTATCTCATCATACGCTTTGACGTAAGTGACGGGATTAGAACGTGAAGAACGACCGATAGGGTTTTGATCAACAAACTCAATGGCCTGCACGGCATCAATGTCGCCTGACAGTCGGCGGAACTCGCCTGGACGATCGGCCACCTCGTCTTTAGCCCGCTTGAGAGCCCGATAGAAGATGTCGCGCACGAGGGTAGACTTACCCGAACCACTTACACCTGTTACGACCGTCAGCACGTTGAGAGGGAAGGTTACATCAATGCCCTTCAAATTGTTCTCGCGTGCTCCCTCAACTATGATGCTACGATTCCACGTGCGATGAGTCGTAGGTACGGGGATTTGTTCGCGACCATATAGGTAGTTGAGCGTGTGTGAGCAATATAGCCCCTTCTCCTTATCAAAGAGTTCGGGGTGACGCTGCAAGAGTTCTTTCTCGTCCTTTATAAAAGGGCCAGCGTACACCACTTGTCCGCCTAATCGGCCCGCTTCAGGACCTATATCTATAATATAGTCAGCCGCACGCATAATCTCCTCATCGTGTTCAACCACGATAACCGTATTTCCCAAGTCGCGCAACTCCTTCAATACGTTGATAAGGCGACGCGTGTCGCGTTGATGAAGGCCAATGCTCGGTTCGTCAAGAATGTAGAGCGAGCCGACCAATGAAGAACCTAACGATGTGGCAAGGTTGATGCGCTGACTCTCACCACCCGAAAGCGTATTAGAGAGGCGATCGAGCGTGAGATAGTTGAGTCCTACCTCAAAGAGAAAGTGCAGACGACTCTTTATCTCATTCAGCAATCGCTTGGCCACTGCTGCATCGTGTTCACTGAGTTCGAGCTGGTCGAAGAAGGGAACTAACTCCTTAATAGGCAGCTGTACCAATTCCGTTATACTACGGCCGCCCACTTTGACGTATTCTGCATCTTTCTTCAAGCGCGAACCATGGCACTCAGGACAAATCGTCTTGCCACGATAGCGCGCCAGCATGACACGATATTGTATCTTGTACTGATTGCGCTCTAACATGCGAAAGAAAGCATCAATGCTTACTTGCTCTTCTTCAGGTAATCGTTGTTCGGCCGCATCGCCATGCCAAAGCATGTCCTTCTGTTTGCGCGTAAGTTTATAATAAGGTTCGAAGATAGGGAACCCATTTTTTCGCACCGAGCAACGACGTATAAACTCATTCTTCCACTCTCCCATCTTCTCACCTCGCCAACACATCACAGCACCATCCATAAGGCTCTTCGATGTGTCAGGCACAACGAGGTGTTCGCTAATGCCCATTACGCGGCCAAAGCCCTCGCAGCGCTCGCAAGCGCCTATGGGCGAGTTGAACGAAAACATATTGTCGTCAGGTTCGCGGAATGTAATGCCATCGGCCTCGAAGCGAGTAGAAAAGGTGTGAAGAATACGGGCTGGATAGAAGCGAAGCATACACTGTCCGTCACCCTCGAAGAAGGCCGTCTCTGCTGAGTCGGCTAAACGCGAAATCACGTCTTTGTCATCACTTACCGAAAGGCGGTCAATCAACAGATTGAGTTGCGATAGCGAGTAGTACACAGCCTCAGGCGTGGGAGTTGGCAAAGCCTCATCGTGTGGTGCATCGTCAACGACTACTTGCCCCGCCTTCAATTGTTCGGCAAAGTCCTCAATGCGCACCATTTCGCCGTCAACGTCGAGACGCGAGAGTCCTTGTTGAAGGTCGATGCTGAGCTGCTGGAGCAAGGTACGTTCTTGACGCACTCGCATAGGAGCAAGTACGGTAAAGCGTGTGCCCATAGAGTAAGAGTGCATGCAGTCAATCACGTCCTGCACGGTGTGGCGCTTCACCTCCACACCACTTATGGGCGAGAAGGTGTGACCTATGCGTGCATAAAGCAGACGAAGATATTCATATATCTCGGTGCTGGTGCCCACGGTCGAACGCGGATTACGACTCGTCACGCGCTGTTCGATAGCAATAGCAGGGGGAAGTCCTTTTATGTAGTCACACTCAGGCTTGTGCATACGGCCCAAGAATTGACGTGCATAGGCTGAAAGGCTCTCAACATAGCGTCGTTGGCCCTCGGCATACAATGTATCGAAGGCCAACGACGACTTACCCGAACCACTGAGTCCGGTTATAACGATGAGTTTGTCACGCGGTATGTCAATATCCACGTTCTTGAGGTTGTTTACCCTCGCTCCCTTTACCTGTATCGTTTCGTTCATACCTTATTGCTTTCACTAAAGGTGCAAAATTACAGATTTCATTTGAAAAACCTTCATGAACGCAAGAAGGATTGCAGTTTACCTATATATATTTAGCGGCCTCTCCCCCTCACCCCCTCCCCGGCTGGGGAAGGGATGAGGGGGAGAGGCCGCTAAATAGCAATTTAATAAAAAAGCCAAGATAGAGGTGTAGACCTTATCTTGGCTTTCTATGATTAATGTGTAGAAGCGATTACTTCACTGCTATCTTGAAGCGTTGAATGCTGTTTGCATCACTCTTCTGCAAGATGTAAGTGCCAGTGGGCAAACCCTTGATAGCTTCGGCAGGCGTGATGGCCTTGCCACTCTTCAAGGCAACACCATTGAGAGCAAATATGGTGATATCGGCAGGAGCAACGTTGATGCCAGCAATGCCTGTCTGCAAGGTGTTGTTGACAGTCAGTACAACGTACTTGTCGGCTGCGCCACGTGAAGCCAACTTAACGTATGCTTCATGAACGCCTTCAGCATCAGAGTTGAAACGAACAGTGAATACACCACCCTCTGCAGGGAGTTCACTCTCAGAGAGTTTAAACTTGCTCTTATTAGCACCCCCCAAGGTGAGTTTGATAGGTTCAGTCAAGTTCTGAGTCGTTACGGCTACCTCGTCTGATGTAGCATCTTGGCCCTTAATAGCTTCGAAAGCAAGCGATGCGACATCAGTGCGAACGACTGGAAGGTCGGTGCGGCCGAAACTTACATCGTCAATGTAGTAAGTAGCAGCGTTGTTACGACCGCGTGTGCTCTTAAAGCGGAAGGCCATAAAGAAGGTGTCAGCAATGGGCTGGTCGGTGAGGTCGACGTGATATTCAAACCATTCACCGCTCTCGTCCTTTGTAGAAGGCATTGTGAAGCCGCCAACGGGACTGATGTACATCTCACCATCAGTGAGATCGATGTAGCAGAGCTCGAGTTGGTCAGTCTGCTTGTCTGTCAAATAGTCACCGCGAACGCGGAAGGTGAAAACCTTTGAAGCAGCATCCTTAAAGTTAAGGGCAGGCGTAACGAGCATCATCTCAGCTTCTGTCTCGTCACCGTCCTCTACCTTAGAGTCGTAAGCCGTTACCTTTGCTACGTGTTCGCCAGCTGACTCGTCCGTATCGCTGAACGTATAGTTCCACCAAGCACGTGTGCCCTTTGTAGCAATGTTCTTCCAACCGTCAATAGCGAGAGGCTTATTCTTCTCGCCCTTATCAAAGTGTTCGTTGAGCAATGTTGTGGGGTTAGAAGGATCGAGCGGAAGGAGGTCACCCTCAGTCGGTTTGTCAGGCGTTGTATTGTCCGTAGCTACACCCTTAATAGGAATGTGTAACTCATCAGCGCCCAAAGTAGTAACGATGAGTTCGTTGTCGTAAGTGCCAGCACTCAGCGGAACGAAAGAAATCTTTACAGAAGTGTTGGCATTCTTCATCAACATAGAAGAACTGATGCGGAACACGTCAGCACTGGCCAACTTAACGTATGCATAGTCGGGCAAGTTAGCCGTCTGGATCACGATTGTCTGTTCTGCCGTTTCGCCAGCCTTTGCTTCAAAGTTTACGCTTTCAACGTTGGCCTTAACAACGGGCGGATTTTGCTCGTCAATGGCGTAGGCTGATAGGGTAATAGATTGTGAGAGTGTAGGCACTTCGGGGCAGTCGATAAAGACACGTGCACTGTGCTTGCCAATGGCAGTCGGGTTATAAGAGATGACAACATCTGTCTCACTTGTTCCCTTCTTAATCTCCGTTACCGAAGTGGCAAACATAGCGCGGTTAGCACCTGTAATCTCAAGCGTAGTAGCTGCGGGCATGTTCTTCGCGCTGATGTGAATGGTACCCACCTCAGTGGTTTGACCTACCTTGCCAGCCGCCATGTCGAACTGAGCGGGTGTAATGGTAAGTTCGGGGTTGCCAACTACTTCAGGTGTCTTGATGTCCTCAGCACTACGTGGTGCAATGATCACTGCACCCGTTGAGGTAGAGAGGCCTACGAGGTCGATCGCTTCCGTAGGAATAGCCGTACCGATAAGCGAAGTGCCCTTGAATATACGCATCTTAGCCGTTTCGGTACCATCGCTCAGCGTAGGTTGTGTCATGCCTTCAGCGAAAGTTTCGCTATCAGACGTAATGGTTACGCCATTAATGCGTACGAGTTTGTTCAAGTAATTCTTAGGAGTAGCCTTTACTTCAGCGAGGGTAGCAACTGTGGGTTCAATCTCATTGTTGGTGCTGAGTACGTTGCCCATTGCCACTTGTCCCATAAATGATTCGGGAGTGAGCGTAGTTACACCCCAACTGCTACTAACTGTTCCAAAGAAGCCAGAAAGTTTGTCGCCTACATTAGGCATTTTTAAATTTTCATTCGAAATAACAGTTGCAGCAGTAGCATCTTGAACGTAGATGCGGTTGGCCGTATTGTCAATAAAACTTACCACAGCCTCGCCTGTATAGCGATATACTTCATAATTGTCACTGCTCTTAGCATTGAGTTCGCTGAGCGTTGCTACGTCGGTGAGTGAAAGGGCATTGTAACTATAGTTAACTTCCACTATTTCAGCGCCTTCGCTGCTATAAGATACCTTTACGTTACCCTCGCCGGCTTCGGTAGGATCAAACGTAAAAGTGAGTTGTGCACCCTCTGTGCTCTCTACTTCTTCCTTGCTAAGAGTGGTCTTGTCTGCTGTCACACCTCTGCCTTCAATTGCAACCGTCACGTCGCTGATCAAATCTGCGCCCTTCACGGTGATAGTCTTAGTAACGGGATAGCCTACGTAAGTATCAGCCAAGAAGGTATCGTTCTTGTTAACGCTGATAGTAGGCGTAGCGGGTTGAGGTGTGTCACCACCACTGCTTTCACCGAAGAGGCCAGCATAGGTCTGAGCAATGCGAAGTGCACCTACATACATTTCTGGACCTTGGTTCGAAGCATTAGAACCTTGACGAAGTTCGAAACCCTGCAGGCCATAACTGCCAACTGAAGTACCTGTAGCACTTACATCAAATTCTGCACTTGCTTCCTTTGGCTCATTGGTAAAGTTTGTTGGATTCACATAGAGTTTTACCTCGTCTTTAGCATCGCTCGTCTTTACACCATACTTTACGACTACAAGTTGGGTAGTGTTGAGTGCAAAAGTTCCTTCTGCTAACACGGCTTTGGAACTGCCACGCGAGATTCCGATTTTATAGGAATTATCGTCGGCCTTAACAATGAAGAGGCGACCGAGTTCTGTTGAACTGAAGTAATTTCCAGCCTCAGCCTCGCCAACATTGTACTTCTTAGTGCGAACGAGCAAACTCATAACATAGTTTTGAGCAGAAGGAGCATCTTGCGTAGGCAACTTCGTCACATTAATGAGGGCCGCATAATAAACATAGCCACTCTTTATACCTTCATCGTTCGAGTCGAAGCGTGTGCAGAGGTCCTGGCCTAAAACAGTCGGTGTCATCTGAATGCACTTGCCCGTTACGCCACCAGGATAGTTGGCATACTCAAGCGTCTTGTTCACCACTTGAATAGGAGCAGCTGTATTATTGCCATACTGTGTCCACTTGTCTTGGTTGAGCAAGTCGCCCTCGTCATAGTCAAAGTCTTCTTGATACTTAATGGTAGTGCTTCCACCATCGCCACCTGACGATAAATCCTGGGCCGTTGCCACAACGGGCACAGTCAATAACGCGATGAGCAAAAGCCATAAGTGTGATAGTTTTTGGTAAACTTTTCTCATACAGGTAATTTTTAGGTTATTATTAATAATGTGTTATCATTGCATGCTTAAAAAATGTCATTTTTTTCATTTAAAAGACTTTTCGTGTGCTAAAATCTAAAAAAATAATGATATAACCAACTTTTTGACAATAAAAATACGTTTACGTTCGATAAGCTGCAATTTGTCTGCCTAATTGGGGGGCGTTCCTGATTGGGGGGCGGGTTTTCAACCCGCGTTCAGCAATAAGTAAGTTTTACTTGCTGCTGCCGCGGGTTAAAAACCCGCCCCCCAATTAGGCAGATAAATTGCAGTTTATCGAACATATTTCATACGTTTTCAAAACCTTTGATTTATCTTTCATGTTTCATTTTTTAGTTTCAAATCGTTGATAATCAACACGTTCAACGAATGAAACATACGACTTTTATGTTTCACTTTTAGTTTCATTTTTCATTTTTCAAAACACTGAGGGAGCGCTTTCGCGCTCCCTCAGTGTTTTTGAATCGCTCCCACAGAGGTTTTGAATCGCTCCCTCAGTGTTTTTGTTTTTCTCCCTCAGTGTTTTTAGTATGAAACTTTGAAACTAAAAATGAAACATAAAAGTCGTATGTTTCAGCCGATGAAAGCGTTGAGTATCAACGGATTGAAATATAAAAATGAAACATGAAGGCAAAAAGTACCATTGGTAAAATATACGTAAGTACAAATGCCTATTTAGGGCGTTCTGAAACATTTTGTAGAGGCTGTTAATTATATGTTTCACCGATTTGACAAACTTACTAAGAGTTCTACCATAGAGTCCGTTTGACCAGGTACTCCCGAAACCGTCTTAAAGCCTATGAATTAAACTAATAATCCTCTACTTCGTCAGCGCGCGGCATACGCGGTCTTGGAAGTTGCGCCCCGTGGCGGTATGGCGAATGCCTTGGTTCATAATGCTAAAGCAAAGCATATTGCCATTGGCAGCACGGCAGTAACCTGAGAGCGTACTTACGCCCTCGACAGTACCCGTCTTAGCATGTACGTTGCCAGCAGCCGAAGAGCCACGTAGGCGTTTGCGCAGCGATCCGTCTTGGCCTGCAATGGGCAGCGAAGGGTCGAGGTGGCGATAGATGTCGTCGTCGTTATAAGCAAAGCGCAACATGCGACCTAAAAGTTCGGGCGTAAGGTAGTTGTAGAGCGAAAGTCCAGAGCCGTCGGCTATTTGGTAGTGCGAAGCATCAAGGCCTATATGGCGAATGAGGTCGTTGTAATGCACCACGGCCTGTTTGCGTCCAGCCCCTTTTCGGCCACCTTGTGCCGCAATTTGATAGAACAAAGCTTCGGCCATAGAATTGTTGCTCTCCTTCATCATAGGCAAGAGCACTTGGTCGATCGTGTGTGAGCGCGTGCAGAGCAAGGTAGCATCGGAGGGTGTGGTGGCTACGTCGGTGGTGCCGTCCCACGTAATATTTTCTTTGCGGAAGATGCGGCGCAGGTTGTCAACAAAGGTGTCTTTGTTGCGGAAGAGGAGTGGCATAAGTGGCACCTCATCGTCGTCCCAACACCAGCCCCACCCTAAGCGCTTATCGTCCTTAAAGCTGAGGTCGAGCCGAATGGGCGAAGTGATGTGGGTAATGCCTCGCGCCTTGAGCGAATCTGCAAAGGCGTGGAGGTCATCGCCGTCGAGCAGTGGGTCGTAACCAGCGCGTATGTAGATGTGACCCGTATAGATGCTATCGCTATCTGTTGGCAGTGGGTCGGCATACAAGCGCGTGCGGAACTGATAGTTTACGCCCAAGTCGTGTAAGGCTACGATAGCTGTCATGAGTTTTTCGTTGGAGGCAGGACGCATACACTGACGCTCATTATGCGTGAACACAAGGCTATCGGCCGTAAGATCGTATATATAAATGCCCACTTGCGTGCGTTCGAAGATGTCGTTGTCAAGCAGCTTCTGCAGTCGCACGGGCAGTGGGTCAAGGCTTTCAGTCGCATCGGCAAGGGTGTCGACGACGACCGAGTCTTCAGGCATAATGCTATCGGTGCGCAAGGCTAAGGCCTGCGTGGACATCAATAGGCATAGCAATGATAATATAATCCTTGACATTTTCTATCTATTGTTTTTAAGTTGACGAGTTGACAAGTAAGTTTTTTTTAGGGTAACTTACTTGTTAACTCGTCAACCTGTTAACTCGTCAACTAAATAGCTAATTATTCCGTATCAATTCGCGTGTTGACTCCATGATGTCGAAGAGTTCGGCTACAGTATCGGCACGGAGCATGTTGATGCGCGTCTGTCGAAAGTTCGGGAGTCCTTTAAATAAAGGAGTGGCTGCTAAGTGACGACGCACATGGAGAATGCCACGGTACTCGTCAATGCGTTCTACGCTTTGGCGTACTTGCTCTTTCAACACATCGAGCATCCAGTCGGGTGTCATTGGGGCGTATTGGCTCGGAATAACGTGGTCTACACTGTGGTCGCCTTCATGAAGGGCATCGTGCAGTTCCTTAAATATCCACGGACGGCCAAAGGTGGCACGACCTACCATGACGGCATCAACGCCATAGTCGTTGAAGGCACGCACGGCACCTTCAGCCGAGGTGATGTCGCCATTGCCTATAATAGGAATGTGCATACGTGGGTTGCGCTTCACCTCGCCAATGAGCGTCCAATCGGCCTCGCCCGTATACATTTGTGCACGTGTGCGGCCATGAATGGTCAAGGCTTGAATGCCACAGTCTTGCAGTTGTTCGGCCAAAGGGACAATGATCTTATGTTCCGCGTCCCAGCCCAAACGCGTCTTGGCCGTTACGGGCACGTCGACAGCATTGACTACGGCACGCGTTATCTCCAACATTCGAGGCACGTCTTGCAACAATCCTGCGCCCGCACCCTTACCTGCCACGCGCTTTACAGGACAGCCAAAGTTGATGTCGAGCACGTCGGGGTGGGCACGTTCTACAACGATTTGTGCCGCATCACGTACGGCTATGGGGTCTTTGCCATATATCTGAATAGCCACAGGGCGTTCGGCATCGCACACGGTGAGTTTTTCAAGCGACTTATTTACCATGCGCACCAAAGCGTCGGCTGCTACAAATTCGGAGTATACCATTGAGGCACCCAACCGACGACAGAGCAAGCGAAAGCCAATGTCGGTGACGTCCTCCATGGGAGCCAACACTACGGGGCGGGGACCGAGGTCAAGAGTTCCTATATGCATTAATATTTTCGATTTGGAGTTTGGTGGTTAGGAGGTTATAAGGTTATAAAGTTACATCACGTTGATAATCAACAAAACTAACTTTATAAGCTCATAACCTTCAAACGTAAAACTATTCTTTGCTATTATATAAATTGGTATATAAGCAGCAGCTGGCAAAGAGCGTGTAGAAGACTATACTTGGCCAACTCAACACGTCGGGGGCTGCGAAGAGGGTGCAGTACACGGCAAAGGCATTGTTAGCAATGTGCATGGGCAAGCAGAGACGCAAATCGCCCGTGCGCAAATAGGCGATGCCTAATATAAAGCCTATGATAAAGGCGGGAATGCCTTGTGCTAAGTTGCCATGCACCAAGGCAAAGGCCAAAGCACCAATAGCTGCGGCGGCCCAACCAGGCACATTGTGACGATAGAGCGAACGTACTACGCCTACGCGGAACACCAACTCTTCGCACAAGGGGCCTACGAAGCATAAGAGGAGTAAGCACAAAGGGTTATGCATCATGCCTTCGAAATTGACCGTGTTGGGAGCGGTGATGTGGAGGTGTGTCAGGGCATCGCTCACGCCAGAGGCGATAATCAAGCAACAACAAGTGGTGTAAATAATATTAAACACAGTGACGGGACGCTGCTGCACGTCGCGCTTGAGCGGACGAAACTTAAAGATGCTCAACAGTTCGGGCTGCGTCTCGGCCTTGCTGCGCACGCGCCCTTCAAAGCGATAGAACCATAGCCACAAGCCCAGTGCTAATATGCCTTCGGCTACCAATAGGCTAATGCCCGTAGCCACAGGATTCACACTGAGTTGATCCATCGGATAGTCTGTGCCTAATTTGTCAAGATTGGAGAATAACAAAGCGCCCAATCCTGCTACAAATTGCATGACGATAAATAAAATAAATACTACTATTGCGGTCATATAGTTAATGTGCAAATGCTTAGTTAATGTGCAAATGTGAGAATGTGCAAATGTGC
>ENA-OWPL01000839-OWPL01000839.1-human-gut-metagenome-genome-assembly--contig:-NODE-839-length-19707-cov-8.307246_pt1 | contig 19707 bp, 17 predicted proteins | sample MGYA00248263_ERZ651844 | MGnify/ENA primary metagenome ERZ651844 (study PRJEB26924, sample SAMEA4378256) | human gut metagenome | biome: human gut; feature: human-associated habitat; material: faeces...
GCGGCTTGTCTGAGCCATGAGAAGAGTACCTCCTTTTTATCGTTTGCGCGGAGAAGCTGTTTTCCGAAGCATTGCACACTGCTTAGGAGGACAGCATCTGAGATGTAAATTTTTCGTAAATAAAGGGAACCGAAGGCATATTATAACGCGCGGCGCAGAAAAATACAAGTGGCACCGCCGAAAAAAGACAGCTTTTTCCGGCAATGCCACAGGAAAACGGCTTTTCAGTTCAATTCAAGCACCTTCCAGTGCTCCGGTGCGGCAAAATCGCTCGTCTCGCCGTCATCGGTGTACATCCGGCAGCGGGCGCTGCCATTTTCGTCCGGGCAGGCCCACAGGGTCAGGCTGGTCTCGTCCAGCTGGGCGGTGCAGCTGGCGGGTCTTGCCACCGGCACCGCATGGCCCGGGCGGATGAACAGCAGCACTTCGTCCAGTGCGCAGCGGACGTAGTGGTGCCCGGCGGGCAGAAGCTCGGTGTCGTAGTCGTCCACACTGCGGATGCGGTAGAGCTTCATTGCTTCCGGCAGGTAGACATGCCGTCCGCTGGCGTTCTGGGTGTAGACAGGCGCTACCATCACACCCTCGCCCAGCAGCAGCTGGTCCTGCACCTCGCGGGCGTCGGGGTCGGCGGGGTAATCAAAGGCCAGCGGGCGGAAGTAGGAGCCATTTTCAAGCGCGGCCTTCATGAATTCGCTGTACAGGTAGGGCAGCAGGGCGTAGCGCAGGTGCAGCATCCGGCGGATGGCGGGCAGCATCTCCGGGAAGCGGTAGTATTCCTGCATCCGGGTCCCGATGGCGGCGTGGTTGCGCATCAGCGGGGTCAGGAGGCCGAATTCCAGCCAGCGCAGGGCAAGGTCCGGCGTGGTGTCAGAGCTGAAGCCGCACAGGTCGGCACCGGCATACAAAAAGCCGCACATCTGCACACTGGGCATCATCTGGATGTTGGCCAGCAGCTGCCCCCAGGAGGCGTTGTTGTCGCCCAGCCAGATGCCGCCGTACCGGTGCGAACCAATCACGCTGGAACGGCTGTACAGCAGCATCCGCTTTTCCGGGTGCTGTTTTGCGAAGGCTTCGCCCGCTGCGCGGGTCATGCTGCCGCCGTAGAGGTTGTGCACCCTGTCGTGACGGATCTTCTGGCCGTTCACTTCGTGGTAGAAGCTGGCATAGTCTTCGGGGCTGTTCATCAGGCCCATCGCGCCGCCCACGACCTGGCTGAAAAATTCCTCCTGCTCGATGTTGTCCTTTTCGCGCAGAGCGGCCATGGAGTCCAGAAAGGCCCGGAGCCGGTCCGGCGAGTAGAAGAGGGACGGTTCGTTCATGTCGTTCCAGAAGCCCTCGATGCCAAGGTCGGTCAGAACCTTGTACCGCCCGCCGAACCATTCCCGCACCTCTGGCCGCAGGAAATCGGCAAAGTAGGCCTTGCCGGGCCAGACCGCCGCCACGAAGGGGGTGCCGTCGGCCTTTTTGCAGAAGTAGCCTTTTTCCAGCCCCTCTTTGCAGGTCGCGTCGGCATCGTCGATGCGGACCCCCGCGTCGATGATGGGCACCAGCCGGATGCCCTCCGCCTTCAGCTCATCGGAGAGCTTTTTCAGGTCGGGGAAACGCTCCCGGTTGACGGTGAAATCGGCGTAGCCCTGCATGTAGTCGATGTCCATGCAGATCATATCCAGCGGCAGTCCGTTTGCCTTGTATTGGCGGGCGACCTCCCGCACATCTTCTTCGGTCTTGTAGCCCCAGCGGCTCTGCGCCAGACCGAACGCCCACTTCGGCGGGATGTAGCTGCGCCCGATGAGGGCACGGAACTCTTTGCAGAGCGCGTTCTCGTCCCCGCCGGAGAGGACGTACAGCTCGTAGTCCGGCTCCTCGGTGTGGAAGCACAGCGTGTCGTGCCGGGTGTAGCCGATGTCATAATGGACTTTTCCGGGGAAATCCACAAAGAGACCGAAGCAGTCCTCCCCGTTCCGGATGAGCAGAAAATTGTGCGCACCATAGTACGAAAGCTTGTCCTCGGTGTTGTTGGCGATGTAATGCCAGCCGCGCTTGTTCAGCCCGCGGGGCATCTCGCCCAGGCCATAGACGACGCAGTCTTCTCGCATCCGATACGTCCAGCCTTCAGCGGCCGGGGTCAGAAAGGGGACGCTGCCTGCGCAGAGGGGGAGCACCTGCTCGACGCTCCCGGTGGGGATGGGATGACCGAAAGAAAATCTCTGGATCATGATGGGACCCTCCTTTATGATAAAAAACGCACAACGTCATTCCAGTGGTATGATACGGCAGAACGCCGCCCGAAACAAGGGGCAAAACCGGCTGAAAAATGCAACAAAACCGGCGTTTGCCCGGCGGCGGGCTGCCCATACTCCGGATGCGGGTGTTCCGGAAAACCTTGCGCGATGAATTGAAAAATGTCGGAGAGCTTGGTATACTAGAACCGTTCCATCTACACCAACGAATAAGGGAGAGAAAGTTCTATGTATCGTAACGGCATCAAGCGGCTGCTGGCGGTCATCCTGTCGCTTTGCGGCATGATCGTGTTATCGCCGCTGCTGCTCATCCTCTGCATCGCCATCAAGGTGGATTCGCCGGGCCCCATCCTGTTCAAACAGAAGCGGGTGGGCATCCACAAACAGCATTTCAACATCCTCAAATTCCGCACCATGCGCATGGATACCCCGCATGATATGCCCACCCACATGCTCAAGGACCCGGACCAGTATATCACGCGGGTGGGGCATTTTCTGCGCAAAACGAGCCTTGATGAGCTGCCCCAGCTGTGGAACATCTTCGTGGGCGACATGGCGGTCATCGGCCCGCGCCCGGCGCTGTGGAACCAGTATGACCTGCTGGCCGAGCGCGACAAATACGGAGCCAACGATGTCCGCCCCGGCCTGACCGGCTGGGCGCAGATCCACGGCCGCGATGAGCTGGAGATCGACGAGAAGGCCAAGCTCGACGGCTACTATGTGGAGCATCTGAGCTTCGGCATGGACGTGAAGTGCTTCTTTGGCACCATCGTCGCCGTGCTGGACCACGAAGGCGTCGTCGAGGGCGGCACCGGCACCCTGCACGAAAAGAAAAAAGGGTAAGGGACAGCGCAAAGCGTGAACGAATGGGCCGCAGCGGGGAGAAGTTGCGGACGAAGATGGGGGTTTTGGGTTGATTTCTCTCACAAAAAGGCTATAATAAAAAAGTACACAAGAATACGAAGGAGGATTTCCATGAATCGCACCTACATCAACGAGGTACAAAAGGAAATTGGCAATACGGTCAAAGTCCAGGGCTTTATCGAGAACCTGCGCAACAGCAAAGCCATGGCCTTTATCGTGCTGAAAGATATTACCGGCAAGCTCCAGATCACCGTCGAGAAGGCCGACCACCCCGAACTGGTGGACACCATCGACCAGCTGACCCCGGATTCTGTCATCACCGTCACCGGCAAGGTGGTGGAGAACGATTACGTCAAGATGGGCGGCATCGAGATGATCCCCACCGCCATCGAGATCGAGAGCATTTCGGACGCACTGCCCATCGTCCGCAAGGAGATCGCCGCGACCAAAAAGAAGAAGGCCGTCGAGCGCTCCAGCATCGACCAGCGCATTGATTACCGCTGGGTCGATCTGCGCACCGATGAGAACCAGCTGATGTTCAAGGCCCAGAGCTGCATGGTCAACGCCATGCGCAAGTTCCTGCTGGACCAGAACTTCATCGAGATCCACACCCCCAAGCTGATCGCTGCGGCCAGCGAGAGCGGCTCCGAGGTGTTCAAGGTCGATTACTTTGACCGCAACGCCTACCTGGCACAGAGCCCCCAGTTCTACAAGCAGATGGCCATGGCGGCCGGCTTCGAGCGCATCTTTGAGACCGGCCCCGTCTTCCGTGCCGAGAAGAGCTACACCAACAAGCACGCCACCGAGTTCTCCGGCTTCGATCTGGAGTTCAGCTATATCACCTCCTTCCGCGATGTCATGAAGATGGAGGAAGAACTGCTGAAGGCTGGCCTTGCCGCCGTCAAGGAAGCATACGGCGAGCAGATCCAGGCAGCCTTCGGTCAGGAGGTCATCGTCCCGGAGACGCCGTTCCCCGTGGTCAAGCTGGCCGACCTGTACAAGGGTCTGGAAGAGGAGTTCGGCTACACCGTCGATGACTCTGAAAAGGGCGACCTGACCACCGAGGCCGAGCGCCTGAGCTATGAGTGGGTCAAGAAGCACTATGGCCACGAGTTCCTGTTCATCACCGATTACTCCGCCGAGAAGCGCGCGTTCTACCACATGCGCGACGAGAACGGCGTGCCCCAGGGCTACGACCTGATCTGGCGCGGTGTCGAGATCACCACCGGCGCACAGCGTGAGCACCGCTATGAGGTGCTGAAGAAGCAGGCCGAGGAAAAGGGTCTGGCCGAGGATGTCAAGTTCTATCTGGAGTTCTTCCAGTATGGCTGCCCGCCGCACGGCGGCTTCGGTCTGGGCATCGACCGCCTGACCATGCTGCTCTGCGGTCTGCCCATCAAGGAAGCCGAGTTCCTGTTCCGCGGCCCCAACCGTCTGACTCCGTGATGATGGGGCGTTATCATGAACGCCGCAGAACATTATACCACCCGCTACCTCGAACCGAAGGATCTGGACCAGTACAACGCGCTGCTGCGGTATACTTTTCAGGTCACGGAAGAGGAACTGACCGCCACCGGCTGGAAGGACGATGAGATCAAGCAGTCCAAGTTCCCGGTGCTGGAGCGCGCCGATGTGCTGGGCTGCTTCGATGGCGAAGACCTCATCTCGCAGTTCGCGGTCTACCCGCTGAAGATGAACATCTACGATACGGTGTACCATGTCGGCTTTGTCACCAGCGTCTGCACCTACCCGGAGTACACCGGGCAGGGCATCATGAAAAAGCTGATGATCCAGGGCCTGACCCAGATGCACGAGGAGGGAAAATCCTTCGCGTTGCTCTACCCGTATTCCATCCCGCTGTACCATCATCTGGGGTGGGAGATCGTCTCCAACAAGATCTCGTTCAACATCAAGGACCGGCAGATCCCCACCAAGGTCAAAGCGCCCGGCTACGTCCGCCGCGTCTCCTGGGACAACACCGAGTTCCATGAGCTGCACTCCCACTTTGCGTCTATCACCCATGGGTGCCTGTTCCGCAACAGCCTCGCGTGGGAGGAATACTGGCGCTGGGATGAGGACGACACCAATGTGGCCGTCTATTACAACGTCAAGGATAAGCCCTGCGGCTACATGGTCTACCTCATCAAGAACGACATCATGCACATCAAGGAAATGGTCTATCTGAACCGCGAGGCGCAGAAAGGCCTGTGGGAGTACATCCACGCCCACGATTCCATGATCGATGAGGTGCACGGCAGCACCTATTTCAGCGAGCCCATCGCCTTTGAAATGGACGATGGTGACATCAAAGAGAGCATCCGTCCCTATGCCATGGGCCGCATCATCGACGTGGAAGACTTCCTCGCCGATTATCCCTGCGACCCGGACGGTGGCACCCTGACCATCGCGCTGGAGATCGAGGACAAGCTCCTCCCATGGAACGACCGCACCTTCACGGTGAAGTTCGAAAACGGCGAATGCACCCAGACGCAGGAACCGCCGGAGCATCATCTCAAAATGGGCATCGGCACCCTTTCCACCCTGCTGCTGGGCTATAAGACGGCAGAACGTCTGTATGAGCTGGAACGCATCGAGGGCAGGGAAGAGGCCGTTGAGCGTCTGGACGATGTGCTCTTCCACAAGATCCCGTACATCTCGGATTACATCTGAACAAACCATAAAAACCCTCTCCGTCATTGCTTCGCAATGCCGCCCCGCCCAAAGGGCGGGGTCTGGTGCTGTATGTTACGGCATCAAAAAGCTCCCCCTTTCGGGGGAGCAGGCATGCGTCAGCGTGGCGGAGAGGGTTTTATTCGCTCAAAGGAGCGTCGGCACCAGTTCGGCCAGCTTTTCAGCCAGCTGTGCGTGGCCGTGGCGGGTCAGGTGCATGAAGTCGATCTGGTTGAACTCGCACCCCTCTGCATCGAGGAAATGCACATGGTTGCGCGCGGCGATCATCTGGAACTGCGCGGCAACCCCGCGGGACTTCTCCACGCAGCCGTCGCCCATGACTTCGTCGTGGAAGCCCTCCTTGATGCGGGGCGGTGCCACGATGAGGATGTTGGGCTCCTTGCCGCCCCAGCAGTCCACGCTCTTGCACTTCTGGATCAGCCGCTCCATGCCGACGCCGATGCAGGCGGCGTTGGCACCAAAGCGCTCCTTGACGTCGTTCGTGCCCAGCATGATGATGAGCAGGTCGATGACCTCATGGCTCTTCAGCAGGGCATACGCGACGCTCAGAGCGTCCATGGATTCGTGGATGGGGTCCACGAAAACGGTCGTCCGGCCGGACAGGCCCTCTTCCGTGACAAGGTACTGGCTGCCCAGTGCGGTCTGCAAACGGCAGGTCCAGCGCTCGTCCTCGTTGAAGCGGATGCCGCCGTCGGCGTTGTCCTTCGGGTCGGCACAATAGCCGTGGGTGTTGGAGTCGCCCAGGCAGAGAATGTGAGTTTTCATCGCAAATACACTCCTTTTTGAGTTATCGTTCCGGATGACTCTGGCGGAAATAGTAGATGGCACCGACCATTCCGGCGTCGTTGTGCAGCTGGGCGGCGCGGATCTCCAGCCCTTCGGCAAAGGCGGGCATCACGGAGGCTTTTACCTTGGCCGCAATGGGGTCGATGAGCAGCTTCTGCTGGGCGCTCACGCCGCCGCCGATCAGGATCAGCTGGGGGTTGAAGATGTGCACCATGCCGGCAAGGCCCTGGGCGATCTCATCCGTCCAGTGGTCCAGCAGGGCAAGGACGGTCTCGTTGCCTGCCTGCGCAGCGGCAAAGATCGCGCGGCCATTTGTCCAAGCGGGGTCTTTCTCCTGCGCAGCACGGACGAGTGCGGTGGTGGCGGCGTAGCGCTCCCAGCAGCCCGCAGCCCCGCAGGTGCACGGCACACCATCGAGCGCGTGGAGCCGGTAGTGGCCCAGCTCACCGCCCAGACCACGGGCACCTTCCAGCAGGCGGCCCCCGGTCAGGATGCCGCCGCCAACGCCGGTGCCCAGCGTCACGCCGATGACGTCGGTATAGCCCTTTGCGCCGCCGACCCAGACTTCGCCCAGGCACATGCAGTTGGCGTCGTTCGCTACGGTCACGGGCAGGCCGAACAGCGATTCGAGCTCCGCTTTGATGGGGGAACCGATGTAGTGGGGCAGGTTGCCGCAGGTGCCGACGACCGTTCCGGCGCGGCTGTCGATCTGGCCGGTGGCCGAAACGCCCACGCCGACAAGGGCGGCAGGAGAGAGGTTCTGTGCTTCCACAAAGGCTTTGGCTGCCTTGCACACCGTGGTCAGGATGGGCGTCTCGTAGCCGTCAAAGCTGACGCTCTCCTCGGCTTTGGCCAGCACGGCACCGGTCTCATCCACGATGCCCAGCTTGACGGAGGTGCCGCCGATATCAATGGCAAGATACTGTTTTGTCTTCATAAAAACGTCTCCGCGTCAGTGGTTCATGGCGTTGATGGCACCGGTGAAGCGGGCCGTGATCTCAGCGGGGCGGGTGATGGCACCGCCGACCACGAGGGCGAACGCACCGGCTTCCAGTGCCTTGACGGCCTGTTCGGGATAGTGAATGTGCCCCTCGGCGATGATCTTGGCCGGGCACTCGGCGGCCAGCTTGTGGACGAACGCGAAGTCGATGTCGTTGATGCCCTGAGTCTCCGGGGTGTAGCCGCGCATCGTGGTGCCCACAAAGTCAGCACCGGCTTCGGCGCAGGCCATGGCATTTTCAAAATTGTCGCAGTCGGCCATCAGCAGCTGGTCGGGATACTTCGCCTTGATGGCGCGGATGAATTCCGCAGAGGTGGAGCCGTCCGGGCGGAGCGCACCGGTGCCCTGCACGGCGAGGATGTCCACACCGCAGGCCACCAGCTCGTCCACTTCCTTCATGGTCACGGTGATGTACATCGGGGTGCCGGGGTAGTCCTTTTTGATGATGCCGATAACGGGCAGGTCCACGACGGCCTTGATCTGGGTGATGTCGCGCACGGTGTTGGCGCGGATGCCGACGGCCCCGCTCATGGCGGCGGCTTTGGCCATCAGGGGCATCACGCCGCCCTCCTTGGTGTACAGCGGCTCGTGCTCCAGCGCCTGGCAGGAGACGATCAGGCCGCCCTTGATCTGAGCAAACAGTTTTTCCTTATCCATGGTATTTATCCTCCATTCTGATCTTTACGACTGCTTTGCGCACATTCCTGCAATCGGGCTGTGCAACGCCGGGCTTGTGCAGCTCGCCGGGGAAGAAGAGCACGAACCGCCCGCCGCCCAGGGTGCCGAACACGGCGTCCGGGCTGTCCTGAAAGCCGATGTCCGGGGCATAGGGCTTCACTTCGGTGCCGGGTGCGGTCTCGTAGCCCCAGCCCTCGCTGCCGGTCAGGTCGATCTGCAGATCGGCGTAGATGCGGTGGTATTCCGGATGCGAGCCTTCGTTGGGGTGGAGTTCGGCGTCCATCACGTTGATGAACACCGTGTCGCCGTCCACTTCGGTGCGGCCCAGCGGCAGGGTGTTCAGGTCGCAGGCCATCAGGAAGGTGATGGCCGTGTCGAGGTTCTTGTGGAAGCCCTGATACAGGGTCAGGTGCTCCAGAGTATCGCAGATCATAAGGTCCCTCCATCAAAAAGAGCGCCGACCCTCTCCCCTCAGAAACGAGACGGAAGAGGGGGCGCTTTTTCAGTTTACAGATTTACAGTTTCGCAATGGCAGCTTCGATCATGGCCTGTGCCTCGGCCACGATGGGCTCGTCTTCGGGGATGAGGCTGGGCATCGGCTCACGGACGCCGCCCAGCTCCAGACCGTACATCCGACGCAGGATCTCTTTCTGCACGGCGTACAGGTTGCCGTGTGCCTCGCACATCTTGTAGATGATGCGGTCGGCCTCGTACTGGAGGGCCTGAGCTTCCTGGATCTCGCCCTTGTTGATATGCTCGTTCATGGCCAGATACAGTTCGGGCATGACGGCATAGGTGCCGCCGATGCCGCCGTCGGCGCCGATGACGCGGCCGGAAACGAACTGCTCATCCGGGCCGTTGAAGACCACGAAATTGCCCTCGCCGCGGGCAGCGATGCCGGCATCCTTGAACATCTGGATGTCCTGGGTGGGCATGGAGCTGTTCTTGACGGCCACCACGTTGGGGTTCTTCAGCATTTCCTTCAGCAGGCTCATGGTCAGTGCCGTGCCTGCCAGCTGGGGGATGTTGTAGATGACGAAATCGGTGTGGGGGGCAGCAGCGGACATGGCGTTCCAATACTTGGCGATGGCATACTCCGGCAGGTGGAAGTAGATCGGGGGGATAGAAGCAATGGCGTCCACGCCCACGCTCTCGGCGTGTTTTGCCAGCTCGACGCTGTCGGCGGTGTTGTTGCAGCCGACATGGGCAATGACGGTGATCTTGCCCTTGGCTTCGCTCATCACGGCCTCCAGGACCTGCTTGCGCTCATCGGGGTGCTGATAGATGCACTCACCGGACGAACCGCCGACATACACGCCCTTGACGCTCTTGGCGATCAGGTGGCGGGTGAGGGCCTTGACGCCCTCCACGGAAATGTGGCCGTCCTTGTCATAGCAGGCATAGAACGCAGGGATGACACCCTGATACTTGGAAATGTCTTTCATGATACTTGTCTCCTTCTCTATCGAATCATGGTTCAGACGTTGTTTGTTCGGGCGGCGGGAGCAACTTTAGCCTTTAACAGCACCCATTGCGATGCCCTTGGTGAAGTACTTCTGGAAGATGAGGAAGATGATGATGATGGGCACGGCAGCCAGTGCGGCACCGGCCATGATCAGGCCGAAGTCGGTGCTGTTCTCTGCCTGCAATTTCGCAATGCCCAGCGAAATGGTCAGGTTGCTGGTGCTGGACAGCATGATCAACTGCATGAAGTAGTCGTTCCAGCTGTTGATGAAGGTGAAGATGGCCAGCGCACCGACGCCCGGTTTGACCATCGGCAGAACGATGCTGACAAAGGTCTTTGCTTCGCTCGCACCGTCGATGCGGGCCGCTTCCAGCATTTCGGTGGGGATGCCCTCACTGAACTGTTTCATCAAAAAGACACCGAACGGCCAGCCGACGATGGGGAAGATGACGGCCCAGATGGTGTTGTACAGGTTCAGGGAGCTCATCTCACGCAGCAGGGGGATCAGAATGACCTGCTTGGGCAGCGCCATGGCGCAGACGATGAGGGTGAACAGCACCTTGCGGCCGACGAAGCGCTTCTTGGCCAGCGCATAGCCCGCCATGGCGGCGGTGATGCAGGTCAGGATCATGGAAGTGACGGCCATGAACACGGTGTTGATCATCCAGCGCAGCGCAGCCGGAGCCGTGGGGCCGACGGAGAAATAGATGGGCTCGCCGTCGCTGCTGAATCGTGCGCTGAAGGGAATGGCCAGCTGCCACAGCGGAGCGCTCTTGCCCGCGAACAGCTTCTGGTAGTTGGTCAGCACCCACTCATGGGGCCACCACTCCGGGGTGGTGGAGTTGATGGCAGCGCCGGTCTTGAACGAACCGGTGATGATCCAATACAGCGGGAAAGCGAACGTCACCGCAACGATGCTGATGAGGATCAGCGTCAGGATGGTGTAGGCGCTGGCTTTCTTGAGCTTGCTGGGGTGCCGCTTCAACGGCTTTTGTTTCTTTTCAGTTGCACTCATTGTTTGGCACCTCCCTTAATTGTCCTGATTGCCCAGTTTGAACTGGACCGCCGACAGGATGGCGATGATGACCGCCAGCACAACGCCCATTGCATTGCCGTAGCCGTAGCGGTACAGCTTGAATGCGGTGTAGTAGATGTAGTACATGATGGTATCGGTGCTGTGGTTGGGGCCGCCGGAGGTCAGCAGCTGGATCAGTGCGAAGCACTGGAAGGAGTTGATGGTGGTGATGACCAGGATGTACAGGGTGGTGGGCATGATGGCGGGCCACTTGATCTTCCAGAACGCCTGGAAATCGTTGGCACCGTCCACTTCAGCTGCCTCGACGATGGACTGGTCCACGTTGCCCAGTGCGGAGACGTACAGAACGATGGGCTGGCCCACGGAGGTGGTCAGCAGGATGAGGATGATGCAGCCCAGAGCGAACCGCTCATCGCCCAGCCAGTTGATGTTCTTGTCGATGAGGCCGAGTGTTTTGCCCAGATAGTTGAAGATGCCGTAGTAGTTGTTGTACATCCACTTCCACACGACGGTAACGGCGACCGAACCGGTGACGACGGGGAGATAGAACACGCAGCGGAAGAGGCTGGTGGTCCACTCCGGCAGATCGACGATGGCCGAGCTGACCCACAGCGAGAATGCACAGGTAACAGGCACGGAGACCACGACGATGATGATGGTGTTCTTCAATGCGCCGATGAAGATGGGGTCTGCGAACAGCTCTTTGTAGTTCGCCAGGCCGACGAAGATGTCGGCGCGGTTCATGGTGGAATCGAAGAAGCTCGTGACCACGCACAGGACCATGGGGTAGATGACGAATCCCAAGAAGAAGATCAGGCTGGGCAGAAGGAAGAGGTAGGATGCGATGGTCTCCTGCCGGACCAGTGCGCGGCTGCGCTTCGGCTCTTGGATCGATGCAGTCTTTGCAGCCAAGAAAATCACCAAACCTTTCGTTTTGATCGGCTCCCGACGGATTTTTTGCAAAAGAATTGCCCCTCCCTCGCCGGGATTTTCGAGGAAGGGGCAAGGGTTTTATCAAGAGATGACGGTCAGGATGGGGTGTGCAGCTTATGCCTCAGCAGTAGCAGCAGCGTTTGCATTCTGAACGAAGGTCGCAACGGCCTGCTCGACAGGCTCGCCGGTGCCGACGCGCTGCAGCATGTTCCACCACTCGGTACGAGCCGTTGCCCAGCCCGGAGTGATCTGGTAGTAGTCGCCCAGGTAGGACATGAACTTGGTGTACTCGCTCATGATGTCGTTGCCGGCGTAGATGTCGCCAACGCTCTCACGGACGGGGAAGTAGGTGGAAGCCAGAACGCTTGCACCGACCTGGTCGGGGTCTGCTGCGATGAAGTCGATGAAGGTCTTGGCGGCTTCGATCTTGGCCTCGTCGCCGTTGTCAAAGATGCCGAAGCCCCAGATACCGCCGCACAGCTTCGGGTCGCCGCTCTCGGTGGGGAAGGCCATGGGGAAGATCTCGTCGCCGCTGTTGGTCAGACCGGCGTCGTTGTTGTCGGAGTTCAGCTGCTGTGCGATGTTCCAGCAGAATGCCATCTGCAACGTGCCGTTGCGGAACAGGGTGATCTCCTCGCCGCCGTTGATGGAAGCATCAAAGTTGACGCCCTTTGCATCGTACAGAGCCTGGATGGCCTTGATGTTTTCGGGGGAGTCAGCAGTGTACTTGGTGTGGGCTGCATCGGTGAAGGTGCCGCCGTACATGTTGTTGATGATGGCGCGGGTGCCCTGGTCGCCGCCCTGGCCGCTGCAATAAATGGCTGCGACGTTCTCGTAACCGCCATTGTACAGTGCGTCAACGGTCTTCAGGAAGCCATCGGTGCTCCAGGTGTGCTTGTCGGTATCAATGTACTGGTCTGCGCCCACTTCCTTGACCTTGGTCATGTTGACGGCCATGCAGTGTGCGGTCATGCACAGGGGATATTCGTAGTAGTCACCGGCCTCGTTCTTGCAGGCGGATTCGACCGATGCGTAGATATCCTTCTTGGCATCGTCGGTCCACAGGTCGTTCAGGGGAGCCATGACGCCCTTCTTGCCCCAGTTGGCAACCAGACGCTCCGGGCCTTCCATGATCAGGTCGGGTGCGCTGCCGCCCTCGATGGCGGTGTTGACCTGGTCGTCGCCGTTGGTGTAGTCCAGATACTCGACGGTGACCTTGATATCCGGATACTTTGCGTTGAAGCTGGAGATCAGCTCCTGCACAGTCTCATCCTTGCCCCAGCCGCCGATGGGGTATGTCCACAGCTTGATGCTTGCACCGGCAGAAGCAGTGCCGGAAGCAGCTGCGGAAGAGGCGGTCGAAGACGCTGCGGTGCTGGAAGAAGAGGAACCGCCGCATGCGGCCAGTGCGCCTGCTGCGCTCAGGATGCCGGCAGCCTTCAGGAAGGAGCGACGAGAGATACAGTTTTTCATAACGAGATTCTCCTTGCATATCATATGTTTGCGGCTTATCGTGTCGAGCCGCTGTTGTTGCCTTTATTATAGAAAAATATTTTCATTTTGTCTATCTATGCAATGCACAATTTTGAAAAAACTTTCTTGTGAACAACTACCAAATCAAGCGAAGAGAACGACTCTTTTTCAAAAAACAGCAGACTTTTTGGTGATTGTAGCCATTTTGTAACCATTGCAAAAATACGGATTTTTACATAGCCTGAAAAAAGTTTTCGCAGACAAAAGAGGCGTTTTTGTCTAATTTTGAAAAGAATTTTCGGAAATGAGTCGTACTTTCCGGCTGAAATTGGACGCTCTGCACAGAAAACGGCGGTGATTTGTGGTGAAAGCCGCTCTTGCCAAGGAGGAAAGATTCTTTTATACTTTCATTAAGAAAGAGTCCCGGCAAAGGCGTCACAGCGGTATGTGCGGCGGAGCAGACGCGGATGCCGGGAAAAAAGTAGGAGAGAAAGCTGACATGTCTACTAATTTCTGGGAGCTGCTGCACCAGCGGCAGGACGAGCTGACCAAATCCGGGCGGATGGTGGCGGATTACCTCATCCACCATGCCGACGAGGCGCAGTATCTTTCGATCTCGTCGCTGGCGCGGGAGTGCAAGGTGGCCGAGGCGACTGTTTTCCGGTTCTGCCGGGCGCTGGGGTTCGAAGGATATCATGAGATGCGCATCGCGCTGGCCCAGGCCAATGCGACCGCTTCGCTCATCAATCAGCAGGAGCCGGAACCGGGTACGACCACCGACAAGCTCTGTGAGCACGCGAGCGCGTTGTTCCTCACGGCCATCAATGGCACCCAGAGCGCCCTTTCACCGGATGCGGTGGACAAGGCCGTGGATCTGCTGCGGGCAGCAAGGCAGGTGTTCTGCCTGGGGCAGGGCGGCAGCATGCTGCTGGCCAATGATATCTGTGCCCGCTTTTCCAGCCTGTCCAACAAGTTCCGCACGGCAGGAGACAGCCACTTGCAGCTTCTCTCCGCCAGCCTGATGACGCCGGAGGACGTCGTGCTCTTCGTCTCCTATTCGGGCGCGACCCGCGACATGATGGAGACCCTGCGCACCGCAAAGGCATCCGGCGCAAAGATCGTCCTTCTGACCCACTACGAGGACTCGCCGGGCGCTGCACTGGCGGACGTGGTGCTGCTCTGCGGCGCACAGGAAAGCCCGCTGGATTCCGGCAGCATCCCCATCAAGGTGTCGGTGCTCTACGTGGCCGAGGTACTGCTGCTCCGCTACATGCTGGATGACCCCCAGCAGGCCAATGATGCCCAGGATCGCACGAGCGAGGCCGTGGCCATCAAGCTGCTCTGATAGAAAAAAAGGAAACCCTCTCCGTCAGCCTTGTGCGCTGGGAGAGGGTTCTATTTTTGCGTTTTGAGAATATAGTGTCTCTGAGAACGCCAGATGCGGACAGGAGGAGACCATTTTGGAAAAGCAGGAACGTTTGGAAGCCACGGTCTGCCGCGAGATCGGTGCACGCACCGGCGGTGAGATCCTGATCGGAGTGGTGGGCCCGGTGCGCACCGGCAAGAGCACCCTCATCAAGCAATTCATGGAGCAGCTGGTGCTGCCTGCCATCGAGGAAGACGACGCCCGCCTCCGTGCACGGGACGAACTGCCCCAGTCGGCGGCGGGGCGCACCATCATGACGACCGAGCCGAAGTTCATCCCGGAGCACGCCGTCCCGCTCCAGCTGGAGGGCGGCGGCGAGTGCCGCATCCGCCTCATCGACTGCGTGGGCTATATGGTGGAGGGGGCCATGGGCCACGAGGAGAACGAAAAGCCCCGCATGGTCAAAAGCCCCTGGTTTGAGGAAGAGATCCCCTTTGACCTTGCCGCCGAGACCGGCACCCGCAAGGTCATCCGGGATCACTCCACCATCGGCATCGTCGTCACCACCGACGGCACCATCAGCGAGATCCCGCGGGAAAACTATCTTCCCGCCGAACAGCGGGTCGTGGAGGAGCTGGAAGCGCTGGGCAAGCCCTTTGTCATCCTGCTCAACAGCACCCACCCGGCCGCCCCGGAAACGCAGGCCCTTGCGGCGCAGATGGAGCAGGCGTATGGGCGCAGTGTGCTGCCTGTGAGCTGCATCGACCTGGACCGCGCCGCCCTGCACGAGATCCTGCGGCGGGTGCTCTACGAGTTCCCGGTGCGGGAGCTGGATTTTGCCATCCCGCGTTGGGTCACCATGCTGGACCGGGGCCACTGGCTCCAAACGGAGATCTACACAGCCGCGCTGGATTTTTCGGAGAAGATCTCCCGCATGAAAGATGTCCCGGCCCAGAACAGCGCCGGAGCCCTTGCCAGCGATTCGGTGGAGCGCTCCACCCTCAGCGGCATGGATCTCTCGGAGGGCATCGTGCGGGTGACCGTTCTGCTCAAGCCGGATGTGTTCTACCGGGTGCTCAGCGAGCAGACCGGCCTTGCCATCGGCGATGAAGCGGGCCTGATGCCCTGCATCATTGAGCTTTCCAGAGCCAGGCGCGAATATGAAAAGATCCGCAGTGCGCTGGAACAGGTGGAGGCCACCGGATACGGCATCGTGATGCCCACCATCGACGAGCTTTCGCTCGAAGAACCGGAGATCATCCGGCAGGGCGGGCGGTACGGTGTCCGTCTGGAAGCCAGTGCGCCCTCCATCCACATGCTCAAGGCCGTGATTCACACCGAGATCAACCCCATCGTGGGCACCGAAAAGCAGAGCGAGGATCTGGTGCAGAGCCTTCTGGGCGACTTTGAGTCCGACCCGGAACGGCTGTGGGAATCCAACATCTTCGGCAAGAGCCTGCATGAACTGGTCAACGAGGGCTTGCAGAACAAGCTGCTGCACATGCCGCAGGAAGCCCGCGGCCGCCTGCAGGATACGCTGGAAAAAGTCATCAACGATGGATGCAGCGGCCTCATCTGTATTTTGCTGTGAACCGCTCCGTCATCGCAGCCCGCCTGAGAGGTTATACTCCCTCAGGCACCGCGCAAACCCCTCCTGCGTGGAGCAGAAGGTGATGCCCTGCGCGGCGGCTTTGCAGCCATCCATCCGCAGGTTGCGGTGCCAGCCGGTGATCTCAATGGCAACGGAAATGCCCAGCAATTCCGCGAACTGCCGTGCGGTCTCGACCATGCTGCGGTCGTTGTCGCTGCCAAAGTTGTACACACCGCCGGGCAGGGAGAGCGCCGGGTACAGGTTCTCGATGACCTCCCGCACAAAGCTGATGCCCCGCCAGTCGTGGGCGGAAAACTGCACCGGCGTCCCACGCAGAGCGGCCCGCAGCAGGTTCAGCGGCAGATTGCCCCGGATGGGAAGCTGATAGCCGGGCAGGTCGTACATCCAAGGTACCCGCAGAAACACGGCGTCCGGCAGGACATCCAGCACCCGCTGCTCGGCTTCCAGCTTGTGCTGCCCGTAAATGTTGGAGGGGGAAAGGGACAGCGTTTCGGGCAGGGGACCTTCCTGCGCTGCCCCGGAATACACCTGATCGGAGCTGAACGCCACGAGTTTCGCGCCGGTCTCGGCCGCGGCCTGCGCCATCCAGAGCGGCACTTCCACATTGGCGCGGCGGGAGTCCTCCGGGTGCTGCTGGCAGTAGCCGGTATCGGAAAGCGCGGCCAGATGCAGTACAACGTCCGGCTGCACCTGTGCAGCAAAACGGCAGAGGTCTTCTTGCGTGGCTGCCGCCAGAAACCCGCGCGGGAACGCAAGAAGCTCTGCTTTTTCACGCCATTGCTGCATTACGCGGGCCCCGACAAAGCCGCCCGCACCGGAAACAAGGATCTTCTGCATCTTCATCACCGTACCAAAAACAATTCCAGAACAAACACCACGGCGCAGCAGGCGACCGACACCTGGAACAGGCTGGCCCCGAACCAGGCAGCGGCGATGCCCACCACCAGCGCCGCTGCACCGGCCAGAGGGCTCTGGGTGGCGTTGACGATGGCCGGAAAGGTCATCACAGCCAGCGTCACATAGGGCACATAAAATAGGAACGACTGGATGAACCGGTTCTGGATGGGCTTGCGGATGAGTGTCAGCGGCAGAACGCGGATGGCGTAGGAGACCGCCGCCATCACGGCGATGTAGACCCAATTGTTGTATGTCATTGTTCAGCCTCCTCAGCTTGCGTGGGAACCGGGAACAGCACCGCCGCCCCGCAGGAGATGAGCACCGTGAGCAGGATGGTGCGGGTGCCGTCGGAGAGCGACGCGATGCCCGGCAGGTAATTGCAGGCAAAGCTGAGGGCGAAGCTCAGTGCCACCAGAACGGCCACGACCCTGTTCTTCCGGGCCGGGGGGATGATGATGGCAAGGAACATGCCGTAGAGCGCGACGCTCAGAGCGCTGACGGCCCGCAGGGGCAGCAGGTTGCCCGCCACGATGCCCAGCGCGGTGCCCATGGCCCAGGCCGGTGCCGCCAGTGCGATGGCACCGTAGGTGTAGAACGGGTTCAGGTAGCCGGGCCGTGCGATGGTGATGCCGAACAGCTCATCGGTGACATCGTAGCCGATGATGAGCCGATGGAAGAAGGGTGTGCCGGGGGCAAACCGCTGGGCCAGCGCACAGCTCATCAGCAGATACCGCGCGTTGGCAATGAGGGTGATGATGGCCACTTCCACATAGGTGGCCCCGGCGGCAATGAGCGAGAACGCCGCATATTCTCCGGCGGAAGCATTGTTGAACAGGCTGGCAACAAACCCCTGGATGGGGGTCAGGCCCGCGTTGCGGGCCGCAATGCCCAGCGAAAAAGAGACGGCAAAATACCCCAGTGCGATGGGCACACCGTCCCGCATCCCTTCGCAGAACACCTTCCGGCTGAATGCGTAGGGCTTGACTGCAGTTTCCATTGAGTTCCAGACTCCTTTCCTACTTCAAGAAACGAAAACAATTATAGCACATCCGCCCGGCAAAGACAAAAGAAAATGCCTCAGCTTTTGGAAGGAAAGCTGAGGCATTTTCACAGAGAAGGGAGCTGTGGCTTATTCCACAACGTCTTCGAACTGGCTGTTGTACAGGTCTGCGTAGAAGCCGCCCTTTTCGATGAGCTGGTCATGGGTGCCCTGCTCGACGATGTCGCCGTCCCGCATCACAAGGATGAGGTCTGCGTCCCGGATGGTGGACAGGCGGTGGGCGATGACGAAGCTGGTGCGGCCGCGCATCAGGTTGTCCATTGCGGTCTGGATGCGCTGTTCGGTGCGGGTATCCACGCTGCTGGTGGCCTCATCCAGGATCAGGATACGGTTGTCGGCCAGGATGGCGCGGGCAATGGTCAGCAGCTGCTTCTGGCCCTGGCTGACGTTGGAGGCGTCCTCGTTCAGCTCCATCTGGTAGCCGCCGGGCAGGGTGCGGATGAAGTGGTCGGCATTGGCGGCCTTAGCGGCGGCAATGACCTCTTCGTCGGTGGCATCCAGTCTTCCGTAACGAATATTTTCCATGATCGTGTTGTTAAACAGCGTTACATCCTGAAATACGATAGAATACAGGGACATCAGCGTTTCCGGATCAACTTTGGAGACATCCATGCCGCCAACAGTAATCTTTCCGCTGTCCACGTCCCAGAAACGGGCAGCCAGACGGGAAATCGTTGTTTTTCCACCGCCGGATGGCCCGATCAGTGCCGTTACTTCACCCTGTTTTGCCGTAAAGGACACATCCTGCAACACTTTTTCACCTTTATTATAGGAAAAAGCTACATGCTCGAACTGAATATCACAGCCCTGATTGGACAATGTCTCAACACCGGTCTGTTCCTCACCGGACAAAATCTCATCCATGCGTCGGCACGGAATATCCGTTGCCAGAATCGCCGTCAGATTATCCAGAGACGTGGTCAGCGGATCATAAATTCTTGATACCACAAGCAATGCCACAAAATAATTCAGCACATCTATTTTTCCACCTGCCAGCTTCTCGATAATGGCAGCGGGTCTCGTCGCACAATTGTCGAAAAAGAAATTATAACGGTATACGCGGTTTTCCGGCCGGTTATTGATCATCAACGCTTCCCATATCCGTGCTTTTCCTGCGGAATCGATATCCAGGATTTGTTCGGTGACTTCGCTTCCCCGCATCTCATATTCGATTAGGAAGTCGCGTGTATATTGCGCTGCCAGTCTGTAATCGGTTTCTCCTTTTGCAAACCGATAGATGAAGTTGGGCTTCGAGAAGTCGAATATCCCGTAATTAAATACGGTATCGAGTTTTTTCGATGCATCTCTTACCCGCAAAGCTGTATGTCCGTAGACCGTGTACACTTCGTCTTCCGATGGCGAAACTGTCAATAGGCTGATCTCGGCATCTTTGCTGAGCAACGGGTATTGCGCCTGAAGCGAGACGGCGGTAAAGAGTAGAAAGAGTAGGAATATATTTTTTTTCATAAACAGTTCGGTGTTAATTGATTAGAATTTAAGTTCAAGTCCAAATGCGAATGTTTTAAGAGGAGGAGTAAAATAACTTACAATTCCATTCAACTCCGGATCATATTGATCGTATGCAGCCCATGTCAACAAATTCGTA
>ENA-OWPL01000841-OWPL01000841.1-human-gut-metagenome-genome-assembly--contig:-NODE-841-length-19685-cov-25.953744_pt1 | contig 19685 bp, 21 predicted proteins | sample MGYA00248263_ERZ651844 | MGnify/ENA primary metagenome ERZ651844 (study PRJEB26924, sample SAMEA4378256) | human gut metagenome | biome: human gut; feature: human-associated habitat; material: faeces...
GCTATGATGGTACCGATTCATGCGCTACAGTGGTACCGATTCGCCGATACTGTCATGTAGCGACAAAATGACAGATAAACTTTGGTCGTCGAAGAAGTATCATATTAAAAAGCAAAATCATGGCAAATTCTCAATAGAAGATGGCATGATTTTTGCAATTCCTAATAAACTCCCTAACAAGGGACTTTTTTATTGTAAACAAAAAAAATACAGCAATGAGAATAGAACGCTATCAAGAAGAAGATTTCAACGGTTTTGTAAATGAATTAATAAGTTCATACCGTTTGGAAGGTAAGGAGGCTGGAATAGCCAAGTTGATGTTAGATAAAGGTTATGACAATTTGTCAGAAAGGCAAACGCTTGTTTTTGACAGGTCTATCGAAAGAAACACTATTGAGAGATGTCAACGTTGTGATATTGATATTCCGTTGTGTGAAATGCTTTTGGCTCTTGAAAATGGTGGTTATTGTGGTTATTGCCAACACATGATGGAAAAAGATGAATGAAAAATGGGGAGGTCTTTGACCTCCCTTTATTATTTATGATGTTTTAAAGGCTATTTCTATCAGAGCTATTTTCATATTGCGTCATCTCGTTATTTTGTTCCTTAAATTGCTATTATAGATATGTTTAATAAATCTAGACGGCATTAGTCTGAATATCATACGTGCTAATGGATATATATATTTTAATGTAAATATACCTTCTAACGTATAGATACCATGTGTGTAAGCTAGAAATTCACTCCATGCTTTTTGCTTGCCTCGGCGTTTCATCATGGAATCGTTTCTTCTAAATCTTAGGACTACTTCTGGGATATTGTTGATTATAGAACCACTAGCAAGTGCTTCAAACCATAGTGTCACATCTTCGCAGATGTAATACTTGTTGTTGTAACGATGACCAGCGTCAAAGAAACTCTTTCTGAACATCACGGTAGGATGTCCCAAAGGAGACGCTTTGTGAATGCTGTTACGTATTTCTTGCACTGATTGTGGGTATTGGCGAATTCTATTCAATGAGTTATTATCATTGAACTCTTGTAGCGCTCCACCAACGATATCAGTGTTTGGATGTTCTAGTAAAAATCTTTCTTCAAGCTCAAATCTATTTGCTATTGCTATGTCATCGCTATCCATTCTTGCAATGAAGTCGCCTGTGCATACTTCTATACCATTATTTAAGGCTAATGCTAAGCCTTTATTTTCTTTGTTCGAAACTATTGTAAATTTGTTTCCAATAATTTCTTTCCATTTCTTAATTATAGCGTATAGTTCTTTTGTCAACACTCCATCTTCAACGAGTACTATTTGATCTGGTTTCCTTGTCTGTATTGACCAAATGCTATCTAAAGCCTCATCTAAATAATGAGGCTTTTCCTTGATATATGTTGACATTAAAACAGATAGTGTCATCTTCTGATTCTAAGTAATTATAGTTTAATCCATTCTTGAGGAAGCTCAAATCCCGAATTGGGGATATTGTTCCATCTTTTAGGGCAGACAACAATCTTCTTGGGATTATTATTGAGCCATGCTCCCCACCAAGAAAACGAAGAGTTTGCGATTATATTGTGCTTGCAACGGCTCATTAAATATATATCTTGGTAACTATCTTGTCCTTTATTCCAATTTACATAAACTACAGTTTTATTGGCTAAAAGTGAGGATAGATGTTGCTTGCACCATTCTATATCATTGCTAAATATGCAATATAGGTTGCAAAGTGTATGATCTTGTATGTATCTGATAGCTTTTTTATAATATTCTATGTCGCAAATACCGCCATAAAGTGGATTGCTGACATAGTCTCCTCGTCTAATGTGAATAGATACACTCTCGTGACATTGCAACTCTTTTGCGAAGTCAAAGTTTTTCTTATTTATAGTCTTTGGGGTGAATACTTTTAGGATTCTATCACGTATGTCTTTGAAATATCTTTCATTTTGCCAATAACCATCATAGTAGCAATTACCTATGCGTGAAAAAACTGTGGAATCATATCTTTCTTCATTATTTTCTATAAGCATAGATTTTCGGTTTGGCAATATTCTTTTTAGAATTTGCCAAACTCGATAGTGACAGTATGGATAGGCTATTTTTAGCTTATCCATTAATGTGGCCTCTTTTTCTTTGATATTAAATATCTTATAAAGTTCGAACCCATTGTGGAGTGGATAACCTTTGAAGCACGATGTATCTAGCTTTATGGTTTCGTCAGGATAATGCTTGCGCAATGACAAATATAAAGCATATTGAAACATTTGATTTCCAAGACCACCAAGTATTTTAACAATCTTCATGTTCTTTACTTCTTGATTTCAGCCCAACTGGAATTCATGTTTTTTCGAATCTGTTCTCCAAAGATAGCATATACAGAACTAAGTATGAAGCCGATGAGTGTATATAATATAACTTTTGCAGCTCTTCCCGAATTGGCTTTGTTTGGGTATGAAGCTGGTTCTAGAACAACAAAGACAGGCTTTGCATCTTGTACTTCCATAAGGGAACTAATGCGTTGCTTCTCAATCGTGTTATAAGCGTCTTGAGCTAAGATGGCATCCTGCTCGATTCTATCAATGTTACTTTTGATGCTCTGTAATTCAACAAAGAAGTTCTCGTCTGCAGCAGCGGCATATTTTTTCTGCAATCTTATCAAACGTGTCCTTGCTTCATCTGAAATCTTAGTATAGTATTTTAATTTTTCTTTTGCTTTGAGAGTTTTGTAATTAATTACCATTGCTTGTAATCTGCAACTGATAGTGTCGGCTATTTGCTGTGAAACAGCAGGGTCATCACTCGTAAAAGAAATGGTCGTGATACCTGTTTTTTTGTTAATGACAATATCTACTTTTTTACCAAGGCTACTGATCAAATCTTCTTGTTCTTTTGTATAGTGAGTATTGTCTATTTTGTTTATGTCGCCTTTTGGCTCTACTTTTTCTGAACTTAGGGCTTTCTTTATTCCACCCATTATTTTGTCTGAAAAAGTGATTCTTGAAGGATCCGTGTAATAATCATACAAGGTAAACTCTTTTTTGTTTCTTGCTTGTCTTATCTTATTTTTCTCTGATGGCATGACTTTAACGGTTAACAATGAAGCCAAAAAAGGCTTACTTGTTGCCATCTCAGGAAAAATAGTTACATTGTAGGCACCTTCGTCAGAACCAGTTGCAGATGTTAAATCCATAAAGCTTGATAGGCTGTTCATCAGAGAACTTTTCATATCTTGTTCCTGCTCTGGGACAACCACTTCACTCGCAGTATAGTCTCTATCAGCAGTGAAAGCAGTAATGATTCCTATCACTCCAAAAATAATTGTTGTGATAAGAACCAACCACTTGTGCTTGTATAGATTAGCCAAAAGAGGCAAAATGTCAATGTTGATTTTTTGCGAGTTTAGTTCTTCTTTTTTGTATAATTCTTCGTCTTTCATTATTTATATTTTTTTATTGTTCCTATTATGTTTAATGTCTTGTTTTTAAATGTTGTAATTATGATGCACATAATAATGATGTACCAAATAAAAGCTATGTGTATGCCAAAATAGTAGAAGCCTATAACGAAACCTATAGTGTTGACCAATTCTACAATTGATGGTGATTCTATTTTCATTGCGTATTCTTTGTATAGGTATCTTTGCATGATATATACCTTCACCATTTCTGCTATAAGAATACTTAATGCCATCATGTCTATGTTGTATAATGATATGGCTAGTGCATATAATACAATTGAGCATACCACACAGGTGACATTGATGTATAAAAGTTGTTTGATTTTGCCCATATTTTTAAAGTATGTATTATAGAGCAAAACAACTCTTGTTTCATAGCAAATACATGGAGCAGTAAAAGCTAGAAATCTTAAAGAATCATCATACTTTGGAAGCCAGGCTTTCACAAAGAAATACATGGCAAAGAAAAGTATGTATAATACAATAGGGAGTAATGTCATTACAAAGTCTATCTTTTCAAACAAGATAGATTGACTCTCTTTTGTCATTCTCTTCAAAATAGGGAATAGAACATAGCCTATTTGCGATATGAAAACTAGCAAAAATGATGCTATGGTTATGGAAAACGAAAGCTTGGAGAATGTTTCAATATTCCAATAACGTTCTACTGCAATTCGGCATAGTCCCATAATTAAAATGGAAACAAAATTTGCCAGCATGAGAGTTATTCCTACTTTACAGGTAAGTAAAACTTCATTTAAGCACTCTTTGTTGATAGTATGATAACTAGTAAATAGTTTACTCTTATAAAGAGTCATTAGGCACGCTACTAAATGTGCGGCGGTGTATGCCAACATAACATAGCTAGCATCCTTAATATGAAAGATAATAAGCAATACAACTAGAGCGGACATCAACAGTTTGTCTATGATGACAGTTTTGGATACAAATGGAATCTGATCTGTAGCCATCATTGCCATTGTGATAATCTTATAAGTGTTTTCTATTACCAAGTATAAAGCCGTCCACAAAAAAATGAGTAAGTATTTTTCTTGGGTGCAAAATGTATATGCTGCAATTATGATAATTGCAGCAATGAACATTTGCCCCAATGAGACCAAAAGAATTTGTTGAGAGAGCTTCTCTTTTTTTAGCGTGTTCCAATATTGTCCTCCAAGTTTCAGATAGATTCCGTCACCATAGCCAAAATGCATAACACCAACATAACTTGCCCATAATAGAAAATATTGCCAATAGCCAAATTCTTCTACTGAAATAAATTTGGGTAGAACAAATGATACAATAACGCTGGTCAATAGGGATATGCCTTGTGCCCCTATTGTCCAAAAAGAATCTTTAAAAAAGTTTGTTACTATACTCATTCTGCTTCTTCGTTATTGTCAATTCGTTTGAGCCAACTGGTAAAAGAGTATTTTGCTTTTAGGTCGTTAGGATACTCTACCATTGGCTTTTTTAAGAACGTATATAATTCTTTAATATTGTCTTTGGTTATAACATATATGTTAGGATTATCTTTGAAGTCTTTGTCCGTTCTTATAGCAGCGTTTGTCGTTACAATTTTCTTATCAAATAATAATCCTTCCATAATTCTGAGTGTTAGTCCTGTTTGCCCATCTTGTACTACGTCAAGAATCGCAGATGTCCTTTTGTTAAGTCGGCATAGATTTTTATAACTTATCTCTCGCGAATATTTTCTTGAATATAGTGATCGAAAATTGTCCACAAGCTTAAAGTCGCATACTACCTTGTTCTTTTCTAATTGACTTTTTAGGTTGAGTAAAAAGCCTTTTCTCCCTTTGTCTGTACCAACGAAAAGTAAATCACAATCTGTAGCCGTTTGTGAACCTTTATCAAAACAATTCTGGGCGAGTTGTGGATTGTAAAAGGTGGCTCCGTATTTGAAGCCATTTTTTATTGCATCTTCTTTCATGAAAGTCCAAATTTCCCAACTTGTTGATAGCTTTTTATAATCTTCAGAGAAAAATGCAGGGTTAAGAAGATATAGGATCAACCTAACATCTTTGCCAACATAATTCTCTATTTCATAGCAATATGTTGCGTAATGAGCGAAGGTATCAAATAGTATGATAGTGTTTGCTCCTTTACATTCTTCTAACCATCCTTTTCTTTCTTTTGTGTTTGAAATGACTCTTGAGAAGAATGGTAGTTTGCGAAGAAGACGCAATGGTTTGGACAGAGGTTTTCGTATGCTAACTTCTGTAATGCTACTTCCTTCAAGGTAACCTTTTATTGGAAAGTCGATGAATATGTATTTGTTTGAAGATATATTATTAATTTTCATCTTGAACTTGGTTTATGTATATAGCTTTTCTTCTAGCAATAACGTTGTTATCTGGTGTATCAAAAATGCTATAATAAGGCACGAATAATTCATAGAAATAATATCTATCAGATGATTCTCTAGATGATACAAGACTTGTGACATCTACAAAGTAGTATCTAACAAATGCAATTGTTATCAATGTACAATATATTCCTGTAATGATTTTGTTACGCATAATATATAGAAAAGTAACCCAAGATATATAATAAAAAAGATTGTATGAATTACAAACTCTATTTACAAAAATAGGCATGAATAATCCTACAATATGCAAGCAAAAATATATTTTTAATCCTAGATATACTTTGTAGCTAACATGTCCTTTGACATATTTGATAATTAAAAATACAAATGGTATTTCAACTATACTTCTAAACATTCCTAAAAGCGAACCTATTGCCATCTTTGAATAAAAATCTGTAAAAGAATCAACACGGCTCTCTGGCAAGAAAAATAAGAGTTTTGTTAATATAAGGGGATTTGCAATGGCTAAAAGGCAAATTGATAAAATAAGGACGTATCTTGTGGTAAACTCTTTTGTTATAATTGGCAGAAGAAATGGTAAAATAAAATAAAACGCAGCTGCATCGTGGAATAAAAATGCCACGAAACAAAGTGCATAATATTGTAACCATTTATGTTTGATAAGATACCCAAAAGCAAAATAGAAAATGCAAATGGAGAATGTCTCACGCATAATTTCACAGTTTAGATATAGAAACTGAAAAAGCAGATAAACGATTGCGACTTCAAATTTTTTATCTGTCTCTTTTTGTATTACATAAAATGTAACAGGGTTTACGATAGCAGACAATATGAGTTGCAATACGAAAAATTCAGGGTAAATAGATTTCGCAATAACATTGATCAAAATCCACAACGGTTGGTATCGAAATAGTGCAAAGTGAAAAATGGTAAATTCGTCGAGAGTAGGGTAGCGGTCGAAATCATTCATATATGTTTGAGTGTCGCCACCAACAACTAAACGTAATCCTGCTACCAAAATTAAAGCAATACATTCTCCCCAATACCAATAATTGCTATTGAACAATGAAACCTTATGTCTAAAAAACAAAGGAAGGCAGAATATAATTATAAGAAAAATATAAATCATTCTATCTATATGTAAATCTTATTTTGAGATGTAATACGTTTGTAATGGATGGAAAAAAAAAGGCTTGAGAAAGTAATCTTTTATCATTTTTTTCACTATACCGGTAATGAGTTTACTTAATTTCTCTTTTTCCCCATTTCGTAATCTTGTAGCTCGGATAGCTTGACGATGAAATAAATCATAGTCTTCAAGATGCTCCCATTGAGTGTAAATTAATTTACTTGTTTTTTCATTATTGAGATATTTATAAATTAACGATGAATATATTGCCTGATCATGTCTGTTTTCTTTCAGCTTACTACTTTCATGTTTTTTTTCTTCAGGAGTTACATCTTTTACCATTTCTGGATGCTGTATCATTAAAGTTCTCCATTCTCTTATGAACATTCTGGTGAAAGGTGTTGCTTTGAGTATAATAGTAGCTTGATATTGGTAACACTTAGTCCAATACTTAGCATTAGACAGATTAAAATATTCAAGAATGTTTTTACGTGTCCATCTATCTGTCCTTTGGTAAATTCGTTGTGCGATAATATCATGACTTTCTAAGTGTTTCCAATATAGATTCCATTCTTTGGCGTTGTAAACGGTGCATCCTGCGTCACAATACACGAGATAATCTCCATCTTCCATATTGTTCAACGTAGTAAGAATGATATCTGGCTTCCAACTCCAAAGTCCACCACCACGTTTTTCTTTAATGATAGAGCTTCTTTGGAGCTCAGAAGAAATATCATTTTCTGAGTAGCCAATAACTTCGTCAAAGATGTTTAAGTTCAATGCGTTTTGTACGAAACGCATTCTTGCGCTTTTGCATTTTTCATCACCATATGTTATGATGTATTTTTTCATAAATATTTCTCTAGTTACTCAATGAGTTTGAATCTCTTTAACAAAATTCTATTGATAGTTTTACTCTCTTTAATAGCTCCCAATGCTAATTTAAGGTCTTCCTCTATGAGAGTGCCTTTATATGCCTCTTTGCTTAATTTGTTTTTAGAAACTATAAAGAGTTTTGAACAATCAATGAACGAGTTATGAGAAAGAAAGTTATAGTTGTTGGGATTTAATGGCATATGCGCTCTCTGTATCTGCATTGGCATATTTTGATTCACATGGGAGTTGATAACAACACCACCATAAGCATTTCCGTACTCGTCAAATCCAAGCACAATATAGAATTTGTTTCTTGTATTATCTCCTGTTTTGGGTGTGATTCCTTCTTCTCTTGTTAGATTAATAAGGAACACATCTCCAATTTCAGGTTGGTATATAGCTTCTATATTGCAAGTGCTAAGTATATCGGATAGCTTTGTCATGCCAAAGCCCTTTCTATCTCCAAGTTCTCCTTGATGTATTCCTTCATCGCATCGGAAGCATGGGCGGATTCTGCCAAGTCCATCGTGGCAATCACTTTCCTGCCTTTGCCTTCTCTATAGTTCTTCTGCCAAATCTTGTCATGCGACTTGTTTTTGAGTTGCTCAAAACTGAGGGAAGCGTTCTCTTGTATGGAGGCATCCAAGGCTTCTTTCTCTGACTCAGAGAGGTAGTCTTCATTGGCTTGCCGCAAGGGTAGCATAATGTTGGAGGCATCTTCAGAGGCGAACTTGAAGGCTGGTTTCAGCATTCGTGATAGCTCAGACTCATGGGAGTCGCCCTTTATGGCATCGAGCAAGTGGGAGAGTACGGGACCATATGGCATAGCGCAGACCTCGTCTGCCGTTATGCGTTGTCCCCATTTCGCCAAGTGCTTCAGTTCAGCGAAGTAAATGGTTTTCAAGAGGGTGTAGTAATCTAGCTCGCCCGTCTTGTTGAGGACGTAGAGCACGATTTCCACCAATCTTTCTTTATCGTATCTTTCCATCTTTCCGAATTTTTCTGCAAAATTACAACTTTTATTTTAATTGTGCAAATATCATACTATTATTCCTGCCCTGGCTTTTCATTAAGAAGAGCTATTGTATTGGTGAATTCTGACACTAAATCGAGAATGTGAGGATTGTCTCGTTTAATAATCAGAGCTGCATAGTTTTCATTGTCTTCTTCGTCATACACCAACTGAGGCAAAAAGAGATATTCATCGTGGTCCTTATAAATATTGAACCAAAAAGAAAAGAGCCGACTGCGCATTTTTTGCATTCCATCACCCGTCTCACAAATATAGAGTAAGGCTGCTTGGTTCTTTGCGAAGAATTCCTCGACAGTAGCCAAAATGGTTTCTCTAACTTTTGGATCACGTGGTGACTGTTTCCCTTCGTAATTGGTTAGACCAAACTGGTATGATTCACCACTGAGCAGTAAATCGTTTACTTCAAATGCAATGCCGAAGTTTACGCCAAAGTCGCTTACAAACTTATATAAGCCTGCAGTTGAATCGAACTCAACTCTATATGGTGATACAGAATTGATTTTTTCTAGAGATAGATTCTTCATTATAATATGTTGAATTTTACAGGCTCTTCACCAGTTCTTGCCTTATAATCTTCATAAAGCATCTTCTGCATTTTCTCAATCATCGCTTTCTTGGTAGCTTTGGCTGCTTTCCAGCGTCTGATTGCTTCTTCTCTTGTTATTTTTGCCATATTCAAATCCTCCATTTTGATTTTTTTTGCAAAATTACAACTTTTGGATGATATAACCAAATTTTCCTTCGTGAGAATGATGAAATGTCATGAATTATTTGGAGGTATCAAGAGAAAATCGTAATTTTGCAACAAAAATTGTGCATATGAGTCAATTAGTAGAAATATCTGAAATTGCGAAATTTTCAAAGAAGGAACTTCGGAAATATGAGGATAGTCTCAAGGCTTATCGAGATATTAAAAACTCGCTGGATACTGCTGAGGAAAAGGGGAGGAAAAAAGGTAAGGAAGAGCGTTCTCTTGAAATTGCTCGTGAAATGCTGCAAGATGGCGAGCCTATTGAAAAGATTGCTAGATATACCGGACTTTCTGAGAATGAAATCTCGGAATTGTAAAATACAAAGAAAAGAAGCATGTAGGACTATTGATTTGCCATACATGCTTTTTTTGTTTATTGTTTGCTTTTATGAATACTTTTTTAGGAGTTCTTTTTCGAGAACAATCATATCATCAAGTTGATTGTTGAGGCTATGTCCTAAACATATACTTTTTACAATTGGTGTGTCTTTTGGTGTTCTCGCCGCTTTTAGCGTTTTATCTCTTAGCTTTGGCACAGTTATCTCTTAGTTCTGGGAGTCTATCTCTTAGCTTTAGAGGTCTATCTCTTAGCTTTAGAGGTCTATCTCTTAGCTTTAGGATAGTAATCTTCGAGAGTTATGATGCCATCTCTTAGATTTGCTAAAAGAAAAAGGTTGACAAATGTAACGTGAAGTGAGGGGTGTTGTTGAATTACTACCTATATTGGAGGATGTCACCGTGTTTTCCTCCATTTTTCTTGTCTCCACTTGATTATCAATACCTTATCTTTTCTCTCCATTCTGTGAGGCGTATAAGTGGTATGTTTGGTATCACCACCATGTGTTTTAGTGTCAATTTCTTGCTTAATGCCTGTATTTCTGTTGGAGGACGAAAAATTGGAGGAGAGCATGAGAAAAATTGGAGGAGACGATGGAGAATGTAATAAAAAAGTCCCCTCCAATCTGTTTTTGAGAAACTCGTGTCACATGGAGTGGTAAAGAATCTTGTCATTCTTCTTTTTTCTTTGCCTTGTACTTAATCTGATCGAAGCCCTCGCCATATACACCAATCACGGCACTCTGGCTCACGAAGGCGTGAGGGTCGATCTCCTCGATGAGGCGGAAGATGGTCTGCGACTGGCGCTGCTTGGCAAGCACGAAGAGCATCTTGACTTCCTGACCGGAATAAAAACCGGAGGCATCCACGACGGTCACACCACGGTCGGCATCTGTGTTGATGCGCTTGCCTATCTCCATGTACTTCTTCGAGATGATGAAGAACTGGACGCTTCGGCGGCGACTGTTGACCACTTGGTCGATGCAGAACGCCTGGACGTAGAGCACCACGTAACCGTAAAGTACTTTCTCCCAGTCGTGTACGACGAAATAGCTGGAGGAAATGATGAAGATGTCACAGATCATTATGACACGACCCAAGGAGATGTCGCGGTACTTGTTGACGATGGCTGCCACGATGTCGGTTCCGCCTGTGCTACCGCCTGCCGAGAATCCCAATCCGATACCGCATCCGCAGAAAACTGCACCCAGAAAGGCAGCCCAAAGTGGTTGAGTCTGGAGTACGTGGATGTTGCCAGCCTCTTGGGAGAGAAATGAGGTGATGGTCGTCACGACGATAACGGCATAGATGGTCTTCACGCAGAACTTCTTGCCCAAAATCATCCATGCGGCAATGAGCAGGCAACCGTTGACGATGGCGTATGGTATCTGTACAGGACATCCCGTAGCCCAATAGATGATGGAGGAGATACCTGGCAAGCCACTGGCTGTGACGTTGGTAGGGAGGAGGAATATGTTCCATCCGATTGCGTATGAAATCATGCCGATGGCGATGAATACATAGTCTTGTATTTCACGATACAAGGGTCGCTTGGTAAAGTTTGAAGTCATTTTCTTTTCTCTTTTTAATTTTTACCAGAATTTCTTCTGTTCTTCCGACCATTCGAAGCCTTGGCTTGCCATTTTCTCTTCCAGTTCCTTGCGATCCACATTGAAGTGGTAGCAAATCTCGTCTAATGTTTCAAACTCGTGGTCGCGAAGCAGGAAGTTGATGGCACTTACGAGCATCGGCACGTCATTCATTGGTAACTTATCCATAATATTTATCGTTTTAGTTCTTCTTTCAGAAATCTTGGGGTATAGCCCTTCTTGCTCTTCGCCACTTCTTCTGGTGTTCCGGCACAGAGCAGTTGACCGCCGCCACGTCCACCTTCTGGTCCCATGTCGATGATGTAGTCGGCGAGCTTGATGACATCTAGGTTGTGCTCGATGATGAGCACCGTGTTGCCTCGATCGACTAGCTTTTGGAGCACGTCCATCAGGATGCGGATGTCCTCGAAGTGAAGTCCGGTGGTCGGCTCGTCGAGAATGTATAGCGTCTTGCCCGTATCTCGCTTCGAGAGTTCGGTGGCGAGCTTCACTCGTTGACTCTCACCGCCGGAGAGGGTAGTGGAGCTTTGTCCCAATTTGATATAGCCCAAGCCTACACTCTGCAAAGCCTTGATTTTTTGCAAGATCTGTGGAACGCTCTCAAAGAACTCCACAGCCTGGTTGATGGTCATGTCGAGTACATCGGCGATGCTCTTTCCCTTGTAGCGCACTTCTAGTGTCTCTCGGTTGTATCGCTTGCCGTGACAAACCTCGCAAGGCACCATCACGTCGGGAAGGAAGTTCATCTCGATGGTCTTATATCCATTTCCGCCACAAGCCTCGCATCTGCCACCCTTCACATTGAAGGAGAAGCGACCTGGCTTGTAGCCACGAATCTTCGCCTCTGGCAATCCTACGAAGAGGGAGCGGATGTCGCTGAACACACCCGTGTAAGTGGCAGGGTTGCTGCGAGGAGTTCTGCCGATAGGACTCTGATCGACATTCACCACCTTATCTATATTTTCGATGCCCTCGATGCTGTCGTAAGGCATTGGCTTCTTCAGGGAACGATAGAAATGCTGCGAGAGGATAGGCTGCAAGGTCTCATTGACCAGCGTTGACTTGCCCGAACCGCTCACTCCCGTCACCACGATGAGCTTGCCCAAAGGGAACTCCACATCCACGTTCTTCAGGTTGTTGCCCTTGGCTCCATGGATGATGATGCTTTTGCCGTTGCCCTCACGTCGGTGCTCTGGCACCTTGATTGCCATCTCGCCATTGAGATACTGGGCGGTGATGGTCTGGGTCTTCAACATCTCCTTTGGCGTGCCTTGGAAGACTACCTCGCCTCCCTTGCGTCCTGCCTTCGGACCGATGTCAACGATATAGTCGGCGGCAAGCATCATGTCTCGGTCGTGCTCCACGACGATGACCGTGTTGCCGATGTCTCGAAGCTCCTTCAGGCTATTGATGAGTCGCTCGTTGTCTCTCTGGTGCAAACCGATACTTGGCTCGTCGAGGATGTAGAGCACATTGACGAGCTGACTGCCAATCTGTGTGGCGAGTCGGATGCGTTGGCTCTCGCCTCCGGAGAGGGAAGCCGACTGACGATTGAGCGAGAGATAGTTCAAGCCCACATCCAAGAGGAAGTTGACACGTGAGCGCAACTCCTTTACAATCTCGTGAGCCACCTTCGCTTTCATCTTAGGCAGATGCTCCTCCACATGGTCGAGCCAATCACGCAGTTCGTCGATGTCGAGCGTAGCCACGTCTGAGATGTTCTTCTCCCAGATGCGATAGGAGAGGGACTCTCGTTTGAGTCGCTGTCCGTGGCACTCTGGGCATTCGATGGTGGAGATGAACTGGTCTGCCCACTTCTTGCCGTTGGCGGAATCATCGCTCTCCATCACCTTGCGCAGGTAGTCGATGACTCCATCGTAGGCACAGAAGTAATCGGAGGAGGTGTGTACCTTCTCCTTGCTGATCTTCACGTTCTCCAGACAACCATACATCACTTCCTGCATGGCTTCCTCGCTCAAGTCCTTGATAGGAGTCTTGAGGGTGTCGCCATATTTCTCCAGCAAAGCCTCTATCTGCCAGAAAATCATCTGGTTCTTGTATTTTCCTAAAGGAAGGATGCCACCTTCGTGGATGCTCAACTTGTCGTCGGGTATCACCTTCTTGATGTCTATCTGGTTCACCTTGCCGAGACCCTTGCAGTGAGGACACGCACCTTCGGGAGAGTTGAAGGAGAACATGTTTGGCGCTGGGTCTTGGTAGGCCATGCCAGTCACGGGGTCCATCAGTCGCTTCGAGAACATCTTGGCACCATTGTCTTTGCTGGCTTTCTTGTCAGATGCATTGTTTGCTGCATCCTTGTCGATGACCATCACCATGCCGTCGCCTTGTTTCATGGCGGTGGCGATGCTCTTGCGGATGCGTTCTTCGTCCTCCTCCTTGACAGCCAACTTGTCGATGACCACCTCTATGTTATGGTTCTTGTATCGGTCGATTTTCATGCCTCGGGTCAGCTCCATGATTTCGCCATCTACACGCACGTGGAGGTAACCCTTGCGGCGCATGCTCTCGAAGAGTTCACGATAATGACCCTTGCGTTGGCGAACGAGTGGGGCGAGGAGGAAGATGCGATGACCTCGGTAGTCGTTGAGTATCATGTCGATGACCTGTTCCTCGGTGTATTTCACCATCGCCTCGCCGCTGTGATAGCTGTAGGCGGTGCCGGCACGGGCGTAGAGCAAGCGCAGGTAATCGTAAATCTCGGTAGTGGTACCCACGGTAGAACGAGGGTTCTTGTTGGTGGTCTTCTGCTCGATGCTAATCACCGGACTGAGACCTGTAATCTTATCTACGTCAGGACGTTCCATGTTGCCCAGGAAGTTGCGGGCATAGGCAGAGAAAGTCTCGATGTAACGGCGCTGTCCCTCGGCAAAGATGGTGTCGAAGGCAAGCGATGACTTTCCCGAACCAGAAAGTCCTGTAATGACTGTCAGTGAGTTGCGGGGAATCTCCACGTCCACGTTCTTCAGGTTGTGTACGCGTGCTCCCCACACATTTATCTTTTCGTCTTCTGCGTTCATTGCTCTTATTCGTTTGTAGTTGAGTTTTCGATGTACCCTCTCAGCAGGTTGACATCCCGCTTGATGTTGTAGGTCTTTCCGTCGGCACCTTTTGCCTTGACCAGACAGAAATAGACACCATCCTTCACCGGTTTTCCCTTGTAGGTGCCATCCCAACCATCGGCAGGGTTGGTCCACTCGAAGAGCTTTTGCCCCCACCTATTATAAATATAGGCGTGAAACTCTACCAAGCTCTGGTAGCCGTCTTTTGCCTTGTAGATGTCGTTGATGCCATCGCCATTGGGCGAGAAGGCGTTCGGCATCTGGAGAATGCTCTCGGCGACCGTGATGGAGAGAGGTGAGTCCTCGTTGTTCTGTTCGAGGTTCATGCCATCCTTGGTGAACTTGGCATAGAGGAAGATGCGGTGTAAGCCCGATTGGTTGAACTCCAGGTCGGTGTTCTCCTCATACCTTATTATATAGGGTACCGTATCATTGTCGTGGAAGATGCGCCACTCGTAGTGGCAGTCCCATCCGATGTCGTCGTTGGCATTGGCTTTCAGCGCAACCCTGATAGGGGCGGAGCCAGAGTAGTTGTCGTCATCGCTGGTCTCTCCATCAGCCGTGGTGATGCTCATCGACGGAGTGATGGAGGGATAGTCCTGTGCCTTGCTGACTTGGCAAAAGCCCAACAAGAGCACCAAAAGTGTCAATATTTTCGTATCTAATTTCATGTCTTTATGTAAATTTCTGCAAAGATAGCGCAAATTTCCGAATTAGAGTATGGTTGAATGAGAGTTTTTTTGTATTTTTGCAAATGAAATCATAAAATTAGTTGGATATGAGACAAAAAATGAGATATTTCATCATGATTTTGGGATTGATGCTTTCATTGGGCATCTTCGCCCAGACCACCAAATGGCGTGACATCTATACAGTCAAGAAGAAAGATACCGTCTTCGGTATCGCCAACAAGTATGGTTTGACACTCCCTGAACTGATGGACGCCAATCCTGAGATGAAGAAGGAAGGCTACATGTTGCAGAAAGGTGCTACGCTCTTCATTCCTTTTGAGAAGACGACAGCCAACAAAACTGCCACCACGCAGCGTACCACTGTAGCGAAGAAAGCCAACACGGTGAACGTGGGCGTGATGCTGCCTTTGCATGATGTGGATGGCGACGGTAAGCGAATGGTGGAGTATTATCGTGGCATCTTGATGGCTTGCGAGCAACTGAAGCAGCAAGGTATCTCTACTAACATCCATGCTTGGAACGTGCCTATCGACGCTGACATCCGTACCACCTTGGTACAAGAAGGAGCCAACTCTTGCGACCTCATCTTTGGTCCTCTTTATACCAAGCAGGTGGCTCCATTGGCTGACTTCTGCAAGAACTATGGCATCAAGATGGTCATCCCTTTCTCCATCAATGGTGACAACGTGGAGCGCACCAAGGAAATCTTCCAGGTGTATCAAGCTCCAGAGTCGCTCAATGATGCTACTATCAAGGCATTCTTGAACCGATTCAAGAATGTGCATCCTATCTTTGTGGATTGTAATGATACGACTTCTCGCAAGGGTAACTTTACCTTTGGTCTTCGCAAGGAACTGGAGAAGCGCAAGATCGCTTACAATGTTACCAATGTCAATTCTTCGCTCGACTATTTTGCCAAGGCGTTTGTTCCTTCCAAGCAAAATGTCGTAGTACTCAATACCGGTCGCTCACCACAGTTGACGCAAGTGCTCAACAAGTTGGATGAGTTCTCTACCAAGTACCCTGGTGCAGTCGTCTCTCTCTTCGGCTACACGGAGTGGTTGATGTATGCGAAGTACAACCTCGATCGTTTCTATAAGTACGATACTTATATCCCTTCTACCTTTTATTATAATGCCAATTCTGCCAAGGTCATCGACTTGGAGCGGAGATACAATACTTGGTTCCATCAATCAATGCAGGTGGCGATGCCTCGCTTTGCCATCACTGGCTACGACCACGCCATGTTCTTCATCCAGGGTGTCAACAAGTATGGCAAGGACTTTACGGGAGACAAGTCGCAGGTGAACTATCAGCCAGTGCAGACTCTGCTTCACTTCGAGAAGACCAAGAAGGGTGGCTACCGCAATCAGGTGCTTCAGTTGATACACTATACCTTCAATCGACAGATAGAGGCGGTGACGTATTGATAAATAACAAATGATAAATAATAGATAATAAATGAAGAATCAGATATGGGTGCTGCTCACGGCGGCTTTCCTCTTGGGGGGTATGAAGGCCTCGGCTCAGATAGGTGAGCACCGCAACGACTTTTCCATCGGTGCCAATGGTGGTTATGTGATGAGCAGCGTGGGCTTTACTCCCGACATCCCTCAGAAGCAGCATGGGGGTATCACTGGCGGTTTCTCTTATCGCTATGTGTGCGAGAAGTATTTCAAGACCATCTGCTCCATCTATGGTGAGGTGAACTATTCGCAGGTGGGATGGAAGGAGAAGATCCTCGACCTCAACAATGCGCCGGTCATCATCTCGCAAACGGGTGAGGCGATGGCATACGAGCGTACCATCAACTATATCCAGTTGCCTATCATGGCTCATTTGGCATGGGGTAGGGAGACACGAGGTCTGAACTTCTTTGTCAATGCTGGACCACAGTTTGGCTTGTATCTCAGTGAATCGACCAAGACTAACTTCGATGTGAAGAATATGCCAGCCACCGATAATGACCGTGTCAACAATATCATGGCACAAGATACGATGGCGGTAGAGAAGAAGTTTGACTATGGTATCGCCCTGGGCTTGGGTGCGGAGTATAGCATCCCGAAGGTAGGACACTTCTTGCTGGAGGCTCGTTACTACTATGGACTGGGCAATATCTATGGTTCTTCCAAGAAGGATTACTTCGGTAAGAGTAACTTCGGACAGATTGTCATCAAGCTGGGGTATCTCTTCGACATCACCCGAACGAAGGGAGTGAAACGTAAATAGTAAATGATAAATAATAAATAGTAAATGACAACACAAGCAATTCAACAAAAACTGAGCGACTCTAAGTCTGCTCGTTGGACAGCCCTCCTCATCGTGAGCTTCACGATGATGTTTGGCTACTTCTTTACTGATGTCATGTCACCATTGGAGCCGCTGTTGACGGCTGCCAAAGAAGATGGTGGCCTAGGACTCGGTTGGTCTTCGGATGAGTATGGATTTTTCTCTGGAGCATACGGCTACTTCAATGTGTTCCTCCTGCTCCTTTTCTTCGGTGGTATTATCCTCGACAAGTTTGGCATCCGTTTCACGGGCATCATGTCCACCATCTTGATGTTTGGTGGTGCTTTGATTAAGTGGTATGCTGTAGGTCACGACTTTACTGGCACTATCGCAGTTCCATTCTTCGGTACCTACCAGACACAGGTGGTATTGGCAGCCTTGGGCTTCTCTATCTATGGAGTGGGTTGCGAGATTGCAGGTATCACCGTGAGCAAGGTCATCGTGAAGTGGTTTACGGGTCATGAGTTGGCGCTTGCCATGGGTGTGCAGGTAGCTTTGGCTCGTCTTGGTACAGCCGGAGCCTTGGGCTTCGCACTTCCTTTCGCCAAGTGGATGGGTGGTGTTTCTGCCTCTGTAGGTTTGGGAGCCGCATTGCTTTGCGCTGGTGTTATCGTCTTCCTCGTTTATTGCGTAATGGACAAGAAGGAGGATGCTTCAGCAGCTGCTGTTCAGGGTGAGCCAGAGGAAGGATTCAAGTTCTCTGATTTGAAGGTCTTGCTTACCACAACAGGTTTCTGGTATGTGGCAGTGCTCTGCTTGATGTTCTATGTAGGTGTATTCCCATTCTTGAAGTTTGCTACCAAGTTGATGATCTTCAAGTATGGTGTGGCAGAGGATGTTGCTGGCTTGATACCTGCGATGTTGCCATTCGGTACCATTTTCCTGACCCCATTGTTTGGCAGTATCTATGATAAGTATGGCAAGGGAGCAACCTTGATGCTCATCGGTAGTGTGCTCCTCACTTGCGTACACATCATCTTCGCTTTGCCTTTCGGCACATGGATTCTTGCTGTGGCAGTGATGGTCGTGTTGGGTATCGCCTTCGGTTTGGTACCATCTGCCATGTGGCCATCTGTTCCTAAGATTATCCCAATGAAGTTGCTGGGTACTGCTTACGCCCTCATCTTCTATATCCAGAATATCGGTTTGGCACTTGTACCCGTATGGATTGGTAAGGTGAACCAGGCTAACACGGGAGCCAATGGCGTTATCGACTATACAGAGACGATGACCATCTTCGCCCTCTTTGGTGTGGTAGCCATCATCATCTCGCTCCTTCTGATGTGGGAAGACAAGCGCAAGGGATATGGCTTGCAGCAACCTAACATTAAGAAGTAATTACACATTATTAATATATAAAGGAAAGGACTAACCATGAACACGACACCTGAGGCTCTTATAAAAGAGTATGCTGACCCGATAGAGCAGCAAGAGATAGACAAGTTTGTTTGTGCAGAAATGGGAAGACAGATTCACCGATATATCAAAGGTATGTCGGGTACCAAGACTGCCATGTTGGAGTTTGAGAAGCGATTGGCAAGTTTGACGGTGCCAGAGAAGGAGAAGGCGATAGCGAAGTATATCGACCTCAACCGCAAGGCGCTCGATGGCTTGGACCTCAAGATGATTCTTGTGCGTTCGGTAGCCAACTATTGCGACACCTTCCAATACATGTTGGAGTTTGTCAATGACAAGCGCAAGATGATCTTCTATTATCTTCGCTTGAAGGAGAAATACATCCAGTATCATGAGGTGTTTGAGCAAGACGGCAAGTTTGGCATGAAGAATCACAATGGCGAGGTCATGCTTTCGCCTCAGTACGACTTCCTTCGCACCTGTTACATCTACAATGATGACTTGAGTATCATGCCGGTTATCGCAGAGAAGGGTGGCAAGATGGGGTTGGTTCTTCCTGACGGCAAAGAGACGGTCGTAGCCGACTTCATCTATGATGAGATTTGTCTCCGTGACGAGTACCCTTATTTTGAGGCAGTCAAGGATGGCATGTCGGGATTGATAGATAAGGAACAATGGTTCGTTAAAATTTGAGATAACGGGAAAGCGGCTTTACGCTGCCAGCCAA
>ENA-OWPL01000843-OWPL01000843.1-human-gut-metagenome-genome-assembly--contig:-NODE-843-length-19652-cov-8.743022_pt1 | contig 19652 bp, 14 predicted proteins | sample MGYA00248263_ERZ651844 | MGnify/ENA primary metagenome ERZ651844 (study PRJEB26924, sample SAMEA4378256) | human gut metagenome | biome: human gut; feature: human-associated habitat; material: faeces...
TGATCGAACCATAGGCAATGACACCATTTCCCATAACTCCGGCAACACTCTGACATACGCCGATGAAGCCTGAACTTGTTCCCATAACGATAGGAAGCTTGCCACCGACCGGTCCGATCGTAAAGACCTGTACAAGTGTAACAATTCCTGCGATCAGCATTGCATTCTGAAGTAATGCAACCTGAAGATCCCCTCCTGCTTCGATCCCGCAGGCAGCTGTGATGATCAGAAGCGGGGTAAGATTACCCACAAACATGGCAAGCACGTGCTGCAGTCCAAGGGGAATTGCCACCTTAAGAGGCGGGCGTCCGTCCAGCTCATAAGGGCTGGCTGTGTTTTTCTCCTGTTTTTCCATAATGAATCCATCCTTTCTTTCCCTATGTCCCGACGATAACATAAAAAAGAAGGCAGTTATACCCACTGCTGAATATAACCGCCCTGTTATCTGTCAGTACACGTATCGTGTCTCTTCTGTTTCGACACTCTTATCTGAACTGTTATTTCAGACTCCTGAAAAACGGGTTCATTATACAGTATCCCAACATCTATATCAAGTATTAATTAACAAGTTGTTGATTTTTTTGCAGCTTTTTTCGCCTGGCTCTCACTCCAGAGCTCATCGGCCTGTTTCTTCCATACCTCTGCATAGTGATCACACTTTGCACAGAGATGCTCCGCTGTTTCCGGTGACTGAAGATCTGTAGATTTCGCTCCTGCACGCTCAACCATCTTGCGGAGAAGTTCAGGATTTTCAAGCATCGGACATGGACGAAGCATGTTCCTGTTGAACGGCTGACCTTTGTGATACTCCATAAAGATCGGGCTCTTCAGCGCCTCAAGAAGTGTACATTCTTTAATGTTCGCATTGGAGAAATGAATGAATACACAAGGATCCACGTCTCCGTTTGCATTGATATGGAGGTAACGACGGCCACCTGCGATACATCCGCCTACATACTCTGCATCATTCTGGAAGTCCATTGTGAAGAGAGATTTTGTGGCACGGAATCTGCGGACGCTGTCATACATTTTGATTCTCTGCTCCGGTGTGGGAAGAAGATCTGCTGCCGCATCATTTCCAACCGGCATATAGTGGAAGAACCATGCAAAATAAGCACCGCACTCGATCAGATGATCGAAGTATTCCTCACTGCTTACTGCATCTACGTTTGCGGATGTGTAGCATGTGGAAACACCGAACGGAAGTCCGTGACTCTTCAGAAGCTCCATGGCATGCATAACCTTCTGATATACGCCATCTCCACGACGTCCGTCTGTAGTTGCCTCTGTTCCCTCAAGGCTGATAGCCGGAACGAAGTTTTTCACACGGAGCATTTCCTGACAGAATTCTTCGTCGATAAGAGTTCCGTTTGTAAAGGAAAGGAACTCGCAGTCCGGATTCATCTCACAGATCTTAATGAGATCCTTTTTGCGGACCAGTGGCTCACCGCCTGTGTAGATGTACATATAGGTTCCCAGCTCTTTACCCTGTTTTACGATAGAATCGATGGTCTCAAGATCCAGGTTCAGCTTGTGGCCATACTCTGCTGCCCAGCATCCTGTGCAATGAAGGTTACATGCGCTGGTAGGATCAAGAAGAATTGCCCACGGTACATTGCAGTCATTCTCTTCTGATACCTTTTCCTGCGTTGCGCTTCCCTTAAGACTGGCATTTACAATAAAGTTACGGAAGAATGTCTGGCGTACGCCTGCATCCAGCTGATACATACGAAGGATCAGCTGATACCAGTTGTCCTTTGCCTCGATGGAGTGACGGATCGCATTTCTCTGTCCTGCATACCAGCCATCCGGTGTTACTTTATCAACCATTTCCATGATCTTCGGTATGTTTGTCTCCGGATCCTTCTCAAGATAATCCAGTGCTTTTGTTACGGTAGCTGCGATCGCTGCCTGTTTTGCTTTGTCTACGATTCCCATACTCTATTTCCTCCTATGTTATTATCTAAAGTGATTGGTTATTTTTATGTTTATGTTTAAAGCCGGCTCTTGATGATCTTGATCGTCAGGATCCCGACCCATAGATTGAGGATCCCTTCCAGTAAAATGGAAAATCCTACCAACACCATCATCATAGCTGCTGCTTCAAATGGTCTGATAAAAACCAGAACTCCGATCACTCCAGTGACCAGTGCGATCAGCAGAATCTGCCACCACAACGCCAGACCGAATCTCTTCGCATCTACAGACATCTGGATCTTAAACAGGGCATCTGCCAGGATCAGGATTCCGAACACGGAAAAAATAAGATCCACTGCGAAATTTTTTCTGGCTATCAGGATCACTCCCACTGCCATCAGCAGGATCCCGAAAGCCAGATCAAACTGAAATGCCAGACAGAAAGCATCTCTCGTGAAATATCCGCTGATCTTAATAGCTCCGTACAGGATCAGCATGATTCCCATAAGCACGCACAGCATTTTTACAGAGCTTTTGGGCCTTGCCATCAGAAAAATACCCAGCACGCAGAACAGTAATGACATGACGATGTAGATGTTTTTTACAAGCTTCAGCTGTTTCAGGTCATCCATACGTTCCCTCCTTGATAATTTTTTCTCATTTATTGTACTGAATTATACATCACCGTGTCGTTTAAAAAAACAGACAAAAAAGAGCCAGTGCCTAAATTTCAGACACCAGCTCAAAATTAACTGTTTCTATATTTTAATAATATTCGAGGACATTCCTGTTCCACAGGTGAATGGATATTTTTAATCTTTCAGATTTTTGTACTGACTCTCGAGGCTCTTCTCGTAAATATACTCCAGCTTATGCATATCTGACAGGATATCATAATCCATATCATGCCGCAGCCAGTCCAGGATCACTCCCACAAATACGCATTTATAATACCGGCTTATAAGATGCCTATCCTCCTGATCCATTTCAAAGTCCCCGACCGCCCTGTTGATCAGCTCCTCCACCACACGCTCCGTGGCATGATCCAGATAATCGGCAAATACATCCCTCTGGATCGAGCGGTACAGATGTATCATGGCTTTTTTGTTCTTCTGAACTGCATTGACAAGGATTTCCATACAGTCGCTGACTGATTCCGGTGCTTTCTGATCCTTCAGAATGTCATTCAGCTCTTCCTTCACCATTGCTTCCACCGCATCCGGAATATCCCTGAAATGGTAGTAAAATGTATTCCTGTTTACTCCACAGCGTTCCACGATGTCCTTTACCGTAATCTTGGACAATGGTTTTTCGTTCATAAGTTCCGTCAGTGTATGCAGTATGATCTGTCTTGTAAAACCTGGCATTTTCTCTCCCCCATCACAAGCTTTCCTCGGGTTATTCCCTTATTATGTCACAATATTAACACTCTTTCAAGCAACAACATGTTAGAAAATGTCCATAAATCCTCCCCCCGATAACTGTCCTATGGCCTGACTGAACAAGGTTTTGTCAGATCTCTTCTTTCTGTTCCTGCACTTTTTTCTCTGGCTGAATATGAACGATCCCCTCCACAACGGTATGGTTTCTGACCTGATTTACCACAATATCCAGATTTTTCCAACTGCATCGGAACTGTTCTCCATCCTCCGGTACACGTTCCAGAACTCCACAGACAAAGCCGCTGAAGGTATCATATTTTTCTACAGGAAGCTCCACATTTATAGCCTCTGCCACATCATCCAGGATCGCTCCCCCCTGTATTTTCCAGATATGTTCTCCTGTCTTCTCAATATCATCCGGCTTCGGCAAATCCGTCCTGTCGTCAATATCTCCCACCAGTGTTTCCACAAGATCATGCAGAGTGACGATCCCCACAAAACAGCCGTATTCATCCAGCACTACTGCAAAATAATCCCGTTTCTCCCTCATTTCCCTGAAGATCAGGTTGGCACGCATGGATTCCGGTACAAAAAACGGTGAATAACAGGCATGCTGCAGAACAGCTTCTCTGGATCTGTCATCCAGGCGGAAATAATCTCTGGTGTCCAGAATATGGATAATATCATCCTGATCTTCCCCGCATACCGGATAAAAGGTGTGACGGTTTTCCCTGATGATCCTTTCCCATTCCTCATCTGAATCCTCCATATAGAGGACAACCACATCTCTTCTGTGTGTACAGATCTCATCTGCCGCAGTATCATCCAGGTCAAAAACATTCTGGATCATCTCGCTTTCTTCCTGCTGGATGCTGCCCTGTTCATTTCCCTCTGTAAGCAGCATACGGATCTCTTCCTCTGTGGCCTGCTCCTCTTTTTCTTCCGGTTTGATTCCCATCAGATACAGCACACCATTGGCAGTTACTGTCAGAAGTGCAGTAGCCGGCCAGACTGCGATCATCGCGATCTTAAGAAGTCCTGCCAGACGCAGAGACAGCTCATCCGGATTTTTCATTCCCAGACGTCTTGGCACCAGTTCTCCGAACAGAAGACTTACATAGGAAAGCAGTATAGTCACAATGATCATGCATACAATCTTCAGAACATTCTGTGGTACATCTATTCCTGACCTTATCAGTGCTGCTGTCATCGGCTGTGCAAAATATTCTGCCGCAAAAGCGCTCTGCAGAAATCCTGCCGTAGTTACCGTTACACGGATCGCTGTCATAAAATGTGCCGGCTGTTCTGTAAGCTTTATCAAAATCTGCGCCCGGTGATCTCCCTCTTCTGCCAGCTCCTTCATCTTCGCTTCATTCATGGACAGAATCGCCATTTCCGCACCTGCGAAAACAGAGTTCAGAAAGATCAGGAATACCAGTAAAATAATTGCCTGTATCATATTTTTATTCCCCTCAGTATAGTCGTTCGGAATTATTCCGAACCAATTATAATACAGAAAGCGGACCGTTATCATCCGCTTTCCTGTTGCTTATTCTGATTATTATTACATAAGATAGCATAACCCTTCCGGTCTGTCAAACCATCCGCTTCCAACCAGCAATATACTATAATACAAAAAGCAGCAGATACATACAACAGAACGGCCTTTCATCTTCCACTCTGCTGCATGCCTATGAACATCATCGCTGCACGACCTATGTTCACTCTGCTGCTTCCTTTTCCATATGATGTTTCGGAAATTCCATAATGATCTCTGTTCCCTGTCCCGGTTCACTGTTAAGCCACAGCCTGCCGTTCAGAGTTTTTACCCCGTGCTTCACAATGGAAAGGCCAAGACCGGTTCCGCCGATTTCCCTGGAATGGCTTTTGTCCACCCGATAAAAGCGTTCAAAAATGCGTTCCTGATCTTCCTTCGGAATACCGATCCCTGTATCCCGCACATTCACGCGAACTGCATCCTCGCCATCCTTCAGTCTCACAAAGACCTCTCCACCCCGGCGGTTATATTTGACAGCATTATCGCAGACATTATAGAGAACCTCTTCCATGATCATCGGTACCGTATCCAGCACTGTACTTCCACCTTCCATATACATGTGCACTTCCTGCTTTTCGGCAGCTTCATGTAAGGTAGAAAAAATATCATGAGTCAGACTGTAAAGATCCAGTTTTTCCCACTGATACGGCAATCCGCCTTCATCCAAACGGGAAATCCGGATCACATCCCCAACCAGACGGATCAGTCTCTGCGCTTCCTTATAGATGCGTCCTGCAAAAACCTTCACATCCTCATCCTTCACAAACCCGTCCTGCATAATCTCAGCAAAGCCGGAAATGGAAGTCAGCGGCGTTTTCAGCTCGTGGGAAACATTCGCCGTGAACTCCCGCCGGTACTGTTCCTGTGCCTCTTTCTCCGTCACGTCCAGCACCAGAATCACTGCCCCCACCATATCTTCCGCAAAATCGGGCTGGCAGACGGCGTTGGCAATGATCTGATACACCCTGCCGTTCAGCTCCAGATTTTCCTGTGTGTGGCGACCTTTCAAGGCACTGTCCACCGCGTTGCGGAAGCCCTCGCTCCGGTTCACTGCCAGCAGATTTTCATGTTCCTGTCTGGGATCCATGCCGAAGATCTGCATGGCACTTTTATTATAGGATAAAATCTGATAGTTCCGGTCTACTACGAACAAGCCCTCGCTCATGTTCTCGGTAATCATGGAGAACTCCTGCTGCTGTTTGCGGATCTCCGCCATACGGGCATCGATCTCCCGATTCTGGGCGGCAATTCGCTGCAAAAACGGGGAGAGTTCGTCATAGGTTTCCACCTGCTCCGGATGTTTCAGGTCGATCTCGCTCAGGGGCTTCACGATTTTTTTGGACACCCGATAGGACAGCACGCCCGCCAGCAGACAGGCTGCCAGAAAGATAAACACCAGCGGCGAAAGCATGCCGCCCATGAGGAACAGCACGGAACGCTGGGACATAGAGAGCCGCAGAACCGTGCCGTCACTCAGCCGCTTGGCGTAGTACATGGTGTGTTCCGACAGGGTGGACGAACGCCGGACACTGGTGCCGGAATCGTTCTCCATTGCCTCCCGCACCTCCTGCCGGTCGGCATGGTTTTCCATGGTTTTCGGGTTGCTGCGGTTGTCGTATTTCACCGTGCCGTCTGCGGCGATCCATGTCACGCGGCAGTTCTGGGCGTGAAGGCTGTCGAAATACGCCATGCCCTCCTGTTCCACGCCCTGTTCCGCAAACTGTGCCGTCGTCCGCAGCTGATCCAGCATAGTGGTTTCGAAGTGATTATACAGCACGCCGGTAATCAGTGCCAGACTTAGCAGCAGCACAGAGATCACGACGGCGATAATGGATTGAAAAATTTTCCTGGTCATGCGTTTCCATCTCCCGAACGGTAGCCGATGCCGCGGACAGTTTCAATGTACTTCCCGCAGTCCCCCAGTTTCTGCCGCAGGTGCCGCACGTGCACATCAACGGTACGGCTTTCGCCGTCGAACGAATAGCCCCAGATCTGGTTCAGCAGCTGGTCGCGGGTAAAGACGACACCCGGATTGTCCAGCAGCAGGCAGAGCAGTTCGAATTCTTTCAGGGTCAGGTTCACCGGCTCCCCTGCCGCCTGTACCACGTGGCGAACCGGATCCACCCGCAGTTCGCCCAGCTGGAGCACCTTGCCCTCTGCGGACTTTTCCGCTGTCCGGCGGAGCACTGCCTTAATCCGTGCCACCAGTGCCATCATGCCGAAAGGCTTTGCCACATAGTCGTCTGCCCCGTTGTCCAGTCCCACTACCTGATCGTACTCCGTCCCCTTGGCAGTCAGCATAATGACCGGCAGGCTTTTGGTTTCCTGCCTGCCGCGGATTTTCCGGAGGATCTCCAGACCGTCTTCTTCCGGCAGCATGATATCGAGCAGAACTATATGCGGCGAAAACTCGGCGAACTCGTGCATAACATTGCCGAAATCACTCACGATATGCGTTTGGAGATTCCAAGCCTGCGCCTGCGCCGCAACTGCATTGGCTATACCCGGGTCGTCCTCAACGATAAAGAGCCTGTACATACCGCACCTCCCAAAAGCTTTCATTAGAGTCAACGGGCAACGCCGCCCGAAAACTTCGACTTTATCTATAATAATTATACGGCATAGGAGACCGCGTTTCAAGAAAAACAGTCCCGCAAACTAAAAATAGGTGCAGGCGCCGCAAATCCGATGGATCGCGGTGCCTGCACCCGTTGAGAAAGTGGAGATAAAAAAGATATTTTGAAGGAGTTTTGGGGGATTATCCTCGGTTTTGGCTCAAGCAGCGTTATTCTACTTCGACTGCCGAAAAGTCATAATACAAATCCATCGGGCACTCTTCATCGAGCAAGAGTATGCTGTTATCCTCCAGCAGAAGGGTATCGCCCGCATACTGCATGATAAAGTCCATGCCGTAGCTGACCGCCTGCTCCTTGTTCTCGGCATAAACCAATCCGCTGACAGGGTTAACTGTGTTCTCATAGCAGCCCACTTCGCTGCCGTCCTCGCCGATTTTTTTGCATCTGCATTCGATTATATAACGCGAGCCGATATCGGGAAGCCCGTCATATTCTTTCAACATTAGTATCCGTCCCTTGAGTTTATAAGGCGCGGCTATGCCGTCCGTTCAAACCTCCCCTCTTGCGCAACCGAAAAGCGGACGGAGCTTCCGCCCGCTTTCCGTCGCATAGGAGCATCGAAGGGAGATGAATTAAGCCCATTGTTTTAGTGTGGTTTATTCTAACGCATAACGGCGAAAAAATGTCGTTTTTTTAAAAAACGATGTAAAAACAGACAAAAACGATGTTTTTGGGGCACTTATTGTTTTACATTGGAATATTTTGCGTTTTTCGCCTTTGATTTGTGTGCGTCGACATAAAGAACAAAGTGTTCTTTTGCTTTCAGACGGCTGCCGCTTGCCGTTTTTTAATGCAAATCAGACAAACTGCCCGCGCCACTTGCGTGACACGGGCAGCGTTCAGTTATGCTTTGACTTTGGGATTACAGCTTAACCCTCAACATAAGCATACTGGAAGTACCAGTAGCCATAGGGGCTGTGCCAAATGCCCTTAAGGGTCTTACTCTGGAGCCAGAAGTCGTTGTAATATGCAACGGGGATGCAAGCATAATCCTCGGACATAATCTTCTCAGCCTCATGAAGAGCCTCAAAGTGAGCCTTGGAATCGGCGACCTTGGACTTATCCATAGCGGTGTCGAAAGCCTTGCTGTTGTACTTGCCGTCGTTGTTGCCGTTGGACGAATAGAACAGCTCGATTATGTTGGAAGCGTCATTGTAGTCCATGACCCAACCGTTACGGGCCATCTCATAGTTACCGGCGCGGCGCTGAGGAGTGAAGGACGACCAGTCAACGGTGTCAATCTTCATCTCGATGCCGAGCTCCTTCTTGTAGACCTGCTGGAGATACTCTGCAAGAGCCTTGTGGTAACCGGCATCATTGGTCGAATAAGTGATGGTCGGGAAGCCCTTACCGTCGGGATAGCCTGCCTCTGCGAGAGCCTTCTTAGCCTCTGCAACGTTGGCCTGATAATCCTTGCTGATATAGGTGCTGCCGCCGTTTGCCGCGATAGAGTTGTCGATGAACATACCCTCGTTGTCAACTATGCCGGGGCCGACAAAGTCGTAAGCCGGGGTGTAGGTGCCCTGCATGATGGTGTTCGCAACATACTCACGGTCAATAACAAGGCTGAGAGCCTTGCGGACATTGACGTTGTTGAAGGGAGCCTTCTGATTGTTCATGTTGAGATAGTAGGTGCCGAGAATGGTATCGACATAGAAGTCGCCGCCGTCGGCTGCCTTCTTGAGACTCGGGATTTCCTCGGTGGGAACATCCTTTATCATGAGAGCCTCACCGCTGGTGTAAGCGGCATAGGAAGCGCTGGAATCCTCGAGAAGGAGGAAAGTAAGCTGCTCGGTAACGATCTTGCTGTTGTCCCAGCCGCCCTTATAGTTGGGGTTCTTCTTGCAGACGATGCGCTCGCCGGGAGTCCACTCGGAGATCATGTAGGGGCCGTTGCAGACATAGGTCTCGGGCTTGGTTGCCCATTTGTCGCCGTTCTTTTCAACGGTAGCCTTCTGAACGGGGCTCATGGTGCCGAAAGCAACGATCTTGTCGAAGTAAGAGCAGGGATATGCAAGCTTGATGGTGAGAGTCTTGCCGTCCTCGCTGGCCTTGACATTGAGCTTGTCACGATCGGGCTTTGTGGTCGGTTTGCCGGTCTTCTTATCGGGGTTACCCGCAGCATCCAGATAGCCTTCGATCATGCCGATAACGGTCTCGCCGTAGGGTGCGCCGACATCGGGATCGGTAAGTCTCTTCATGGTGTACTCGAAGTCCTTGGCGTTGAGCTCGGTGCCATCGGACCACTTCAGGCCGTCACGCATGGTGAAGGTCCAGGTGAGACCGTCGGGGCTGACAGTGTAGGACTCAGCCTGTCCGGGCTGAACCTTGTTGTCTTTGTCGATTATAAGCAATGTCTCAAACAGAGTGATGAGCATATTGCCGCCATCGACTGCACTGTTAAGTGCCGGATCGAGAGTTTCCGGGTTGGGACCGATCTGAACAGTGATGTTGTCGGTCTTCTTCTCTTCTTCCTTCTTGCAGGAGCCGAGAACTGCTATAGCAGAAACTGCAAGCACCAGAACAAGGAGCAGGGATACGATTCTCTTGATCTTCATTGATACATCTCCTCTACAAAATTTTACGGCTTTGCCGCTTTATTATCCATTGCGCTCCGAGGCGCAATAAACACCGTTGATTCTGACTTCATATGTCAGTCTGCGACCTTATCGAGATGATGGCACGCGGCGAAATGGCCGGGGCTTACCTCCTTGAGCTGCGGGCACTCGTTGGCGCACTGCTCGTCCGCATAGGGGCAGCGGGTGCGGAAACGGCAGCCGCTCGGAGGATTCAGCGGGCTCGGGACATCGCCCTGAAGCGGGATACGCTTCGCGGCTCGCGCCGTCTTGGGGTCTGCCTCGGGGATTGCCGAGATAAGGCTTCTTGTATAGGGGTGGACGCTGTGCGCGATAAGCTCGAAGCTGTCTGCAAGCTCCACGAGTTTGCCGAGATACATGACGCCGATGCGGTTCGAGATATGGCGAACGACGCTGAGATCGTGGGCAATAAACAGATAAGTAAGTCCGAGATCCGCCTGCAAATCCTCAAACATATTGACGACCTGCGCCTGAATGGAGACGTCGAGCGCGGAGACCGGCTCATCGCAGACGATGAACTCGGGATCGACCGCAAGAGCTCTCGCTATACCGACTCTCTGGCGCTGACCGCCGGAGAACTCGTGCGGGTAGCGGTTTGCGTGCTCGCTGTTGAGTCCGACGCGCTCAAGAAGGGAGATTATCTTCTCTCTTCTCTCCGCCTTGTTGGCGGCGAGATGGTGGATATCGATGGGCTCGCCTACGATATCACCTATCGTCATGCGCGGGTCAAGGCTCGCATAGGGGTCCTGGAAAACCATCTGCATCTTGCGTCTGAAGGGCAACATATTGACCGCCACTTTGTTTTCCTTATCGAAAATAACATTTCCGTCGTAGATTATCTTGCCGTCCGTGGGCTCATAGAGTCTGAGCAGCGTGCGTCCGACGGTAGTTTTGCCGCAGCCGGACTCGCCGACGAGGCCGAGAGTCTCTCCCCTGTTGATAAAGAACGAGACATCGTCGACTGCCTGGATGAATTTCTTATGCTTTCCTCTGCCGCCTGCCGGGAAATACTGCTGCAGGTGCTGCACTTCAACGAGTTTTTCATTCTCACTCACAGCTTATTTCCCCCTTTTCAAATTCTTCTTTTTGAAGCAGCCAGCATTGGCTGTAATGCGTATCGCTCAGCTCCGTCTTGGGCGGCATCTCGCGCAGACAAATCTTCATGCAGTTCGCACAGCGCGGCGCGAACGGGCAGCCTGCGGGAGGGTTCAGCAAATCGACCGGCTGACCCTCGATGGGAATAAGGCGCTCGGTTTCCTGCACGTTGAGCTTGGGAATGGATCTTATAAGACCCTTGGTGTATTCATGCTTGGGCTCGTAGAAAATCTCGTCCGCGGTACCGTATTCAACGATGTGACCGGCATACATGACGGCTATTCTCTCGCACATACTTGCAACAACGCCTAAGTCATGGGTTATCATAATGATACTCATGCCGAGCTTCTTTCTGAGCTCCTGCATAAGCTCGAGTATCTGAGCCTGAATGGTGACGTCGAGAGCCGTTGTGGGCTCATCGGCTATGAGCAGCTTCGGCTCGCACGCGAGGGCTATGGCTATCATAACTCTCTGGCGCATACCGCCCGAAAGCTCATGGGGATACTGCTTGAGGCGCTTTGTCGGCTCGTTTATGCCGACGAGCTCGAGCAGCTCCTTTGCGCGGTCATGAGCCTCTTTCTTGCTCTTGCCGGTGTGCAGGCAGATAACCTCGGTTATCTGATTGCCTATGGTATAGACGGGGTTGAGGCTCGTCATGGGATCCTGAAAGATTATCGAAACCTCGTTGCCCCTGATTTTGCGCATTTCTTTTTCGCTCATCTTGTCAATCTGATGACCGTTGAAATTTATCGTACCGCCGATGAGCTTGCCGGGATAAGCGGTAAGCCCCATGACGGAATAAGCGGTGACGGACTTGCCCGAGCCGGACTCGCCGACTATACCGAGCACCTCGCCCTCCTCCATGGAGAAGGACACGCCGTTCAGCGCCTTGACTTCGCCCGCGGGGGTAAAGAACGAGAGTCTTTCGTCTTTTATTTCCAGAAGTTTTTCGCTCAAAGTTCTCGCCCTCCTTGTCAGTTCTTCAGCTTCGGGTCAAACGCATCGCGCAGTCCGTCGCCGAAAAGGTTGAATGCGAGAATGATGACGCTGATAAGTATTGCCGGCAAAAACAGCAGGTGCGGATAGGTGTTCATACCCTTGACCGCATCGGTTGCAAGGGAACCCAATGACGGCATGGGAGCCGCAACACCGAGTCCGAGGAAGCTCAGATAGCTCTCGGTAAATATTGCCGAGGGAATCTGAAGGGTCGTTGTGACTATAAGTGTGCCGATGCAGTTTGTGAGCAGGTGCTTTCTGATTATACGCGCACCGCTCGCGCCGAGAGCGCGCGCCGCCGTGACATACTCGGACTCCTTGAGCACAAGTATCTGCGAACGCGTGATTCTCGCCATGCTGACCCAATAGAGCAGCACGAACACGAGGAATATCGCAATAAGGTTCGGACCGACCGTGTTCATCCAGCCGAAACCGGGCTGCTCGGCAAGTGCGGTGAGCCTCGGTTTCAGTGCTATCGAGAGCACTATTATCAGAAGAACATCGGGTATTGTATAGAGAATATCGGTAATTCTCATCATTATTATATCGACCCAGCCGCCCGCAAATCCGGCGACGGCGCCGAATATCGAGCCGACTATCAAGACCAGCGCCGCGCAGATAAGACCGACGGTGAGACTTATGCGTGTGCCCATCATAAGGCGAACGGCAAAGTCTCTGCCGAGCTTGTCCGTGCCGCAGATATGCGGGAACACTTTTTCGCCCGCGTCTATGCGCGCCTGCTCGGTCTGGCTGTATTCAAAGGGCTTGAGATTTTCGCTGTACTTTATCTGCTCCTCATAGCTGTAGGGCCAGAAGGACGGTACGATATAGGCGAATATCATTATTATAAGGATGAAAACGAGGCTTATCATCGCTATCTTGTTCTTGCGCAGGCGGCGCATACCGTCTGCCCAGAAGTTGACGCTGTCGCGCATGACAACGAGACTTTCTTTTTCATCTTTTGTTGCCGGGATAAAATCGTCTGCGTTCAAATGCAGACTCGGAAATTTTTTGTTCATCGTTTCTCTCCTGCCGCTCCCTTACTTAAGTTTGATACGCGGGTCAATAATCTTATAGAGAATATCCACTATAACATTAGCCACAATTATAAGGGTGGCAAGAACTATTGTAGTTCCCATTATCAGCGTATAGTCTTTTTGGTTTATCGCCGAGACGAAATCGCGGCCGAGACCGGGAATGGTGAATATCTTCTCCACGACGAACGATCCGGTCATAAGACCCGCCAGCATGGGGCCGACATAAGTAACAACGGGAAGGATGGCGTTTCGCAGGGCGTGCTTGAAGAGGATCTTGAAGTTAGACAGGCCCTTCGCCTTCGCGGTGCGGATATAGTCCTGACCCATAACGTCGAGCAGGCTCGAGCGCATGAGGCGCGTTATATATGCAGTCGGATAAATCGACAGCGCCGTTACCGGCATTATATATGATGCCAACGAGTTTAGTCCTATCGTCGGCAATATATTCAGCTTGCTTCCGAACGTATATAGCAGGATAACGCTGCTTATAAAGCTCGGTATGGCTATTCCGCAGGTCGCAAGCACGATAATAATATTATCGGCGAATTTTCCTCTGTTATAGGCCGAGACACAGCCCAGCGGGATACCGACGAGCAGCGATACGAGCACGGCGACGCCCGCAAGACGCGCCGAAATCGGAAATTTCGAGGAAATTATTTCGTTGACCGAACGTCCGCGCTGTTTAAGGCTCGGGCCCATATCTCCCTTGAGAAGATCGGACATATATGTCAAATAACGCTGCCCTATGGGCTTGTCCAGTCCGAATTTTGCTTCAAGCGCTCTCTGCGCCGCCTCACTCATAGACTTCTCAGCCGTGAACGGACCGCCCGGTACCAGATTCATCAGAAAGAAAGTCAGTGTTGCCACAATGAATATGCTCAGCAGACCCATTGCAACACGCTTGATGATATACTTTGTCAAGTATGTCAGCTCCTGTCGTCAAAGTATCGAAGCGGAGAACTCCTCGCCGCCCCGTAGAAAAAGCACCACAAACAACTCAAAGTGTCGATTTTCAACCATTCATGACTGCTTAATATTATAGATTTTAACACATTGCAGTGAAAAATGCAAGCTTATGCAGGTTGAATTTATTGTCAGACACCCGTAAATGCCGTCAAAATTTTCGGAGTCGGGTTGCGGCGGTGTCTGCGATATTCGTTTTTTTCGCCGATAAAGCGCAAAATTTCAGAAAAACGGCGCTGTTAAGCCGTTTTGCGGGGTATTTTCTTAACTTTGGCAATGCGCCTAATCGCCGAATCAGCGCAATAGCGAATTAGCGTGAGATTAATTTTGCCGTGCAAATTGCAGATGTGATATTTGGACACGGCAAGGAGAACGCATTATAATACATATTAATATGCATATATAAACATACTTTACGGGCGAAACGCGGGAGCAATCCGCCGTCAGCCGTTTGCGCTCTCTTTATCTGTACGTGAGAACGCGATTTTGACCGTGAACTTCCTGTCAAATTCACTGTATGACCAGTCAAACTCCCCTTTATACTTCGCAACAACAGTCCTTATGCTCTTTGTTCCGAGACCGTGAAAGCCGTCGGAATTTTTTGAGGTTCGAAGCTTTTTGCCGACCGACTGCGGCTTGGAGTCGCAGGAATTGACACAGGTCAGCATATCAAATGCATTGACTCTGCTTATCGAAAGCTCAATTTTTTTGCCCTCCGACGCGCCCGCCGCCTCAACCGCATTGTCGAGAATATTGCTGAGCAGAGTTATCAGATCCGGCGCGTCCATAAACGAGAGGTTCGCCGTGTTTATGCTATACTCAAAGCTTATTCCGGCAGACAGGCATACGGATTCATATTTATTCAGCAGCAAATCGAGAAATTTGTTCTTCGTGTTGCCGAACATCGAGTGGCATTTTATATCATCATATATATTGTCGATATATTCGCTGACCGCGGGGTCGTTTGCGAGCGCTTTTATCGCGATAAGATGATTTTTCTCGTCATGCGTTATCGTCTTGAGCATCTCGTTTTGCCTGTCGAGCAGAGTGTAATAGGTTTGGTCGATACGCAGAAGCTCCGCCTCTCGCTGAGTCTCGTGCAGTTCGTCTATTCTGCGCGAAGTCCGCCCGTAAAATACAAAGGTCAAAAACGCCGAGATTATTATAGCGACAGCCGCCACGGAAATTGCAATGCTGATGTTCCGCGACAGGTCATAGCGCACGGAGATTATCCAAAACGTATAAAGAATAGCTATGGACGCCACGGGATAAATCAGCATAAACGCCGGGATACGCGCATCCCTTTTGTCGCGCAGATACAATCCCGCATAGACCGCCGCCTTTGTCAGCACAAAGAGCACGGACTTGCTCAGGAGCACCATGAGCAGATATGCATAGACGCTCGAGCGGTATGTTTTGATATCCCCGCCGACTATGCCGAGCACGGTGACCACTATAAAATCCGCCGCCGTGTCCGACACCGAGATAAACAGCGAGCCGAGCAGCGCGCCTTTGGCTTTGCAGTCAAAGAACAGCTTGGCCAAAACGGCATTGATAACAAAGCAAAACACAATATTCAGCAATGTTTTATTAAAAAGCAAATATGCCGCACACGCTGCGGCATAAAAAACGAACCCCACTGCCGCTGCGACAATTTTTTTGCCCTTACCGTTAAACAGCTCACTGAAGAACTGAAAGGCAATAATCAGCTCCAAAATATGCGCAAGTGCCGAAACCAGATTCATTTCCAGATTCATTTAATTCATCGTCCCCCAAAACGTTGAGAAAAGCACAAAGCGGATTTCCCGCTCCCATCGATGATTATATCATAAAGATAAAATCAAGTCAATCTGTTTAAACTGTTAAATCGCTGCATATACATTATATGTTCTGCCCGATTCAACACCAAAGACCAACTGCACCGCAGGCAGCAGTCTTTCGCGCAGTGCTCGCCGCCGCCATGACGGCAAGGCGCAAAAAGATGAAACCCGTGCTTTGCGATTAGGCAAAGCACGGGTTTCGTAAGTTTAAATCACGCCGCTTTTTACAACGCGGCTTTCAATATTTTCATTTTACCGTTTGGGCGTGAAGTAGACCACACCGGGTTCAAGCGTCTTGCCGTAGATGGCATAGAGCTCATGGACGGTGACGAATTTGAAGCCCTCGGCGTTAAGCTGAGCGGCTATCTGCTCGAATGCGTCGGCGGTCATCTCATAGATGTCGTGCATTAGAACTATCTCTCCGCCCGTCGCATGGTCGACAACGGAGGAGATTATCTTCTGCATATCAGCGTTGCGCTGCGCCTGAGTTCTTCCCGAGCCGGGTTTATCCTTGTATCTCCAATCCTCTGTGTCGATGCTCCACTGGATAAGCGGGAGGTTGAAGTCACTCTGAATGCCCTTATAATCGCCGTAGGGCACTCTGAACAGGGTCGGCTCAACGCCGATGACCTCTTTGACTATGGCGTTAGTCTTGTTTATCTCCTGCTTGCGCTCCTGCTCGCTTATCTTTCTGAGATTTGCGTGGCTCCACGAGTGGCTGCCTATCTCGCAGCCCATGGAGTAGGCGCGCTTGACCTCATCCGAATAGCTGCCTACGCGGGTGCCCAGAACGAAGAATGTCGCCCTGCCGTTATATTTTTTAAGCGTATCGAGAATGCGGTTGGTGGCATCCTTGCTCGGCCCGTCGTCAAAGGTGAACGCGATATATTTGACCCCCTCGGGCAGGTTTGGCTTTTTGCTCTCGGGCTCGGAGGGTGTCTGCTGCTGAGAAGGTACCTCGCCGAACAGAGCCTTAGCGGTCTCGGCGGAAAAGATTGCCTTTATGTCGCTCGTCTTGAACACCGCCTCGACGCAGCCCTTGTCTTCATCAAAAAGCGTGCCGGAATCAAAATAGAAAACGAGGCTGTCCGCGCTTATCGAGAATTTCGTGAAATTTTTCTTGTCTGCGGAGGTATTCTGCTTGAATTTATCCGAGCCGACGCCCGCATTAAACAGGCGGTTGTCGATAAAATACGATACGACTCTCATGCTCGCAAGCTTCTCGTAGCCGTCCGTGAAGAAATCGTCCGCGCTCAAAAGCTTGCCAGACGGGATATCAAAGACAAGCGTCTTTATCGTGTCCGTCTTTATGCCCTTGTCGGCTATATCTGTCTTTATCTCAAAAACCACGCTGACATATTTGTTCTTGCCGTTGTCCGAGACAAGATAGCTCTTGTAGTCGGCGCTCAGGGTCGGCTTCTCGCCCTTGGTTTTTGAGCTCGGCACCTCGCCCACAAAAGTGTCGGCTATCTCCTGCGCCGCCGCCTTTATCTTGCTGTCTATCGACTCTACGCCTATCGCGGGATAGTGGATACCGTAAGCATAGTGATTTTCGTACACTATCATCGATTGGGTCTCGCCTACCTCCCTGTCCTGGGCGGTGTGCTGAAAGCGGAGCTTCTGTTTATTGCTTTTTACCGCACAGCCCGCCGCGCCGAGCACAAAGAGCACAGCGCACATCAGAGCCGCGAAACGGTATATTATTTTTCTCATGTTGCTTTTCCTTTCAGTAAAAACTCGCGAACGCTCTTATTATAATATAAAAGGTCGAGCTTTGCAAGAAGAGCGCGCAAATTGTAACCCACTGTTACCCTCTGTTATTCTTTTGTAATTTGCGCATATGTCTATATCCTATTCACCGAAACGGCGAGTTTGACCTCAAAAGCATAGATAAATTACACGAAAGCGCGTATTTTTTTGTCTTTTGTTCCAAAATCGGCACAGATATAATTATTTTTCTTTTTAAGAGTAACAATTCGTCGGCGTTTTAGTATAATAAAGTATCTTCATTTTTTAAAGGGGAGAGATTTATGACTAAAGTTGTCAAGTTCGGCGGAACCTCGCTCGCAGAGGCGGCGCAGTTTCTCAAGGTTGCCGATATAGTCCGCTCGGATCCCGACAGACGCTATGTCGTGCCGTCCGCGCCCGGCAAGCGCTTCAGCGGAGATGCGAAGGTCACCGATATGTTTTACGCCTGCTACGATGCGGCTTCAAGAGGCGGAAACTTCGAGGAGATATTCGAAAAGATAAAGGAACGCTACAATTCTATAATTTCCGGGCTTGAGCTCGATATGTCCCTCGAGGACGAATTTGAGCGCATACGCCTGAATTTTATCAACCGCGCCGGCCGCGACTATGCCGCATCGAGGGGCGAATACCTCAACGGAAAAATAGTCGCAAAGCTGCTCGGCTTCACATTCATTGACGCCGCGGATGTCATCTTCTTCGACGAGAGCGGCAAATATGACGGGAGACGCACGATTCCCGTCCTGCGCGAGAGACTGAGCTACACGGAGTACGCGGTCATCCCCGGCTTCTACGGCTCGATGCCCAACGACACTATCCGCACCTTTTCGCGCGGCGGTTCGGACATAACCGGTTCAATAGTCGCCGCGGCGGCAGATGCCGATCTCTACGAGAACTGGACGGACGTTTCGGGCTTTCTCTTCGCCGATCCGCACGTTGTCGATAATCCGCAGGTCATGAAGACCGTCACATACAGGGAACTGCGCGAGCTCTCCTACATGGGCGCTACTGTCATTCACGAGGATGCGATTTTCCCCGTCATGCAGAAGAAAATCCCGATAAGGATAAAGAACACCAACGCCCCCGACGACACGGGCACGCTCATACTCGCCGACACCGACGAGCCCGCGGCCAACACCGTCACCGGCATAGCCGGACGCAAGGGCTTCTCCTCGATAAACATAGAAAAATACCGCATTCACGACGAGTGCGGTGCGGTGCGCAGAATGCTTGAGGTGCTCGAGGAGCACGGAGTAAACTTCGAGCACATTCCCTCGGGAATCGACAACTTCAGCATCGTTGTCGAGACCACGAGCCTTGCCGACGAGACGGACGACATAGTCTACGACATAAAGAAGGTCACCTCGGCAAGCAGCGTGACGGTTGAAAACGGCATTGCGCTCATCGCGGTCGTCGGACGGTCGATGAAATCGACGCGCGGCGTTGCGGGCACGATATTCTCAAGCCTCGCCAAAGAAAACATCAACATAAAGATGATAGACCAGGGCTCGAGCGAGATAAACATCGTCATCGCAGTCGCCGAGCGCGACTACGAGCGCACGATAAACACAATATATTCGGCTTTCGTAAAATAAGAAAAAACGGGCGGAAGGGATTTTCCCTCTGCCCGTTTGCCGTTGCTGAAAAATCAAGCCCTCGCTTGCGGGACGCTAGTAGGACGCAAAAACCGATCTATGACTCATAGGTCGGTTTTTATGTTATTGCAGGCTGCATAAAAGTGCGTCTTTCATTTGTTTGATAAAATGGGATTTGGCGAGCAGTTGCAATTATAACTCCCCTGTAGGGGAGTCGGCTCGGCAAAGCCGAGACTGAGGGGTTGTTGTTCGGCCTTGCCGCTTTTTCCCTGTTTATTTAATTTCAATGTCCTTTTGTAGGGGTCGGCGA
>ENA-OWPL01000844-OWPL01000844.1-human-gut-metagenome-genome-assembly--contig:-NODE-844-length-19628-cov-4.312369_pt1 | contig 19628 bp, 13 predicted proteins | sample MGYA00248263_ERZ651844 | MGnify/ENA primary metagenome ERZ651844 (study PRJEB26924, sample SAMEA4378256) | human gut metagenome | biome: human gut; feature: human-associated habitat; material: faeces...
TAAAAACCGTGATTTGTGAGCAAGCTCCCAATCACGGTTCTTATTTTGCCTATGCACGGCTATGTTTTCGTAAACTATCAATTTATTTCCGGTGCTTATTCTCCAGAGCCGCTTCCACGAATCCCTTAAATAACGGATGGGGTCTGTTGGGTCTGGACTTGAGCTCGGGGTGTCCCTGGGTGGCTACGAAGAAGGGGTGCTCGGTAAGCTCGCACATTTCCACGATACGTCCGTCAGGGGACAGACCGGACAGACGAAGACCGTGTTCGGTGAGGACGGCACGATAATCGTTGTTAACCTCATAACGATGACGATGTCTCTCGGAGATATTCTCCTGTCCGTAGAGCTGATAAGCACGGGAATCCTTATCCAGTACACAAGGGTATGCACCCAGTCTTAAGGTACCGCCGATATCCTCAACACCGTTCTGGTCCGGCATCAGAGCGATCACAGGATGTGTGGTGTTAGGATCCAGTTCCACACTGTGGGCATCCGTATACCCGATGACGTTTCTTGCATATTCTACAATCGTCAGCTGCATTCCCAGACACAGTCCCAGGAAGGGAATCCCATGGGTTCTTGCATACTGGATCGCCAGGATCTTGCCTTCGATACCCCGGGAACCGAAGCCGCCGGGTACCAGGACACCGTTGCAGTCACCTAACAGTTCATCCACATTTTCAGGCGTTACCGTCTCGGAGTCGATCCATTTGATGTGTACGGTCGCATGATTGGTGATACCGCCATGCTTCAGAGCCTCTACGACACTGATATAGGCATCATGCAGAGAGACATATTTTCCGACCAGAGCGATCTGCACTTCATCGGTGGGATGACGCAGATCCTCCACCATCTTCTTCCAGTCTGTCAGATCCGGTTCCGGACAATCCAGATGCAGGCATTCACAGGCTACCTGTGCCAGATGCTCTTTTTCCATAGCTAACGGAGCCTCATACAGATACTCCACATCCAGATTCTGCAATACATGACTCTGAGGTACGTTACAGAACAGAGCAATCTTATCCTTGATGGACTGATCCAGAGGATGCTCACTTCTGCAGACGATGATATCCGGCTGGATGCCCATGCCCTGCAGATCCTTAACACTGGCCTGGGTAGGCTTGGTCTTCAGTTCCTGAGAAGCACTCAGATAAGGAATCAGCGTTACATGGATCAGAATGGCATTGTCATGCCCCACCTCATGTTGGAACTGACGGATGGACTCCAGGAAAGGCTGGCTCTCGATGTCACCTACGGTACCGCCTACCTCGATGATGGCGATACGGGTCTCATCATCTGTAAAGTTGCGGTAAAAGCGGCTCTTGATCTCATTGGTGATATGAGGGATGACCTGTACCGTACCTCCGCCGTAATCACCACGACGCTCCTTTTGTAATACAGACCAGTATACCTTACCGGTGGTAACGTTGGAATTTTTATCCAGATTTTCATCAATAAAACGCTCATAATGCCCCAGATCCAGGTCAGTCTCCGTGCCATCCTCTGTGACGAATACTTCGCCGTGCTGGATCGGGTTCATGGTGCCGGGATCAATATTAATATAAGGATCGAATTTCTGCATGGTTACTCTGTAACCTCTTGCTTTTAACAGTCTTCCCAGGGAAGCTGCGGTAATTCCTTTTCCCAGACCGGATACGACTCCTCCGGTCACAAACACGTACTTTACTGCCATAATTTTCTCCTCCTTTTGATATACAAGAAACAATTTATAAAATAAAAAGAGCGAGAAACTCCCCTTGGGGAGCGCCTTCGCTCAATAACTGCCATAATTTATAATAGAATGACAAAATGTTTAGTTGTGATACAGCTTCTGGTTCTGATAATGAGGTTCGCATGTCAGGTTCACACCTAACTTGCGGAAGGTATTCATGTCGATCTGGGACAGGATCACGCTGGAGTGCACTTCGGAACCTTTCAGGTTCTTCAACTGCTCCACAGCAGCCTTCGCAGTATCATCCGTAGCTGCACAGATGGAAAGGGCGATCAATGTTTCATCCGTATGCAGCCGGGGATTGCGGTTCCCCAGGTAGTTTGTCTTCAGATCCTGGATAGGACCGATGGCGGTAGGTGAGATCAGCTGTACTTCATCCGGAATGCCGGCCAGAGCCTTCAAGGCATTTAATAATAATGCGGAAGAAGCCCCCAGCAGAGTACTGGTCCGTCCGGTGAGGACTCTGCCGTCCGGAAGCTGGATCGCAGCTGCCGGTTCCCCGGTGGTCTCTGCTTTGATATTGGCTGCACTGACTACTGCGCGATCGTCAATGGTGACACCTGCCTGCTTCATCAGAAGCTCAAGCTTTAAGATCTGGTCGTCACCGGCGGTACCCTGGCGCTTCTGGCACAGAGTGTGGTAGTAGCGGCGGATGATTTCCTGTTTGGCGGCGTCGCGGACAGCTTCGTCATCGACAATACCGAAGCCTGCCATATTGACACCCATGTCAGTAGGAGACTTGTAAGGGCAGCTGCCCATGATCTTCTCGAACATAGCGCTGACTACGGGGAAGATCTCCACGTCGCGATTGTAATTGATCGTGGTCTCACCGTAAGCTTCCAAATGGAACGGATCGATCATATTAACATCGTTCAAGTCTGCGGTAGCGGCTTCATAAGCCAGGTTCACCGGATGCTTTAACGGAATATTCCAGATCGGGAAAGTCTCATACTTGGCATAACCGGCCTTGATGCCTCTCTTGTATTCATGATACAGCTGGGAGAGACAGGTAGCCATTTTGCCGCTTCCGGGTCCGGGAGCAGTAACGACTACCAGAGAACGGGATGTTTCAATATAATCATTTTTACCGTAACCCTCATCGCTTACGATAAAGGGGATATTAGAAGGATATCCGGGAATGGAATAATGGCGGTATACCTTCATTCCCAGAGACTCTAGTTTTTTCTGATAAGCAATGGCACTGGGCTGCCCGGCAAAGCGGGTCAGACATACACTGCCGACATACAGACCATAGCCACGGAAAGCATCGATCAGACGTAACACATCCAGATCATAGGTAATGCCAAGATCGGAACGGACTTTGTTCTTCTCGATATCTGCGGCATTAATGACGATGACGATTTCCGCCTCGTCCTTCAGCTGTGCCAGCATATTGATCTTGCTGTCCGGATGGAAACCGGGCAGAACGCGGGAAGCGTGATAATCATCGAACAGCTTGCCGCCGAATTCCAGATACAGCTTGCCGCCGAATTTCGCGATACGCTCCTTAATCTTCTCAGACTGCAGACTGAGATATTTGTCATTGTCAAAACCTATCTTGTACATTGCTGACACCTTTCTCTATGGACCTTTGCAACTAAAATCCCATGATGTTCTATTATAGTTTAGTGTCTCCCAAAAATCTACTGGAAAGTAAAATTTTTTTTGGAAATCATTATTATAACTAACAAATTTGGGCAAATAATCACATAATGAGCAATTTTAAACAAAGGCCTTCTTTTCTATAATGAAATTACAATAAAACAGAACAAAAAAGTTCTGAAAAAGAAAAAAACTATATACGGGAGGGACGCGTTTTGCAATACGGCTATTTCGATAATGAAAAAAGAGAATACGTCATCGACAACGTGGCTCTGCCCTGTTCCTGGACCAACTATCTGGGTGTCGAGGACATGGCAGCGGTCATCAATCATACGGCGGGAGGTTATCTGTTCTACAAGACTCCCGAGTATCATAGGATCAGCCGTTTCCGAGGGAATGGGGTACCCATGGACCGGCCGGGATTCTATGTATATATCAGAGATAATGAGAAGAAGGATTATCATTCCATCTCCTGGCAGCCGGTGGCGAAGGACCTGTCCAAGGCAAGCTACCGCTGCCGTCACGGACTGTCTTACACGGTCTATGAAAGTGAGTATGACGGACTGGCATCTTCACAGACTATGGTCATTCCCCGTGGGGAGAATGTATTGCTGTGGGACGTAAAGGTGAAAAACACCACAGATGCCGTCAGGGATCTTTCCTTATTTACTTACATGGAATTTTCTTTCCATCATATTATGATCGATAACCAGAATTTCCAGATGAGTCTGTACTGTGCCGGATCCTCTTATGAAGACGGCATCATCGAGGAAGACTTATTTTACGAGGAAAAAGGGTATCAGTATCTTACTGCCAGCTTCACACCGGATGGCTATGACTGCGTAAGAGACAAGTTCTTAGGGGTGTATGGCACCGAAGACCATCCTGTGGGATTGGACAGAGCAGTTCTCTCCGGTTCCACAGAACTGGGAGGCAACCACTGTGGAAGCTTACAGAAAAACTTCAAACTGCAGCCCGGTGAGGAAGCCCGCTTCGTGATCATGCTGGGAGAGGGAAATCGCGAAGAAGGCAGACGGATCCGTGTAAAATACAGTGACCTGAAGAGAGTGGATGCGGTCTACACCGATCTGGCAGCTTATTGGAAACAAAAATACGATGCACTGCAGATCAAGACTCCGAACGAAGGCATGAATACACTCATCAATACCTGGACACTGTACCAGTCGGAGATCAACGTCATGTTCTCACGCTTTGCATCCTTTATTGAGGTCGGAGGTCGTGTGGGACTGGGATATCGTGATACGGCACAGGATGCCATGACGATCCCTCATTCCAATCCGGATAAGTGCCGGGAAAGAATCGAACAGTTGTTAAAAGGCTTGACCACCACAGGATACGGTCTGCACCTGTTCTCACCGGAATGGTTTGAGGAAAAGACCGGGGACAAACCGTTCCAGTCACCGACGGTGATCCCGGAGCCGGACAAACAGAGCATGATCCACGGAATCAAGGATGCCTGCTCCGATGATGCCCTGTGGCTTGTGGGCGCAGTGGTAGAGTACATAAAAGAAACAGGAGACCTGAATTTTGCCAGAAAAGAGTTCACCTATGCAGATACTTACGTATTGGGAAATAAAGTAACGGAGAGTGTATATGAACATCTGAAGCGGATTCTGGACTTCAGCGCGGAGCAGGTCGGTGACGACGGAATCTGCAAGGGACTTCGAGCTGACTGGAATGACTGCCTGAATCTGGGCGGCGGTGAGAGCGCCATGGTAAGCTTCCTGCACTACTGGGCATTGCAGCATTTTATCACACTGGCGGAGATCCTCGGGGAGAGAGAGGACGCGAAGCATTATCATCAGCTGGCGAATAAGGTAAAGGCAGCCTGCGATGCGGTATTGTGGGACGGTGACTGGTACATTCGCGGCATCACGAAGAACGGGAAAAAGATCGGCTGCAAGGAAGACGCAGAGGGCAAGGTACATCTGGAGTCCAACGCCTGGGCAATTCTGTCCGGCGTGGCAGATCCGGAGAAGAGTGCAAAGACGTTGGAGACCATCGACGAATATCTGTATACACCGTATGGTTTACTGCTGAACACTCCTTCCTATACGAAGCCCGACGATGATATCGGATTTGTAACGAGGGTATATCCGGGCCTGAAGGAAAACGGAGCAATTTTCTCCCATCCCAATCCCTGGGCATGGGCAGCAGCCTGTGTCTGCGGCAGAGGCGACCTGGCAATGAAATTCTACGATGCGCTGTGTCCTTACTGGCAGAATGATAGGATCGAGATCCGAGAATCCGAACCCTATTCCTATTGTCAGTTTATTGCAGGCAAAGATCACACGGCATTCGGCAGAGCAAGACATCCATTCATGACAGGCAGCGGTGGCTGGTCCTACTTCAGCGCTACCAGATATATGTTGGGAATCCGTCCGGATTATGACTGCCTGATCATCGATCCCTGCATTCCGGCAGACTGGGAAGGCTTCGAGGTGACCAGAAGATGGCGTGGAGCAACTTACAATATTAAGGTGGAAAACCGCAGCAAGGTGATGCATGGGATAAAAGAGATCCTTGTGGACGGACATAAGGCAGACAAAGTACCCGTATTCCGCGCAGGTACGGAACATGAAGTATTAGTCATTATGTAAATGATGCCAGGGTCAAAAGGTCTAAGCCCACATGAACTTGCGCATAAGTGGGTGAAAGACCTTGGGACCGGAGCGGAGAAGTGGTAGTGCGTAGCACGGAACAAAAGCAAAAAACAGATAATATATAAGGAGGCAGCATTATGATCAAATTTGGTACCGGTGGTTTCCGAGCCGTCATCGGAGAAGATTTTACGAAGGAGAATATCCAGATCCTGTCCAAGGCACTGTGCGATAAGATGAAAAAGGAAGGTGTGGAGAACACCGGAATGGTCATCGGTTATGACCGACGTTTCCTGTCCAAGGAAGCCATGCAGTGGGCTGCAATGGTATTCGCGGCAGAAGGGATACATACAAAACTGATCAATAAATCCGTACCGACACCTCTGGTAATGTTCTATGTGATGAAGCATGACTACCAGTACGGTATGATGATCACAGCGAGCCATAATCCGGCAATCTACAATGGTGTTAAGGTATTCACCTACGGCGGCAGAGATGCAGACGAGAAACAGACCATGGAGATCGAGCAGTTTATCAATGAGGTGACGGATCTGCCTGTGAATGAAATGGATTATCAGAAAGCACTGGAAGCCGGACTGATCGAAGAAATCTATCCTTTGAATGAGTACCTGGACAGCATCATTGCCGCAGTAGATATGGAAGCTATCCGTGAAGCGGGACTGCGCGTGGCACTGGATCCCATGTATGGCGTCAGCGAGACCTCTATTAAGACTGTGCTGATGACTGCGAGATGCGAGGTGGAAACCATCCATGAACGTCATGATACGTTGTTTGGCGGTAAGCTGCCGGCACCTACGGCAGACACACTGCGTGCTTTACAGAACTATGTTCTGGACAGAAAATGCGACATGGGAATCGCAACCGACGGTGATGCGGACCGTATCGGTGTCATCGATGAAAAGGGAAACTTCCTGCATCCCAATGACATTCTGGTACTGCTGTACTACTACCTGATGAAATACAAGGGCTGGCACGGTCCCGTAGTCCGCAATATCTGCACCACGCATATGCTGGACCGCGTGGCAGAGAGCTTCGGTGAGAAATGCTATGAGGTTCCCGTAGGATTTAAACATATCTCTGCGAAAATGTATGCAACGGATGCTGTCATCGGCGGAGAGTCATCCGGTGGTCTGACGGTTCGTGGTCATATCAAGGGTAAGGATGGTGTCTATGCATCTGCATTGCTGGTGGAAATGCTCGCTGTCACCGGCAAAAAGCTTTCCGCGATCATGGAAGAGATTCATGCACAGTATGGTAAGCTTGCATTGGAAGAGAGAGACTACCGCTTCAGTCAGGAGAAAAAGGAAGCGATTCAGAAGCATCTGCTGGAGGAAAAGAAATTGCCGGAGATTCCCTACGAAGTAGAGCAGATTTCTTACCTTGACGGGGTAAAACTGTATCTGAAAAACGGTGGATGGATTTCTGTACGGTTCTCCGGTACGGAACCGTTGCTTCGAATCTTCTGTGAGATGCCGGAAGCGGAAGATGCAAAGCAGCTTTGTGAGATCTTCGAGGATTACTTATTGCTGAAAAAGTAAATGGATTATCATAATTTGGTGAAAGAGATGGTAACACAGTGGAGAACTGTGTTATCATCTTTCTATATACAAAAATTTTCTGAGGGGGATGTTCATGAAGACAAAAGAAAAAATCTGCAGACGGAAATCCTTGCTATGGAGTATGCTTTTCCTACTGTTATTCGGCTGGTTCCTGCCGTTACTTCTGACCAACGGCATCATGAGCATTATGGCGACACGGAAAGTACATACCCAGATCGATCGGTCCGTGACGACGTCCATGGAAAAGGCGGTAGAGATCATGGAGCTGCAGCTGGCAGAGAGTGAGACCGCATCCAAGAATGCTTCCTATCTGAACGTGATCCGGGAAGCATATCTGACGTATCAGGATGGCGGAAACAGACGGTATTTCCAGACAACCGTATTTACCTTCCTGGAGCAGCAGTATATGTTCCATAAAAACTGCCAGGCTGTGAACCTGGTATTCCGGGAATATCCCGATGATATCTATTACACCTACAATAACAGTACCGGCGGAACCTATCGTGACATCACTTATTTCAAGACCTATGTGGCAAAGGATCTGTTAGAAGAGATGGATGACCTGGATACCCGGACGGAACTGCGCAGCTACGACGGACGACTGTATATGATCCGTAACCTGGTGGACTCCAAATTCCACCCTTTTGCAATCCTCGCAATTGAATTGAACGAAGAATCTCTGATGGAGAGTTTAAAAAGTGTCTGGGGTTATGAAAACGCTGTGGTCTATCTCGACGGCACATATGCTTTAAGCCTGGAGGGGGGCGACAGCTTGCACTATGGCGAAGAACAGCAGAACCGGCTTGCGGAAAGCGACAGCTTTATAGAGCATGCGAGCGGCAGGCAGAACCCTTATGTATATAAGAGGCTGAAGCTGTACCATTCCACGTTAGACTGTGTGGTAGAACTGGACCGGTCGGCAATCTATGCAGAGATTAAGACAATCCGCTATGTTTACGGAATTCTGGCGGTGTTTGCATTGCCGCTGGTATTCATTATTTATAATTTCCTGAATAAATGGGTCAACAGACCGGTGCAGGATCTCATTAAGGTATTTGATGTGGTGCGAGCCGGGGAGTACGGCACCCAGATTGAGAATATGGCAAACAGCGAAGAATTCTATCATATGGAAGAATCCTTTAATTATATGTCATCCCAGCTGAAGCAGCAGTTTGATAAAATCTACATGGAAGAGATTGCTCTGCGGGATGCAAAGATCATGGCATTGCAGTCACAGATCAATCCCCATTTCCTGAATAATACATTGGAGATCATCAACTGGGAGGCACGCCTGAACGGTAATATGCGTGTCAGTCAGATGATCGAGGCACTGTCCACTATGCTGGAAGCCACCATGAACCGTAAGGCGGATCCTTACAATACTGTGGCGGAGGAGATGGAATATGTGGATGCATATCTCTATATCATCACACAGCGGTATGGCGAGAAATTCACCTGTCGAAAAGAAATAGATGAGAGCCTGTTAAACTATAAGATCCCCCGCCTGATCGTGCAGCCCATTGCAGAGAATGCCATTGAACACGGCATGAGCATTACCAGAGAAGGGGAACTGGTGATCAGGCTGTATCGAAAACGGGAAGATCTGTTGTGTATCGAGATTGAGAACAACCGTCCTTTAAGTGAAGAAGATCAGGCGAAGATACACAAGCTGTTAAAGGAAGGGCCGAATCCACAAAAGGAACACCGCGTAAGCCTTGGAATCCGTAATGTTGACCAAAGACTTCGCATGATGTACGGTCCGGAGTGCGGATTGTTCATCAGTAATAACAAAAATAATCATACGGTTAGTACAATTTTAGTCAAAATTGATGAAGGAAGACAACAATAATAGGCAAAAAAAGCCAAAGGCAACAATTTTGATTTTCCCCCATTCATACTATTATATAGTTACAACAGATGAAGAACATCTGGAAAACAAAATTTGGGAGGTATAGTGTATGAAACGATTTATTGCAGCAATGCTGGCAGGTACCATGATTTTTTCTCTTGCAGCATGTGGCAGCCAGCCGTCTGACGGGGGCGTAGAGACGACCGGCACAAAAACAGAAAGTACTACAAGCTCCGAGGAAACAACAGCTACAGCAAAGCCTGTAGAACTGAATGTAACCACCACCTTCGCAGGTGAAGATGGTAACGCACAGAATTTCAAAAATGCCGTAAAGGCATGGTGTGACGAGACCGGTAACACCGTAGCAGATACCTCTGCTACTTCTGATGAGACCTTCAAGACCAGAGTAATCACCGACTTCGAGACAGGCTCCGAACCCGACGTACTGTTCTTCTTCAACGGAGCAGATGCAAACAGCTTCATCGAAGCTGACAAGGTAGTTTCTATTGATGAGATCCGCGCAGAGTATCCCGATTATGCATCTAACATGAATGATGATCTGATCACCGACTCTCTGGTAGACGGCAAAAAATACGCAGTTCCCGTCAACGGTTTCTGGGAAGCAATGTTCGTGAACAAAGAAGTTCTGGACGCAGCAGGCGTAGAAGTCCCCGGTGCTGATTACACCATGGACATGTTCAAGGAAGACTGCCAGAAGATCAAGGATGCAGGATATACTCCGATTGCAGCAGCTCTGGGCAACATCCCTCATTATTGGTGGGAGTATGCGATCTTTAATCATAACACCCCTGAGAATCATGTACAGGTTCCCGCAGGAATTGAGGATGCTACTTCCTGGGTAGACGGTATGCTGGATATCAAGGAGCTGTATGAACTGGGATATTTCCCTGACAACACCTTATCCGCTACCGATGATGAGACTTTTGCAATGTTCGTAGACAGCAAGGCTGCATTCCTGATCGATGGTTCCTGGAAGGTTGGCGGTATTGTAAGTGCATGCCAGTCCGATCCCGAGGACGCTTCTACCCTGGATGCTGACAAGCTGGCTAACTTTACCGTTACCTATGTACCCGGCAATGGTGACAGAAAAGCAACCGATCTGATCGGTGGTCTGTCCATGGGTTACTACATCACCAGAAAAGCATGGGAGGATCCCGACAAGAGAGCAGCAGCTGTTGATTTCGTAAGCTACATGACCTCTGATGAATTAGTTCCCGTATTTGCACAGCATACCGCAAGCGCTCTGAAGAACGCTCCTGCAGTAGACGAGAGCCAGTTCAATGCATTGCAGATCGAAGCTATGGATATGATGTCCGGCGTTACTTCCCTGACCGGAGCCGTACAGGACATCTTCATGGGTGACTGCCGTGTAACCACTTTTGACGGCATGCCCGAGATCGTAACCGGCAAGCTGGATGCGGCTGAGGCAGTGGAAGAAGGACTGAAGCTGTATCACGCACAGCAGTAAAATATAAAAGATTTCTTGTTCAGCCGGGGGATAAAACCTCCGGCTGATTTCAACAGGAAAGTGAATGGAGGAAGCATATGGGAGCAAGTATATACAAGAATAAGAAACCGGCAATAATTTTCCTGATCCCCGCCTTTCTTTTCATGATTGTCTATTTGTATTACCCGTTCTTACAGAATATCTGGAATAGTTTTCAGAATATACGACAGCTGGGAAGCAGCGGTGAAGGATTCCTGGATCCCTGGTACAGCAACTATGTAGAGATGTTTCATGATGAAGTTATGTGGATTTCTCTGAAAAACACACTGATCATGATGCTGGTTACGCTGGTGGGTCAGGTGGGGATCGCTATTGTCCTGGCATTGATGGTAGATAATATTACACACGGGAAACACTTTTTCAAGACGGTATACTTCTTCCCTATTGTGATCTCTGCTACCGCACTTGGTCTGTTGTTCAACCTGATCTTCCTGTATGACAAGGGTATGCTGAACCAGATCCTGGAAAAACTGGGTAAGGTCGGACTGACAGACTGGAAGGGCGAAGGGCTCGCGCTTTTCACTATGATGCTGCCGGTTATGTGGCAGTATGTAGGATTCTATTTCGTGATCCTGATCACGGGACTGAATAATATTTCTGATGAATTGTATGAAGCAGCCAGAATTGACGGAGCTTCTACATTCCAGAAGGTAAGATACATATCCATACCACTGTTACACAATGTGATCTGTACATGCAGCGTTCTGGCAGTCACCGGTGCCCTGAAAGTATTCGACCTGCCCTGGACCATGTTCCCGAAGGGAATGCCTTTAAAGAGCACCTTCCTTACCGGAACCTACATGTACTATCACACCATGGAGACTAAGAATGTAGATTACGGTTCCGCACTGGCAGTACTGATCGTAGTCCTTGGTATCGTACTGGCTAAGGTGGTAAATACCATCTTCAAAGAAAAAGATTACTAGGAGGGAAAGCCATGAAGAAGAAAATATCCGTTGGGTCCATATTGGTATACCTTTTCCTGAGCATCTGGGCTTTTACAACGATCTATCCGATCATCTGGGTCATCCAGAACTCCTTCAAGGCGAAGGATAAGATCCTTGCAGATTCTTTCTCTCTGCCGGTGGGAGATCTGTTCACCACAGCCAACTATCGTAAGGCATTCGGCAATCTGAATATCTTCGGAGCTTACCGCAACAGTATCTTCATCTCCATGATGGTATCACTGTTAGTCATTCTGTTAGCGGGTATGGCAGCATATGCACTGGCAAGATATTGTTTCCGGGGAAGCAGCTTCCTGTATTCCATGGTAGTGTCCGCTATGATGTTCCCGGTATTCGCCACCATCATCCCGGTGTTCTCCATGGAGACCTCCTGGGGGATCGTTAATACCAGCAGCTGGGGACTGACCATGCTGTCCGTGATCCTGCCGCAGGTAGCCGGTAACCTGGCATTCTCCATCGTAGTGTTGTCCGGGTACATGAAGAGCCTGCCGCTGGAACTGGAAGAAGCCGCATACATGGAAGGCTGCAACGCATTCCAGATATACTTCAAGGTCATCATGCCGTTGACTAAGCCTTCTTTCGCTACGGTAGCCATTTTCGCATTCTTGTGGAGCTACAATGACCTGTTTACCCAGATGTTCTTCCTTCGCCGTCCGGAGATGCGTACCATCACAAGACTTTTGAATGAACTGACCAGCCAGGAAGGAACGAACTACGGACTGATGGCAGCAGCCGTTACACTGGTAGTTGTGCCGGTCGTAATTGTGTACATTTTCTTACAGAAATATATCATAAAAGGAATGACAGCAGGTGCCGTCAAGGGGTAGAATGTTATTAAGCAGAGCCAGGTAAGTTTCGAGTCTTCTCACCGAATGCTCGCATTCGCAGGAGAAGACGATGAAAGTTATTTGGCGAGCAACCACATGAGCAAAAATTTATCGAAGATGAATTTTGCGAATGGGGTCTGCTTAATAACAAAGATAAAGCATTATGAGAGGTGCCGGTATGTACAAGGTAGTGATTATTGATGATGAACCGCTGATCGTGGAGGGACTGTCCCGGAGTATCCCCTGGGAGCGCTGGAACTGTAAGGTCGTGGGATTCGGCTATAACGGAATCGAAGGGATGGAAGTGATCCGCCGGGAGAAGCCGGCTATCGTCATCTCCGACATTAGTATGCCGAAAATGGACGGGCTGACCATGATCGCCGGTCTGAAATCAGAATTCCCGTACATGCAGGTGTCTATTCTTACGGGGTATCGTGAATTTACATATGCGCAGGAAGCTATCCGGCTGGGGGTGTCGGCCTTTCTGCTGAAACCGTCCAAGATGGACGAGTTGTATGAAGCTATTGAGACCATGACGGAGAAGCTGAAGATGTTCCCCATGGAAGAAGGAGAGACAGAGGAACATACGGAAGAAGACATGGATGACATCGTACTGTACAATAGCGAAGCGAATAATTTTGTGGTGACAAAAGCACTGGAATATATCAAAGAACATTCCAGAGAACGGATCCAGCTAGCGGATGTGGCGGATCACTGTTATGTGAGCCAGTGGCATCTGAGCAAGCTGTTAAATAAGCATACGGGCGAGAATTTTTCCGTTGCCCTGAACAAAGCACGTATTGCGGAAGCTAAGGAACTGTTACAGGATCCTTCCCGCAGAATCTATGATATCGCAGAAGAAGTGGGATTCCAGGATCTGGCCCATTTCTCCCGGGTATTCAAAAAGCTGGAAGGAATCTCAGCCAATGAGTATCGAAATACTTTAAGCTGAGTCTGTGACCGTCTATAGAGTTCCTTATGCATGACCTTTAGAGCGTGCAGGAGGAGACGAATATGAGAGTTTATTGTGCGAAGAATTATGAGGAAGCATCCACGCTGGCGGCAGATCTGATCGCTGCACAGATTTTATTAAAACCGGACAGCGTGCTGGGACTGGCAACAGGATCCACACCCATCGGTGCCTATCAGAGACTGATCGCAAAATACGAAGCCGGAGAGTTGGATCTCTCTCAGGTGAAGACCATGAATTTAGACGAATACAGGGGGCTGGACAGCGAGAATCCCAACGGATACCGCTACTTTATGAACCATCAGCTCTTTGATCATGTAAATATAAAAATAGAAAACACCAATGTTCCCGACGGTAAAAAAGATCCCGCCCAGGCATGCGGTGAGTACGATGCCATACTGGAGCGTATCGGTGGTATTGATTTACAGCTGTTAGGGCTTGGGCATAACGGACACATCGGATTCAATGAGCCTGCAGAGGAGTTTTCCAAGACCACACATTGCGTGGATCTGAGTGAGAGCACCATCGAAGCGAATGCAAGATTTTTCGATTCTGAAGATCAGGTGCCCAGGCAGGCATATACCATGGGCATCCAGTCCATCATGCAGGCGAAGATGATTCTCATTATGGCTTGCGGAGCAGATAAAAAAGAAATCGTAAAGAAAGCATTCTGGGGACCGATCTGTCCTCAGGTTCCCGCTTCGGTATTACAGCTTCACAATAACGTGATTCTGGTGGGCGATGAAGCCTGTCTTGGCTAAAGTTAAGGAGGGGACAAAATGCCAGCAGAGGGTGCGAAACAAATAAAAGAAGTAAAAGGATTATTATATACCACAGAATATGAGTTCCGTCCGGGCAGAATCCGCATCGAAGGAGACCGGATCGCAGAAGTGGACTTCTGCACAGAGGGAGAGCTAAGTGAAGTGGAACGTGAGACACTGGTGCTGCCCGGACTGGTAGATGTTCATTTTCACGGAGCAGCGGGATATGACTTCTGTGATGGGACACAGGAAGCGTATCGTGCCATCGAAGCCTATGAGAACAGTCATGGGATCACCAGTATCTGTCCTGCGACCATGACACTGCCGGTAGAACAGTTAAAACAGATTTTGACAGAAGTGTCGGGGGATAAACCGGACAGCTTAGTGGGAGTACATCTGGAAGGCCCTTTTATCAACAAAGCAAAAAAGGGTGCCCAGAAGGAAGAATATGTCATCCCTCCCAGTGTTGAAGTGCTGAAGGAATTACAGAAATGCGCAAAGGGACTGGTAAAGCTGGTATCCATCGCACCGGAGACAGAAGGAGCCATTGACTGTATCCGGGAACTTGGGAATGAGTTCCATTTCTCTGTCGCACATACTATGTCGGATTATGACACTGCCGTCAAGGCAATACAGGCAGGAGCCAAACATATTACCCACCTGTATAATGCCATGCCCATACCGACCCACAGAGAGCCTGCCGTAGTGGGAGCCGCAGCGGATGATCCGGAAGTCATGCCGGAGCTGATTTGTGATGGCATTCATATCCATCCCTGTATGGTAAGGAATACCTTCCGCCTGTTCGGTGCACATCGTATGATCCTCATCAGTGACAGCATGCGTGCCGTAGGTATGGAGGATGGACAGTACACCCTGGGCGGGCAGGAGGTTACCGTGCGTGGAGCCTTAGCTACCCTGGCAGACGGAACCATTGCCGGAAGCGCCACGAATCTGTATGACTGTATGTGTAAGGCCGTGGAAATGGGAATCACGAAGGAGCAGGCAATCCGTGCGGCTACCATCAATCCGGCAGTCAGCATCGGAGTCGGGAACAAGGTTGGATCCCTGGAAGCAGGCAAATACGCGAATATCGTGATTGCCGACAAAGAGTTGCATCGCCGTCAGGTCATTCTGAAGGGTGTGATTCTATAATTGTTTGTTGTAAGTTGTTTGTTGCAGGCAGGTGCCCGAAATTCGTTTCTTACGGATTTCGGGTGTTTGTCTGCATATAGATCACAAAAATATGCTGTCGGAGAGAATTCCACAGTATGTGTCAAACGAATCCTATTTCGGAGAAGTGACGGTATTTCGGATTCATGGATAAATAGTGTGATATAGCCTGCTTTTCATGCTTTTTTCATATTTGTGCTATTGATTTATCCGCAGGTTATCTCTATAATAAAATAGATTGTAACTATTCAGAGCCATGTAAAACTGCGTTCTGCAAATGGGGCTAAATAGTTACAATAAATTTATTGTCTCGGAATATGAGAATATTAAATATAGAAAAAATAGAGACAATAAAATAAAGTAGAAAATGGAGATGACATGAGAATATTATCTGAATCATATAATAACGGCTATGGTCCCGGTAACGGCGGCAATGGCAACGGTGCTCCCGGTAACGGCAACAATGGCGGGAACGGCAATAACGGTAACGGAGGCAACGGAAATCGTCCGCCAAGGCGTCCCAGTATCCTGATGATGATCCTGTCCGGTCTGATGACAGTGATTGCCATATTGATGTTGTATAATGCATTTTTCGGAACCGGCAACGGTACGGAGGTGTCTTATACGGATTTCCTGAAGGATCTGGAAGCGGATAAGGTGGAAGCAGTAGAGGTAAATAAGGAAAGCGGTGTGATCACGGTACAGCTGAAAAAGGAAGCGGCAGCTACGCCGGCACCTGACAGTTATGTGACCTTTTATGGTATTACTCAGAAGGCAACGCAGTCTAAGACGGTATATTATACGATGCTGATGGAGGATCTGGATACTTTGACGGGCAGATTACAGGAGCATGGTGTGACGGGTACCCGTATCAGCAGTAATACCTCCAGCTTTTTGATGGAGATTCTGGTAACGGTAGTATTACCTGTAGTGCTGATCTGGGTCGTAGCCGGATTCCTGTTCCGTAAAATGGGCGGCAGTGGAGGTCCCATGGGCGTCGGCAAGAGTAATGCCAAAGTATATGTACAGAAGGAAACCGGTGTTACTTTTAAGGACGTAGCCGGCGAAGACGAAGCAAAGGAATCTCTGGTGGAGGTCGTGGATTTCCTGCACAATCCCCAGAAATATTCCAAGATCGGCGCAAAACTTCCCAAGGGAGCCCTGTTAGTGGGACCTCCCGGAACCGGTAAGACTTTGCTTGCAAAAGCAGTGGCAGGTGAGGCACATGTGCCGTTCTTTTCCCTGACAGGTTCCGACTTTATTGAGTTGTATGTAGGTGTGGGCGCCAGCCGTGTCCGCGACCTGTTCAAGGAAGCAACCAAGAATGCTCCCTGTATCGTATTTATCGATGAGATCGATGCCATCGGCCGCAGCCGTGATTCCAAGTACGGCGGAGGCAACGAGGAGCGGGAACAGACCCTGAACCAGCTGCTGTCCGAGATGGATGGTTTCGACAGTTCTAAGGGTATCCTGATCCTGGGTGCGACGAACCGCCCGGAGATCCTGGACAAAGCTCTGTTACGTCCCGGACGTTTTGACCGCCGGATCATCGTAGACAAGCCGGATCTCAAGGGACGTGTGGAGATCCTGAAAGTACATGCCAAGGATGTGAAGATGGATGAGACCGTAGATCTTGATGCACTTGCACTGGCAACGGCCGGACTCGTAGGATCTGATCTTGCAAATATGATCAACGAGGCTGCGATCAATGCTGTTAAAAATGGAAGAAAGTTTGTCAATCAGGCGGATTTATTTGATGCATTTGAGCTTGTTGCAGTCGGAGGAAAAGAGAAAAAAGACCGTATCATGAGTGACAAGGAGCGCAAGATCGTATCTTATCATGAAGTAGGACATGCGATGGTAACGGCATTGCAGAAAAATACCGAGCCGGTACAGAAGATCACTATCGTGCCGCGTACCATGGGTGCACTTGGATATACCTTACAGACTCCGGAAGAAGAGAAATATTTACAGACCAAAGATGAACTGCTTGCAAAGATCACGACTTATATGGCAGGCCGTGCAGCAGAGATGCTTGTATTTGGTTCTGCGACCAGCGGTGCCGCCAACGATATCGAGAGTGCGACTTCGATCGCGAGAGCGATGGTCACACAGTACGGTATGTCCGACAAGTTCGGACTTATGGGTCTGGCTACACAGGAGAATCAGTATCTCAGCGGAAGAACAGTGTTAAACTGTGGCGATGACACTGCCACAGAGGTTGACCATGAGGTAATGGTACTTCTCCATAATTCTTATGAGGAAGCCAAGAGACTGATCGGCAGCCACAGAGAAGCACTTGATAAGATTGCTGCTTACCTGATCCGCAGGGAAACCATTACAGGTAAGGAATTTATGAAGATTTTCCATGCGGTAGAGCGTGGAATCGAGATTCCGGAAAATCTGGATGATCTGGTAATTCCAGAGGAAAAACAGAATACAGTAACGCTGGATAAGCCAGAGATTCAGTGATACAATAACAGAGTCGGAAATGAAATAATTTCCGGCTCTGTTTTCATACCACGGGAAATTACGCTGTAATATCTCATGGATACGAAAAGCATTCAGGGCAGGATTTTTTATATAGAGGAGAGTTTATGTTTCAGATAGAAGAAGAACTGAAAAAACTTCCGGGTAAGCCGGGGGTTTATATTATGCATGGGGAGAAGGACGAGATCATCTATGTTGGAAAAGCCGTCAGTCTGAAAAACAGGGTGCGTCAATATTTCCAGAGCAGCAGAAATAAGGGCGCAAAGATTGAACAGATGGTTACCCATATCACCAGATTTGAGTATATTATCACAGATTCGGAACTGGAAGCCCTTGTGCTGGAGTGTAATCTGATCAAGGAGCACAGACCGAAATATAATACCATGCTCAAAGATGATAAGAGTTATCCGTTTATCAAAGTCACAGTAAATGAGGAATATCCCAGAGTCCTTTTTGCCAGAAGGATGAAGAAGGACAAGGCAAAATATTTTGGGCCTTATACCAGTGCAGGCGCAGTGAAAGATACGATAGAATTGATCCGTAAGCTTTATCATATCCGCAGCTGTAACCGTTCGCTGCCAAAAGACATAGGGAAAGAGAGACCTTGTCTGAATTATCATATCCATCAGTGCCAGGCACCATGCCAGGGATACATTTCTCAGGAAGAGTATCGGAAATCCATAGACGAAGTTGTACGTTTCCTGAATGGACATTATGATCTGGTGTTAAAAGAACTGGAAGAAAAGATGATGGCAGCATCGGATAGTCTGGAGTTCGAAAAAGCAATTGAATACAGAGAACTGCTTACAAGTGTACAGAAGGTTGCTCAGAAGCAGAAAATCACAGATACGGCAGGAGATGACAGAGATATCATTGCAATGGCTTCTGAGGGAGAAGATGCAGTTGTGCAGGTATTTTTTATTCGAAGCGGAAGACTGATCGGACGGGATCATTTTTATCTGAAGAGCGCAGAAAATGATACGGAAGGCGAGATATTGTCAAGCTTTATCAAGCAGTTCTATGCAGGCACACCATATATTCCTGCGGAACTGATGCTGCCGGAAGAGATTGAAGATCAGGATATTATTGAAGAATGGCTGACGGCAAGGAGAGAACGCAGAGTACATCTTCGCATTCCGAAGAAGGGAACGAAGGAAAAACTGGTAGAACTGGCACAAAAGAATGCGCAGATGGTGTTAAAGAATGACAGAGAACGTCTGAAACGTGAAGAGGGAAGAACGATCGGTGCAGTGAAAGAACTGGAAAAGATACTGGGACTAAAAGGCATCATACGCATGGAGGCATATGATATTTCCAATACGAACGGATTCGATTCTGTCGGATCGATGGTAGTCTATGAACATGGAAAACCAAAACGGAACGATTACCGCAAATTCAAAATTAAAACTGTGCAGGGTCCGGATGATTATGCTAGTATGAATGAAGTACTGACCAGAAGATTCGGGCATGGATTGCGTGAACAGCAGGAAGAAAGTGAAACCGGAGGCTTTCAGATATTTCCGGATCTGATCA
>ENA-OWPL01000849-OWPL01000849.1-human-gut-metagenome-genome-assembly--contig:-NODE-849-length-19575-cov-2.695902_pt1 | contig 19575 bp, 16 predicted proteins | sample MGYA00248263_ERZ651844 | MGnify/ENA primary metagenome ERZ651844 (study PRJEB26924, sample SAMEA4378256) | human gut metagenome | biome: human gut; feature: human-associated habitat; material: faeces...
CCGGTCGCCAGCACCTCGCCGGCGTTCATCGCCCCCAGCCAGTCAAATCGCTCGGCCTCTTCCATGTAGGCGGTGGCCACCAGCACGCTCATCGCCGGCTGGCGCTGACGAATATTGTCGATAAGCTCCCAGAACTGCGCCCGGGAGAGGGGATCGACGCCGGTGGTCGGTTCATCAAGGATCAGCAGCTGCGGATCGTGGATCAGCGCGCAGCACAGGCCGAGCTTTTGCTTCATCCCACCGGAGAGTTTTCCGGCGGGGCGATCGCGAAACGGCGCCAGCCCGGTACTCTGCAGCAGCTCGTTGATGCGCAGTTCGCGCTCGGCTTTATCGTGGCCGAACAGGCGGGCGAAGAAGTCGACGTTTTCATACACCGAGAGAGTGTGATAGAGGTTTTTCCCCAGCCCCTGCGGCATCCACGCGATTTTCGGACACACCTCGCGGCGGTGATGCATATCGCGCATATCGCCGCCAAGCACCATCACGTTCCCCTGCTCGATGGTCCGCGCCCCGGCGATCAGCGAAAGCAGGCTCGATTTGCCGACGCCGTCCGGGCCAATCAGGCCAACCATACGCCGTGCCGGGATCGCCAGACTGATATCGCGCAGCGCGATGGTGGCGCCAAACTGCTGACCAACATGTTCCAGCAGGGCGACGGGGGGCGAGGTATCCTGCGGCGTCAGTTTCATTGCGGCAACCTCACCGCCAGGGCTTCAGGCCAGGGTTGTTGTTTATCCAGCCGTACGTAAGCCATACCGGGCAGGCCGGTTTTGACATACTCCAGGTGTTGCGCCAGCAGCTCCGGCGGGATACGCGCTTTGACGCGGAACATTAGCTTCAGGCGCTCGTCGCTGGTCTCGACCGTTTTCGGCGTGAACTGGGCGACGCTGGCGACAAAGCTGATATTGGCCGGGATCACCAGATCCGGCGCGGCATCAAGGACCAAGCGCGCTTCGCTGCCGAGCGCCAGCAGACCTGCCTGTTCGGTGGGCAGAAAGAAGGTCATATAGACATCGGCGAGATCGACCATGTTCAGTACCCGGCCACCGGCGGCCAGGACTTCGCCTGGCTCAGCGACGCGATACTGAATGCGGCCATCGCGGGGGGCTTTCAGCTCGCTATCGTCAATATCGGCGAGGATCCGCCGCTCGGTCGCCTGGGAGGCTTCGACGCGGGTTTGCGCCTGAATAATGCTGGTGCGGGCAGCTTCGATGGCGGCGCGGGCGGCGGAGACCTGGGCTTTCGCCGATTCCAGCGCCGCGCGGGCGCTCTCTGCGGCCGCGCGATCGTCATCCAGCTGCTGGGCAGAGACGGCGCCACGCTGGGAGAGGGTGTTGGAGCGAACATGGCGTTTCGCCGTGGAATCCAGCTCCGCCTGGCGCTGCTTCACTACCGCTTCGCTGGCGCGCATTTCACTTTGTCGCTGATCGAGCAAGGCTCTGGCGGCCAGGACCGCGCTTTCCGCTTCCTTGATTTGCGCGGCGGCTTCAAGACGCTGCTCGTTCAGTACCCGGGTATCCATTCTCGCCAGCACCTCTCCCTGGTGCACGAACTGACCCTCTTTGACCAGAATGGTGTCGATACGCCCGGCGATTTTACTGGCAATATCGACTTCGGTGGCTTCGATTCGGCCGTTGCTGCTGGCAAACCCCGCCGGGAGTCCCGGCGGGCGCAGCAGCCACCATGCGGCGGCGGCGAGCACCACCAGTAAGCCGACAAAATACCCTGCCCAACGTTTCTTTATTTTGTCCATACGCGACTCGCTTGATTCCCTGTGCTGAGTGGTGCGCGTGTTTCCTCCGGCGGGCGGAGCGTCCTTCTTGCGAAGGACGAAAAAGTGGAGGGAGGGCCGCTGACGCCGCGCTCTGCCGCGTCGATGCGCAGCCGATCGCTGGGCTACTTATGTGGTCATCATCAGCGATCCTGGCCTTAATGAAACACGCATAGTGAGAGCTACCGTCATCGCGATAGTAACATTCGTGGCGATGTTGTCCATACGAAGTGCATGGTCTTGTCGGTGCGTTAACAGAAATACCCACCGTCAGGATAAAACCGCGAAAACAGGGCGCCTGTTTTGTTATCTGGTTGCCCCCGGTAACTACGATATGATTCCGCTCCTGGCATTGAGAAACATCCGACGAGTGCTTTAATTTCATGAATGAAGAAAGCCAAAAATATATCGCCGTGATTTTTAAGGAATGGTTACCGCTGTATGACAGCCTGACGCCGGACGTCCGTGCATTACTTAAAAAAATGGCCGATGAGCGATCGTCGATGTTAGCGACCCGCTTTTACGATTTTATTTTTCAGGATCCGGATATCGCCAGACACCTCTCTTATGAGCTGGTTGAGGAACGTCTGAGCCGCTCTCTGGCGGGATGGGTACAGCAGATCCTGACCTGTGAAAAAGAGGATCTTCAGGCTCTTGCGGAGCGCCAGTATCAGATCGGCAGCATTCATTCGCGGATTGGCATCCCGGCAGAGGCGGTGCTGCGCGGCGCGCGGCAGATAAAATCCGGGCTGGTGGAGGCGATTCGTGACAGCCAGGTCGCGCGGGACACCGGGATAGCGGCTATCCATTACGCGATGATGGCGATGAATATGGCGGTGGAGATGATGTGTCACGCCTATACGCTGTCGCATTATCGGGCTACCAAAAATGAAGAAGCTTTTCGTCTGTACAGCCTGATGGATAACGTCCCGATGGAGTATGGCAAGCAGCAGGCATCGCTTTCGGGTTGGGAAAATAGTGCGATTTTTAATATCGTCAGCGAGAACAGGACGGACCTTAACGCAACGTTATTATCTGAATCCGAATTTGGTTTGTGGTTTCGCCATAAATGCGTTCGCTATTTTAACCACAATCCGCAGATGGCGGAGATTACTGAGTTGATCGGTCAGGTGGATGCGCTGATTACCGAATGGCGTACCGCGGAACAGGATGCTGGTTATAAAAATACTCAGAGCCTGCTGCAAAAGATCCATATCCATTGCCAGCACATCAGCAGCCAGCTGGGAGTGTTATTCAGTAGTCTGTCGCAGATGCAAAACGGCAAAGACGCACTGACCAGCCTGCTTAACCGTCGCTATCTGCCTGTGGTGCTCAAGCATGAAGTCACCCTGGCGATTGAGTATGACCTGCCGCTGACGGTAGCGATTATCGATATTGATTTCTTTAAAGAGATCAATGACAAATGGGGCCATATGGTCGGCGACCGCGCCATTAAGCACGTAGCCGATCTGCTCAGCGATAATATTCGCTCCAGCGACTATCTCTTCCGCTACGGCGGCGAGGAGTTTCTGCTGGTGCTGGTGGAGACCCGCGCGGCAGAGGCTTTCCCTCTCCTTGAACGTCTGCGCAAAAAGATTGGCCAGCTGGCGTTTAACGTTGGCGGCGACACGCAGATCCCGATCACCGCCAGCATTGGCTTTGCCGCCCACACCGGTCACCCCGATTACAACCTGCTGCTGCGCGACGCCGATAACGCGCTGTATGCCGCTAAGCGCGAGGGGCGCAACTGCGTGAAGATGCACAAAGGCGGGGGATAAAACCGTAGCCCCGGTAAGCGTAGCGCGACCGGGGAAGGGCTCTGAAACTCAGAACAGCACCGGCAGACCCAGCCCACGCTTCACCTCATGCAGCGTCTGCTGTGTCAGGTGGTGGGCGCGTTCGCTGCCCTGGCGCAGCAGCTCCAGCAGCATCCCTTTATCCTGAATAAAAGTGGCCCTGCGTTCGCGGATCGGCGCCAGTAGCGTCTGCAAGCAGGTCTCCAGCTCATTCTTACACTGGCGATCGCCCAGCCCGCCGCGCTGATAGTGGGTTTTCATCTCTGCCACCCGCGCCTTATCGCTGTGGAATGCATCGAGATAGGTAAACACCACGTTGCCCTCGACATGCCCCGGATCGCTGACTCTCAGGTGCGTCGGGTCGGTATACATCGCGCTGACCGCGTGGTGGATCTCCTCCTCTGTGGCCGATAACGTCAGCGTATTGCCCAGCGATTTCGACATTTTGGCGTTGCCATCGACGCCCGGCAGGCGACTCACTTCGCTGAGTAGCGCCTTGCAGTGGCGCAGCACCGGCTCGCCGGTGAGGCTATTCATCTTGTGGACGATCTCGTTGGTCTGCTCAATCATCGGTAGCTGATCGTCGCCCACCGGCACCAGTTCGGCCTTGAACGCGGTGATATCGGCCGCCTGGCTAATCGGATAGGCGAGAAAACCCACCGGCAGCGAGCGGGCGAATCCCTTCTGGGCAATCTCATTTTTGACCGTCGGATTACGTTCTACGCGGGCGACGGTGACGATATTCATATACAGCGCGCTGAGCTCCGCCAGCGCCGGCAGGGCGGACTGCAGGCAAATAGTGGTGAGCCTGGTGTCGATGCCGACGGCCAGATAATCGGCCATGACTTCGAGGATATGGTGGCTGATTTTTTGCGGATTGCTGCCGTTGTCCGTGAGCCCTTGCAGGTCGGCGATCAGGATAAATTGCTGGTGGTTATGCTGCAGCGCGACGCGCTGGCGCAGCGAGCCGACGTAGTGGCCAAGATGAAGTTGGCCGGTCGGGCGGTCGCCGGTGAGGATGGTTTGTGGATGGTTCATCAGGGACTCCTTATCAGACTGTTCAGCCGAAAGACGTCCTGAAAACACCAAAGCCGCCTTCCGGCGGCTTTGAAAATGGAAACGTGTATCGTGCCGCCTGTTATGCAGGCAGCCACCAACGGCGGGGATAGGTAACGATAACGTTTCTGTTCATAGGGAGTATCCTGCCACGGAAGGGGCTGGAGGCGCAATCAAAAATCACATACTTTTCCTGATGTTATTTATGTGATTGTTTTTCGGTAAATAACGAAGCGGGATAAATATATTTTCTCTGCGACCCGATCATTATTCTGGAACAACAAACTATGTTGCATTTTTTTGTGAAAAAGCTCACGCCACAGGATTATAGTATTATTATCCATATTTATAGCTGAATATTACCTGTCTGCTGTTACAGCTTGTGTTTATTCTCTTCTAAATTATTAACATTATTACAATTTCTATCTATTTTTCCGCTTTGCGTCATACCCCTGTCTGACTACAACGTATTGAGGCTAATTATTATGCATAAACGTCTGGTCGTTAATATTTTTTCATCATTGCTGTTGGGGGCTGCGCTTATTTCCGCGCCGGTATATGCGGCGGAAAAAACCGTAGTCAATATTTCAAAAGTGGACGGCATGCCATGGTTTAACCGGATGGGTGAAGGGGTAGTCCAGGCCGGGAAAGAGTTTAACCTCAACGCCTCCCAGGTAGGGCCGTCCAGCACCGATGCGCCGCAGCAGGTGAAAATTATTGAGGACCTGATTGCACGTAAAGTGGATGCCATCACTATCGTGCCTAACGATGCCAACGTGCTGGAGCCGGTATTCAAAAAAGCCCGTGACGCCGGCATCGTGGTACTGACCAACGAATCGCCCGGGCAGCCGAGCGCCAACTGGGATGTGGAGATCATCGATAACGAGAAGTTCGCTGCTGAATACGTGGAGCATATGGCCAAGCGGATGGGTGGCAAAGGCGGCTACGTTATCTATGTCGGTAGCCTTACGGTACCGCAGCACAACCTGTGGGCCGATCTGCTGGTGAAATACCAAAAAGAACATTACCCGGACATGCATGAAGTCACCCGCCGAATGCCGGTGGCGGAAAGTGTTGATGATTCCCGCCGTACCACGCTCGATCTGATGAAAACTTACCCGGATCTGAAAGCGGTGGTCTCTTTTGGTTCGAATGGCCCGATTGGCGCGGGGCGCGCGGTGAAAGAGAAGCGTGCGAAAAATAAAGTCGCGGTCTACGGGATGATGATCCCATCGCAGGCGGCCTCTCTTATTAAGAGCGGCGATATTACCGAAGGGATCACCTACGATCCGGCGACAGCCGGCTATGCCCTCGCGGCCGTCGCCAGCACCCTGCTGAACGGCAAAACCATTGAGCCGGGATTTGAACTGAAAGAGCTCGGTAAAGCGGAGGTCGATAGCGACAAGCATATTATCCGCTTCCATAAAGTGCTGCTGGTAAATAAAGACAATATTGATTCGCTCTACTAATCCACCTTCCGGGGCGCCTGCCGCCCCGGCTTAACCAGCCAGGGGATGCTATGGAACCTTTCCTTTCCCTTCGACACGTCAGCAAAACCTTCCACGCCAACCGCGCGCTCAATGATATCAGCATCGACTTTATGCCCGGAGAAGTGCACTGCCTGGCCGGGCAGAACGGTTGCGGGAAGTCGACGTTGATCAAAATTATCTCTGGCGTCTATCGCCCGGATGAGGGCGCAGCGATGACGCTGGGCGGCAAGACGTGGCCCAAACTGACGCCAGCGGCCTCTGTCGCCCATGGGATCCAGGTGATTTATCAGGATCTGTCGCTGTTTCCCAATCTCAGCGTGTGGGAGAACATTGCTATAAACCACTATCATCGCGGCGTGCTGGTGAGGCGCAGCGAACTGCGACGCAGTGCGGAGCAGGCGATGCGCAGTATTAACGTCTCGCTGCCGCTGGATGCCGCCGTGGAATCGCTCTCCATCGCTCGCTGTCAGCTGGTGGCTATCTGCCGCGCGCTGGCGCAGGATGCCCGGCTTATCATTATGGATGAACCCACGGCCTCATTGACCCATCAGGAAGTGGAGGGACTATTGCATGTGGTGCGCCAGCTGCGTGAGAGGGGGATCTGCATCGTCTTCGTAAGCCACCGTCTGGAAGAGGTCATGGCCGTATCGGACCGCATCAGCGTGCTGAAGGATGGCAATCTGGTCGGCACCTTGCCGGCGGCAGAGGTAACCACCCGCCGGCTCGGTTTTCTGATGACGGGCCAGGAGTTTGACTATCAGGTGCGCGATCTGTGGCAGGGGCAGGGCAGTACGCCGGTGCTGGAGGTGCGCAATCTCAGCCGCAAAGGGGAATATCATAACGTCTCCCTGAAGGTCGAAGCCGGAGAAGTGGTGTCGATAGTCGGCCTGTTGGGCGCCGGGCGAACAGAGCTGTGCCTGAGCCTTTTCGGCATGACCCGCCCTGACAGCGGCGAGATCCTGATAAATGGCCAGCCGGTGCGGTTGCGTAGCAATCAGGACGCTATCCGCCACGGTATCGGCTATGTCTCCGAGGACCGTATGTCGCGCGGCCTGGTGATGAGTCAGTCGATTGAAAACAACATTATCAGCACCGTGTTTCATAAAGTGAAAGGCGCTTGCGGACTATTGAGTGATAGTAAAGCTCAGCAGCTGGTCGCAAGAATGGTCAACGCGTTGACCATTAAGGCGCCGGATACGCATCTGCCGGTGAATACCCTCTCCGGTGGTAATGCCCAGCGCGTTTCTATCGCCAAATGGCTGGCGATCTCTCCTAAGCTGCTGATCCTCGATAGCCCAACCGTGGGGGTGGATATCGCAAACAAAGCCGGGATCTATCATATCATCAGCGATTTGGCTGCCCATGGTATCGCCGTGCTGATGATTTGCGACGAGATTGAAGAGGCGTGGTACCAGAGTCATCGCATCCTGGTGATGAAGCAGGGCGAGTTGACCCATAGCTTCCTGCCGGACAGCAGTACCCAGCAGCAGATAGCGGGGGTGGTCAATGGCTAATCTGTTGAAACGACATGAATTCTGGTTAGGCATGTTCATTACTGCGCTGTGCCTGCTGCTGGGCTGGCGCAGTGAGGAATTTTTCACTTTCGGCAATCTTTACGACCTCGCTAATAACTATGCGATGCTGACCATTCTCGCCTGTGGTCTGTTCGTGGTGCTGATCGCCGGCGGGATTGATATCTCCTTCCCGGCTATGACCATTATCGCCCAGTACGGCATGGTGGTGATGCTGCAAAAAGTAGGCGGCAACTTCGCGGTGGCTTTTGTGCTTGCCGGCGGCATCGGCGTGCTGCTGGGGCTGGTGAACGCGCTGTTGGTTAATCGTCTGCGGGTGCCCTCGATCATTATTACCATTTCTACGCTCAACATTTTCTACGGTTTGCTGCTGTGGTTAAGCAAAGGTGTCTGGCTCTACGACTTCCCTCCGTGGTTTGAAAAGGGGGTTATGCTGTTCAAATATACCGATGCCGATGGTTACGATTACGGCCTGGGGCTGCCGCTGCTGACGATGATCGCCGTGGTGCTGTTGACCGCGTTTATCATGAATTTCACCACCGTTGGCCGCAAGATCTATGCCATGGGCGGCAACCGGGAATCCGCCAGCCGCGTCGGCTTCAGCGTGCTCCGCCTGCAGCTGTTCGTTTATGGCTATATGGGGCTAATGTCGGGGGCCGCAGGTGTCGTGCAGGCGTGGACAGTGATGACCGTTGCGCCGGATTCACTGCTGGGCTATGAGCTGACGGTGCTGGCGGCGGTGGTGCTGGGCGGCACCAGCCTGATTGGCGGGCGCGGAACTCTCACCGGTACGCTGCTGGGGGTGATTTTACTGGCGGTGATGCAGAACGGCCTGAACCTGCTAGGGGTCTCCTCCTACTGGCAGACCCTGATCACTGGGGCGATCATCGTCGTCAGCATCAGCGTAACGGCATGGAGCCAGCATCAGAACCGGAGCTTGTTATGAAAAAATCGTGGCGCAACAACGTTGAGTTTTACCTGATCGGCCTGCTGCTGCTGATGGTTATCGCCTTTAGCATCGCCATGCCAAACATCTTCTGGTCTGTCAGCAATTTCCAGTCGATTGCCTCGCAAATGCCGGTGCTGGGGATCCTGGCGCTGGCGATGGCCATGACTATGCTTTGCGGCGGCATTAATTTGTCAATTATCGCGACGGCTAACGCCTGCTCGCTGGTGATGGCCTGGGTGGCGACGAGCTATCCGCCTGGGGGCGCTACCGCGCTGGCGACGCTGCTGGCCGGCGGAGGGGCGGCGATGATCATTGGCCTGTGCAACGGGATATTGATCGCCGGGATCCGCGTTTCGCCGATCCTGGCTACCCTTGGCATGATGACCCTGCTCAAAGGGATAAATATTCTGATCACCGGCGGCAGCGCCATCGCTAACTATCCGCAGTGGGTGCTGTGGCTGAATCACGCCCAGTGGTTCGGTATTCCGCTGCCAATGTGGCTTTTTGCGGTGGAGGCGGCCGGGCTGTGGGTGCTGCTGGAGAAAAGCCCGCTGGGTCGGGCGATCATGTTGATCGGATCCAACGAACGGGCGACCCATTATTCCGGGATCAATACCCGGCGGGTGTTGATGTGGGTATATGTCATCTCGGCCCTGCTCTGCGCGGTGGCTGCGTTTCTGATGATGTCGAAGCTGAACTCAGCCAAAGCATCTTATGGGGAATCGTATTTGCTGGTGTCGATCCTCGCGGCGGTGCTTGGCGGCGTGAATCCGGATGGCGGTAGCGGGCGCATCGTTGGGATGGTGCTCGCGCTGTTCCTGCTGCAGATTATTGAGAGTGGGTTCAATATCCTCGGTATCAGCCCCTATCTGACGATGGCGCTGTGGGGCGTATTGCTGCTGTGCTTTATCCAGGCGCGAGGCATGCTGGGACTGGAGAGAGCCGGGTAAATGACCCGTCCTCGGGGGCGAAGACGGGATAGCCAGTTATTCGCTACGCAAATGCACCGCCAGGCCGCTTTGCCCTGGCGCCAGCTCCGGGCGCAGCGTCAGCGACGGGATCAGATAATCGCCATGATTCTGGCGGCGGAATGGAATGGGCTCGGTTTGCCACAGCGTGTCCAGCCGCTCGGCCAGGGCGGCGCACTGATCGGCGAACTGCCCGGCATCGGTTTTATCCGTGCGGTAGAACACCAGCGGCGGAAGCACCTCAAAGCCGGGATAGAACAGCATACCGTGCTGAATGGGGAACAGGATGTCGTCGATGGGGCCATTGATCCCGCGCGGTGAATAGTGTTCCGCCCAGCCGCCGGCGGTGACGATCAGCATCGCCCGCTTGCCGACGAAAGTGCCTTCCCCGTAGCGATCGCCCCAGTGGCTGTCGCTGTGCTCGCCGACGCCATAGGCAAAGCCCCAGGCGTACACCCTGTCGATCCAGCCCTTCATGATGGCGGGCATCGAGAACCACCATAGCGGGAACTGGAAAATCACCGTATCGGCCCACAGCAGCTTTTCCTGCTCGGCTGCGATATCCGCACTTTGGGTGCCCTGGGCAAAGGCCTGTTTGGAATCGAGGGTCGGCCGCCAGAACTCGCCGACCGGCGGCGCGCCGCTATCGTCGGCGTCATACCCGGCCTTCCAGCGCATGGCGTAGAGATCGGAGACTTGCACTTCATGCCCGGCCTGCTGCAGATGGCGGACGGCAAAATTTTTCAGCGCGCCATTGAGCGAGCGCGGTTCCGGATGGGCGTAAATCAGCAGTACTTTCATAATATCACCTCTGGCGTATGGAGAGCTGCAGAGTAGGAAAGCTGACGCTATAGTAGAAATTAATTACTTAAATTCCCGGTATAGTCGTGATTAATTTACAGCGTCTGGATCTCAATCTGTTGCGCACCATGGATGTGCTGCTTAGCGAAAACAACGTTACCCGGGCGGCGCAGCGGCTGAATCTGTCGCAGCCCTCGGTAAGTATTCAGCTCGCCAGGCTGCGGGAGATTTTCGCCGATCCGCTGCTGATGCCGGGCCCGCGCGGCATGCAGCCCACCGCCCGCGCCGATGAGCTTCGCCAGCCGCTGCGCGCCGCATTAGCCGCGCTGGAGCAGGCGGTGGCGCCGGTCAGTCCTTTTGATCCGGCCACGGCGGCGGAGACCTGGCGGGTGGCGGCGACGGACTATATGGCCTCGGCGATCCTCCTGCCGATGCTGGCTGGGTTACGCCAGGCCTCTCCCGCCAGTCGGCTGGCGGTATTCGAGCTGCAGCCTGCGCAGCTGGAGCAGCTGGAGCAGCAGGCGGCCAACGATACAGTAGGTCTTTTCTTTCATACCCGCGAGGGCGCGCCGCCGGGGCTGCATCAGCGCCTGCTGTTTCGCGAACGCTACGTGCTGGCTGGCCGGGCGGAACATTCGGCGCTGCGGCCTGGGCTTAGCCTGGAAACGTTCTGTCAGCTGGAGCACGTGATCGTCTCCCCGGACGGGGGCGGCTTCAGCGCGGCGACCGATATCGCGCTGGCGAACCTCGGACTGATGCGGCGGGTTGTCCTTTCCGTGCCACATTTCCTGTTTATGCTGGAGACCCTGCGCAATAGCGATCTGGTGGCGGTCCTGCCGGAGCGGCTGGGGCGCGGGCAGAGCGGGCTGGTGGTCGTCGAGCCGCCGCTGGCGGTCGCCGGCTTTGAGATGCTGATGCTGTGGCACGAGCGCTGGCACCGCGACCCGGCGCATCAATGGCTGCGCCAGTTCATTGTGAATTCACTGGAGGAACAGACATGCTGAGTGGACTGAATCACCTGACCCTGGCAGTCAGCCAGCTGGCGCCGAGCGTGGCGTTTTATCAGCAGCTGCTGGGCATGACGCTGCACGCCCGCTGGGACAGCGGGGCTTATCTCTCCTGCGGCGATTTGTGGCTGTGCCTGTCGCTGGATCCGCAGCGGCGCGTTACTCCGCCGGAAGAGAGCGACTACACCCATTATGCGTTTAGTATTAGCGAAGCCGATTTTGCTAGCTTCGCCGCCCGCCTTGAGGCTGCCGGCGTGGCGATCTGGAAGCTGAACCGTAGCGAAGGTGCCTCGCATTATTTCCTCGATCCCGATGGCCATAAGCTGGAGCTGCACGTCGGCAGTCTCGCCCAGCGTCTGGCCGCCTGCCGCGAACAGCCGTATAAGGGGATGGTGTTTTTTGATCAGTGAAGCTGCTTCGCAGACGCTAGATCACCCGTAGCCCCGGTAAGCGCAGCGCCACCGGGGAGAACAGGTTAAATTCACTCCATCGCCACCTTCACCGCTTCCCCCAGCTTCACCATCACCGCTTTATGTTTCTCGGTCGGCGGCAGGGCGCAGTTGATCCTGACGCAGTTGCGATACTTGCCCGCTGCCGAAAACAGCGAGCCCGGCGCGACCTGGATCTTCAGCCGGCACAGCTGTTTGGCGACGCAGACCATATCCACCTGCTCCGGGAGCTCCACCCACAGCATAAAACCGCCTTTTGGCCGGGTGACGCAGATCCCGCAGGGGAAAAACTCCCGCAGCCAGCAGGTGTAGATCTCCATATTACGCTGATAGATCTGCCGCATCCGCCGCACGTGACGGTGGTAGTGGCCTTCGCGAATAAAATTGCAGGCCGCCAGTTGGGTTGAAGGGACGTTAGTGCCGCTGGCGGCGTACTTCATCTGTAGCAGCTTGTCGTAGTAGCGCCCGGGGGCGATCCAGCCGATACGCAGCCCGGGGGCGATGGTTTTGGTAAAGGAGCTGCAGAGCATCACCCGGCCGTCGATATCCCAGGAGTGGATCGTGCGCGGGCGCGGGTATTCGGTGGCCAGCTCGCCGTAAATATCATCTTCGAAAATAACGATATCGTAGCGTTGGGCAAGGTTCAGCACCGCGCGCTTGCGGGCGTCCGGCATGATAAAGCCCAGCGGGTTATTGCAGTTTGGCACGAGGATCACCCCTTTGATCGGCCACTGATCCAGCGCCAGCTCCAGGGCCTCAATGCTGATCCCGGTTTCCGGATCGGTGGGGATCTCAATCGTCTTTAATCCCAGCCCGCGCAGCATCTGCATGGTGCCGTAGTAGCAGGGGGATTCCACGGCGATGATGTCCCCTGGCTGGCACACCGACAGCAGGGCCAGCGACAGCGCGCTGTGGCAGCCGCTGGTGAGCACCAGATCGTCGGCAGTTACCACCGATCCGCCGTCGAGCATCAGGCGGGCGATCTGCTCCCGTAGCTCGCGACGCCCGGCCAGCTCGTCATAGTTCAACACCTCAGTGAGGTTGTGCTGGATAGCCCGGCTCAGTTCACGCCAGATGGGCTTCAGGCTTGGCTGCGTCACGTCCGGCGAGCCGCCGCCGAAGGGGATGATCGATTTATCGTAGCGGGCGTCAAGCATGGTCAGCACCTGATCCCACTGGGTGATCTCCACCGGGCGCTGGACCGGACGCGACATCGGCGGCACCGGCGGCTGGGCTTTGCGCGGGGCGACGAAATAGCCCGATCGCGGCTGCGGCACAATCATTTGCTGCTGCTCAAGCAGCTGATAGGCCTGCTGGACGGTGCTGATGCTGACGCCGTGCTCCTGGCTCAGGCTGCGCACCGACGGCAGCTTTTCGCCATGGCGATACAGGCCCTGTTCGATGCGTTCGGCCAGCAGCGTAGCGAGATGTTGGTAGCGGGTCATGCTGTATCCTTAATTGCCGCCATACAGATGGAATAACCAGTACAGATGGGCGTAAAAATTGGGCTCTGGTGTACGTTTTAGCTAATCTGTATGTTAAAGAAAAGCGTTTTGTGAATCTGTATTCCTTACCCCCAAATCCGTGAAGATAAAGCCTCTGGCAAGGTGAGGAGGTAGAGGATGGAATTTCACGAGAACAGGGCAAGACAGCCATTTATCGGTTTCGTACTGCTGATGCGGTTTATCAAAAAATGGTGGCTTCAGGAGCAAACGCGCAGAGTTTTGCAGCAAATGAGCGACGAACAGCTGAAAGATATCGGCCTGCGTCGGGACCAGATCAATTAAAACGTGCGGTTTTTTACAGGCAAACCTTCTTCATTATCCCGGTGAGCGCAAAGTGCCGCCGGGATACATTCACGAAATTTATCAATTGATGCGGCACGAGCTTCCGTTTCTTGATACTTACCCTGATAAGTATTATTTTCTTCTCAATAATGAGAGGAAGACCCGTGACTGAAGACGAACTGTTTGCCCGCCGCCCGCTGGGGATGCGGATGGCTATGGTGGTGCGCCAGTGGCGCGCCATTATTGACTCCGCTATCACCGATACCGGACTCACCCAGTCCAGCTGGACGGTGCTGATGCAACTGCATCAGCTGGGAGACAACGTCTCGGTCAGCGAACTGGCGGAGGTGCAGGGCATTGAACTGCCGCCGCTAATGCGCACCCTCTCATTACTGGAAAAGCAGGGCTATCTGGCACCGCCGGATTACGAGGACATTGTCTGGGGCGAAGACCCGCGTCGGGTAGACTATGCCCGCGTGTATAATTATTGTTTCCACGTGCTGCGGACGGCATTTTCCCGTTTCCGGAAAGAGGATAAAGCCTATCTGGAATTCTGCGAAGCCCAGAAGTACTGGCTGCCGGACTATGCCCTGTTTATGGCGTTGAAAGATGCCCATGACGGCAAGCCGTGGTACCAGTGGGAAAAGCCGCTGGCAATGCGGGAACCGAAGGCACTGGAAAAGGCAAAGGAAACCTATGCGGAACAGATCAGCTTCTACACTGTGCTGCAATTCTGGTTCTATCAGCAGTGGGGTCAGCTGAAAGCGTACTGCAACCAGAATGGCATTTCCATTGTCGGCGATATTCCCATTTACGTGGCATATGACAGCGTTGATGTGTGGGTGAATCCGGAACTGTTCCTGCTGGACAAGACCAGAACGCCTATCGATGTGGCAGGCTGTCCGCCGGACGTGTTCTCACCTACCGGTCAGCTGTGGGGCAACCCGCTGTATGACTGGAAGTATCATCAGAAAACCGGTTTTGCATGGTGGATCCAGCGGCTGAAAAGTGCGTCCACACTGTACAACACCGTGCGTATCGACCACTTCCGCGGCTTCGAAAGCTTTTATGCGATCCCCTACGGCAAAAAAACTGCCGAGGTGGGCGAGTGGCGTAAGGGCCCGGGCATGGCTCTGTTCCAAGCTGTCAGGGAAGCACTGGGCGACCTGTCGATCATTGCGGAAGATCTGGGCTTTGTGACACCGGAAGTGCGGAAGCTGCTGAAGGATTCCGGCTATCCGGGCATGAAAGTATTACAGTTTGCCTTTGACGATGATCCCAAGAGCACCTATCTGCCCCAGAACTACACCACGACCAACTGCGTTGCCTATACGGGCACGCATGATAATATGACGCTCCGCGGCTGGATCCACGGCTCGCCGGCAAAGACCATTGCCTTTGCGAAGCGGTATCTCCACTGCCGGAGTTCCAACGACCTGCCGGCTGCTATTCTGCGGTTGACATGGAGCAGCACGGCAAATCTCGCCGTGGCACAGATGCAGGACTTTCTGGACGCAGGTCCGGAGGGACGCATGAATACGCCGTCCACGACCGGCGGCAACTGGCAGTATCGGACACTGACCAGCGATTTCAACCCCAGACTGGCAAAGCGGATCTACCAGCTGAATGAACTGTTCAACCGTCTGCCGGAAGAATCCCTGCAAAAGCCGGTGTCCAAAAAGCGGCAGAAAGCAGCGGCAAAAGCAGCAGCCAAGGCGGCTGCCGGAACGAAACCTATGGAGAAAAAGGAGAAGAAGTCATGATGAAGAAAGAAGCATTGAAAGCCGGTATCCTAAACGCCCTCCACGGCGTAGACCCGAAAACCGCCACTCCGCAGCAGCTGCATCAGGCACTGGGCGAAACCGTCATGGAAGCCATTGCACCGGATTGGAAAAAGAGCATGGACGCTCACGAACACAGCCGCCGTGCCTGCTATTTCTCTATGGAATTTCTGGTGGGACGTGCCGTGTACAACAACCTGCTGGTGCTGGACGTGATGCAGGAGGCAGAGGAAGCCTTTGCAGAACTGGGCGTTTCCCTGTCTGATCTGGAAGTGATCGAAGATGCAGCACTGGGCAACGGCGGTCTGGGCAGACTGGCTGCATGCTTTTTGGACAGTGCGGCAACACTGGATCTGCCGCTGGACGGCTATGGCATTCGCTATAAGTACGGTCTGTTCAAGCAGTACTTCGAGGACGGCTGCCAGAAGGAAGTGCCGGACGATTGGATGCGTTACGGTGATGCGTGGTCTGCCCGTCGGGAAGAAGATGCCGTGCTGGTAGAGTTTGCAGGACAGACCGTCCGTGCCGTGCCCTATGACATGCCGGTCATTGGCTGCAAGACCAAGCACATCGGCAATCTGCGGCTGTGGCAGGCAGAGCCGGTGCACACCTTTGACTTCGACCTGTTCAACCAGCAGAAGTATCTGGAAGCTGCGGCAGAAACCGTGTATGCAGAGGACATTTCACGGGTGCTGTACCCCAACGATGACACATGGGAGGGTAAGAAGCTGCGTTTGAAACAGCAGTATTTCTTCTGTGCCGCATCTTTGCAGGACATTCTGAAAAAGCATAAGGCTGCCTATGGCACGCTGGACAATCTGGCAGACAAGCTGGCGATCCAGCTGAACGATACCCATCCGGTCATCTCTGTACCGGAACTGGTGCGTCAGCTGATGCTGCCGGAAAACGGCTATACATTCGAGCAGGCGTTCGGCATGGCACGGCAGATCTTCCACTACACCAATCATACCGTCATGCCGGAAGCACTGGAAAAATGGGACTGCAATCTGGTACAGCAGCTGCTGCCGGCAGTCTATGACATCATTCTGCGAATCGAGGAACAGTTCATGACCGAGATGTACCAGAAGGGTGTGGATAAGGCACAGGCAAACCGCATGAAGCTGGTGCAGAATGGCATGGTGCACATGGCACGGATAGCAGTGTATGCTTCGGCACACACCAACGGCGTTGCGGCAATCCATACCGAAATTCTGAAGGATTCCGTGCTGAAAGACTGGTATCAGGTTTATCCGGAACGGTTCCAGAACAAGACCAACGGCATCACCCAGCGTCGCTGGCTGGCTCTGTGCAATCCGGAACTGTCCGGTCTGCTGACCGAACTGCTGGGTTCTGATGACTGGAAGATTCACCTGGACGACCTGAAGCAGCTGGAATGCTACGCCGACGATACCGCTGTACTGGAGCGTTTTCTGGCAATCAAGCAGACCAAGAAGGAACAGCTTGCTGCATATATCGCAGAAAAAGAGGGCGTACAGATCGACCCGCAGTCGATTTTCGACATTCAGATCAAGCGGCTGCATGAATATAAGCGTCAGCTGCTGAATGCGTTCTCCATTCTGTATCTGTACTTCGGACTGAAAGACGGCAGCATTGCGGACATCACACCGGTGACATTCCTGTTCGGTGCAAAGTCTGCTCCGGGCTATCGCCGTGCCAAGGCGATCATCAAGTTTATCCACGAAGTGGCAAAGCTGGTGGAAGCAGATCCGCTGGTTTCGCAGAAGATCAAGGTGGTATTTGTTTCCAACTACAACGTTTCCTATGCGGAAAAGCTGGTAGCTGCGGCAGATGTTTCCGAGCAGATCTCCACCGCCGGTACAGAGGCTTCCGGTACTGGTAACATGAAGCTGATGCTCAACGGTGCCGTGACACTGGGAACCTATGACGGTGCCAACATTGAGATCGTGGAAGAAGCCGGCGAGGAAAACAACTACATCTTTGGTGCAAAGGTAGAGGAACTGGAACAGATCATGCCGACCTACGACAGCCGGAAGCTGTTCTCTGAGAACGAAAAGATTCGCCGCGTGGTAGAAACCCTGATCGACGGCACCTGCTGTGACGGCGGCAGCGGCGATTTCCGCGAACTGTACTATTCTCTGCTGGACGGTGCCAGCTGGCATGCACCGGATAACTACTATCTGCTGGGCGATCTGGAATCCTATGTGGCTGCAAAGCTTCGTTGCAACAGCGACTATACGGACCGCATGGCATTTGCCAAGAAGCAGTGGCTGAACATCTGCAACGCCGGCAAGTTCAGTTCCGACCGCACCATTGCAGACTATGCAGAAAACATCTGGAACATTCAGGCAGTCACAGTAGACTGATCGATACGGCATTCTGGGAGGTGCTGTAAATGAGCGGCGTAATCTCATTTTTCATTTTCTTCCTGCTGGGCATTCTGGATACCGTTTTTGCGGTGAAGCTGAATCTGTCGCCGTGGAAGTTTCTGCTGGCGGGAAACCCGAGGCTTCCGGACGGTACGCGGCTGTATGATATGGAATGCTTTCAGCGGGCGGCAGGCATGCTCTGTGCCATTTATGCCGGTGCCTTTTATATGACGGCACTGTCTGTTCTGCTGACACAGATTCTGTGCGTGATGCCCAATGCACTGATGGCAGGCATGCTGTATATACACGGGGCAGTGCTGACATTGACAGCATTCGGTCTGCTGGCGTATCTGGACAGTTCTTGTCAGGTGCAGCCGCAGACGGAAAAACTGTCAGAGTAAAACCACATCAAAAAAACGCTATGGTACGCAAAGTGCCATAGCGTTTTTGTTTTAGGGAAACACTGCACAAAGTTTGTGCGGTATTGCCTTAATCCATTTTCTTGCCGCAGGAGCCACAGAACTGGCTGTCCAGCGGGTTCATGGCACCGCAGTGCGGGCAGAACTTCACGGTAGAAGAATCATCGGTCTTGGGAGCATGGCTTTCGCCGGACATTTCGGTGTAGCGGAATTCCGGTTCAGCCGGTGCACTGTCCGGAGCCTGCGGAACAGGTGCTTCCGGTGCGGGAGCATCGGGGACAGGTGCACTGACGGCGGCAGCCTTTTTCTTTTTGGACTTGACTGCCGCGTTGGTGCAGATGCCGATCACCGTAAAGAGTACACCGTATGCCGCCGGAATCAGCGTTGCCAGAGCGACCGGTTTCAGCAGTATCGGCAGCCCTGCCTTGGAGAAGATCAGTGCATCTGGTATGTGGAACGCCTCCACCAGCAGCAGGGTGACACCGCTTGCCGCCAGTACCAGCAGACTGGGAATTGCCACTGCCAGACCGTAGGCGGTGAACATTCTGCCCTTGTGCCAGTGCTTTTTCACTGCCAGCACCAGCCACAGCACGAAGCATGCCACTGTCAGCACACCAAAGGCGATCATGCCGGACAGATTGCACAACTGCCGTGTCAGGAATTTGCCGAAGCCGGAACCGATCGTGTGCTGCAGCATGCTGTTCCAGCCGTTGAGGTCGTCGCCCATGGTCCAGTTCAGGGATTTCCGGTCAGCTTCCGCAAAGACCACATGGGTTTCTTTTGTCAGCTTGCTGCCCAGTTCCTCCTGCAACAAGTCCGCCACATCGTCCGGCTGTAACTGCGGCAGTTCGGAGTTGTCGCCGGTCATGTATGTACTCAGGTCGTCCAGATAGTCACAGAGGAACTGACTGCACTCCGGCATGGTCACCAGCTTTTCGGCATATTCCTCTGTCAGATTGGGAGCGTCCCAGAAGTACCAGTCATACAGGCACTTGCCAATGGGCTGCTCCTTTCCGTGGTCGGAAAGCTGCATCTGGGACAAGTCCATTTTCGCTATTGCCGCGGACAGTGTTTTCTGGGGCAGTACGCTGTTTAAGATCGAACTGCACAAAAAGCAGATGCCGAAGAGCAGCGTCAGCAGAAACAGCAGGATCGAACCGAAAACGGCTCCGGCCCGTGTGGGCTGCTTCTGTTTCTTTTCCTTTTTGAAAACTGCCTCGGCTTCGGCAGTCGTGTTGGATCTTTCTTTTGCCATGTCCATTCCTCCTGTTCGGCAGCACCGCATAAGCAGTACCATGGAATTGTTTTATTTCTATGAAAAAATTATAGCATACAAAACTGCCTCGAATGTGTATTTTCTGAAAATTTTAGGGCAACACCGCACAAAGCTTGTGCGTAAGGTGCGTTGTCAGATTTTTCGG